>OJHH01000602.1_pt1 | contig 12129 bp, 6 predicted proteins | sample 1594911 | NCBI WGS metagenome assembly OJHH01 (sample SAMN05416787, study PRJEB24817) | seawater metagenome | isolation source: Sea water | place: Canada:Atlantic | collected 2013-11
TGGACACATCACAACCCTCACCCGTCACTGTTGAGCCGGTCAAGATTCCACGGGCGATCAATGATCCTCGAACACAGAGCGGGGATAAGGAAGGCGGATCATTGGAAACGACCGCCATTGAAAAGGCGGTGGAGGCATCAAAAACAGAAACCGTTTGAAAGTAATGGAATAGCTGTCAGCGAATGCAGTTTGGCCTTGTCTGCGGTTGAATCCGCTGTATAATCGGCCGCTATTTTATGGCCTTCGGGCCAAGTGAACTTTGTTGTTTCCCGGACACAAAGCCACGAAAAACAATCACAGGAGGGATGGCTGAGCGGTTGAAAGCACCGGTCTTGAAAACCGGCGTAGGTTAATAGCCTACCCAGGGTTCGAATCCCTGTCCCTCCGCCAATTTTGTAATGCCCTTGTCTACAAGGGCTTTTTTTTGACACATCGGCAGACAAAACTACCGCAGTATAAAAAAGGTTATAGCCATGGATAAGCCCGATATAAAGCGCGGCGACTGGATTATTCTCAAACCATCAGAAGATGCAGAGGGTATTGAAGCGCTCGTCTACAATGTCCGTGAAGACGGTTCGCTCTTTGTTGGCTATCACCAACACAGTTTCAAGACTATTAAAGCCAAGGCAGTTTGGGCTGAGACGTACTGGCAAGTTGTCTAGCCAACGAAATTCCTGCTTTCGGGTTTTCACCCAGTGATCACTCGTCACCCATCAGCTCAGTCTATTGCTTTTATCAACGACCATCCTTCCTGTATTAATCTCATGACCCATTCAATAATGCATTAGAGGTGGAAGATCTCCGCCTTCGGGTCGATTTCTGCCATTGCAGTCGATTTATGCTACCTTTTCATATAATGCATCCATTATGCCCCAGCTATTTGCAGCCCCCCTGTAATGTGCAGAATTGACAGCGGTTACCATAAAAATGGCACCAACCAGCTACTGTTTCTGGTGGTGCTCGCTGCTTGCTCGATTGCCGCTGGCTGTGCGGCTACATCCACTGACACCAGTGTCGGCTCAGCACAATCGAACAACTGGCATGGCCTTTTTATCGATGATATGGCAGAGAAGCTGCCAACACCGGACTCTGTGACGGAATTACCGGGGGGCGGAAAAACCTATCGATGGACCAGAACAGAAACCGTTGAAACCCTTTCATATTCCAATTACAAACGATCTGTTCAGGCAACCTGTATATTTCAGGTAACGACAGCACCGGACACCTCCATCAAAAATGTGGTCAATCGCGGTCACGAGCAAGTCTGCCAATATTTCACAGACAAACTGTAAGTCCCGAGTCTAAAGCCGACAGGAGCAGTTCGGCTTATTAATCCCGTCCTGGCCCATCATGATTGTCATGTATTCCAAACGGTGGTTATATGGAGACAGATCAGCTTTTCGGGTTCATGTAAAAGGAATACAGTCTCCAGCGATGAAGCTCAACCCAACGCGCAAATTTTACAACCAATGTTTGCCATGGCTGCTGTCGGGACTCACTCTTCTGATTGGCGGCACGGCCACATTGACCTACTGGCACCACTATGAAAAACAACAACAGGACGCTGTCAATCTTAAATTCCAGGCAGAGTCTGACCAACTGACCGCCCATATTTCGCAACAGCTCAACAGTTACAAGGTAGTGATGCGCGGTATACAGGGTTTCTTCCGGGGATCCGAGCAAGTCACCTACCCCGAGTTTTCGCGCTACATCGCCTCGCTGGATATCACCCGGGACTTAAGGGGTGTTCAGGGGATAGGCTTTGCTATCCCTGTGGCACGGAAAGATTTGACGGCACATCTCGCGACCATGCGCAGGGAACTCCCAAGACATTATCAAATAACCCCCGCTGTCGGCAATCGGGACGAATTGGCCCCGATTATCTATATTGAACCATTGGCGGATGACAACCTTACCGCCCTGGGGTTTGATATTCTGAGCAACCCGTTAGCCCGTGAAGCAGCCGAAACGGCCAGAGATACCGACAATATTGTTATCACCAGTCCACTGACACTGGTACAGGATCAGTCAAAGCAGGCTGGTCCAGGCTTTGTTATGTACCTGCCGGTTTACAAGAACGACCATGGAGTGGCAAATATTGCAGAACGTCGGGCAGCCTTATTGGGCTGGGTAGATGTGCCATTCCGGGTAAAAGATCTGCTGACGAGCCTTAAAGAGAAAATCAATCCGGATATCGACATTGAAATCCACGATTTCTCGGCCAGTGACAGTCATACCCTACTCTTTCATGGTGACACCACAACCCATCAGCAACGAGCAATATCGGGCGAATGGCAGTATCAGCAGGAAATTGACATAGGCCAAAGAAAATGGACGTTGTTGCTGAGTAGCACACCGGCATTTCGAGAAAATGCAGTACTTCCAACCCATCCATGGGTGATCTCCGCGACCGGCAGCACTCTCAGCCTCGCATTGGCCCTGCTGGTTCTGACAATCAGCCAAAGCAGAAATCAGAATCAACGCCGAGCCTTGCGCCTTGGCCGTCTCTATCATGCCCTGAGCCAGATCAATCAGGCCATTGTCAGAATGGATTCGGAGGATGAGCTGCTTCCTCTGGTGTGCCAGATGGCAGTCGAGTTTGGCGGGATGAAAATGGCTTGGATCGGCCTGCTGGATGAAATGCCGGATAAAAGTACCGTGAACATTACTCCTCTCACCAGCTATGGCACCGGCGTCAATTACATCAACAGCCTCCGCGTCTCGCTTTGCAAGGATGAGCCAGAGGGACAGGGTCCAACTGGCACGGCCATGCGCGAAAATCGCCCGGTGGTCATTAATCACTATTTAACTGATCCAAACACCAGCCCCTGGCATGAACGAGCCAGACAGTTTGGCTGGAGATCAGCGGCCGCGTTTCCCATACAGCGACAGGGCAAGCCCTTTGCTGTGCTTAACGTCTATCACGACAAACCTGCAGCCTTTGATGAAGATGCCATCAATCTACTCGTGGAAATGAGTAGTGATATCAGTTTTGCATTGGATAATTTTGACCGGGAAACCCAAAGAACCGCCATGGAAACAGCCCTCGCTAAAAACGAGGCTACCATGAAAACCATAATGGAAAATATTGGTGCCTGTATCTATCTCAAGGATACCAAAGGGCACTATACCTTCGTGAATCAACAGGTACTTGAATTATGGGGCGTTGATAAATCAGAGGTCATCGGGTTTGGGGATGATAAATTTTTTGACACACACACAGCAGAACGCGTACAGGCCAATGACCGACGGGTCTTTGATCAGGGCGAAATCATACAATGCGAAGAGACCGATACCGTCAAGAGCAGTGGTGTGACCCGAATATTCTGGTCCATCAAGCTCCCCTTGCGGGATATCAATGGCCAGATCTATGCCCTGTGTGGCATATCAACGGACATCACTGAACACCGTGAAAAAGAGGAGAAAATACGCTATTTAAGCAATTATGACGCATTGACTGGTCTGCCAAATCGTACACTGCTAAACGAGAAAGCCCGTGCGGCTTTGGCCATTGCAAAAGCGTCCGGCACTCAGGTGTCTCTGCTTTTCATTGACCTTGATCGCTTCAGTATCATCAATGATTCCCTCGGCCACAGTGTCGGCGATGGAGTCCTGAAACAACTTTCCCGACGGCTCAGCTCAGAACTGAATCTGAATGCGACACTCAGTAGGGCGGGAGGCGATGAGTTCTGCTTGCTATTACCGGGTATCGATACCAGCGAGGTCACAAGAATTGCACAACAGCTACTGGATATCATTACCTACCCGGTAAATATCAATGAACGTCGCCTTACCCTCACTGCCAGTATAGGTATTGCCTTTTTTCCCGATCACGGCAGCAATGTCGAACGATTAAGCCAATCCGCTGATGCCGCACTTGCCCAGGCGAAACACAAAGGTCGCAATAACTATCAGATTTTCAACGAAGTCATGCGTAGCGACGCCAATGAAACGCTATTGATTGAAAATGAGTTACGGGAAGCCATTGGCAAACAACAGCTGAGTGTCCACTATCAACCCCAGCTTGATATGCAATCCGGCCGAATCTTTGGTGTTGAAGCCCTGGTCAGATGGGAACACCCTGAGATGGGCATGATATATCCCGGCCGCTTTATCCCTATAGCAGAGGAAAGTGGTCTGATTGTTGATATCGGTAACTGGGTACTGGAAACTGCCGTCAGGCAACAAGCGGCCTGGTTATCCGAAGGACTGCCGCTCACTTCAATTGCGGTCAACCTTTCAGCACGGCAAATATACAAGGATAACTTCTCTCAAACAGTGGAGAGCATACTTGAGAAATATCAGCTGCCCCACGCAATGTTAGAACTCGAGTTAACGGAGCGCATCGCAATGGAGCACTCAAGCAGGACCTTGATCACCCTACATCAGTTACAATCCCTGGGCATCACGCTTTCCATCGATGACTTCGGCACGGGTTATTCATCGCTCAGCTACCTGAAGAACTATCCGGTAAAAAAACTCAAAATTGATAAATCGTTTGTCGACGGACTGGACAATAACGCAGAGGACCAGGCCATTGTGGTAGCAATTATTGGAATCGCAAAAGGGTTGGGCTTTAAAACCGTAGCCGAGGGTGTGGAGACAAAAGAGCAGTGGAAATTTCTGCATGATCACGGCTGTGATGAATACCAGGGCTATTTCTTTAGCAAACCCGTGGCAGCCGAATTTATTCCCGCATTGCTGGCAGCCGCTTCAAAATAAATTTTTATCGGGGATAGATTGCAATTACCACCTATAAAATACTTTTTTTATTTTTTAACCGGTTTATTTCGCAGATTCATGACAAGATAAATATTGGGATTGAGAGGTTCATCCTGAAAAAATACGCGACACCCTCCATCGACCTGCACCAGCCAGGCAGTACCATCAGCCAAGAAATGAACACTCTCGACTGCGCCGTCGGGTTCGACCCACTGGAATAGGGCCCCAACACTCGTTTCAATTGGAATATACAATTGCCACTCCCCATGAGGGCTATCAGCCTGGAAGGGAATTTCAACATCGCCGCTATCCAACCGCATTATTCGCACCCGGTAAGGACACAGTCCATAAATTTTCAACGCTGTCAGCAACCCTGCCAGATAACCACAACAAATCTCGGTTTCTAACATGCCTTCTTTCGAAACTTCATTTTCAGGCTTAATGCCATCACTCAAAGAACCATCACGGCTGGTTACCGCCCAACCAACGTAGTCCGGTAGGTGGTCGGCGTAAAGCGTAGCGGACCTGGGTTTAACATGGTGGATAAAATGATCACGTAGTCGCCTGATGTCGACAGTAAAGTTTTTAAGCTTTGTGATTTTACAGCTGCGATCAATGGCATGGGGCTCGGGTGTTTGGGTCGACATGGCCCGTCTGGATTGGTGCGAGCTGCCGGGGATCGCCCTGAGATGTTTCAGGTAGGCAACATAACCAGACAGGTAATGTTCAACATCATCAATACGAATACGGAAGGCATGATGGCGAATGAAAAAACTGCCTACAATTTTATCCGGATTCTGAAAAAACATGGCAAATTCAGGCCAGAAATAACCGTTTAAGAGATAGATAGCTCTCGCCTTGAGGGCTTTTTCGAATTTATCGAGATTAATCTCCCGCAGCAGATGTGCAAATTCGGGTTGCCGCTGGAGGCGGTCGATCATAGCCTTGGTCGCCATCATCAACTCGAGCAAAGTGGGAAAAGTCGTCATGCGTTTTTCAACAAAATCCAGATAGTCCGCAACGTTCATAATCCCAAAACGGTAATAGCGTTCATCGGGGCGGTACAGGGTTAATTCGTTAACACAATAGCTAAGCCAATGATCGTGGTATTGCCAATAGTCCTCAGCGATAAAGTGCTCAAAGGCTTTTTCGACCGCATTGAGCCACCTCTGATCGGCAGTCAGTTTATACAGCCGCATCAGTGCGAATGCCGCTTCGCCGTTGTAGTAGATCACCCGGAAAGATTCCTTGATAGTCAAATCCGGATAGTTGAGTACATGTACAAAGCGGCCACTCTGCTGGTCCTGCATAAACAGGATACCCTGTGCCAATGCATCCAATAGTTCCAGATAATCTCCCGATCCCGTCAACTCCGTATACTTAACCAGCATCAAAATGCAGACGGCGTTGGCGCCCAATTTGATTTCGTCTTGCAAATCGATGACGAAAGCCGCAGCTTCATTATTTTCCAACCGCACTTTTTTCACCAGATGGGCCAACAAATAGCCCATGGATAGTTCGACACTCGCCATTAGTGTCGCATCGCCAGTGATCTCCCAGGCCTCCAGCATGGCGTAGAGTGTGCTGGCATGGCGCAACGAATTATAAGTATTGATAGACCGATCAAAACAGGGATGCCAACCATAGTGAAAACGCCCGCTGCCCTGTACCTGGCTGGCCAGATAGCCGCTACCACTGTGAATCAGGGATAACAGTGTGTCCGGTTTCAGCTCAACAATCTTGCGCCGTCCGGCACTGCGCCCCGACGGGTAGAGCAATTGCGGTTGCTCGTCATTTGCACAAAAGGCCCCACCGGTGGTCAGCATAAAGACGTTGTCGGCATCGGAAAAAGCCAGTGCTTCCAGGCCAAAACGCTTGCGTGCGTATCTGGTAAAGTTTTTTTCATTCAAGTATGCATGAGGGCATTGCACGCCACCGTAAAGCATGGCATTGGCATTGAGCTCTTGCTCAATAAAGGCAATTTCGAACGACTCATCCAGCGCCAGGCCATAGCGAAAGTAATTGCGCTTGAAGGTCTTTAGGCATTCCCGCAGTTGCCCGAGCTGCAATGGTTGCACAGCCGAAACCCAGTCAACCCGCAGCCAGATATTCCCATCGTTACTGCTGCCAAGCCCTGCCAGACAACGTCCTACCACGGTGTGCCAGGCATCGGAAAAAGTATCGGCACTGGCGTGGAATACCCTTGCCCGGCTGCGGCCATCGGACACCGACAGAAAAACTGTAAAGAGCGGATAGGGCCGATTCAGAGGCCTGATGTTGGACGCAACAATGGGCTCAATACGGGAAATTACATCTAACAAGGCCATACTACCTGGTTGTCCCTAGCGCTCCCTCAGAGCTTCTCGCGCATTATTGATCGGTTTCATCAGGTAATCGAAAATTGTTTTTTCACCGGTACGGATATCTACACTAGCGATCATCCCCGGCACAATGTAAAACTTGGCTCCGGCATCATTCTGTAAAAAGTCCGTGTCGGTGCGGATAAAAACATGGTAATAAAAAATTTCCGGATTGACCTCATCCTGGGTCGTATCTGGCGACACAACACTGACCTTGCCATCCAGATCGCCATAAGTGGTGTAATCGTAAGCTGTAATTTTTACCTTGGCAGCTTGACCGGGTCTGATATAGGCAATGTCACGGGGCGATATTTTTGCCTCGATCAGCAAGCGCCCATCCATGGGCACAATTCTCATCAACTGTCCATTGGGTGCCACAACACCGCCAATGGTGGTCACCTCTATATTCTTGACAATACCCTGCACAGGCGATTTCACCGTCAGGCGTGACAATTCATCCGTCCTGCCTCTGACAACTGACTCCAGAGACTCCGCCTCTGCTTTGGCTGTGGCCAGATCCTCACGGGCGAGGATCATATATTCCGAGCGTTTTTCGCTGGCCTTCAGCTCCAGTTCCGAAAGTTGACGCTCCAGACGTAAAACCTCTACATTGCTGGCGGCACCGATGTCTGCCAGAGAACGGGTAAGGGTTAGCTCTTCCTGCACCAACTTCATGGATTTATGAAGGCCAGCCAGTGAATCACTCAATCCCTTGCGTCGGGTATTGTAAAGTCTCGTTTCCCTTTCCTGCAGCGCAGGAAATTCATTGAGACCTTCAGGGAAGATCAATTGACTGCCGTTGACCTCTGCCTCCAAACGCGCAACCTTTGCCATCGTGGCACGGTAGCGGGTGGCACTCTCTTCCACCTTTGACTCCGTTTTAGTAAGATCCAGTTGCGCCAATACCTGACCGGCTTCAACGATATCTCCCTCACTGACACGAAGATCCTTGAGTATCCCCCCTTCCAAAGATTCAATAAGCTGCTCCCTGGATGAAGGTATAACACGACCAATCCCACTAGAAACTTCTACGACAACAGCAAAGTAAGACCAGAGTAGAAAGCAGGCTACCAGGCAGACACAACACCAAACGATATTGATCGCTTTAACGATCTGAGAATCGTCAACATAGTCATTGTAGTGTTTATGGCGGTCGCCATACTGCACCAGTGCATCAACACTGTATTCACCGACACCAATCTTTGCGTCTGATTTGGGAAGGCAACGTTTCAACCATGTGCCCAACGACAGAAAAAGCCCTGATAAACTATTTCTAGTGGCCTGTTGCATTTAACTCTCCCTGGCCTGGAGTTGCCCAACAGGCTTTTTGGAAAGGAAGGCCAACACCTTTTCCTTCTGGTCATCAAGCACCACGCTGCCGTTATCTATCACGATAATCCGGTCAACCAGGTTTAGAATGGGCATACGATGTGTCGCGACCAATAAAGTTTTAGAGTCGGTCCATTCTTTGAGTCGTTGAATAAAATGTTTCTCTGTTGCCTCATCCAGTGAGGCAGTCGGCTCATCGAGCAGGATCACTTCAGAACGCCTGAGCAGCAAACGTGATAACAGTAGAGATTGCCTCTGCCCCCCGGACATCCCCAAACCACCCTCCTGGATTAAATGATCCAATCCGTCATGGAGTTTATGGATAAAGTCCCTGGCACCCGTCTGCTCCAATACCTCATACAGATCTTCATCGGAGGCATCAGGTGCTCCCATAAGCAGATTTTCGCGAATGGAACCGTGGAACAATCTTGCATTCTGGCTCAGCAAGCAGACATCTCGCCGGACATCCGCAGGATCTAAATGCGCAAGGCTGACCCCATCCAGAATGACCTCGCCAGCGGCGGGCTCCAACATACCGGACAACGCCTGAAGCAATGTTGATTTACCGGCACCATTTCGGCCCAAAATTGCCACTCGGTCACCCGGTGAAATTTCGAGTTGTTTAACTTCCAATGCCGCAGTTTTGGTTCCGGGATAATTAAAAATTGCATTGTTCATGCGAAATTGCCCGCGAATAAAAGGCTTGTGAACGCGTTTATCATTAGCAGGATTGTCGACATTTCTTTGCATAATTTGATGCAGGCTGCTCAACGCCACCTTGGACTGCTGCCATTTACTCATCAGTTGGGTGAAGTGAGACATGGGTGCCATCATCCTGGAGGCTAAAATTGAAGCGGCCACCAGGGAGCCCACTGTCAAATCTCCATTCATTACCATTGGCGCACCAAACAGGACAACACAGGCAAAGACAATGTTCTGCAACATTTGTGTCCAAACACCAAGCGTGTTGGCAATAAAACGTAGGCGCAGGTTTACATCCCCGGTCACCGCATTGAAATAATTCCACTGCTGTTGAAAACGCTGCTCCGCCTGCAGGGATTTGATGTCTTCCATTCCCTGCACAGCCTCAACAAGCATTGCGTTGCGCAAAGAGGATTCACGCATTGCCTCGTTGGCCAGCTCGCGTAATTTCGGTTGTACCAGGATTCCCGGTAGAATCAGCAACAGCAATGCACACAGTGGAACAAGCGCAAGCGGCCCCGCGATATACCAAAGAATAAAACAGAACAGTAGAAAAAATGGCAGGTCGGCAAAGGCTGTGACAGTACTTGAAGTGAGCAATTCCCTGATGTGCTCGAGTTCCCGAATCTGCGCGATAAACGTTCCTGTGGAATTTGGCTTTTCGGAGTTCTTAATGCGCAAGGCATGTCCGAAGACGCGATCCGATACCCTGATATCGGCAATTTTTCCCAGCAGATCGGTAATTTTGACACGCATGGTGCGCAAGATGAAATCAAACACCATGGCGACAATCACACCACTAAACAGGACATATAATGTTGGCAGCGAGTCCGCGGGAATGACCCTGTCATATACCTGCCGGGAAAATAATATGCCGGCAAGCGCCAGGATATTCGCCATCAGTGAAGCCAGCATCACATAGCTGTATGGTTTACAGTCGCTCAGCACGATTTTTCTAAACCAGTTCTGCTCAAAGGGCTTAATGTAATCGTCGACCCTTGCATCGGTGACAGCACTGATTGGTCGGACAATAAGCATCAGAACCGTATGCTGAAGCAGCTCTTCCCTGCTCATCACACTTTTCAGGCCTTGATCGTGGGCAAAGCAGACACCGACATCCCCGTCTCTGCCAATTTTTTCAATAACAACCACCTGCCCATCATCTAAAAGCGCAATCAGAGGCAATCGCCAAGAGGTCATCTGGTTGCTATCCAGCTTGCCTGATCTACAGGTCATACCGATTTGCCGAGCGAGGCTGCGAACAACTTCAAGGGTAGGTTTATCTTTGGTCCATGCAGATGCAAGGCGAATATTCTCCCGGGAATATTCAAGGCGGTAATAATTGGCGACAAGAATAAGTGCCTCTAGCCACTGACTATGATCTTCCACTATGGTCGGTGCTAGCTGCCCCTCAGATGGAGCAGAGGAGTTCATCCGGCTATTCATGGATTGATGCTAACTCCCTGGAAAAGACTCTCATTGACAGCAAATGCATCTCTCAGTCCAGCGACACTGTGTAAGCAATCAACCTGTAAACGTTGTATTTCGTAGGAATCATTTTTGATGTCGAAGAGCGACTGAAATATTTCAGCCTCTGTATTGAGGATATCCAATAGCGTACGGGTACCCAGGGAAAGGTACTGCTGGCGATAAAGTTCCTGCGTTTTCACAATATCGTCGTAACGCGCATCCAGAAATCTTATTTTTTCTGACAACAATTTACTTTGAACTTTTGATTCACGCAGGGCTCTTTCGACATCCAGCAGCGCTGACTTCCTGGCCGCGATGGCCCGGTTCAAAGCATATTCAGCGGACCTGCGCCTTGCACTGATTGCGCCCCCTTCATAAAGCTTGCTCTTCAAATCCAGAGTGAGCGTAAAATATTCATCGTCGACCAACCCATTGTCATTGGCTGGATTAAAAAAATGGTCATAACCCGCATTGAGCGACAACGTAGGCATAAATTCGGCTTTGGCCGTTTTAATTTTTTGCTTGGCGATGGCCTGTTCCGCTTCAGCTATGACTAACCGCGGTACATTATCAAATTTTTCCGGCACCCACTGACAGAAATTGCTAAGTTCGGTCGGGAACCCCCCTGTCAAATGAAGATCAGAATCAGTTCCAATCAGGTTCTGCAGGGTTGTAGTCCAGACATTGAGCTTGGAGCGGTATTGACTGGCCGTTGCTTCAGCTGAATGTTTGCGCGACCGGGCCTGTATTTCATCCGAACGTGAACTCGCGCCCTTTGCTGAACGCTTGCCAGCAAGATCCTGAAGATCCCGGATCGCGACAACAAAACGGTCAGAAATTTCGACCAGCTCCTGATAACGTTGAACTTCGATAAAGGCACGAGCAGTATCCCTTGCCAAATCATCAACAGCCATTAAAACAGCCGCGCGATCGCGTACAATACCGTATTGAGCGCTGTCAACAACGCTGTCAACCTTGCCGAAATCATATAACAACTGTGAGACATTGAAATTAAATGACTCGTCACTTCTACCCGAAGTCGTTCTATAACCAGAGCTCATTCCTGAACTAATTTGTGGAAAATATCCGCTCCTGGCTTCATTAACTATTTCCTTCTGCTCATAAAGCTTGCCAAGTGATTCGGCAATATCAGGATGGAAAGCAATAGCTCGGTGAACGACAGCGTAAATATCCAACGGACTGGACAATTCTTCCTTCATGGTCGTCAACATGGTGTTTTTCGAATAGATACCCTCTTCATCAACACCTGAATTCTGGTCGAGCTGTGATTGCCGGGAGCTCTCGGAGTCACCCTTCGAAGAACGCCACAAGGCAGTGGTATAAGACGACATGGCTTGTTGATCAAACGCCTGCTTATCACCGTCGATGCCGGACTCTAGCGGATCTGCTCGATTTTCGTGATTGTCGAAATTAACAGCCTGAGAGGTTTTATCGCTGAAGGGTTGCTTCTCGGAAGTAGATAAATTTTCAGAAGACCTTATATTCCTGTCTCTTATACACATCTCCGAGCCCACGAGACCTCTCT
>OJHH01000607.1_pt1 | contig 12107 bp, 8 predicted proteins | sample 1594911 | NCBI WGS metagenome assembly OJHH01 (sample SAMN05416787, study PRJEB24817) | seawater metagenome | isolation source: Sea water | place: Canada:Atlantic | collected 2013-11
GCATGATAACCGACGAAATTACTTGCTTCATTCTATGCGTTAACTCACTCAACTTGAAAAGAGAGAAAATTATGGCTCGAAAAAAAGCAGGATATTTTACGGTTTAACTTGACGTGGCGAGTCATACCAATGCCATGTTCACAGGGCTTAATAATAGCCTGAGCATATTAGGTGTTACAAAAAGCATCGCCGCGCCTAGTCGTGAAAATGTCGATTATTTTGAAGGCACCCGCTCGGTGCCTGTTACGCACTCAGGGTTATGGTTTCCAAAAGATCTAGGCGGACAATATATAAAAAAAGGTGATGTGCTTGGCGTACTAAAAGATTACTTTGGTCATATCCTAGGTAATGTTATAGCCCCTAGCGATGGCTTTGCGCTTTATGGACTAAAGGGACCGGCAATAAAAAAAGGTCAAAGTATCATGACCATCGCCCAACCGGTCAGCGCATTACAGTAGCAATGAATTTATTTTGCAATAAGCTATGTGCTATCACACTATCGTACATAGCTATTTGATAGATTCGCTAGCAATTTTCTTTGCTGAGTTTACCTAGCTAGGGCTACTTTGCTAGCAGTCGATTGATAACTTTACCGTACTCGATTGATTTACCAATAGCTTAACTATTGCTGAATCAACCGCTATCAATTAACTGCTACCAATTAACTGCTACCAATTAACTGCTACCAATTAACTAGTAGCATCTTGATTGCTGAAATACTGCTGTTTATTACCACTAAATCCATCATAAAGCTCTTGATGCGCGGCTTTAGAGAAACTATCAGAGCGTTGATCGTATTGTGCAATCCAGTCAATTAACATCGCCAAGTTAGCATCTTGTGCTGCTTTACTCTCGTACTTATGAGCTTCCCACGGTCGATTTTTCGCATTATCGATACAAGACTCAATCGGTAAATTAAGAAATATAATTTCGCTACACTTTGCCAATATCGGTGCTAATAAATCACTGTAGCAACCTTCTATCACCCAAGCATTATGTTGCTCAATAAAAGTCTTAATTTCTGTCATTGAAACATCAAGTTGTTGACGTTGCGGTGGCGATGTAGCTGTAGCAGCAGGTAACCAAGCTAGGGTGTCTAAATCCAAATGCGCAAGCTGCTCTTGCTTTGCTAGCTTTTTTGCTAGACTAGACTTACCTGAGGCTGAATTACCAAAAATAACGACTTTTTTTACTGATGTTCTATTGTTTGGCATAAACCGTCCTACGGTAAATTATTCATATTTTGTTTATTTTGCTTAGCTTGGATAACTTGAATAGCTTGGATAACTTGAATAGCTTAGTGAGTTTATCGACTTAATACAGCAAGTACTTTTACTCTGTCGGCTTTGTGCTTTCATCATCAGATGAGTGAACCGCTTGCGCTTCTTTTGCCGCCATAGCCGCGCGTTCTGCCTTAGATATATACTTAGGCTTATTACTTTTTTGCTGCTTAGCATTCATTTTCTTAACTTTAGCTTTTAAAACTTGATTGATTTTCTTTTTACGATTCATAGTGCGGGTTTACTTATTTTGATGATTAATTTTTAAATGAATGCTGATTATAAAATTCAATCAGCTTAGTAAGCTGATTGAATTAACACTCGAGCCAGTAAGGGTTTAATTCGCTCAGGCTATTTAAGTAATGGATGATCAGCTGGTAACTGTTTTGCAATCCATAAAGCTAATTTGTGCTTCATACTTGCTAAATCTTCACCATCTTTTGGTAACGGTTGAATAAGTTTATCATTTACCAACAAACGATATAAGCTTTCAATTTTTTCTTTCGCTGCATTAGTGGCTGAAAAACCTTTGTAACCACGGTTTTTCGCATAATTCTCGCCAATAACAATGGCTTTTTTTAACAGTTCAGCTTCATTTTTTAACTTCTTCATTTGCAGAAATTTTTCCTTATTATTGTTGGTAACACAAGCTTATCTACTACTCAGGGATAAACAAAATTAAGCTGGCATATCTAAATAGAAGGCATTAAGTTTATTGCCATCTAAATCTCGAAAGTAGCCAGCATAAAAACCTGCCATTTCGGCGCGAGGACCTGCTGGGCCTTCACATGTTGCCCCTAACTCAAGTGCTTTTTGATAGAAAGCATCCACCTCTGCTGTAGAGTTAAGTTGAATGGCGACCATAACACCATTACCAACACTAGCAGGCTGTCCATCAAAAGGTTTAGTAACGGCTAAACCCGGTTGCTCAGGGTCTCTTGACCAAGCTATAAACTGTTCAGTTTCTAAAAAACGCCCTGCCCCTATAGTGGCAAACAACTCGTCATAAAATGCCACTGCACGCGCTAAATCATTTGTGCCTAACGTTACGTAACCTATCATAGTGTATTCCTTGTAGTGGTGTTTTAGTAATCAGACAGCATTGATTTATCAAACTGATCGGTTGATATAGTTAAATTTTTATTTTCTAAGCGAGTATTTAATTCGCTGATATCTTTATTTAGTTTAGAAATTGTTAGTGTATTATCATCAAGTAAGTATATTTGTTTTAAACTAGCATAATAAAAGTGCAAAATTATCAAGGCATTAACATCTTCATTATCAGCTGCTGCTTTGATTTTTTTCAGTTTACGATAGATTAAATTTTGTTGCTGCTTTACTTGCCAAACATAATACACTTCACTAAAAAATGCACTGGTTCGTAATCGATGTAAAGCAAATACACAAGTTAGTAATGCCAATAATACGCCAAGAAAATTGTAGCGAAAATTACTCTCTGCTGTCGTTGCGCCATTTGCCGTTTTTTCAGTCACTGTACCTGAAACTTCGCCCGCAACTAATGCTGCTGGCTCTGGGCTATTGAACGTACTGTCAGCAAATAGCATGATCAAGCCTTGTCCGTAGGCCAAAGCCAGAACAAGTAAACTTGTGATAAAGCTTACAATGATAATATTTAGATGTTTGCGATATACAGATTTTTCAATGTCTTTTAACTTCATGTCTTCATTTACTTCTTAAAGGTTATCAATAGTGGTGATTTTATGCACTTAAATAGCATCTGTTGCTAAGCCAGAATGACGTTTTACTTGCTGACTAACACCAGTTTGCCAAACTTGTTGGTTACTCGCGATACTCAATTGCTGCTTTGCTCGCGTGATGCCAGTATATAATAATTCTCGCGACAATAATTTATTGTCTTTTTGCTCAGGCAATACCATAGCAACATGATTGAATTCGCTGCCTTGGGTTTTATGGATGGTCATCGCATAAACAGTGTCAAACTTTGGTAATCGCGAAGGTAATATCCAGTCATAATCGCCATTGGCGTTCTCAAAAACTGCCATTAAGTGTCCTTGGCTATTACGCCACAATAAGCCAATATCACCATTAAAAACCCCTAAACGGTAGTCATTTTCGCTGATCATGATAGGTTGACTCGGATATAAAACATAATTAGAGTCAAAACGATTAGTTGCAATCGCACCTTTATCACGCAAAATATCAATCACCCGCGTGTTCAGATATTCAACCCCTTGTGGCCCTTTTCGAGTTGACGATAAAATTCGAAATTTTGCCAATAAAGCAAAAGCCTCTTCAATATTGTCACATTGGCTTAACGGTAAGTAATATTGCTCAACAAGTGGTGTTAACCAAGTGTCAATATCACCCGATAGCAAGCTTAGTTGCTTCTCATTACCTGCCGTCTCTCTCTGCTGCAATAATTGCCAGCTTGCTTGATGTTGGCCTTTAATAACATAATTAGCCATGCGCCCAATAGCCCCTTCACCATCAAAGCGGCGACTTTTCATTAAAAAAGTTACGCAGTCAGCGTTACTGTATTGGCCGTTGTCGTTAATCGATTTATTATCTTGAGTCAGGGTTTGGTAACCGGTGACTTGTGCGAGATAGTGATAATTATCAGTGCTATAGCCTGGATGAGGCCGTGGCGCAAAATCGGCTAAAACACTGCCAACAGCAACCGATGGCAATTGGTCAGCATCACCGAGTAAAATCACTTTTGTGCTTGCAGGCAAGGCACGAAAGATACGCGTCATCATGGGTAAATCAACCATGGAAACTTCATCAATCAGTAAAATATCAATGGCCAGTAAGTTTTCTTGATGATGACGAAAGTTAACCTGTTCAGGAATAACCCCCAACAATCGATGAAGGGTTTGCGCCTGCTCAGGAATAAGGTCTAACACCTTATCGTCAATTTTACCGCGAAAGCCTTTTACTGCATCGGTGATCGACTCAGATAAACGCTGTGCTGCCTTGCCGGTTGGTGCAACTAACGCTATGCGCGGTAGCGTGTTTTCTTCACTTACCTCTCTATTGACATGAACACCCGCAAGCATCACTAAAGCCGCAAGTAATTTTGTCACGGTATAGGTTTTACCTGTGCCTGGACCTCCGGCAATAATAGCAAAATCTTTATTCATGGCATTGGCTACCGCCACGGCTTGCCAATCAATTTCACTATTACCCGCTTCTTGCTGAGTTGCCAACTCGGGAAATAATGCCGCGATAATATTTTTTACCTGTGCAACATCAATTTTGCCGTTATGGGCGTTATCAGCAGTAAGCTGAGAAGATATCATTCTGCGCGCGGCGACAACTTGTTTTAATTCTTGCTCAAATTGATAGTAACGGCGTAAATAAAGCCGCCCGTGGCTGAGTACTATGGGCTGTTGCTCGCTTTCTATTAACGGCAATTGTGCTAATAATGCCCTTAGCGACTGAATATCACTAAATAAAAATCCAGTAACATGCTCTTTAGTCGCTTGGCTTATATGAGTATTAACACTGCCACTGTGGTCTAAATTTTTGCCGTCACTAAAAAGTCGTTTGCCTGCGACTTCCACCAACGGCAAGCAGCTATGCCCCTCTCTTAAACTCGCACTTAAGGCGATAAGTAAATGAAACCATTGTTGATCAGTTTGTAGCTTTTCACTAAAACATGCGCTGGCTGAAGTACTTGGCGCCGTAAAGGCTATACTTTGGCTGATTTCTTTAGCAAAAAAATAGTCAACCGCCATTAAACCGACTAGATGACTTGCTGCTTGATTAAATGAACTGTAAATTTCCATTGTTGAATGATTTAGCTTATTGGCAAGTTCAGGCATGGGCACTTTCTCCGGCAAAAATATCATCTAACTGCTCTAATTCTGCCAAGGTTATTTGACGATAATAAACCCCACAACCATGATGCTCAGCTTGATTACTCATACCACGTAAATAAAGATAATAAATACCACCAAAATGTTGCTTAGGATCGTAATCGGCTAAGGCATATTTTAAATGTCGATGTAATGCCAAGGCGTAAATAAGATATTGTAAGTCGTAGTGACTTTTCTCAATATTATGTCGCATAGCTGAATCATTGTAATCACTGTACTGATCCCCCAAATGGCTAGACTTGTAATCACAAACATAATATTTACCGTCGGCATGAAAAATTAAATCGATGAAACCATGCATCATACCTTTTAACTGCTGATAAGAAGGTAAATGGACTCTATGCCCATGCCGACTTGAGCTAACGCTATTAAGGGCATTGTCTTTACGGGTATTTCTATGTTCGGTCAGCAGTTTGGTTAATTGACTACTACTGGCTGAACGCATCGGGTAATAGAATTCAGTTTCACGTAAGGTATCTGACGGCTTAAGTTGTGCTAGTGACAAATCACGACTGTCAGTTAATGGCGTATGTAATATGGCTTCTAACCATTGTATCAATCGTGCTTCACTATGTTCTTGTGAGCTTAATGCACTAACACCTTTCGCATCATCATTAACTTGTTTAACTGTATCTGCAGTTGCATCGATAACACCGTATTTAACCAGTGGCCAATGGCAACTTTTTTGCCAATCAGGGGCTGAAAAATCTGTTTGCTCTAAAATATCATGTAATAAATTACCGGTTTGTGCACCTTTGGTTAAGGTAAAACGTAATTCATGGCTGTTAATGTTGCTAGGGTTATTTAAATGTGGGTTAAGGCTAGATTCTAGTTCGTTATCTCCTACTGCCAATACACCATCTTGATTATCTCTGTCCGGCGCAGAAACACCATTATGACGTAAGTTTTTACTTAAGGCAGAAAATGAGCTTAGCCACCAATCACGTTCAATTTTACCGTTAAAGCGCGCCACCGCTGGCTGCGGCTTCTCCGTGCTGGCAAGGTCGGAGCCAATCTTATTTTCGTGCTGACTAGCTAACTGATGATCTAACTGATTGTCAGTCGATTCATCAGACAGATAATTATCTAACACGGTAAGTGCTATTTCATTCGGATTGCCTTGTACCAATTGTTGTAAACTGGTCGCTATATCACTATCAGCAGTCCATTTTAAGGTTTTGCCTAAAGGCGATTTTTCAAAATGTTCAAAGCCCGTGCTGAGAATATAACAACGTTTCTCCGCACGAGTTACCGCCACATAAAGTAAACGAATAGCTTCTGCATAGGCTTCTTCAGCCATCGTCGCTCGCGCTGCTACGCTGCCATCTAAGCTATGCTGTAACACGCCATTTTCATCATGATACTCAATAAAACTGACATTACGGTTACCAAATTTAAGCGGGTCTTTATGGCGGGTAGCAAAAGGTACAAAAACCACCGGATATTCCATGCCTTTCGAGCCATGTTGGGTAATGATACGGATCAGGTTTTCATCACTTTCTAAGCGTAGTTCGGCTTCAACTTCAGGGTTATCAATTTGGCTTTGTTGTTCAAACCAAAACAGCAACTCTTGTGGCTGACGATGACGTTGGCTTGCCCCTTGAAGTAATTCAAACAAATGTAACAGGTTAGTTAATATGCGATCGGCATTATTGTTGGCACCATAACTATCAGCATTATCGCCGACATCAATATGAAAATGTTGATGCATTAACTGCAACGCCATACTGATAAAGCCTTTGAATTGCCATTCATTACGCAGCTTCTCAAAACTAATTTTTAATTTTTGCCACTGCGGTTCATCATGCTGTAATTGTAATAATTTTTCACGATCAAAGCCCATTAACGGGCTAGCTAATGCCGCGGTATATAAGCGATCATTTTCAAGAAACAGTATGCCTTGCAGCACTTGTAATAAATGTTTGGTTTCATCACTTTGCAATAAGTTTGCCCGATTACTCATAAACACGCTGGCTAAACCGCATTGATTTAATGCCTGTTTTATTGCCGCAGCTTCAGTGCCATCGCGTACTAATAGCGCAATATCACCACTGCCAATATTGGCATTTTTGCTCGCCAACAATCGAACTATTTCATTGGCACACCAGCTGGCCATATTCCCGCGGTAACTTTGCTTTACCGCTTTGGCTTTACCGTCTTTACTACTGCCTTCTTGTTCAACATTAAAATGAATAAATTGCAGCGCATTAAACTCGCTATCTGCAAACAGCTTTTCATGGGCATTAGGCGAGGCTTTCACCGGTAAATAAGGAATTTGATAGCCAAACACATCAACTGCATCAGCCGATAAGTCGTTACCATAAAACAAGCGATTATATCCGGTTACCATAGCAGCACTTGAGCGCCAATTAGTATCCATAAGCCATTGATAATCACAGTCGTTACGTGCTGACAGGTAGGCAAATATGTCACCACCACGAAAGCCATAAATCGCTTGTTTAGGATCGCCAATCATATAAAGCGCAGCGTTGGCTTGATGATAATAAATTGCTTTTAAAATAGAGAATTGTTGTGGGTCGGTATCTTGAAATTCATCAATTAACGCCACGGGAAATTGCGAAAAAATACTATTGGCTAATTCTTGATTAGGTTCATTCGCTAAGCAGTGATGTAAAGTACTGATCAAGTCATCAAAGCCCATGACATTGGCTTGTAGTTTTTTACGGGTGATTTCTGCCCTAATATGATAAATACCTGCTCTGACAACTAACAAGGCTTTGGCACGGTTCAGTTGCTTTGCCAACTCCGGATGCTGTTTTTTAACTTGATTAACACTAGCAAAAGCTTCAACTAATTCAGCTTTCAGTTTAGAGCGACCAAAGCGGCGACCATCAATAAATGCGTCGGGCATCTTACCGTGCTGACCTTCAACATCAGCCGAAAGCGCAGCTAGCCAGGTCAATAACTGGGCTAATTCTTGTTGACGTTTTTCTCGTTCAGCGCCCTTTTTAACCTCGATCAGTGCTTCAGTTAACAAGGTATTATTTGCCTGTAAACTGGCAATCGCTTGCTCAACTAAAGCTTTAAATTCAACGCTAATATTTTCAGGATCTTGCACATGCAAGGCATTTTCTGTCGTTAAAGCCTTGGAGAATTGGTTAATAAAGCTATTCGGCTCAGACCAAAACTCAGTCACTAACCGAAAGTCTTGATTATTATTTTCATTGGTTAAGGCTAACACACGATACCAATCTTGGCAGGCTTCTAACGTAATGTCTTGGGTGTCTGTTTCCATCAGTGCATTAAAGCTGATACCGCTGGCAAAGGCGTATTGATTTAACACACGCTTACAAAAGCCATGAATGGTAAAAATGGCGGCTTCATCGATATAAAGTAAGGCCTGGGTTAATCTGGCTTTTACTTCATTCGCGCCAATACCTTTACCTAACAGATTGTTACTTAAGCTTTTAAAGTAGTCGTCTTCAACCACTAAACTGTCCCAACTGTGCAAACTTTCTCGAATAAAATCGTCTATACGACCGCGAATTTCTTCAGTGGCGTCTTTGGTAAAGGTCATCACCAAAATTTGTTCTATCGGTAATTCGCGCTCTAATAACAGCCGAAGAAATATACGGGTAATGTTGTGTGTTTTACCGGTACCGGCACTGGCTTCAATTAAATGTTTGCCTTGCAATGCAATGGTATTAGCATTTAAGTTTTTCATGGCGGTACTCATGACAATGCTCCCGACTTGGCCGTTACTTTAACGGTCTGTAAAGCATCGAACATAGGTTGATACAATGCGAGTAATCGCGGCGATATGTCGTCAAAGTCGGGGCATTTTCGCCAAAAATACTGTATGTAAGGCTCATCACCAAAGGCTTGAAAGCTATTACTGTCAGTCCAAAACTGTTCAAACTGTGCTTGCTCAAACACTTTACTCTTTCGTACTTTTTCAGCAAGGTCTCCGTTAAGTAACAACGGCTGATTTTGGCCTAAAAAGTAACTCGCCACTAAGCATAACAATTGTGTTTTTGCATCAACAAGTTCACTAAAATAAAATTGACTCGGTTTCTGACTTTTAGTGTCAAAGTAATAACCATGCGTTGCCGTGATAGCAGCAAATAACTCATGAGTTGCCGCATCAGTTTGCGCGACTTGAATAATCAATTGATGCAAATATAAGGTAAATAAATCTTTAGCTTTGGCACTGCTACTACGATAAAACACCGCTTTGTTAGCCACTAAGGTTAGTTTAGTACTTAACGTTAAGCGTTGAGGCAACACGGCGGTTAATATAGCCAACTCGTCTGCTGAGAATAACCCCGGCGCTGTTGATGAGGTATTTTCTGAGCTGCCAGCAAGATTATTGCTGAGAAAGTGCGCCAAATTCAGCGTAACACTGCAATCGATCGGAGTCAGTATTAAGTCTTCACCTTGCGCCAGCTCAGTAATAATAAACTGACTAAAGTTTTCGCTGTCTTGATGCCAGCCTTTTATTAGCTCATCGGTACTGGGTAGATCCGGCAAACTGCCCGAAAGTTTGGCACTGAGCAATAACTCCTGACAACTTTGCTTACTTTGTGTTGGTGCTAAATAATAACTAAGCAAGTCTTGTCTGAGCAGGTAACTATCAAGATGATTAGGGACAAAAGGTTCGACATCATTGATCAAGGTATTGGTATTATCTAAATACAAATAAAGTGCCTTTTGCGCATAATAACGCCCAGGATGTTGATAAAAACGAATGAGTTCACTAGCGACCAAGTGCGCTTCACGAATCACTTCACTGGTTTCTGCATCAAATGGTTTATCTAGGCCAGTCTGCTCATTTATGTCTGTATCATCAGGCTTTATTGCTGTCGCTGGTGCTGGATTTTCTCGGCGTAAATTTAGCCAGTTGGCATCAAAGCTGGCAAATTGCCCTAAATAGTTTTGTTCACTAAACGCTTGCATCGGCAACTGCCTAACTTGGCTTAACGTATTAACTTCACTGTCACTGTTTAACCCAAGCAATTGCCAGCCATAGCCTCGCGCCAGGTACTCCATCAACTCTTTCAATACTAACGAAGGCTGACGATCTTTATTATTTTTAATGTTTTTACCTTGAAAACTTAAATATAAAGCTTGGCGAGCTGAAATTATCGCCTCTAAAAATAAGTACCGATCATCGCCACGGCGTGATCTATCGCCAAGTTGCGCCGGAGTTGTGGTCATTAAATCAAAACTCAGCGGTTGGCGTTGACGCGGAAATTCACCATCATTTAAGCCTAAAACCGCAATAATTTTAAACGGAATACTACGCATAGGCAGCATAGAGCAAAATGTGACTTGGCCAATCATAAATTGGCGACCTGGATCGGGCTGACTAAAGTGATTATTAAGAAAATCGCGAATAACCGCTAAACTAATATCAGTGTGGTAGCCCGCGTGCTGACAATATTCCACTAAAGATTCGATAGCCGAGCGCACAATAGCTAAACCATTATCATTTTCGTCATCAAACAGTTGCGTTAAAAGCTCAAACAAAAATTGCTGCCATTGCGTCGCACTTCGTGCTTTGGACATTTTGGCAGCAGTCAGTTGTAGTTGCTCAATAATCAACATTAACTTACCAAGCAATTCACTGTCGCTGCCTTCAATTGTTGGTAGCAGCAGTTGGTTTTGATAAATAACATTGTGATCGGCAAAAGCAAAACCGCGCATTAAGCGACTTAACCCTTGCTGCCAAGTAAAACTGTCAGTGGCGTCATCAAACGTTGTGGCTGAGCTTTGAGATAAAACTTGTTGTTTATGGGCCTTATCTAGGCCCCAATGTACTGCTGATAATTCAAGCCAATGCGTAATTTTTTCAATATCATCAAGGTTAATAGCAAAGCGAGCTTGCATAGCAGGCAAACGCAATAAGGCAATTAAACTTGACACTTGAAAGCGACTATCAGGCAAGGTTAATAATTGTGAGAATGCTGCCACTAAGGGCTCAGCGTCTTTACTAATACGATCGGCAATTGAGCATGGCAATGGCGGCACTTCATCAGCAATATCTTGCCAACCTCGAGTAAACACAGCATTAACGTAGGGTGCGTATTGCTCTACTTGCGGACACATCACGAGTACATCTTTTGGCGTTAAGCTTTTATCTTGATTAAATTGGTGTAATAACCAATCGTGTAAACCTTGTACTTCACGCAGCGCACTATGAGCACTGGTGATCAAAACTGAGCCGTCTACTTTTGGCGCCTCTTGATACATATTGGGCGTACTGTGACGGGCATCCAAGAGCGATAAAATATCTTCTTGCACACAGGCTAAAACACTCGCTTGCTTGCGTTCATCAAGGCTTGGTTGGGCTTGCTCACTGCTTGCTTTCTCATTGTTTATTTGCTCAATGGCTAAGTCGGCCATGTCAGCAACCGCTGACTCAAAGACGTCAATATTAATGGTACTGTATTGGTACAACAGCGCCATAAACTCACGCCCTTGTTGGCCTAAGTTAGCTAACAATGGGTTGCCAACTTGCAGGTTTACATCGGCTAAATCAGCACTTTCTTGATTAGAAAAGTCGGTACCTTTAAGCCAAGCTTCAATGGCATTTTTTTCTGTCACCACATCCCCCCAATAAGCATAACAGGGATTTAAATGGAAAAAGTGCACATCAATTTGCTGGCTAAGCGCATTGATAAATTCAAGCCAAAGCGGTGCCATGGCATTAATACCAAAAAACGATAAACGTTGTGGCAATATTTGCGTTTTTAGTTTCTCAGTATTGCTTAAATTCTTTATTGCTAACGCAACTAACTCACGAGGATCATAGGGTTGTTCACGCACCAGTAAATACCACAATTTACCTTGCCAAACCGCATTACTTTCAAGGCTCTGCTCACTCATATTTGAGCTCGAAGCGCTTGTTGACCCTGCTGAACTTGTATTGTCAGCTTGGTCAAAAGCGTTAAATACACCTTGATGCCAATCGTGGATCCATTCAGGACGGAATATTAAATATTGT
>OJHH01000611.1_pt1 | contig 12048 bp, 9 predicted proteins | sample 1594911 | NCBI WGS metagenome assembly OJHH01 (sample SAMN05416787, study PRJEB24817) | seawater metagenome | isolation source: Sea water | place: Canada:Atlantic | collected 2013-11
CATAACCCGAAGGTCGTAGGTTCAAATCCTGCCCCCGCTACCAAATTCTGGTATCGGTACTGCTGGTACCATGCGTCAGGACAAGGCGCAGCCGAAGGGCCCCTTTTTAGGGGCTTTTTGCTAAGTGGTTTTGATGAAGTGGGCTGTGTGCCCATTTTTTGATTGGGAAACCGAGAGATTACAGTGGCGACAAAAGAGGAGACCCTCCGCGCGATGATTGCACCCATAGTGGCTGCAATGGATTGTGAACTTTGGGGGTTGGAGTATTTGTCATCAGGTCGCAATGCGATGCTGCGTATTTACATCGAGCGTGAGAGTGGTGGTGTGACAGTGGAAGACTGTGAAAAAGTCAGCCGCCAGGTCAGCAGTCAGTTGGATGTCGAGGATCCGATTACCGGGGAGTACACTCTGGAGGTTTCCTCCCCGGGTATGGACCGGCCTTTATACACGCTGGATCAGTTTGAAAAGTATATTGGGGAAAATGTAGCCTTGCGGCTGAGGTTTCCCCATGAAGGCAGACGGAATTTCAAGGGCCGTCTGAATGGCGTGGAGGGCGAGGATGTTCTGTTGATTGTTGACGATCACGAGTATCTCTTCCCCCTGGATAGCATTGAAAAGGCGAATATCGTTCCCCGGTTCTGAGGGCGATTGCGAGGCTGAATGAATGAATAAAGAAATCTTGATGGTGGTGGAAGCCGTTTCTAATGAAAAGGGCGTGTCCAAAGAGGTTATTTTTGAGGCCATTGAGCAGGCCCTGGCCACGGCGACCAAGAAGCGCTATGACGAGGACTCCAACATCCGAGTAACCATTAATCGCGCCACTGGTGACTATGAAACGTTCCGCTGGTGGGAAGTGGTCGCCGATGATGTGCTGGCGGAACTCGGAACCCAGTTCACGCTGGAAGAAGCTCATGAGAAAGACGCGGCACTTAAAGATGGCGATACCTTTGAAGAGCAGGTGGAAAACATCGGTTTTGGTCGTATTGCTGCCCAAACGGCCAAGCAGGTCATTGTCCAGAAAGTGCGCGATGCAGAACGCGCACTGGTGGTGGAACAATACCGTGACCAGCTCGGCGAGCTGGTGAGTGGCAGCGTCAAAAAAGTGACTCGCGAAAGTATTATCGTTGACTTGGGTAACAATGCTGAAGCCGTCATGCCGAGAGAAGAGCTGGTGGGTCGGGAAGTTTTTCGAATCAATGACCGGGTGCGAGCCATCCTGCAGGAAATTAATTCTGAAAGCCGTGGTCCCCAGCTGTTTCTGAGCCGTAAATGCAACGAGATGCTGGTTGAGTTGTTCCGTATTGAAGTGCCGGAGATTGCCGAGGAAGTAATTGAAATTCGCGGCGCGGCGAGAGACCCCGGGTCGCGTGCGAAAATTGCCGTGAAGACCAATGATGGACGAATCGACCCGATCGGCGCCTGTGTCGGTATGCGTGGTGCACGTGTTCAGGCGGTCTCCAATGAGTTGGATGGCGAGCGTATCGACATTGTATTGTGGGATGACAATCCCGCCCAGCTGGCGATAAATGCCATGGCGCCTGCAGAAGTGGAGTCGATCATCGTCGATGAGGAGACGCACTCGATGGATGTGGCCGTGGCCGGAGAAACACTGGCGATGGCCATTGGTCGCAATGGGCAGAATGTCCGTCTTGCCTCTGAGCTCACTGGCTGGAAAATCAATGTAATGTCCGTTGAAGAGGCAGAGGTCAAGCAGCAGGCAGAGTCCAGCTCGCTGGTGGAAACCTTTATGAGCCGCCTGGACATTGATGAAGATGTCGCCATGGTGTTGGTTGATGAGGGCTTCACCTCTATCGAAGAAGTTGCCTATGTCCCCCTGGATGAGATGGCCGGCATCGATGGTTTTGATGAAGAGGTGGCCGAAGAATTGCGTGCCCGTGCCAAGGATGCATTGCTGACGATGGCGCTGGCCTCAGAGGAGGGTATGTCCGGTCCCGCAGCTGATTTGTTGGAAATGGAAGGTATGGACGACCAGTTGGCGCATACATTGGCCAAGCATGGCATTGCCAGCATGGAGGATCTCGCTGAGCAGGCCGTGGAAGACTTGCTGGATATTGAGAACATGGACGCAGAGCGGGCAGCCAAGCTGATTATGACTGCACGCGCCCCCTGGTTCGCCGATGAGAGCGACAGTTAAACGAACAGGCGATGAATTGAGGAATACTGATGGCTGAAGTCACTGTTAGCGAACTTGCCAAGGTTGTCGGAGCATCCGTCGACCGCCTGCTGAGTCAAATGCAGGAGGCCGGTTTGCCTCACAACTCTGCTGACGCAAGTGTCAGTGATGAGGAAAAGCAGACGCTGCTGGCCTATTTGAAAGGCTTGCACGGCGAGCAGTCCCGCGACCCCAAAAAGATCACATTGAAACGCAAGACGGTCAGCACACTCAAAACGGGTGCCGGCCGTAAAACAGTTAATGTGGAGGTTCGAAAAACCCGAACCTATGTCAAGCGGGCAAATGAAGAAGAGGCAGGGGCCCCATCTGAACCGGATGAGTCGATTGCGGCTGAATCCGTCGTTGAGCCGGTTGTACCGATTATTGATGATCCTGAAGTGAAGCGGCAGGCTGCCATTGAGACGCGCCGCAAAGCTGAAGAGGAAGCCCGGCTGGAGCAGGAAAATCAGCGCAAGGCCGAAGAAGAACGCAAGTCGACGCCTTCGGCAGTCGAGTCGTTGCCTCCTGAACTTGCCGATCAACCCGCCGACGCCCCAAAGCATGTGAAAAAACATGCCAGGGATGATGGCGAGGCCGATGATTCTGAAGAGGCACCGAAAAAAGCGAAAAAACGGGGTGCCATCAAGGATCCGAAGCGTAAAAAAGAAGATTTGCTGAAAGCTGTCGTTGAGGAAGTTGAGGAAGTTGCTGCGGAGAAAAAACCCCGGTTGCGTTCAGGTATCTCGGTTCCCATCAAGGTTGAGAACAAGCACAAATTCAAAAAACCCACCAATAAGATCATCCATGATGTGGAGATTCCCGAACAGATCACGGTCAGTGATCTGGCCCAGGCAATGTCAGTAAAAGCTGCAGTCGTGATCAAGGAGTTGATGAAAATGGGGACCATGGTCTCTATCAATCAACCAATTGATCAGGATACTGCCACATTGGTGGTGGAGGAGCTTGGACACAACCCGGTGCCTGTTTCAGACGATGAAATAGAACAAAAGTTGATCCAGGCGCTGCAGGCTGACGTGACGGAGCAACTGGAACCCCGTGCACCGGTTGTTACGGTGATGGGCCATGTTGACCACGGCAAAACTTCCCTGTTGGATCATATCCGAAAAACCCGTGTTGCCTCCGGTGAAGCCGGGGGCATTACCCAGCATATCGGCGCCTATCATGTCGATACGCCCAAGGGCATGATCACCTTCCTGGATACCCCTGGTCACGCAGCTTTCACGGCAATGCGCGCCCGTGGTGCACACAGTACTGATGTGGTGATTCTGGTGGTAGCTGCGGACGATGGTGTGATGCCGCAGACCGTGGAGGCCATTCAGCATGCCCGTGCTGCCGGCGTGCCCATCGTGGTTGCTATTAACAAGATGGACAAGGAGGGCGCGGATCCGGACAGGGTCACGAATGAATTGTCTGCCAAGGATGTCATTCCGGAAGAATGGGGTGGTGATACGCAGTTTGTGAAAGTCTCGGCCCACACTGGCGATGGCATCGATGATTTGCTGGACGCCGTGTTGCTGCAGGCCGAACTGTTGGAGCTGCAGGCATCCCGCAATGTTCCGGCCAAAGGTGTGATCGTTGAATCGCGACTGGAAAAAGGTCGAGGTGTGGTGGCGACGGCATTGGTGCAGTCGGGTACCTTGCGCAAGGGCGATTTGCTGCTGGCTGGTGAAAGTGTCGGCAAAATCCGTGCGATGGTCGATGAAGCCGGTAAGCCGATTGTCGAGGCGGGGCCGTCGATACCGGTAGAGATCCTCGGTCTTGATATGCCGCCAGCGGCCGGTGAAGAGTTTCTGGTGGTAGAGGATGAACGCAAGGCCCGTGAATTGGCGGAAATGCGTCAGGACAAAACCCGTCAGGATCGTGTGGACCGTCAGCAGGCCGCCAAGCTGGAAAACATGTTTGCCACCTTTGAATCGCAGGACAAAAAGGGTGTTCTCCCTGTGATGGTGAAGGCCGACGTGCGGGGTTCTCTGGAAGCAATTCTTTCTGCCATGGCGGATATTGGCACTGACGAGGTCGAAGTGAATGTCGTGGCCTCCGGTGTCGGTGGCATCAACGAGTCCGATATTAACCTGGCCATTACTACCGGTGCCGTGGTGTTTGGTTTTAACGTTCGTGCCGATACGGCTGCCCGACAGCTGGTGGAGCAGGAGCAGGTCGATCTGCGTTACTACAGCATCATTTACAACCTGTTGGATGATGTGAAACAGGCCTTGAGTGGTCTGCTGACACCGGAGCGCAGTGAAGTCATCACCGGTATCGCTGAAGTGCGCGATGTCTTCCGCTCTCCTAAATTTGGTGCGGTAGCGGGTTGTATGGTGATTGAAGGTACCGTTCATCGCAACAAGCGTATTCGGGTGTTGCGCGACAATATTGTGATTTACGAGGGTGAGCTGGAATCATTGCGACGTTTCAAGGATGACGTCAATGAAGTGCGCAACGGTGTTGAGTGTGGTATCGGGGTGAAAGACTATAACGATATCAAACCCGGCGATCAGATTGAGGTGTATGAGATCAGGGAAGTCGCGCGCCAGCTCTGATTGTGCTGACGCCAAACCGATATGCCTAGAGAATTTACCCGCAATGACCGAGTCGCAGATGCGTTGCAGCGCGAGCTGGCACAACTGATTCGCGACGAGGTCAGGGACCCGCGTTTGGGGCTGGTCAATATTACCGCGGTAGAGGTTTCCCGCGATCTCTCCAGTGCCAAGGTGTTCGTCAACCTGGTCGGGGCCGAGTCTGCTGATGAGAGCCGTGAAGCTGCCGAGGTTCTGAATGGCGCGGCCGGATTTTTGCGGACGTTGCTGGCCAAACGCATGTTGCTGCGGATTGTGCCAAAATTGCGTTTTATTTTTGATCTCACTGGCAGGCGCGCCCAGGAACTTTCTTCGCTCATCGATTTCGCGGTCAACCGGGACAAGGCGCGGCATACGGATACAGATTCCTCCGGGGAGGACTGAGCTTGGCGCGTCGTCGCAAGGGCCGGTCGGTCAACGGTATACTGCTGCTCGATAAACCGCTGGGGATCTCCTCAAACGGTGCTTTGCAGAAGGTGAAACACCTTTTTGAGGCCGCCAAGGCCGGGCACACTGGCAGTCTGGACCCTCTTGCGACGGGCGTCTTACCGGTATGTCTTGGTGAGGCAACCAAGTTTACCCAGTTTTTGCTGGATGCGGATAAATGCTACCGCGCGACTTTTCGCTTTGGTATGGCGACTGTCAGCGGTGATGCCGATGGAGAGGTCACCCGTGACAGCGGTGCCCCGGAGCTGACTGAAGCTCAGGTACAGGATGTTCTGGACGGCTTCAGGGGCGATATCGATCAGGTGCCACCGATGTTTTCGGCATTGAAGCACCAGGGTCAACCGCTCTACAAGCTGGCCCGTGAAGGGCAGGAAATTGAACGAAAGGCCCGGCCGGTCACAATTCGCTCGCTGACATTGATTGAGTTTCGCAGCGGTGAGTTCCCGGAGGCCGATCTGGTTGTCCACTGCAGCAAGGGAACCTACATTCGCACGCTGGCGGAAGACATTGGCCAGCGGCTTGGTTGTGGCGCTTATCTATCGGTTTTGCGGCGCACCGCCGCCGGGCCCTTTAAAGAAGATCAGTCGGTGACGTTGGGTGAATTGCAATCACTCAGGGAAGAAAGTGGTCTGGATCAGCTAGACCAACTTTTGTTGCCGATGGATGCCGGGATGACGCATCTGGCGGCACTGCAGTTAGAAGAAGATACGGCTTTCTATTTTTGCCGGGGACAGGCTGTGATGGTGCCGCAGGTCTATCGTCAGAGTGAAGAAGGCGATATAGTGCGTGTCTTTGAAATAAGCCAGGTCGAGCCGCAGTTGCTTGGTGTTGGCGAAGTCACAGAAGATGGACGGGTAGCCCCGAAACGTCTTGTTGTGAGATAGGGAGTCCTGTCCTGTGTGACAGAATCCCGGATTGGAGCCACCAGGTGGTGCCGGTCGAATTCACTGTTAGGGTTCCTGTAAATATGCGCGGGTGCCCCGAATCTAACTCGCATATTGGAGAAGTAATCATGTTAAATGTAACTGAAAAAGAAGCGATTGTTAAAGAGTACGCGCAGTCCGTGGGCGATACCGGTTCGCCGGAAGTGCAGGTAGCCCTGCTCACCGCCAACATCAACAAACTGCAGGGTCATTTCAGTGACCACAACAAGGATCACCATTCAAGACGTGGTTTGATCCGCATGGTAAACCAGCGACGCAAATTGCTGGACTACCTTAAAGCTAAAGACGCGAAGCGCTATATGACGCTGATTGGCCAGCTTGGCCTGCGTCGCTAATAGAATTGCTGACGGCTCCCCTGGGAGCCGTTCACGCTTATGGAGAGGTAATATAATTGTGAATCCTGTAATAAAATCATTTAAATATGGCAACCATACCGTCACGCTGGAGACTGGCCGCATTGCCCGTCAGGCTACCGGTGCCGTGATGTGTACCATGGATAAAACGGCAGTACTGTGTACGGTTGTCGCAGCAAAAAACGTAAAAGAAGGTATGGACTTTTTCCCCCTCGGTGTCCACTACCAGGAAAAGGCCTACGCCGCTGGCAAGATCCCCGGTGGATTTTTCAAGCGTGAAGGCCGTCCCAGCGAAAAAGAGACACTGACTTCCCGCCTGATTGACCGGCCTATTCGCCCCCTGTTTCCCAACGGCTTCAAAAATGAAGTGCAGGTGGTCTGTACGGTGATGTCCTCTGAGAAGAATGTGGATCCCGATATCGTTGCACTGATTGGTACTTCTGCGGCGCTGGCGATTTCCGGTGTCCCTTTTAATGGTCCAATTGGTGGCGCCCGTGTGGGTTATCATCGCGAAAAGGGCTACCTGCTAAATCCAACTTACTCGGAGCTGGCGGAGTCGGAACTGGATATGGTTGTCGCGGGCACACGTGATGCTGTCCTGATGGTTGAGTCAGAGGCGAAGGAATTGCCGGAAGATATCATGCTCGGTGCGGTACTGTTCGGCCACCAGGAAATGCAGGCGGCTATTCAGGTGATTGAGGAGCTGGCCAGGGAAACCGGTAAACCCCGCTGGGACTGGCAAGAGGCCCCTGTCAATGAAACCCTGACCGACAGCCTCAAGGCCATGGTCGGAGAGAGTCTGGATGCGGCCTACCGGATCACTGACAAGCAGCAGCGTGTTGTCGAAATTGACGGCCTGCGCAATCAGGCGGCTGCAGCGCTGTCGAATGCAGAGGCGGGCATTACAGAAGACGATATCCGCGATGCCTTTAAAAAGCTGGAGAAGAAAATTGTCCGTGGTCGCATCATTCGCGGTGAGCCCCGAATTGATGGTCGCGACAGCAAGACGGTCCGTGCCATTGATGTGGAAGTCGGCGTGCTGGCCAAAGCCCATGGCACGGCGCTGTTTACCCGTGGTGAAACTCAGGCATTGGTGGTAGCCACGCTGGGTTCCATGCGCGATGTTCAGTATATCGATGCGCTGGAAGGCCGCCGCGAAGATCCCTTCATGTTGCATTACAACTTTCCCCCTTATTCCGTGGGTGAGTGTGGTCGTATTGGTTTTACCGGTCGTCGTGAAATTGGTCATGGCCGGTTGGCTCGCCGCGGTATTGCTGCGGTATTGCCGTCGGCTGAAGAATTCCCTTACACCATGCGGATTGTCTCTGAAATCACGGAGTCCAATGGTTCAAGTTCCATGGCCTCGGTTTGTGGTTCAAGCCTCGCGTTAATGGATGCGGGTGTGCCGCTGAAAGCGCCTGTGGCCGGTATCGCGATGGGCCTTGTCAAAGAAGACGATGGTTTTGCGGTGCTGACCGATATTCTTGGCGATGAAGACCACCTGGGCGACATGGACTTTAAAGTGGCCGGTACGGCTCAGGGTGTTACTGCTCTGCAAATGGATATCAAGATCGAAGGGATCACTGAAGAGATTATGGATATCGCACTGGGTCAGGCGTTGCAGGCCAGACTCCACATTCTTGGTGAAATGAACAAGGTGATCGACAAGAGCCGCAGTGAAGTGGCTGAGTCAGCACCCCGTTACCATATCCTGAAAATCGATCCCGACAAGATTCGCGATGTGATCGGCAAGGGTGGTGCCACGATTCGTGCGCTGACGGAAGAGACCGGTGCCAGCATCGACATTGACGATAGCGGAACCATCAGAATCTACAGCGATGATGCGGATGGCCTGAAAAGTGCTATCTACCGCATCGAGGAAATCACCGCTGAGGCTGAGATAGGTCGTATCTATGAGGGCACAGTTGCCCGTATTGTTGACTTTGGTGCCTTCGTCACGATCATGCCGGGCACGGATGGTTTGCTACACATTTCACAAATTGCCAAGGAGCGCGTGGAAAAAGTGTCTGATTATCTCAAGGAAGGTCAGCAGGTGCGCGTCAAGGTGCTTGATGTGGACGCCCGCGGTCGAATCAAGTTGTCCATGAAAGAGACATCCGAGGACGAAGGTGAGACCGGTGAAACAGCCCCAGCGGAAGAAGCTCCGGTTGCTCAGGAATCTGCAGAGCAATAATACGCTGGCAGTCATTTCAGAGAAGCGGGGCTGAGACCCCGCTTTTTTTATGGCAGGTTTTCGGTCAGAGCCAATCTCTTGACCTATTCAGTAAACCCGGTGATCAGCTATCGACATGCAGTTACAATGACTCTCAATGAACCATGATGATCGCGCACTAAAAAACCCATTGATGGATTACCGGCTCTATGTCGGCCGTCTGCTCTTTGCCATGGTTGTGGTGCTATTGCTGTCGGGTGGGCTGTTCTGGCGCTATTACCATCTTCAGGTTGAGCGACATGATGCTTTTGTGACGCTCTCTGACCGCAACCGGGTATTGGTTGAGCCGGTGCCACCGCCCCGCGGGCTTATTTTTGACCGGAACGGGGTGTTGCTGGCGGATAACCGTCCCAGTTTTAATCTTTCCATTGTCGTAGAACGCGTCGAAAACCTCGCCGTATTGCTCGATGAGCTGGAAAAGCTGGTGGGGATTACCGGTGCCGACAGGGATCGCTTTCAGAAACTGCTTGAGCGTCGTCAGCGACCCTATGAGCCTGTCCCCCTGAGATTGAACCTGAGTGAACGGGAACAGGGTGTTCTCGCGGTCAATGAATACCGGCTGGAGGGCGTTGAAGTCACTGTCCAGCTGCTGCGTCATTATCCTCTTGGTGCCGAGCTTTCCCATGTGCTCGGCTATGTGGGGCGTATCAATGACCGCGAAATACAACAGCTCGACCCGGTTCGCTATAGCGGCACGCTGGTGGTGGGTAAAACCGGACTGGAAAATTTCTACGAGGATGAGTTACTTGGTGAGGTAGGGTACCAGACGGTTGAAACCAATGCCCGGGGACGGGTGATGCGCCAATTGGAGCGAGAAGAGCCCAAGCCGGGTAAGGATTTGTACCTGCATCTGGACAGTCGCTTGCAGCGGGTTGCTTACGAGAGCATGGGTGAACAAAGAGGTGCTGTGGTGGCTATTGATGTGGCCTCGGGAGGCGTGCTTGCCATGGCCAGTACCCCAGGGTTTGATCCCAATGAGTTTGTGACCGGGATCAGCTTTGAAAGTTACAATGCACTACTCAGTTCTATTGATCGGCCTTTGTTTGATCGGGTTCTTCAGGGCCAGTATCCCCCGGGATCCATTGTCAAGCCAATCTACGGTCTTGCGGCACTGGAAAGTGGCACAATTACCCCTGCCTATCGTATTTATGATCCGGGTTTCTACCAATTGAAAAATTATGAGCGGAAGTACCGGGACTGGAAGAAGGGGGGGCACGGTAGCAACATTTATTTGAGTGATGCCATCATTCAGTCCTGCGATACTTTTTTTTATGATGTCGGCGTCAAAATGACCATTGATGTGATGTCGCTCTACGGTACCCGGTTTGGTTTCGGCCATAAAACCGGACTGGATATGCCCTCGGAGCGGGCTGGCATTATGCCTTCACGGGCCTGGAAGCGGGAGGCAAAAGGGTTGGCATGGTATCCGGGAGATACGGTCAATACCTCCATCGGCCAGGGTTTTACGCTGGTGACGCCAATGCAGATGGCTGTGGCTGCCGCCAGATTGGCCAGCCGTGGTGAGATAAGACCACCGCAATTGGTACGCAAGAATGGGAGGAACCCACTGCCAGCCGGTATGATCAAAGCGTCAGACCGCAACTGGGATTATGTGCATGAGGCAATGCAGGAGGTTGTGCACGGTCAGCGTGGCACGGCCAAGGTGATTAATAAGGATCTCGATTATCACATTGCTGGAAAAACCGGTACTGCTCAGGTGGTCGGTATCAAACAGGACGAAGAGTATGATCGGGAACTGGTTGCCGAGCGGAATCGGGATCATGCCCTGTTCATCGCCTTTGCGCCTGTGGAACAACCGCAGATTGCCGTGTCGGTACTTGTCGAAAATGGTGAGCACGGCAGCTCCACGGCCGCACCGCTCGCGCGCCAGATAATCGACGCCTACATGGCACTGTACCCGCAAAGTCTGTCAGAGGAGTTCGATGAGCCAGAGTGATTTTGTTCGGCGGATGGGGTCTGGTGGATCGGCAATATATTGCGGCCCCAGTCAATGGCGGCGTCTCCATGTGGATATCCCGCTCCTGTCCCTGCTGTTGGTGCTGGCCACAGCTGGCCTGTTTGTTCTCTACAGTGCCAGCGGTCAGAACATTGCTTATGTACATCGCCAGTTGGTCCACTTTGGTGTCGGGTTGTTGGTGATGCTGATGGTGGCCCAGATTCCTCTTCGACTGCTCGATCGGTGGGCGATACTCCCTTATCTTTCGGGTGTTTTGTTGTTGATAGCTGTACTGTTCTTTGGCATTGGGGCGAAGGGTGCCCAGCGCTGGTTGGAAATTGGGGGGTTCCGTTTTCAGCCATCGGAAATTCTCAAAATTGCGGTTCCATTGATGCTGGCGAGCTATCTGGGCAAGCGTGCGGTGCCACCGCAATTCAAGCACGTGTTTTTCGCCCTGGTATTTATTCTGGTTCCGCTGGTGCTGGTCGGCATGCAGCCCGATCTTGGAACAGCCATTCTGATTGGTGCTGCCGGTTTTTTTGCGCTTTTTCTGGCGGGCCTGCCGAGGCGTTACCTGGTGTTGGCATTGTTACTGGCAGCATGCCTCTTACCGTTAATGTGGTTTTATCTTTTATACGATTATCAGCGGCAGCGCATCCTGACGCTGTTTAACCCTGAAGCGGATCGGCTCGGTGCAGGGTGGAATATCATCCAGTCCACAATTGCTATCGGCTCGGGTGGCGTTGAAGGCAAGGGCTGGACCCTGGGTACCCAGTCGCAGCTTGATTTTCTTCCGGAGGGCCACACCGACTTTATTATTGCGGTGTTGGCAGAAGAATTCGGACTGTTCGGCGTGATGTTGCTGATGGCGCTCTATCTGCTGATTATAAGCCGCTGTGTCTTTATCGGTCTGGGAGCGCAAAGTATGTTTGGCCGTCTGCTGGCCGGGAGTATTGCGTTAACTTTCTTTGTCTATATTTTTGTCAATATGGGTATGGTCTCAGGTATTCTTCCGGTGGTGGGCGTACCATTGCCATTGGTGAGTTACGGCGGCACGTCGATTGTGACCCTGATGCTGGGATTTGGTATGCTGATGGCCGTCAGTACGGAAAGAAAAAGGTCGGTCTAACAGGGTTTATGGGCAACTTGCCCGGAGTAAAAAAGTTATGAACATACTGTTCTCAGTTGCAGTAGGAATGCTGTTATCCCTATCGGCTCAGGCCAGCTATTTACAGTATCCGGACGCCAGGGCTTTCGCCGAGAGGATGGTGTCAGAGCACGGCTTTGAAAGAACGGTTGTGGACGCTTTGCTGGATGCGGCGGAAAAAAAGCAGACCATTATTG
>OJHH01000614.1_pt1 | contig 11994 bp, 8 predicted proteins | sample 1594911 | NCBI WGS metagenome assembly OJHH01 (sample SAMN05416787, study PRJEB24817) | seawater metagenome | isolation source: Sea water | place: Canada:Atlantic | collected 2013-11
TCGTCGGCAGCGTCAGATGTGTATAAGAGACAGACATCGAAGATATTATCATTAGTAAAGTGCTTTTCTAATCCACCTACTAAATTGTACTCTCTAGAAGTCATTATCTTTTTATTCTCTGCTATATCGAAATCTTGGATGGTGTTAGATTCTGAAGAATCTGCAGCAGTTCCATTTGTTCTCATGTTATCAGCAGCCAATCTGATTCCTGCTCTAAATACAGTTTCATCAGTTTTGTAATACTTAAACATAAGCATCTCTCCTGGTGTGAATGCCGATCCTGAATACAGGCCAGCTTCATCAGCTCCTGATAGATCTACTACAGGGAAAGTAAATTGTAAAACTGCATCACCAGCTGAAGGTCTTGTACCTAATTTAGGAGTGAAGTCATTGTTCTCTCTAGTTGTTAACTGAGCGAATGTGTCCTGGATAAATAAGGACACGACAATAAGTAAAATAAGTCGTTTCATTTTTATAAGGTTTGTTTTTCAACCCGTAAAATTACTGAAGTTTTTCAATTTATTAGCTCTCTTTAAGCCACTTACTAACAGCATACATGGTATTCTCAGAGTGTCAGCATAATCTAGAGCTTTGAAAAAGAAAAAAATATTGAGCTAATTATTTTACTATCAGGGCCTAAAAATGGAAATCCAAGAATGAGCTTCTTAGATGAGAATATTTAAAAACCGCCCATTTATGTTGAAAACTGGCTAAAAACCAAGAAACCGCTGAGAGCATTCCCTCAGCGGTTCCAACCTTACCAAATAACTTGAAATGAAATAAGCTATTTATTCTTAAATATTTTAATAACAGATACTTTGACACGAATTCCCATCAAAGTCAACTGCATTTCCTTCTTCATCTATCCTCCATACTACAGTAACACTGAAGCTGTTGTTTTTTCCAGAGTTTATATTAAACGAACTTTTTAATTTCTCTCCTGAATCGTTTACTAAACTCATGTATAAGTGAAGCTCCCTCAGGTTTTCCTTTTTAAACTTAGAACTCTGACTAATACTAATTCCAGCATTAGCTGCCTCCTCTTGTATAGTTTTCAGCTCACCTTCAGTAGTAGTGTTACTTATTATATGCGTTACTCTTTTATAATCAATACTTTCTTCTCTATCCTCAGCCAACTCTACTCCCATTGTCTTCACATCTACTTCGTCAGTCTTAGTGAGGATTGACTCAATCTCCAGTAATGCAGGTATGAGGTTTTCTGATCTTATTTCTTCTAACTCCTTAAAAAGTAGCTCTTTCTTCTCATCCAACTCTTCTAAAGACCTATCCAACCTGTCCGAGTTATCTTCATAGAGCACATATAACTCGTCTTCACGAATATTGAAAATATCATCCAACTTGTCAGAAGCTTCACCTAATGCTCCAAAGAATTTTTCCTCATCTGAAGTATAAAATTCAAAAGCTTTTCCTGATTCATTTTCAACCCAACCTATATCCAAATCAAAATCTCCATTAAATAATAATGATGTTTTACTTTGACCGTCATCATTATAGATTACCATTTTCAATTTTTTCAATCTATTCTTTCGGGCATTCATTTTATACTCAAAAATCATCCCCGCCTTTAATGCTTTTACTTTAATGGCTTCAAATTGATCCGAAGACGTTTCTTCTGAGATATTAAAGACCATTTCATTACTGATTTCATCTTCACTGTAATTATAGCCATAAGAAGAATCGTTAGGAGTTAAAGAATTGCCAAAATCTGTGAACGAATTTGTTAAAATTTCTAATTCCTCTTTTTCGATAGATTCAGGCTTTATTGTTTCTTCAAATTGATCTGCTTTTAGAGCAATAACCGTTTCTGGTTCTTCTAATATATCCTCTGCCGGTTTTTCTACTACTACCTCAGGTTGAATATCCAAAGATTCTACAACCGCTGGCAGAACCTCTACTTCCTGTTGAATTGGACTATTTGTATTTAAATTGATCAGCATTACTGCTGCTGTGATAATGGTTCCTGTTGTTCCTAACATGATAAATGGGTTTTTAAATATGTTTATGAGTTTAAGCCATAGTGAGGTCGCTCCTATCTTAGCAGCCATTGAAGCTGCAAACAGAGTTTGTGTCTGCTCAAAACTAATGACTGGAGATTCTGTCTTTGCTATTGAAAAGAGCTGATCTAGGCTATGTATATTTTTATCCATAATGCTCTTTATTTTCGTTTTTCACATCTAATAATTCCTGAAGTTTAATTCTACCTCTTCTTAATCTTTGTTTCACAGCAGACTCTCCTACTTTATGTAAGTCGGCTATTTCTTTAATTGAGTAACCAGTTATTTCAAAAAGTATAATGCTTTCGCGCTGCTCTTCTGGTAGCTTAGCTATAGCCTCGTATAACATTCTAGTTTCTATTCTTTCACTCGTATTGTGGGTAGCTATAGCCAATGACGAGTTTAAATCAATCACTCCAGTTTCAGCTTTTTGTTTTCGATTACTGTTGGCCAATATTTTTATAGATGTACCAATTAAAAAAGAAAGAATTTTTCCTTTGTCCTTTATATTATCGAATTTCTGGTAAACTGTAATTAAAGTATCATTCATTAAATCTCCATGTTGCATATCGCCATAAACTCGTGCTTTGCAAAAGCGTTCGAATTGAGCATGAACAGGCTCGTAGATTTTCATAAATGCTATTTGTTTCTTATTCCTCAAATTGGATTACTTATACTTCTATAACGTTAGTGTATTAAGTCAGGAGGAAGTTACATCGAAATCACGAATAACTGTTAAGTGACTGATATAAAAAGAGAAAGAATTTGTTTCATAGCGTTGCAACGCGTAATCACCTAAAAAAAGGGACAAAAAAAAGCCACTCATATAGAGTGGCTTTAATAATATTGAAAAAACTTAGAGTCTAAATATCTATCCTCTAGCTTTGTTAGAGAAGCTTATTTTTCTCATTCTTAAGCTTTCAGGAGTAACCTCTAAATACTCATCTTCCTTAATATACTCCATACACTCCTCTAAAGAGAATTTAACTGCTGGAGCTATTTTAGCACTGTTATCAGCACCTGATGAACGCATGTTAGTAAGCTGCTTTCCTTTGATAGCGTTTACTGCTAAATCATTATCTCTAGAATGCTCACCTATAACCTGACCTACATAAATCTGATCACCTGGCTCTATGAAGAATTTACCTCTATCCTGAAGTTTGTCTAAAGAGAAAGCCAATACCTGACCAGCTACCATAGAAGTTAAAGAACCTTTATGACGAGCATTGATTCCTTCTTTTACCGGCTTGTATTCACTGAATCTATGATTCATTACAGCCTGACCAGAAGTAGCAGTAAGAATGTTATTTCTTAATCCGATTAATCCTCTAGAAGGAATATCGAATTCAAGATGAAGAATGTCTCCCTTAGGTTCCATTACTAACATGTCTCCTTTTCTCTGTGTAATAAGTTCAATAGCTTTTCCTGAAGTAGGCTCAGGAACTTCAACTACTAACGTTTCGAAAGGTTCACATTTCTTACCATCTATAGTTTTGAATATAACCTGAGGCTTTCCTACCTGAAGTTCATATCCTTCTCTTCTCATAGTTTCTATAAGAACAGATAAATGAAGAATTCCTCTTCCGTATACGTTAAATGAATCTTCTCTATCAGTATCTTCTACTCTAAGAGCTAAATTCTTTTCAGTTTCTTTATAAAGTCTATCTCTTAAATGTCTAGAGGTTACAAACTTTCCTTCTTTACCGAAGAATGGAGAATTATTAATGGTGAAAAGCATACTCATAGTAGGCTCATCTATACTAATTCTCTCTAAAGCTACAGGATTCTCTACAGAAGATAATGTATCTCCAATTTCGAAATCTTCTATTCCAACTATGGCACATAAATCACCACTTCTAGCAGAAGTTACTTTCTCTTTCCCTAATCCTTCGAACACATAAAGTTCCTTAACTCTTACTTTCTTCTGACCCTCTTTCTTGATTAACATCAAGTCTTGGCCTTCTTTGATATCTCCCTGCTTTATTCTACCGATAGCTAATCTCCCTTGGAATGTATTATAATCCAAAGATGTAATCTGCATCTGAGGATCTCCCTCAATGTATTCTGCTTCCGGAATTTCTGCTACGATAGCATCTAACAATGGAATAATATTATCGGTCTTATTCTTCCAATCAGTACTCATCCAACCAAACTTAGAAGACCCATAAAGAGCTTTAAAGTCTAATTGATCATCAGTAGCTTCTAAGTTGAACATAAGTTCATAAACAGATTCCTGAACTTCATCAGGTCTACAGTTTTCCTTATCTACTTTATTTACTACTACTATAGGCTTAAGATTTAACTCAATGGCCTTTTTCATAACAAATCTAGTCTGAGGCATAGCTCCTTCGAAAGCATCTACAAGAAGAATAACACCATCAGCCATTTTAAGAACACGCTCTACTTCCCCTCCGAAATCGGAGTGACCTGGAGTATCTATAATGTTAATTTTAACATCTTTATATCTAGCAGATACGTTTTTAGACAGAATAGTAATTCCTCTTTCTCTCTCTAAATCGTTATTGTCTAGAATTAATTCAGTAGTCTCTTTACGCGTATCCATTACTTGACACTCATAAATAATCTTATCCACCAAAGTGGTCTTTCCGTGATCTACGTGGGCTATAATAGCTATATTTCTTATTGACTGCATGCAGCTGTTTTTTTCTGGCGTTGCAATATCGGATATCGCTTACCTAATTTTTTCAGCCTGCAAAAGTAGTCTAACCCTTAGAATTCAAGCGTTTTTATTAGATTTTTTTGTTACAGAATCATTGTTCATTTATCAATTAGTCGACTAAATGTGGTGGTTCATAACTAAAAAAAATCTAAATTGTAGCCGTACAAACTTAATAACCTTACAAAATGAAATCAATTATACTCTCCCTAGCAGGATGTATTCTGCTGTGCGCAAATGTCTTATCTCAAGGGGACAGCGAATGTACTGCCAATGTTGAAGCCTTAGAAAAACAAATCAGAATTTTAGCAGAAGAACTAGGCGACAATTCCATTCTCGAAGAATTAGATGCTCTAAAAGCAGAACAAATGTCAGATGAAAGAATTACTCTTTCTGAAAAAGACCCTAATCCATACGAAGTTTCAAAAGAAATTAGACTAAGTATTCCTAATCAAGCTTCAGAAGTAGAAGTCGTATTTTTGAACTCTCTAGGACAAAAACTTAAAACAGTAGATATTCCAGAAAGAGGTGAAACTTCGATTAAGGTATATATGTCTGAATATTTATTGGAAGATTACACTTACGAGCTAGTTGTAGATGGTCAACCGGTAAAATCATAATATTCTGAGGAAAGTGTTATTTTCAGAATCACTCTATAGAGGAAGCCATCTTAGGATGGCTTTTTTTTGTCCAATAAAATGTAATTAGAAATACTGACCTATTCCAAACACAAAGCCTTTTTGCTTTAGATGTCTAGTATCTATCCCATAATCTATTCTAAAAACTGCTTGAGAGAATGGCTTGTAAATAAATCGAGCGCCTACTCCAGTAAAAAACTGAAGAGATTCCTGGGCTCCGTTAATTGATATCTTTTCACCAGGATATCTCCATACACCAGTATCTACAAATCCTACAGATTGTACCGCTACATTTTTTCTATCAATAACTGAATATCTATATTCAGCATTTATAATAAACGAAGCCGTCCCTCTCTCCTGTCTGTTTCCAGAACCTCTTATATTAACATTGCTATCTAATACAAAAGGTGCAAAAGGTGAATCTGTATTAGTAGCTATTCCTGTTTTAGCTCTAAAAGCTACATTGCTACGCTTTTTAATTCTATGATAATACTTATACTGGGCCAATACAAGGTTGAAATCTCCTTCGGCATCCAGATTTATCACTTGTGTAAAATTCAGGAAAACGGAATATCCACTCACTAAATGATAAAAATAAGTCTCATTATTTCTGAAAAACTCTTGTGAGAATAAATATTTGCGGTGCAAAAAGTCACTGGGAAATCCATTTACATTCTCTCCATCCACACTATATTCTTCCGTGAAAAAAGCTCCCGTTAATTTCAAAGTGTTTCTAGGAGTAAAATAATAGAGCCCACTTAGGCGGAAATTATCCTTGTCATACAGGTAATTTACAGACTGATTTTGAAGAGACACAGGTTCTAAGGAGGCTTGCTTAGAAATTTCCAACTCTATTCCAAATGGCTTTCCTTTGATAAAAGGAAGTTTAGCAGAAGCACTATAATTACTCCTATTATCAGTGTTTATGTATGACAAATTATAGGCTAAACCTACTCCTAGAGAACTCGAGTTTCCTAGGCCTACTTGCCAGTAAACATTCTCTTTCACTCCTCCTAAGTCTACTATTGGGTATGCAGTTATCACCTCATACAACTCAAACGTAACTTTAATTTCATTAGGCAGACTATCAATTCTCAGATGAACATGGCCATATTCAGGAAGGCTTACAAGATTTTTTCTGTCCTTCTCTAATTTTTCTAAAGTACCTAGTTCACCTACTTCACTCTGTACATAGTTCATCAGGTAACTAGATGAGTTTTTAGTTTCTCCATAAAAACCAACATATCCAATAACCTTTTGACCTAAACAATAGGAACTAGTAAATAACAGAAGACAATATGTAATTATGACTTTCAATGAACGCAAATGTAAATTCAAGATTCGATTGAAACTAATTCGTGAGAAATTAAGAATTCAATGGTTTAGTTTTTTCTAATAATAGAATGACTGAATTATGACGTTATTCGTTTGAAGATTCAAAGCATCATCCATGAAAAATATTCTAAGCGCATTACTTTTAGTTCTGACAGTCTCCACCGTTCTGTGTCAAAATGATTCCTTTACATCCAAGGCTGATTCATTTTTAAGTCAAAATGTCTCTAATGGTATTATTGATTACAAAAGCCTGCAAGATTCTCCAGCACCACTAAATGAATTAGTGAAGCTAATAGCTGATATGCCAACAGAAGGCTTATCCAAGGAAGAAAAAGAAGTTTATCTAATTAATGCATATAACCTTATCGTCATTTATCAGATCAGAGAAAATTTCCCTTTGACTTCTCCCCTAACTGTTTCAGGATTTTTTAAATCCAATGAATTCAACTTCGGTGGAAACCAATGGACATTAGATTATGTAGAAAATGAGATTTTAAGACCAGAGTACATGGATGCTCGATTGCATTTCTCACTAGTATGTGGTGCTTTAGGGTGCCCAAGATTAAGTTCAGAGGCATATACAGTAGATAAGCTAGATGAGCAATTGGACTTGAGAACTAAACTGACTTTGAATTCAAATTGGTTTGTAAAACAAAGTGTAGACAAAAAGACTTTAGAACTCTCTCAAATATTTGAATGGTTTACAGATGATTTTGGCGGAAAATCCAATCTTATAGCTTGGATGAATTTATATAGAGATATTCCATTTAATGAAAATGCTAAAACTAGCTACTACCCTTACGACTGGACTTTGAATGATATTAAAAATAGCACAGCTGAACTCAGCTCAAAGTCTCCTAACCTTATACCTGCTTCCAATTTCAATTTACAAACATTTAATGGAGGTAGCTTATTAAAGAAAGGACAGACGGATATTACACTTTTTAATACAATTTATACTCAATCAAAATCAAATTGGAATGGACAAAGATTCAGTGGGTTTAGAGAATCATTTTACACCCATTCTTTGCAAGGCACATATGGAATAAGTAAAAATGGAAGATTCAATATAGGAGGAGAAATCAACTTCAAAGCATCTGCTAAGAGCACTGACTCCACGGCTTCATCGGTCACAGCTCCTTTGGAGTATATGAATAACGACTCTACTAGATATGGTATCTCAAATATAGGATTAAGACTAAAGTTTCAACCTTTTAAAGAAGTGAATGAGTTCTCTATACAGTCTACTTTTTCAATTCCTACAGTTAAAACTCCTGAAGGATTAACTGACAATGATACTCCAGAGAATAGTCGATATTTCCTAGATTGGGATAGATATGTATGGTGGAATCAATTCTTTTATAGTAAATCTTTTAGTGATTTTCAAGTATTCTCCTCTGTAGAAACTCTCTTTAGATTCGGTAAAAACGATAAGCAAAGCTCTTCTGTAGACCTTCCTGCTAAGATATTCTTTAGTTATTTTCCTACTAAAAAGATAACTACCTATGTGATGACCGAACATGTACCTAGGTTCAGGTATAACGCCAATACAACTCCAGAATCATTAGCTGATTTAAATACACATTCCGGATATTACACAGCTAGTGGTGCAGGCTTTAAATATCAAATAGGTGAAAAGCTAAACATAGAACTCCTTTATACCAATTTTTGGAGAAGTAAGTATGCTGGGTTAGGAAACACTTTTAACATTGGTTTCAAGTATATAGCCGGATAATTCTACTCAAAAGTATAATCGATAGTACTGACTTTAGAAACGCTAAACATGCCTACTGGATCTAATTCATCAGGCCCTGAAACATGATTTATATTAGTTAAAACGTTATATGTAGGGGCTGAAATAATTGCCAATGGACCTCCTATTCCAGTTTGTTCCACAACTTGTGTTAGATAATTGAACACTGTTTCATCTATGCTTCTTAATTCAACGTGAATAAATTCACCAGGTTGGTAAGTTCTACTAAAATCATTAATACTTTGTCTAATAGGTGGGATGAAAATTAAACCATCAGCTCCATTTCCAGAAAAAGAAGCATCTTGACTAATTATTAAATCAGAAGGATCATTCTGCAATGTGTCATTCCTAGAATATCTAGCCCAATAGAAATCTTCTCTTTCAGCTATATCTCTGGAGAAAAATTCTGCAAAATAGCCTGCCTCAATCCCAAAAAGTTCGTCTTGAAATTCGACTCCTATAGAATCAATCGATGGAACTGGATTTACAATACTCATAGCCTGATATTCATCATCACCATTTATAATTGATAGTTTATACTCCACTCCTTCTTCAAACTCTATAACTGACGTGTATCTGTATGCTCCATTTTCAAAAAACAACTCAAATGGAGGATTTGTTCCATCTGTTATAGAAACTGTGGCATCCTCAATAACTCCAGATTCTGAATCATCAAAGTACTCTTGAGTCATGCTAAGAATGACCTCTGGTACAGATTGATTAGTTAAAAAAGCATCTACAGAGAACTGCGGTGCCCCTTCTGACAAGTCCACATCTACAACGTCTTCACAGCTTGAAAAAACGATCATACCAATTAATAGTATGCTTAAGCTAAATAATGAATTTTTCATTTTCTTAAAAATTAAAGTTGTAAGTAACAGATGGAATAAATGAACCAACTACTGAATATCTGACCGCCTCGGTGATTTGAGGTGTATCTTCATTCTGTTGGAAATAGAATAAATATGGATTTTTTCTGGCATATGCATTATAGACAGACAATACCACTTGGCCTTTCCATTTTCTATCAGCTCTCTCCTTTCCATCTATGATAGCTCCTACATCGGCTCTATGGTAAGCTGGTACCCTGAATGAATTTCTCTCATTGTTAGCATTTTGAGGAATAACCCAACCTTGCACATTTATTCTATTTGTTGGAAAAGTAGATGGAGTACCTGTTGCATATGTGAAGCTTAGACTTAAGCTAGTTCTCTCAGAAATTTTTCTATTAATGTTGATATTGAAATTATGAGGCTTATCATATCTGTTTGGAAACCAATCTGAATTACTCACTCCTTCTATCTGTCTCTCAGTTTTACTTAGTGTATAAGACAGCCAACCCGTATAATTTCCTTTTTTCTTCTTTACATAAAACTCCAGTCCATATGCCCTGGCATCTCCTCTTAACAAATCAGCCTCGATAAACTCATTAATAAGAATATCGGCACCATTGATATAATCTACCACATTCTGAGTTTCTTTATAATATCCTTCAACAGAGAATTCATAAGCATTTGACTTAAAATTTCTAAAATAACCAATGGCCAATTGGTCAGCCATAGATGGTTTAATATTATTTGTAGCTGGTGTCCATACATCTACAGGTGAAGAACCGACAGTGTTAGAAAGTAGATGTATATATTGAGCTGTTCTATTATAACTAGCTTTCAAAGAACTTGTGTTAGATAGAGAGAAGTTTACCGCAAATCTTGGTTCAAGGTTAGTGTATGTTTCTACTGCATCCCAGCGGCCTGCCGAATTATCAATGCCTGTTATTTCAGATTGTCCTCCTGCCTCTTCAGGATCTTCTAAGGTATAAACATCTCTTCCTCCGAGATATTGATACATTGAAAATCTAAGGCCATATTGAAGAGTTATTTTCTCAGTAATCTTTTGCTCATTTTGAATATAGGCTGCCGACTCAACAGCATACTTTTTCTCTAGTGAGATATCGTTAGACTCCCCTTCACTTGCAAAGGTAGCTTCAGCTGGATTGAAATCATATAAATTAGACGTTAGCCCCATCTTTATTGTGTTCAGCTGATTAGCAAAAAAAGTTAAATCAACTTTACCTTGAATGTTTTGGATTCTAGAATCCCACTTAAATCCATTTCCATCATCAACTTCTACATCAAAAGCATACTTGTAATCGGTATAAATACCAGTCACATTCATGAAAACTTTATTATTGAAAATATGATTCCATCTGGCCGTAGTAGTCGTGTTTCCCCAAGAAAATTTGAAAAAATCGAATCCGATATTGTCACCGCCATTATATGCGGAAACAAAGAAGTTGTTATTATCATTTAATCTCCAATTTATCTTTCCTGTAAGATCGAAAAAATTGAATTTAGTTTCTTTAAAATCCTCACCTAAAAATGGTTTGGCCAGAATATCAATATATGAACGTCTACCTGCTACTATGAAACTAGCTTTATCCTTTTTGATCGGACCTTCTAAAGTAAGTCTAGAAAAAATACTTCCAATTCCACCTTGTCCCTCAAAACTCTTCTTATTTCCATCCCTCATCCTTACGTCAAGAATAGAAGATAAACGTCCCCCATATTCTGACGGAATACCTCCCTTAACTAATTTAACAGTCTTCACTACATCAGGGTTGAACACAGAAAAGAATCCAAATAAATGTGATGAATTATAAACTGGAGCTTCATCAATTAAGATTAAGTTTTCATCTATCCCTCCACCTCTTACATTAAAACCTGAAGCGCCTTCTCCTACAGTGGCTACTCCTGGCATAGTTTGCACAGCCCTAATTACATCTGCTTCGCCTAATAAAGCAGGGATCGCTGTAATTGTAGCTATATCCATTTCACTTACAGACATCTCTATGTCTTTAACATTGTTGTTTTCTGCCTCTCCAGTTACTAGAGCTTCATCAATGTTAACAGTGGAGCTAGATAATTCAACATCTACTGATGAATTCTCTGTGATGCTTAAGGTTTTCTTTATTTCATCATATCCAATAAACGAAAAGAGTAATTCATAGGTACCTTCTTTTAATGGAATCGAATAAAATCCATATACATTCGTAGATACGATTATTTCAAAATCTGAAGTTGAGATAGTAGCACCTATAAGCTCTTCTCCATTAGCGGAATCTCTCACATAACCAGATAAATTATACTTTTCCTGACATAGTACAGTTCCACTGAAAATTAGAAAGGAAAAAAGACAAATTGTCCTTACGAAATGATTCATGGTAAATAGTTTCAAATTGATGTCGATGCTTTTTAAGCGTTGAAATAATAAACCGCAAAACTCATCATTTTATTCGAACAACAACCAATATTTCCTTCAATAAAACTTAAGAGGTGTTAAAAAAACTAACTAACTGATTAAAAGAAAGGAGAACCCTTATAAACAACAAAAACCGCCTTGCTTAAGGGCGGTTTTCGGAAGTGATTGATCTTGGATGAATCACTTCACCCTTGCTATGCTTTTATTTGCTATTAAGAAGACTTCAACTACTAAATAATGGTTGCAATTCAATCTAAATATTTATTCTTTCGTATCATATTTTCACTTAGAATAGTACTCAAAAAACATCTATACTCC
>OJHH01000617.1_pt1 | contig 11963 bp, 13 predicted proteins | sample 1594911 | NCBI WGS metagenome assembly OJHH01 (sample SAMN05416787, study PRJEB24817) | seawater metagenome | isolation source: Sea water | place: Canada:Atlantic | collected 2013-11
TGATAGCCCGGCACCAAGGGCACGCCGGCCTCGCCCATGATGTGCTTGGCGGCAGACTTGGACCCCATGGCCTCGATAGCGCCGGTGGGCGGGCCCACGAACACCAGTCCCTGCTCCGCGCAGGCGCTCGCGAAGGCGGCGTTTTCCGACAGGAAGCCATAACCCGGGTGGATGGCCTGCGCCCCCGTGTCCAGCGCCGCGGCGATGATGCGTTCCGTCACCAGATAGCTTTCCCGCGCGGGTGCCGGGCCAATGTGTATCGCTTCGTCTGCCATCCGCACATGCAGCGCATTGCGATCTGCATCCGAATACACGGCAACAGTGGCGATACCCATACGGCGCGCCGTGTGCATGATGCGGCAGGCAATCTCTCCGCGGTTGGCGATCAATAGCTTGCTGAACATGACTATCTCTCCTGCCAGTTGGGTGTGCGTTTCTCCAGGAAGGCACCCAGGCCTTCCTGACCTTCGCTGGAGACCCGAATATGGGCGATCCGCGCGCAGGTATCCTCCACCAGTTCAGCTGTCAGTGGCTCCCCGGCAACGTTGGCGATCAGGTCCTTGGCGGCGCGCACGGCTTCCGGGCCGTTGGCGAGCAGAGCATTCACCAGCATGTCCACATCGGCATCCAGTGACTCCTCGTCGGCCACTTCGCTGACCAGTCCGAGCTCCAGTGCCCGATGAGCATCGAAGCGCTCTCCGGTCAGGAAATAGCGCCGTGCCGCGCGCTCGCCAATCGCGCGCAACACATAGGGGCTTATCGTTGCGGGCACCAGGCCGATCTTCACCTCCGAGAGCGCGAAACTCGCCCCACGTGTCGCAACGGCCATATCACAACAGCTCACCAGTCCCACGGCACCGCCCAGCGCAGCACCCTGTATACGGGCTATGGTGGGCTGGGGGAGTTCATAGAGGGCGCGCAGCATGCCCGCCAGCATCTCGGCATCGTGCAGGTTGTGGCCATAGTCGTACGTGGCCATGCGCTTCATGTAGTCCAGATCGGCGCCGGCTGAGAAGTGCTTGCCGTCGGAGCGCAGCACGACAACGCGCACGTCGTCGCGCTCGCGTAGTTGATCGAAAGCGAGCCGCAGGGCGCTGATCATGGCGTCGTCAAAGGCGTTGTGCTTGGCGGGGTTGTTGAGGGTGACAGTGGCAACGCCGCGGTGGTCGGTGGTGGTGAGGACAGTGGTGGTCATTGATTGTTCCTTGCAGCGGTTTCGTTGGCGCGGGTGGAGATTGTGGGCTTCGGGTTTGGTGCTGGCAGTATGGCGGTGGGGCCGGAGTTGCGGGACCCGCCGCGAGTACGTCCATGTAGGCTCGGCGGCGGCCATCCATGGCCGCCGACGGTCCCGCAACTCCGACCCCACCCCCACACTGCCTCAACTCCCGCACGCTGTAGGGAGCCCAACAACAGTCTGGCTTTGTTTACGATTTGGTGGTGGACACGCCACAAGTCCAAGTTCACTGCCACATTCAGGGCGGGGTGGCGGGGAGGCGCTGGCCGGAACGTTGGCGGCCATGGATGGCCGCCATCGAGCGCACATGGATGTGCTCGTAGCGTTTCCGGCCAGCGCCTCCCCGTCGCCCCGCCCGCATACGAAGCTCCCACGCATGCACCCGCATACGAAGCTCCCACGCACTCACCCGCGCACGAAGCACCCACTAATCCGCCCGCAAGGCAGCTCCCGATCACACTCGCGTCCAACACCCCGCTCACATCCGGAACACCCCAAACCGCGTCTCCTCAACCGGCGCATTCAGCGCCGCGGAAATCGCCAAACCCAACACCGTCCGCGTATCCGCCGGGTCAATCACCCCGTCGTCCCAAAGCCGCGCCGACGCGTAGTACGGGTGGCCCTGCTTTTCGTACAGGTCCAGAATGGGCTGTTTGAACGCGCGCTCCTCATCAGCCGTCATCGCCTTGTCCTCACGCGCCAACTGGTCCTGCTTCACCGTGGCCAGAACCCCTGCGGCCTGCTCTCCGCCCATCACCGAGATACGCGCGTTGGGCCACATGAAAAGGAAACGCGGTTCGTAGGCGCGACCACACATGGCGTAGTTGCCCGCGCCGAAAGAACCGCCAATCATCACCGTGAACTTCGGCACATTGGCGCAGGCCACGGCGTGCACCATTTTTGCGCCGTGGCGGGCTATGCCGCCGGCCTCATACTGCTTGCCCACCATGAAGCCGGTGATGTTCTGCAGGAACACCAGTGGGATCTTGCGCTGCGCACAGAGCTCGACGAAATGCGCGCCCTTCACCGCGGATTCGCCAAACAGAATGCCGTTGTTGGCGACAATGCCCACCGGGTAGCCGTGGATGCGAGCAAACCCGCAGACCAGGGTTTCGCCATAGAGCGCCTTGAATTCGTCGAATTCGGAGCCGTCGACCACACGCATGATCACTTCGCGCACATCGTAGGGTTGCCGGCTGTCAGCGGGTATCACCCCGTAAACTTCCCGTGTGTCGTATAACGGTTCCTGTGGTTCGCGCAGGTCCAGGTTCACCGGCTTGACGCGGTTCAGTCGCGCCACAGCGCGGCGCATCAGCTCCAGGGCGTGGTGGTCGTTGTTGGCGTAGTGGTCGGTCACGCCCGAGGTGCGGCAGTGCACATCGGCACCGCCAAGCTCTTCCGCGGTAACCACTTCGCCGGTGGCCGCTTTCACCAGCGGCGGGCCACCGAGGAAGATGGTGCCCTGATTCTTGACGATGATGGACTCGTCCGCCATGGCGGGCAGGTAGGCACCGCCGGCGGTGCAGGAACCGAGCACCGCGGCGATTTGCGCAATACCCTTGGCAGACATGCGAGCCTGATTGTAGAAGGCGTGGCCGAAATGCTCCCGGTCCGGGAACACCTCGTCCTGCAGGGGTAGAAATGCGCCGCCCGAATCCACCAGGTACAGACAGGGCAGGTGGTTTTCTTCCGCGATGGTCTGTGCCCGGCCTTGTTTTTTCACGGTGAGCGGATAGTAGGTGCCGCCTTTTACCGTGGCGTCGTTGACGAAAATCATGCACTCCTGGCCGGCAACCCGGCCAATCCCGGTGATGATGCCGGCGCCGGGAACCGGGTCGTCGTAGACATCGAGAGCGGCCAGTTGTGACAGCTCCAGGAAGGGCGATCCGGGGTCCAGCAGTGCCTGCAGGCGCAGTCGAGGCAGCAGCTTGCCGCGCGCAAGGTGACGCTCCTGCGCTTTCTTGCCGCCGCCCTCGCGCAGGGCCGCCACCCGCTCGCGCAGGTCATCGACCTGGGTCTGCATGTGGTCGCTGTTGGCCTGGAACGTTTCGTCGCGCGGGTTCAGGCGGGATTGCAGCACGGTCATGGGAGCACTCCGGTCAGGCGGTTTCGTTGAACAGTTCGCGGCCAATCAGCATACGGCGGATCTCGGAAGTGCCGGCACCGATTTCATACAGCTTGGCATCCCGCAACAGGCGTCCCGCGTTGGCATCATTGGTATAACCGAAGCCGCCGAGCGCCTGGATTGCCTGCAATGCCATCTGCGTGGCTTTCTCCGCGGTATACAGAATCACCGCCGCGCAATCCTTGCGCGTTTCCTCGCCGCGGTCGCAGGCGGCGGCAACGGCGTACAGATAAGCGCGGCAGGCGGACAGGTCGGCATACATATCCGCCAGCTTGCCCTGCATGAGCTGGAACTGGCCGATGCTCTGACCAAACTGCTCGCGGGTGTGCAGGTAGGGCACCACTTCGTCCAGGCAGGCCTGCATGATCCCCACCGGGCCGCCGGAGAGTACCGTGCGCTCGTAGTCCAGCCCGGACATCAGCACCTTCACACCCTGTCCTTCGCCGCGCAGAATGTTTGCGGCGGGCACTGGCGTGTTATCGAATACCAGCTCGCAGGTGTTGGAGCCGCGCATGCCCAGCTTGTCGAGTTTGGGTGAGCGGGAAAAGCCCGGAAAGTCGCGCTCGACCAGAAAGGCGGTAATACCTTTGGAGCCGGCCTCGGGGTCGGTTTTCGCGTAGATGACGTAGACATCCGCGTCCGGGCCGTTGGTTATCCACATTTTGTTGCCAGTGAGGTAGTAGGTGTCACCCTCCTTGCGTGCCTGCAACTTCATGCTCACCACATCCGAGCCGGCGTTGGGCTCCGACATGGCCAGTGCGCCCACGTGCTCTCCGCTGCACAGCCGGGGCAGGTACTTTTGTTTCTGGGCTTCGCTGCCGTTCTTCTGGATCTGGTTCAGGCAGAGGTTGGACATGGCGCCGTAGGACAGCCCCACCGACGCCGATGCGCGGCTGATCTCCTCCATAACAATACTGTGCGCGAGATAGCCCATGTTGGAGCCGCCGTACTGCTCGTCGACGGTGATGCCGAGCAGGCCCATGTCGCCAAACGTGCGCCACAAGTCCTTCGGAAACGTATTGTCGCGATCGATCTGGGCGGCGCGCGGGGCGATCTCCTTCTGGCACATCTGGTAAACGGCATTGCGGAGCATGTCCAGTTCTTCGCCCAGGCCAAAGTTGAGTGTGGGGTAGCCGGTATTCATGGTGATGTGTGCCTCAGTCCGTGGTTATGGGGTGGCGTGCCAGCGTCGCTGGGTGCCTGGCCTGTCGCGTTCAATCTGCATTTTCCAACCCCTGCTCACACAGGGCCTGTACTTCATCCAGGCCTGCCAGCATGTCCTCGATGTCCCGCTTCTGGCGCAGCAAGCGCTCGCGCTTGTCCTGCACCGTGCGTATCAATGAGTGTAGCTGGCCGCGGTTATTGTGTGCGGGGTCGTAGAGGTCGATCACTTCCACACTCTCCTGCAGGCTCATGCCAATGCGCTTGCCGCGCAGGATAAGTTTGATCCGCACGCGATCACCGGCGCTGTACACACGCTTCTGCCCCTGTCGGCGGGGGTGGATGAGCCCCTTTTCTTCGTAGAAGCGAATGGTTCGGGTGGTGATACCGAACTCCGACGCCAGCTGCGAAATGCTGTAGCTGCGGTCTGTCACTGCACCTGCCTGTTGAGGGTGTGGCTGAAATATAGCCTACGTTTACGTTAACGTAAACTATGGTTCGCCGCGAGCGCGCGCGTCCTGCATCCCCGCTGTGTGAAAAAGCAGCTGGTGGCTCAGCGCGAAGCCAGCTGCTCTTGCAGTCGTGCCTTCATCGGTTGCACCCAGTTCTCCTTCAGGGCGGGGGAGAGCAGCCCGGCCTCCTCAAGCTCATCACACAGGCGCATCTGGTGGGCGAGGTCGAAAAGATCGAACTGCCGTATGATCTTCGCATCACCGTCGAGTGTGATGAACGAGACGCCCGGTGTTTCGTAGTAGCTCCCGTCACTGCGCTCGCCCGGCCCGCGGTTCATCCAGTGGGTGATGAGGCGGTTGTCGCTGCCGGTGTAGACGCCGAGGTAAGGAAAGGTCCAGCCCTCCCAGCCGACCTGCATGTCGCGGCCGTAGTGCGTGGCCTTGATTTCGTCGATGCCGCGGGCCGTTACCTGCATGACGCCGGCATACTCACAGGTGTAGACGCAGTCGCGCGCGTAGATCTGGTCGACGAAAAACGTCCACTCGTTGTCATGGGAAGCTTGTGCGTGCGCACGGATCAGGGTGTCCGCGGCAGCGCGCAGGGTGGCATCATCAAGATTCGGCACGGCGGTTCTCCGTATTGTTATGTGTTGGGCCAGTGAAGCCGGTGGATCAGGGGCCCACTCTGGCCTGATTTGCGTTGCAGGGCGAATCGGGCTGGTTATTCAGTTGAACCGCGGCAGGGTTTGCTATTATTCGCGCCATGTTTCGCTGACCGGTACGCCACTGATGCCCAATACCACCCTCGTGCCCCTGCTGGCAGACGGCCAGTTTCATTCTGGCCAGGCGCTGGCAGACGCCCTGGGTCTGAGCCGCACGGCGATCTGGAAGCAGCTGAATCGCTTGCAGTCTTTGGGGTTGGAGGTGGAATCGGTCAAGGGCCGTGGCTACCGTATCCCCGGGGGCATCGAGTTGTTGGACCAGAGCCGTACCCGTGATCGGCTGGAGCCGCATGCCCGCCAACTGCTGCATGAATTGCAACTACTGGAGACGGTGGACTCGACCAACGCTGAAGTGCTGCGTCGGATTGCAGCGGGCAGTGCCCCGGGACTCGTCTGCAGCGCTGAGCAGCAAACCGCAGGGCGTGGCCGGCGCGGCCGCCAGTGGGTGAGCCCATTTGCACGCAACATCTACCTGTCCTTATGCTGGGAGTACCATCAGGGCGCAACGGCTCTGGAGGGGTTGAGTCTGGCGGTGGGCGTGGCGGTGGTGCGGGCCTTGCGCGGGCTGGGTGTCGATGGCCTGCAACTCAAATGGCCCAACGATGTGCTCGCCCAGGGCGCCAAACTCGGCGGCGTGCTCCTGGAGATGGCCGGGGATGCAGCCGGCCGCTGCCAGGTGGTGATCGGGGTAGGCATTAACGTGGCCATGCCGCCGGCGGCCGCCAATACTATCGACCAGGCCTGGATTGACCTTACTCGCCTCTGCGATGGCAGTCCGCCCGGGCGCAACGCGCTGCTGGCGGCCCTGCTCAACGAGCTGCTGCCACTGGCGGCCAGCTTCGGCGATACGGGTTTCGCGCCCTGGAGGGCCCCGTGGATCGCTCTGGATGCCTACGCTGATACGCCGGTGGTGTTGCACAGCGGCGAGCAACGCCAGGCTGGTGTGGCTCGCGGTGTGGACGAGCGCGGCGCACTGCTGCTGGAAACCACAACAGGTGTGCAGCCCGTCTATGGCGGTGAAATTTCCTTGCGGGCGGCCTCCTGATGGCGGCGCCGTGCCTGCAGCTGGATATGGGCAACAGCAGCGCGAAGTGGCGGCTGAAGGTGGGCGGCGAGATCGTCAGTCGCGGCGAGTTTCGTCACACCGCGCCGGAGACCATGGAGGTGTTGCTCGCACAGCCCGTTGAGCCCGCGCATATCTGGATCGCCAGTGTTTCCAGCGAGGCGACGGAGGACGCGGTACGTCGCCGGCTGCAGCAGCGGTGGCCGCACGCGAAGTTCTGGTTCGCTCGCAGCGAGGCACGCAGTGGTGATCTGGTGAACAGCTACACGCAACCCCTGCGTATGGGAGTCGACCGTTGGCTAGCCATGTTGGGCGCGAGGGAGCACAGCCGGCAGCGATTGGTGGTTGTGGATGCGGGCTCCGCTCTCACCATTGATGTGGTAGCTGCCGATGGTCGCCACGAAGGTGGCTATATTATTCCCGGCGCGGCGTTGATGGAGCGTGCACTCTTGCTCGATACGGACCGGGTGCGCTTTGCCGAACAGCCCGTTTACGCGTTGGCACCGGGGCAGTCCACGGCCGAGGCAGTGCGCCACGGCATTGCCCTCTCCCAGGCCGGGTCGGTATTGCTGGCGCTGCGTGAAGCGGGCGACCCGGCGCCCGAGCTGCTGTTCTGTGGTGGTGCCGGGGAGACTTTGCAGGCGCTGTTGGGCGGCGTCGGAAAGCTGCGTCCTGACCTTGTGTTTGAAGGACTGGAGGTGCTCGCCGGGCTGCGCGGCGGGGAATAGATTGTTAATTCACCTTTCACCCGCGTCGGTTTGGGCTTGCGTGGCACCTGTGCTTTGTCTAGAATCTGCGGCCTTTCCGGGGTATGCGCCCCACCCGCGCTTAGCTGGCGTAGCTCAGTAGGTAGAGCAGCTGATTTGTAATCAGCCGGTCGGGGGTTCGATTCCTCTCGCCAGCTCCATATTTTCCCCGTAAATTCAATTGGTTATGAGAAATCTGCTATTTTCCTGATCGTGACGTTCAGGTGGGTGCTACGCTGGTGCTACGTTAGTGGTGCACCTTCTGGCATTAGTTATTAAGTGAATAGCGTTGGGTTCGCAATACATTCAGATGCTAGCGCTCTACCCCCGCCAGCCAGGCCGGAGTGCCCTTTTTGTGGATGTGTGGTGAATGCAATCCCCAAAACCACTTAGGTTTGCGCGTTTGCGTGGAGCTGTTTGTTAAATTTTCTTTCGAATAAACTCAACATAGCTTCTTCTTTGTTTTGGGTCTGCTATTAGTTGTGATATCTGGAGTAAGTTTGCTTCATTTAAAAGCCTCCTCCCGCTCTCTAGCAAGCTCAAAACATTCTCGATTTTCCTGTCTATGTCTGAGCACCAAGATGACCAGTACTTTAATTCTTTGAACTCGCCATTATCGACATCTAATTCAGTTAGCCTTTTAAGCCCCTCTTCAAGATCAATTATCATGAGGCTTCGCAGGTCGTTTTCCGCATAAAGAAATGAGAGTCCATGCAACTCGCCTACTTTTTCCTCCATATAGTAAGGTCTTGGGAGTTCATTCCCTTGAATGGCTTCAAGATCATCGATTTCTTTTTCGCTAGCCTCTCTATTTTTCAACAAATTGGGACTTCTATTCTGAATCATTTTAGAAATAATTGATAACGCTGCTTCTGGGCAGCCAGATGTTCTTTTGATTAGCAACTGTCCTTTTTTGTACAATTCATCAGCGCCTTGAGCGCCGACTCTTGCATCGGCCATTCTTTCCCTATATAACTCCAATACGATTAAAGTGCTTCCGATATTTTCACTGTAGGTGTGTAGCGCGATATCCCTCTCGAACGCTTTTGATAATTGATCAAATTCAATATGAAAGTGATTTTTCCCGCAGTTGTGACCAATGTTCGTCACCGGGCCAGACTTCGTGCTTACAATGTAGCCCTTTCCGTGCGGTGTGTGGCAATTTGAAAGTCCACATTTTATGTAATCTTTAAAAATGTACCTGCCAATAATCTCATTCAGCTCATGTTCTTTTGGATCTAGTTCAGTGGTAAAGCCAGGGAGCGACTCTATATCCTCCCAATTTTCAACTTTAACAAATCCTCTTTCACTATTTAGAGTAATCATTCAAGACCCTCGCTTGGTATGTGAAGCCAAGCTTTGTGGCGGTCGGCGTGGCCGGACTTCCAAGCGAAGAGCAACGCGACGCGCGAGCTGTTCTTGTCTGTGAGATTCATTCGGGGTTGGTTTCCTTTAGGCCCTGCTCCACCATTGCTGGTAACACAAAAAGAAATTCACCAAATGCCTGTGCGAGATTCACCGCTTTTTCCGCCTCTTCCTTTGTTGGTAGATCAACTTCTTGATCCGCGTGCCGTTGTTCATTTGAGCTGAGTCGAACTTGATGCGCCCACTTGGCCATGCCTGCGGTTATCAGATGTTCATTTGCGGCCTTGTCGATCCTAGGATACAGGTTGCCATCCGTGTAACCTTTATCTTTGAGCATTGCATCAATACTGCTAGCAGCTAGCATTATTGCGCCTGCAGGTGCATGGAGACTTTGTAATGCCTGTAGCAAGTAGGAACTTGCTCTAGCGGGAATATGCGAAGACACCGCTTTCGAGGTCGGGATGATTCCTTTTACGTATCGATCTGCATCGTCTGCCCAAGCCGTTACGATGCCCCCGCATCGACCGCACTCATAGAATCGCCATAAACCCTGGGAATGGCCTTCGCTATTTTTCGGCACTGTCTCCCAGACTTTTGCAAGGTTGGGGCGATCGACATTGCAGAATGGGCAACGTTCTAGCCTTAGATGTTCATTCAGTTTTACGAGATTCATTACTGTTTCCACCTTAAGAAATCTAAGTCATAAAATAGCGGCGCAATTCTATGCCCGCCTGCTTTTGCGTTTTATGGTATTGAGATGTCATTCTTCGCTGGCACCAATCCGATGAACCCGACGTTCTTGGGTGGCGGATTTTCATTAGAATTATACCAGCGCGAATCCGGAACCCAGCTCCTTGGCTCAAGCTTCTCTTTCGCCACCCAGTCTGGACGGTAATACAGACGCAGTACTAAGCAAACAATTGCGTTTACCAGCCTGAACCTTGGGGTGTCCGCTGGATAACTGTCGTCCTCTGGAAGCGGTGACTGTAAGCTAGCGCAAAGCCCTTTTATCTTTTCATTTTCGAACGAGAGGCCATGCTTTGCATGGGCAAACTCATTCCGGATCTTTCTTATTAACCCGATTTCTTGATGCTCAAACTTATCAATTAGCGCCAAGCTGTAGCAGGCATCAATTCGCGAGGAGAATGTTCCCAGCGGCGCGTTTGGGGCTGAAAGTAATCTCTCTGCGGGCTTTCCCTCAACAAAGAGAGCTTCTAGACTATTTAGGAGCTTTTCATCAATCAGTGCGGCGCCAACGAGTGGCAATCCTCTATCGGTTTCTTCTTGAAGCTCTTTAATGAAACTAGCCAGATCTTCTGCATGCTGTAGTAGCACTGAACTCTCCTTGCGTCGTAACGGCATGTTTTTAGAAAATCGCCGCACCCAGACTCAGCTCTTGGCCACTAAACCGAAGGGTAGCGTTATGTGACGCTCTGCTTATTGGGTTTGGTTCAACGATGTTCACGTCAAGCTGTCGCTTGCCGTGCTCTGTCTGGCATTGTTATGCCTTTTTCTCCCCAAGGGCTTCAAGTCGCTTTTCTAGTTCTATCGCTTTTTCTTTGAGAACAAACGTGTATTCGAGGAAGTAGTCCAGAAGATCGACCATAATCTCGGCAACTTCCTGATCTGGCTCCCGCTCCAAGTTAAAATGTGCGCCAATATTGCCCCCTTTTCGCAATGATGTAGTCACATGCACAAGCGGCTCAGTCATTCTCGCAGATTCAAATATTGTTTGTAGTCTTTGGAACAAACTACCGTTCCCATTAGGGTCCAAAGAATGCACGATGCCTTCAAGTGTCTTCCGGCATGATGTTGCGCAAGCATCCCACAATCCAACATTATAAGCGCGGATAGCCGAGTAGTAGGCTCGCTCAAGTGCTGCCTCTGGAAGATGACCTTGTGGAACGACTGGCTCGCGGGTAGTCGTGGGGTTTGGGTGTACGCAGAGTTCACCGCATGTTCGTTGCGCGGCATCTTTACCATCTCCCGGATCAAGCGCCCAAACAGATGTGGACGCGGAGCATGCCGGGCAGCGGCATGACGCTGATATAGCGTTTCGGTGCGGATCGTGCACGTACTTTGCCAGGGGAAGGTTAACCATTCGACCGCAGTGAGGACATATAGCATCGATACTCGCCGGGCACCATTTATTCGGTATGGCCTTATTGGTCCAGCTTGCTACAGCAGATAATGGAATCGACTTCACTTTACCCTCGCAATCAATGGCAAAAATACAATGTTGAAAACCCTATAGTACGACGCTGGCGGAAGCCAGCACGTTGTGCTCCGACACAAAAGGCTCTTATGTCTATATAGGCACTTCTCTCTTCAGTCCGCCGAATCAACCAGATTAAGCGATCGACTCCGGAATACCATTTGTCAGCAGTTCCGGCCTTCCGACTCTTGATCCGCCGCGTTGAGGTCGACAGTCGCCCTACAAGCCGATCCTGCGGCCGAGGAGCAGACTGAGCCCCACCCCTACCAGTATCTCTATTGGGCCCGGTGAGGCGTGCTCGGCGCCCTCTGAACCGATACCTGCATCCTGCTCACCAGCGCGAGCCTGTGCCGCGTCTTTAGCCAGCTGGTTGTGGGGCACCTCTGTCAGTGGCTGCCGCTCTGACGGCGGCGCAGTCAGTGCTTCGAGATGGATTCCCTCCGCCTCAAAGTAATCGCGCAGTTTCCGACAGAAGCTCGGGCCAGCTTGGTAGGTCCCCTGTTCAAATTGATTAAGGGCGGTGCGCGACACTCTGGCGCGCCGAGCGAGTTCGTGCTGAGAGAGTGAAAGCGCGTATCGCGCCTCGCAGATTTGATTCGGGTTTAGCATGGAGTTCACCTTTGATTGCGATGGGTTACGTACGGTACATTTTCGACGATGCGCCGAAGGTGGGCCATGAAGTAGATGCAGCTCCGTGCATCGAGACGGGTTCTAAAGCAGCGCATCTGTAGTGCAGGCTGTTGCGGTAACGGTCGTAAAACAGCCTAAGGACGGATCATTCCCTATATGGGGGCAATCATGCTGCCGTATAGGCAGCCAGGCGTGTGGGGCAGCGGGGCTGTCTCTTATACACATCTCCGAGCCCACGAGACCTCTCTAC
>OJHH01000620.1_pt1 | contig 11946 bp, 11 predicted proteins | sample 1594911 | NCBI WGS metagenome assembly OJHH01 (sample SAMN05416787, study PRJEB24817) | seawater metagenome | isolation source: Sea water | place: Canada:Atlantic | collected 2013-11
AGAGGTCTCGTGGGCTCGGAGATGTGTATAAGAGACAGACATAAGAGTGAGATTTTTGGAATTATAAATAATGGAATTAAAGAAATCTATTATGAAGAGAATATTATAGTAGGTGATGATTTAAGTGTAGCAGAAGTAGAAGTCTACTTAGCCGGACAGCGTGATGCTAGAGAGCTTTATAAAACCAAACATGTTTTTTTAACTGGGCTTGGACTGTCATTAGCTACGAGCATCGCTGGAGAAGCAGGATTATTAGCAGTCACCGTTCCTATAATTGTTATTCCTGCTGCCCAATACATCCCATACATTAAAATAAAAGAGGAAACCATAGTCAATCCAAACCATAGATACAATGTGATTTATGCTGAAGGCTATGAAGGTGTAGCACGTGGAAAACGAGTATTAGCAGCTTTGAAAGGCTCAGCGACAGGCTCAGTACTTGGAGCATTTTTTTACAGACTAGTTCTAAAGTAAGAATAGATGAAGTTTATGGCTGATTCCTACATATGGATAGGACTTTGTGCTGGAGGAAGCTACGTATACACCACGGGAATGATTACTGACTTAGAATTACAGTGGCTCACCCTTCTTCTCATTGTCACATCTACTACAGCCCTTTATAGCTTTTTACAAGCTATTAAAAAGCCTACTCCTACTTTGAAATGGATTGTCTCATTGAGTTCAATATTAGCATTTACGGCTTTAGTTTTCTCTAAACCTGATCTCAGTTACTTCATTCTTCTGCCTTCGATGGCTATTTCAATCGGATATGGCCGTTTGCCATGGTTAAAAAAGAACTTGAGGTCTATTCCTTACTTAAAAGTATTTATTATCTCTATAGTTTGGGTTTGGGTTACTCTGCTATTTCCCGTTTATATCTCACAGATTAAATTAACTTGGGAAATTTCAATTTTTGTGGTTTCTCAATTGCTCTTTCTTTTGGCTGTTACTATTCCTTTTGATATAAGAGATTTGAAGTATGATTCTCTTTTTTTGAAAACCATTCCGCAGATAATTGGAGCTAAAAACGCTAGAAGTCTTTGTCTTTTATTATTGGCGTTGAGCTCGTTATTAGCCATACTTTACTTGTATTTCTTAGGTATGAATAAAGGGATTATAGCAGTGATTTGTACCTGGCTATTCTCATGGATAACCTTATTTAGAGTGAAGGAAAACGCCAAACCAACCTTCTATACTATCAATGTAGATGGCTTATTACTCATTCAAGGAATAATGGTACTGATTATCCGTTAAGCAATGACTAATTTTACTGAGCGAAAACAAGCGAATTATGAAGCAATTTTTTGACATTCTCAACTATCCTTTCATTCATACAGATCATGTTAGTGTCTCACTTTATAGTCTGATATTTATATCGTTAGTTTTTCTGGCGATTCATTTATTTGTGAGAACTGTAAAATTTCTCTTGACTACTTTAACCAGTACGAATGATGATTTTGATTCTGCCAAAATATATACGGTTATTAAACTGCTTAAGTATTTCTTATTCGTAATAGCTGTTGTTTTAATCTTAGATAATGTAGGAGTTAATATAAACGCTCTACTTATTGGTTCTGCCGCATTCTTAGCTGCTATCGGACTTGGTCTTCAGTCGATATTTCAAGACATGGTGTCAGGATTAATCATCTTTTTCGAAGGAATAATGCACAAAGGAGACATCTTAGAAGTAGATGACATGGTGGTAGAAGTTGAAGAAATAAACCTGAGAACTTCCAAAGTAAAAAATAGAGATGGGAATTACATAATGATTCCTAATAGCAAGCTAACCACCAACAACGTAGTTAACTGGAGCCATCAAAACATCCTTTCACGATTTTATGTGGACATAGGCGTAGCTTATGGCTCGGATACGGCCTTGGTAAAATCCATATTGATAGATTGTGCTAAAAATCATGAAATGACCATAAATCATAAAGGGTATGAAGTGTGGTTTGAAGATTTTGGTGATTCAGCGTTGCAATTCCGCCTTTTGTTTTGGGCCAGAAAATCGTGGACATCAGAAACTATACGAAGCGAGATCAGATTTTCAATAGATGCCGAATTCAGAAAAAATAACATCAGTATTCCTTTTCCTCAAAGAGTGTGGCACAATGCACCTTCTACTCAGCAGAAGGTTTAATATCCCTAACTTCTAGTTGAAGCGTTTTATTTCCATTCCACTCGTTCATCCCTATGGCATATACTATGTCTATCGGTTTTCCAGACTTTAAGTATTTGTACTTATCGGCCTGTTTAAAAGCAATTCCGGAAAAGTAAATCTCTTCTTTATCGATCTGTTTTACGGTAAGTTTTAGGTGGTCTTTAGATTCCCCTACTAATTTAGAATAGCCCGCATCTACCACATTTCTAGTGACAAATAATGGAGTCATATTCTCTGGTCCAAATGGTGAAAATTGATGAAGTAATCTATAAAGCTTGGCTGTTATTTCATGGAAGTCTAATTCTATTTCTACCTGAATAGAAGGAATAAATAATTTTTCATCCGTTTCTACCTTAATGGCTTTTTCAAATTGATCCCTGAACTCTGGTAAGTTCTCTGATTTTATAGATAAGCCCGCTGCCATGGCATGACCACCATATTTTAAAAGCAAATTATCAGTTTTTGATAATACTTCGTGAATATCTAATCCTTCGACAGAACGAGCAGATCCTGTAGCCACACCGTCTTTTTCTGTTAAAACTATAGTCGGTTTGTAATAATTTTCAATAAGTCTACTAGCTACTATTCCTATAACACCTTTATGCCAGCCTTCTTTCCATACTACAGTGCTATGAGAATTACTGTAAAACTCATCTTCATTTACGCATTGCAACGCCTCCAAAGTAATTTCTTTATCTACACTTCTTCTCTCTTTATTATATACTTCAATTTCCTTACAAATAGGTTCAGCATCCTCAGTAGTTTCTGCCAAAAGCATCTGTACAGCGGCCAACGCATGCTTTATCCTTCCAGCTGCATTTATTCTAGGAGCTATTACAAAAACCACATCGCTAATAGTTAACTCCGCTTTTTTCAATCCTGACAGGCTTAATATTGACTTAATACCCGGACGAGGGTTTGTATTGATTTCTACCAAGCCATGGTAAGCTAAAATTCTGTTTTCTCCATTCACCGGAACTATATCTGCTCCTATACTGATAGTTAGAAAATCGAGATACTGAAATGCCAGACTATCATCCAAATTCAACTGTTTGATTACTGCTTGGATTAGTTTAAATCCTACTCCACACCCACACAAACCTTTAAATGGATAGTCACAGTCTTTTCTCTTAGGGTCCAGTACTGCTGCAGCAGGAGGAAGAGTTTCTCCAGGCTCATGATGATCACAGATGATAAAATCTACACCTAAATCAGAACCTTCTTTTATCAAATCAACAGCTCTAATTCCACAATCTAAGGTAATCACTAGAGAGGGCTTTTCTTCTTCTAAAGAACTGATGAACTTTTGACTAACACCATATCCTTCTCCATATCTATCTGGGATGTAATATGAAATTTCACTTTTAGAATTGTGCTTTAGAAAGTGAGTCATCATGGAAACAGAAGTAGTTCCGTCTACATCATAATCACCGTAAATAATAATTTTCTCTTCATTTTTTATAGCTTCTACAAGTCTTTCAGTGGCTTTAGCCATATCTTTCATTAAGAAAGGATCATGTAAGTCATCTAGACTTGGCCTAAAAAAGTTTTTCGCTTCACTAAACGACTTTATACTTCTATTTATAAGCATCTTAGCTACCACATCAGGAACTCCTAATTCCGTTTGAAGCGGTTTATAGAGAACAGGATCTACCTGATTCTTAGTTACCCATTTGTACTCCATTTCTTATCGTTTTAGCCTTTAAAATCCCTATAGTACTCAAGAAATACCACGAAATATTTCTACAAACATAAAGTTAATACTTATCTTAGCGGCTGTAATTCAACTTTCAAAAGAGAGAAAAATAAATATGAGATTAAGAAAAATCCTACCCGGCTTTATTGCTTTGCTTGCACTTTCTGTTATCATTTCTAGTTGCTTAAACGATGAAAATTTAATCCCCGCTAATTGTTTTGATGGGATTTTAAATAATGGAGAATTTGATGTGGATTGTGGCGGTACTAACTGCGAACAATGTCCACCTTCCTGTGTTAATGGGTTATGGGATCCAGATTTTGGAGAGATTGATATTGACTGTGGTGGAATAAATTGTGAAGCCTGTCCTACATGTAATGATGGAATAATCAACCAAGACGAACTAGGGATAGATTGTGGTGGAGAAGATTGCGAACCATGTACTACTACAGGAAGCTGTATTAATGGAGTTCTTGATGGTGATGAGACAGGTGTTGATTGCGGTGGACCAGACTGTTATCCTTGCCCAATTCCTACCTGTGAAGATGGAGTAATGAATGGCGATGAAACTGGTATAGATTGTGGAGCTATTGGCTGTCCTGATTGTCCAGAGCCAACATGTGAAGATGGAGTCTTAAACGGTTTAGAGGCTGGTATAGATTGTGGAGACGGATTATTTTGTCCTCCTTGTCAATTGGCTAGTCAAGGTCAAATAATATTTAGAGCGAACAATAGTCCTTTTGAGGTTTACTCAGGAGCCACAGCCACTTCTGAAGGAGACATTATTATTGCTGTTACTATGGAAGGAAGCGGAGGAAGTGATGAACAAATTACATTCCTCGTACCTAATGCTCAAAACCTAAACCCTGGTGATGTAGTTATTTTTAATCAAATTAATGCCGGTGCTGGTTATGTTATTGGCTTAGAATATGGAATTTATGGTAACTACCTAACAAATACACCTAGCTCTGCTGTGAGTGTTACATTTGATAACATTGATGTTCTGCCAGGAAGCGCTATTACTGGAACTTTTGAAGGAACGATCTATAACTTTACAGAGTCATTTTCTTTTGAATTAACGGAAGGATCGTTTAACCTAGTTCTTCAATAAAAAATTCTTTACATCTGCTAAGAAGTTTAAGCCTGAAGATCTCTAGATCTTCAGGCTTTTTTATGCTCTTGATTTTGTAATTCTTAAAGGAGCCTTGAGCGAGCATTGAATTGAGTGTAATCCATTCACGCACTCCTTTCCTGTAGAGAGATAGAAGGCAACAAAAAGCCCTAAAAGCAGAGCTCCTAGGGCTTAAATCAATTCTAATAAAAGTCTCTTTTATCCTTCAATAATCTTAAATAACTCATCCAAGTTAGGAGAAAGAATTATTTCTATTCTTCTGTTCTTAGATTTATCTGAAGGATCTACAGGCACATACTCTGATTTACCACTAGCACTTAATATAGCCGGCTCTATGGTACTATTAGCTGTCATAATTTTTACTACTGAAGTAGCTCTTAACACACTAAGCTCCCAGTTATCTTTAGGATGCTTAGGAGAATTCATTTTATCCGAATCTGTATGTCCTTCTACTATTATTTCTAAATCAGATTGATCTTCTACCGCTTTAGCCAAGTCTATCAAAGCTTGTTTTCCTTCTGTATTTATAACAGTACTTCCAGATGGAAATAATAAGTTAGCTTCTAGGCTGACATAAACTTTTCCGTTTTTTTGCTCTACTGTTAACCCTTCTCCTTCAAAACCAAGTAAGGCAGCAGAAACTTTATCCTTCAGAGAATTTACAGCCGTTTGTTGTGCTTCTAAAAGTTTCTCAAGCTCATCTACTCGTTTAGATTTAGATTCTAAATCCGAAGAAAGACCATTTAGATTAGCTTCCTTTTCATTCAAATCTGCCTCTAATAGATTAAGGATATCTTCTTTGGCTAATAACTGCTCACGAGTGATATCCAATTCTGCCAACAACTCTTTATTCTCATTTATAGACTCTAATAGTAGTGCATCACTCTTGGCAGTCATAATATCATTAAGCTGGTTTATCTTATCATACTTCCCAGTCATATGCCTAAGTGAAGTTCCTAATATAGTAGTGTCAGACTTGAGACCTTTAAGCTTTTCATTTAGGAGTGTATTGTCCGCCTCCATTTCATTAATACTAGTGGTCATAGATTCGTTATTCTCTCGAAGAGTAACGTTTTCAGTCTCCATAGTAGTTTTTTCAGTTGTTAGCTCCTGAAATTTTCTTTGTGGAACACATGACTGAAAAATGAGCATAATTCCAATTATGATGGCTGTGCTATAGATATATGTTTTTTTCATAGGTCTTCTTATTTGCGTTACAAAGGTCATATATAGCAGAGCCTATAAAGCATCTAATTCCAAGCGTTATGCACAGAAATTTGTTAGACATATTCAGATTGTTGGACTTTTTTAACACTGATTTACTCCCTAAAAGATGAAACCTTACGTTATAGATTACGTAACATCTAGGTGACGGAGTCCTGAAAAGTTAGAAGTGTAATAATGCCACGATTCTGTCAGGATGTACAAACAACATTATCTAGTTAGAAATAGTTGTACATATAGTTAATAATCGAAAATGAAAGAAATATTCAACATATTGAATGGTTTCGAGGGATGGTTCAACAGAAAGTTTGGCTGGTTTTTTACCAATGGCCATAAGGATTCTGCTGTGCATGAAGATTGAATGAGTTTTAATATTTAACACACACGTTTTGAGGTTCTGTGAAAAATCTTAATGCTTCAAATCCGCCTTCTCTTCCCACACCAGAGTCTTTTACTCCACCAAATGGAGTTCTTAGATCTCTCAGTAACCAACAGTTTATCCAAACTATGCCAGATTCTATCTGATCAGCCATTCTATGCGCTCTAGAAAGATTCTGCGTCCAAAGTGTGGCAGACAATCCATACTTAGTGCTATTGGCATATCCCAATACCTCGTCTTCTGTTTTGAACGGCATGATGGTGACTACTGGTCCAAATATTTCTTCTTGGTTGGTTCTACAATTATAGTCTAGCCCTTCAATAATCGTTGGTTGTATGTAAAATCCGCGTTGCAACGCACCTTCTAATTTCACTTGAACTCCTCCAGTTAAAACTTTTCCTCCCTCTTCTTTAGCCAACTCCACAAACTCCAAGACTTTATTCATATGCTGTTCAGACACCACTGCTCCCATTTTAGTTTCAGGAAGTTCTGGGTTACCGACTCTCATTTTAGAAACTTTTTCTACGAATGCATCTCTAAACTTTTCATAAATAGATTCCTCTACGAATATTCTGCTACCGCAAAGACAAATTTGTCCTTGATTGGCAAAACTGCTTCTTACAGTAGTGGTGAGCATATCATCAAAATCACAGTCTGCAAAAATGATATTTGGGTTTTTTCCACCTAGCTCCAAAGAAAGCTTTTTAAATTCTGGTGCTGCCTTAGCAGCTATATACTGACCTGTTTTAGTTCCTCCTGTAAAAGAGATGGCTTTAATTTTTGGGTGAGAAACAATAGCATCTCCAGCAGAAGGACCAGTTCCATGTACCACATTCAACACTCCATCAGGAAGGCCAGCTTCTTTAGCCAATTTGCTTAGAAGATATGCGGTCATAGGAGTTACTTCTGACGGCTTAGCTATCACACAGTTTCCTGCGGCCAAGGCTGGAGCAATTTTCCAAGTAAATAAATACAAGGGTAAATTCCACGGTGAAATACATCCTACTATTCCTATAGGCTTTCTTAATGTATAATTAATAGCCCCTATTTCCATATGGTGTGCTTCAGAGCTAAACTGAGTAATGGCATTGGCATAAAAACGAATATTCGCCTCTGCTCTAGGAATATCTACCGCTTTAGCTAGTGAAACCGGTTTTCCGTTATCTATGGCCTCAGCCATAGCCAGCTCTTCTAAATTCTCTTTTATTAAGTCTGCTAAACGAAAAAGAATGGCTGAACGCTTTTCTTTAGGCGTAGATTTCCATAAAGGGAATGCTTTTTCAGCAGAATTTACTGCTTGAGCTATATCTTCTGCTCCAGATTCAGGAATGGTTCCATAGATTTCTCCAGTAGAAGGTTTTACGTTATCTATAGTGTTTCCTGAGGCTGCAGGCTGAAAATGGCCATTTATGTAATTAAGAATTTCTTTCAATTGGAAGAGGTTTAAGAGAAAAAGTGCACGTTGAACTAAAATCTCTAGAATTTACGTCAAATCTAAGATAGAAATTTATTAAATTTGCACCCGCTTTCAGAAATGAAACGAGGATTGTCCCATGGTGTAATGGTAACACCCCAGTTTTTGGTACTGGTATTCAAGGTTCGAGTCCTTGTGGGACAACAAACAACCCCTGACTATTAACTAGTTAGGGGTTTTTTATTTTACTACTTTTAAAGTCATGAAACAACTTTTAATTATACTTTTTCTAATTCTATCATTCAATACTCTGGCACAAAAGCAATCAGAGCTTTATTTGGCAGAAGGAACGGTTACTTTTCCGAACATTAGAGTATACCTGCTCGCACCGGTTTTCTATGAGCCTTTTGGTATTGATTTAAGTGTGGAAGATCTTATGCACCAAGATTATTACTTGATAGAAGACTCTGCCTACATTCAATCTACGGAAGTAAATAAATTATTTACATCTGGTTTTTTCTATGACGGTTATAGCCCAATAACTGTTACGGTAAAAAGACAACACGAAGTTTCTTTAGATAGAACCACATCTTATGGTTTATCTCAGCCTTACCCTTTAATAGAAACGCTCTACACCGTAAAAAGCGATGCCACTGGACATATAGCACTAGAAAAAGTGCCTGCTCCAAAGTTTTCTAAAAAAGAAATCCAAAAATGTTTAGAGCTAATCATCCAAGACCCTGATGCAAGTGAAGAGTTAAAAAACCTATCGGTTAAAAAACTCTACAAGAGATCAAAGAAAAAAGGCGCAGAAACTCCCAATTGGTCTATAAAACTCGACCGCCTGTTTTTAGAAATAACTGTAGAAGAACCCCAAAGAGATGGAGTTTTTAGTCCTATCGTTCTAGATTTAGGGCAGAATTAAAATTCTTTCTACGGGTATATTCAGGTTCGATTTTCTTCCAATTCTCGTTCATTAAAAACCTTAGCAGTTCACTATCTTTGCACCCTCAAAAAAAAATCTTTAGACCATGTCTGATTTAAAACCACGTGTAAGATTCGCGCCTAGTCCTACTGGACCTCTCCATATGGGAGGAGTTCGAACGGCTCTTTATAACTACCTGTTCGCTAAGAAACATGGTGGAACTTTTATTCTTAGAATAGAGGATACTGATCAAAAAAGATATGTGGCAGAAGCCGAAGAATACATAGTATCAGCACTAAAATGGTGTGGAATTATGCCTTCGGAAGGTCCAGACATCGGAGGAAAACATGGGCCATACCGACAGTCGGAAAGAAAAGAAATGTATGCCAAGTATGCCGACCAATTAATAGATTCTGGAAATGCATATTACGCTTGGGATACAGCTGAGGAGTTAGATACGGCTAGAAAATCTTCTGAAAAAGGAGATTGGAGATATGGAATAGGTACTAGAGAGAATATGAACAACTCTCTCAGTATGACTGAGGATGAGATGAATGCGAAATTCGCTACGGATGCTCCTTATGTGATTCGATTTAAAACTCCAGAAAACGAGACTATTACTTTTACAGACGAAATCAGAAGTGAGGTGAGCTTCCAATCTAATTTATTGGATGATAAAGTGATTTATAAGTCTGACGGAATGCCTACTTATCACTTGGCCAACATCGTTGATGATCATTTGATGGAAGTTACTCACGTGATTAGAGGTGAAGAATGGCTTCCTTCTGCTCCGTTACACGTGCTTCTTTATAGAGCTTTTGGCTGGGATGCGCCTAAATTTGCTCACCTTCCGCTGATTCTTAAGCCTACAGGAAATGGAAAACTGAGCAAAAGAGATGGAGCTAAATTTGGTTTCCCAGTGTTTCCGCTAGAGTGGTTTGATGAAAAAGAAAGCGAGACTTATGCTGGTTATAAAGAGGATGGTTATTTGCCTGAGGCATTTATAAACATGCTTCTTATGCTAGGGTGGAATCCTGGAACTGAGCAAGAGATTTTTACACATGAGGAAATGATTCAAGCTTTCTCTTTAGATAGAGTAGTAAAATCTGGTGCTAGATTCGATCCTGAAAAAGCCAAGTGGTTCAATGAAAATTGGCTGCGATCTATGGATAACGCTTCGTTATGCGCTCTTCTTAAACCATTGGCAGAAGCTCATCCACAGGACATTTCTGATGTTCAATTGGCTGGAATGGTTCCCTTATTAAAGGAGCGGGTTTCTTTTATTCATGAATTTTTACAAGCTGAATATCTATTTACTTCACCTACATCATTTGATGAAAAAACGGTGAAGAAAAAATGGAAAGAACAAAGTGCGGATTTGATGACTGAACTGAGGACTAAATTCGGAGAGATCTCTGATTTTAATGCTGCGAGTGCTAAAGAAACTTTCAGTGCTTTTATGGAAGCTAAAGAGGTAGGATTTGGTCAAATAGGACCTGCTTTGAGGTTGCTTCTTAGTGGACTCGGTGGTGGACCTGATTTATTTGAAATCATGGCTTTTCTTGGACAAGAGGAATGTTTACTGAGAATGGAGAAGAATCTAGAAAGTATTGCAACGCTTAAAGCTACACTCTAATGGGAATCATCAGACTGAATCATATTAAACTGACTGCTAATCATGGGTGCCTGCGTGAAGAAGAACTTATAGGTGGGGAATATGAGGTAGATGTGGAAATGCACACAGACTTTCAGGAGGCTGCTGAAAATGATGACCTTACTAAGACTATAGATTATGTTATAGTAAATAAGATAGTGGAAGAAGAGATGGCTGTTAGAAGTAAATTAATAGAGCAGGTAGCTTGGAGGATAGGAAAACGAATGAAAAACGAACTTCAGACTTTAGAAAAAGCTGTGGTTACTGTAAAGAAGTTAAATCCACCTATTAACGGTAACGTGCGCGATGTGAGTGTTACTGTTTCTGTTTAACTACCACTAGTTCATAGTTCATAGTTCATAGTTCAAGGTTACACAACCTTCGCTGATAGGACTGGTTAGGCTGCTCCTAAATATCCATTTCAGGAATATTATCTCCTGGAACTATTAATCTGCCATCTGTAGCTTCTACTATTTCATCTATACTTACTCCTGGTGCTCTTTCAACTAAGTGAAAACCATTGTCTCTAATCTCCATTACGGCTAGATTAGTGACTACTTTCTTTACACATCCTACTCCTGTTAAAGGAAGAGAACATTTCTCTAAAAGCTTTGATTCACCACGTTTGTTTGTATGCATCATAGCTACTATGATGTTCTCTGCAGATGCTACCAAATCCATAGCTCCACCCATCCCTTTTACCATTCTGCCTGGGATTTTCCAGTTGGCTATATCTCCATTTTGAGCAATTTCCATAGCTCCTAGAACGGTTAACTGCACATGCCTTCCTCTAATCATAGCAAAACTAGTGGCAGAATCAAAATAAGCTGCTCCTGGCATAGCGGTAATGGTTTGTTTACCAGCATTTATTAAATCTGCATCTTCATTTCCTTCTTCTGGAAAAGGACCCATCCCTAATATTCCGTTTTCTGACTGAAACTCCACCTCTATTCCTTCTGGAATATAGTTAGCTACTAGAGTAGGAATTCCTATTCCTAAGTTCACGTAATACCCATGCTGTAACTCTTGGGCTATTCTCTTCGCTATTCCGTTTTTATCCAACATACTCTTATTGATTTAGTGATGGGTTAATTGGTTTATTTGACGATGGTCTTATTTCTTTTAGAAGTAGCTATAATTTTTGAAATAATTTTAATTATACTTTCTAACTTCTCTTGCATTCCTGTCGGGTTTGGATAAAATCTGGACTCCTTTCAAATTGATAAATTCTCTAATTAAGAAATTGCTCTAGTTGTTCTTTGTTCTATTCTTTTCTCGTACTTATCTCCTTGGAAAATTCTTTGGACAAAAATTCCTGGCTGTCTCTTATACACATCTGACGCTGCCGACGAATAGAGAGG
>OJHH01000621.1_pt1 | contig 11937 bp, 10 predicted proteins | sample 1594911 | NCBI WGS metagenome assembly OJHH01 (sample SAMN05416787, study PRJEB24817) | seawater metagenome | isolation source: Sea water | place: Canada:Atlantic | collected 2013-11
GTCGGCAGCGTCAGATGTGTATAAGAGACAGAGCCATACGTATTCAAAGCGAACGTACAGCCCAAAAAGAGCATTCGGTTCCTCTTTATCTCACCAGCAGTTTTACTTTTGATTCTACCGAAGAAGGAGCTGCTATTTTCGCTGGAGAAACTCAAGGCAATCTATATTCTCGGTTTTCCAATCCCAATACGGATGAGTTCATCGAAAAGATGTGCGCACTGGAAAAGTGTGAGTCTGGAGTGGCCACTGCCAGCGGAATGGCAGCGGTGAACACTGCTCTCATGGCACATTTAAAAACTGGCGATCATGTGGTAGCGGCCAGCGCTATTTTTGGGAATTCAAGGTATATTCTTTCTGAGATTTTGAAAGGGTTTGGTGTGGAATGTACTTTTGTAGAAGTAGATAATAGTGTTTCTTGGGAAGAAGCGATTCTACCTAATACCAAGCTACTATTTGTAGAAACTCCTTCCAATCCAACTCTGAAAATTGCGGATTTAAAATTCCTGGGTGAGCTTTGTAATGCGCATGATATTATTTATGTGGTAGATAACTGTTTTGCAACACCTGTGCTACAAATTCCAGTAGATTCCGGAGCAGACTTAGTTCTTCATTCTGCCACTAAGTATATAGATGGTCAGGGGCGTGTTTTGGGTGGCTGCATAGTAGGGAGCGAAAAATTTGTAAAACCATGTTATGACTATATCAGAAGAACAGGGGCTTCTCTGTCGCCATTTAACGCTTGGATACTTTCTAAAAGTTTAGAAACTTTAGCTATTAGAATGGATAGGCACTGTGCTTCTGCAGTGTTGGTAAATGAGTTCTTAAAATCAGAATCGGAAATTGATTTCACCATTTATCCGCATGATGGAGACCATCCAAATTTCATTTTAGCCAAGCGTCAGATGAAACAGGGAGGAGGTTTAGTAGGTTGTCAAGTAGCTGGCGGAAAAGAAAGAGGCGCACGTTTTTTAAATGCGTTAAACATGATTTCACTCACTGCTAATCTAGGAGATTCTAGAACCATAGCTACGCACCCAGCCTCTACTACACATTCTAAATTGTCTTCAGAAAGTCAATTAGAAGTAGGAATTACACCAGGATTTATCCGCTTTTCAGTAGGGTTAGAACATCCCGAAGACATCATCAATGACATTAACCAAGCACTCCAAAAATCGAAATAATGAACCCACATAATTACCTATTAACTTCCCCCTACAAACTAGAGTCTGGAGAACAAATTCCAGATATTACCTTGGCTTATCACACCACAGGAACTTTAAATAAAAACCGTTCTAATGTGGTTTGGGTTTTCCATGCACTCACTGCTAATTCTGATGTTATGGAATGGTGGCCAGGAGTTTTTGGTTCAGGTCAGGTTTTTAATCCTGAGGAACATTTTATCATTTGCGTTAATGTACTGGGCTCACCTTATGGAAGTTCTTTTCCTCAAGGATTAACATTCCCTCAGTTCACGGTTAGAGATGTGGTAGGGCTTCACTTAAAACTGGCCAAACACTTAGAAATTGACCAAATACAAGTAGCCATAGGAGGTTCTTTTGGTGGAGCGCAAGCACTAGAATTTGCCTACAGTTTTTCTGGGGGAATAGACCAATTGATTCTCTTAGCATCCAGTGCTAAGGAATCTGCCTGGGGAATAGCAGTGCATGAATCACAGCGACTGGCTTTGGAGTCCGACCCTACATTTGGCGAGTTGGGCGGTGGAGCTTTCGGAATGAAAGCAGCCCGTTCAGCAGCTTTACTAACCTACAGAACTAGTGAATCATTTATAGCCACACAAACAGATGAAGATGAAAAATTAGACAATTACTTGGCCTCCTCTTACATTCAATACCAAGGAGACAAATTCGTAAAACGATTTAACGCACTGAGCTATTACTACCTATCAAAATGCCTGGATAGCCATAGCATAGGTAGAGACAGAGGTGGCGTAGAATACGCGCTGAGCAAAATTCAAATACCTACGCTAGTGATAGGTATAACTTCGGATGCCCTGGTTCCAGTTAGACTCCAGCAATTTCTAGCTGAATACCTGCCCAACTCTGCCTATAGAGAATTAGAATCTGAATATGGACATGATGGATTCTTAGTAGAAACGGTGAAAATCTCAAGCGAGATTAAGGACTTTTTATCTCCTAAGTACTTAACTAAACTCAAAAAGCGAACAGTGTTAAAATTTGGCGGAACATCTCTGGCCAATGGTCAACCCATAGAAGCCGTATTGGAAATTATTTTTAATCAAGCTAAAGAAAAATCTCTGGCACTAGTGGTTTCTGCTAAAGATGATTCTACCGACAGGTTAGAAACCCTTTATATGAAAGCTGTTAAAGGAGAATCATTTGCTAAAGAATTAGATGAATTTATAGCGTTGCAATACTATGATGGACTTCCGTTTTTAGCCGACAAATGCAAGAACTCTCTCTCTACTAAGCTAGAAGCACTATCTCTGCTTAACATGGATTCTGAAACAGTTAAAAATGAAATCTTAGCAGCAGGTGAACTTATTAGCGCGTTGCAAATCACTGAGCTTCTAAAATCAAGAGGGTTAAAAGCTGAATTCATTGATGCCCGTGAAGTGATTTGGAAAAAAGAAAATGGATTGGTCGATAATTTGACCTCCAAAGTCTTAGTGAACAAAAGGCTAGAACTCATAGATGACCAAACAATTCCTGTATTTACTGGTTATATAGTTTCTAATCAAAAGGGACAAACTAGTAACCTAGGGAGAAACGGGTCTAATTATTCTGCTACGCTGCTGGCATCATTCATTCAAGCAGAAGAGGTGCAGAACTGGACGAACATAGATGGCGTCTATTCTGCTAGCCCGAAATATGTGCATAATGCTGCTAAAATTTCGGCATTATCATATAAGGAGGCCAATGAGTTAGCCAACTTTGGCGCCAGTATTCTCCATGCTAAAACTATTAAACCACTTATAGCGGCTAAAATTCCGCTGCTCATAAAGTCCACCCTGAATCCTAAAGCCGAAGGAACTCTTATCTCAGATCAAAAATCAGGGAAAGGAATGAAGGCCGTGAGTGTTATAGAAGATGTAGCATTAATTAAAATCCAAGGTTCCGGACTATTAGAAAACATAGGAATTGATGGCAGAATATTCTCTACACTAGGACGGCTAAACATATCTATAAGAGTAATCAGTCAAGCGAGTTCTGAGCGTGGAATAGGTTTTGTCATAGACCAATGCGATCAGTACCAAGCTCAAAAAGCGCTACTCACAGAGTTCGAGAAAGAACTAAAATCAGGAGAGGTATCAGTCATATCTGCAGATACTAATATGTCTATTATAGCCATTCTAGGAAGGCATAATTACTCATTAGAGAAAGCTATTGGCGGACTGCGAAGAAATAAGATTTGGCTACACCTTATTAGCAATAGTATATCTGGTGAGCATATCTCTCTAGTAGTAGAGAATAAGCATCTCAAGAAAGCAGTAAATGTGGTTCACAATGAGGTGTTTGGTGTGACTAAAACATTGAACGTGTTCGCGTTTGGAAAAGGTACTGTAGGCGGAAGATTCTTAGACCAACTAGAGCAAACTACCTTAGAAACTGAGAAACACCGAGGTTTAAAAATTAGCCTTGTAGGTGTGGCAGATTCTAAAAAAGCTGTTTTCTGTGAATCTGGAATAAACGGCTGGGAAGAGCAATTGAAATACGCTACTCTTTCTAATCATCCAGAAGATGTTATCCAAATCCTTAAAGCGTCTGGTTTATCTGATATTGTGTTAGTAGATAATACTTCCTCCGAAGAAGTTACCGGAGCTTATGAGCTGTTTACTCAAGCCGGATTTGATTTAGTAGCTTCTAACAAAAAGGGGAATTCTTCTTCGTATGAATCCTATAAAAGCTTACGCGAAACGCTCCAGAAATCTGGCAAACAGTTTCTGTATGAGACCAATGTAGGTGCTGGATTGCCCATTATTGATACACTAAAGCATCTTAGGAATTCAGCCGATGTAATTACCAGAGTAACAGGCGTTTTTAGTGGTTCTCTTAGTTACATTTTCAACCAATTCTCAGAGCTAGATGTTCCTTTTTCAAAAGTAATGTTAGAAGCCAGAGAAAAAGGATTTACAGAACCAGACCCTAGAGAAGATTTAAGTGGATTAGATGTAGCTAGAAAACTATTAATCTTAGCCAGAGAACTCGGCACTACCTCAGAAATGGAAGAGGTAGAAATAGAGAACTTGGTTCCCGAAACATTGCAACGCATAGCTTCTTATGAGGATTTTATAGCAGAAAAAGACCATTTAGACAGCTACTATGCTGAACTAAAAAAGTCATTAAAAGAAGGATCTGTATTTAGATACACAGGAGATCTAAATTTAATAACCAACAAACTTAAAGTCTCTCTGGTGCAGGTAGAAAAAGAAACTCCACTTGGAAGCATTAAAAATGCAGACGCCATCATAGAGATTTATTCAGAAACCTACGGAGACCAACCCATGATTATTCAAGGTGCTGGGGCAGGTGCTGCGGTAACAGCCAGAGGTGTGTATTCGGATGTCGTAAGGTTAGGGAAAAGCTAGGAAATATCATAGATTGCACTCATTCCATGAAAGAAATCAGTATTAAAAAAGGAGACATCCTCCAAAGAAAAGGCGATTTAAATAGCAAGATTTACAATGTAAAGACTGGCTTATTGAGAAGCTATACCATTGACGAACAAGGAAAAGAACACATTTATATGTTTGCTCCCGAAGATTGGATCATGTCTGATAACACCTTAGATAACGAGCCGTGTGATCTGTTCATAGATGCTTTGGAAGACTCTGAATTAGAAATGAGAAACAAAGACTTTACTGATGCTGACGTAAATACAGATAAGATTCTAAGAAGAATGGGTGTGTTACAAAAGCGGGTAATTATGCTCATGAGTTCTTCTGCTATAGAGAGATACGATCACTTTGTAGAACGTTACCCTCAGATAGTTCAGAGAGTACCTCAGAAGATGATAGCATCCTATTTAGGAATAACTCCCGAGGCTTTGAGTAGAGTTAAAAAAGAGAGATTTAGGAAATAGAAGTAGGATTCTTAACCTATGTCAATGCGCACATCGAAAAGCTGATGCACCTTTGATTCATAAAATATTTATAAAATGAAAAAAATATTCGCCATTGGAGCTAGCAATAGCAAGAATTCGATAAATAAAATCTTTGCTACGCATATAGCTAATTCACTAAATGACTCGGAAGTAACAACACTAGACTGGAATGAGCTAGTTCTACCTCTTTACAGCCCAGACTTAGAAGCAGAAACAGGAATTCCCGCTGAAGCGGCAGTATTCAAAAAAATGATTGAAGATTCAGATGGAATTGTGCTTTCACTAGCCGAACATAATGGATTGCCTACAGCAGCCTTTAAGAATTTATGGGATTGGACTTCGAGAATCGAACAAAAATTTTGGGCTGATAAGCCTATGTTTTTGGCGTCTACTTCTCCTGGAGGAAGAGGTGGAATAGGAGCTTTAGGAGCGATTAAGAATATCATTTCACATTTTGGTGGAAATGTAATTGAGGATTTCTCGCTTCCTTCTTTTCAGCAAAACTTACAGGATGGGAAAATAGTAGATGCTGAATTATCTGCTGCTTTAACTGAAAAAATCAACTCGTTTCAACAATCCCTTTAATCTCAGAAAATGAAAAAGATAAAAATTATAAACTTAGTAAGTACTGGGCTATTTACAGCTCTGATGCTCATGTCTGCTGGAATGTACATTTTCAATCATGAAGAAATGGTTACAGTATTCCTAGGGTTAGGATTTCCTGAATGGTTGATTTATCCTTTGGCTACGGCTAAGATTTTAGGATTATTAGCTCTTTGGTTTAGCAAGTCTGATTCTCTGAAAGAATGGGCATATGCAGGATTTTTCTTTAATGCATTATTGGCTTTTGGAGCTCATGTAGGAATAAACGATGGAGATTTTCCGGGTGCTGTAATAGCTTTTGTTCTTATCGGAATATCTTATTTCACTTGGAAGAAACTAGCTAAGGGAGTATAAGTATTTAACAGGTCAGAAAATCACCCACATACTTTGGTGATTGGCTTAAGTGTAATTTTAGCGTCATTTGCAGTAGAATGAAAATACTACTTACAGGCTCGAATGGCTATATAGGGAAAAGATTACTACCAGTTTTAGTGGAAGCAGGGCATGAAGTGGTCTGCTGCGTGAGAGACCCAGAGCGGTTTAATCCCCCAAAATCTAATAGAGGCAGTCTTTCTGTCATCGAGCTGGACTTGCTTAAAGAATCTACGTTAAGTAACATCCCTAAAGACATAGATGGCGCATATTATTTGGTTCATTCCATGTCTTCTGAAGGAGATTTTTCTTCCTTAGAAGAAGAATGTGCCATAAACTTTAGAGATGCTATTTCCAATACTAACACTGCTCAAGTTATCTACCTAAGTGGAATCGTCAATGAATCTAATCTTTCTAAGCACCTCAGTTCTAGAAAAAACGTGGAAATGGAGTTGGCCAAAGGGAGTTATAATTTTACAACGCTCAGGGCAGGAATTATTATAGGTTCTGGAAGTGCTTCTTTTGAAATCATTAGAGATTTGGTAGAAAAATTACCAATCATGATAACGCCTAAGTGGTTAAATACCAAATGTCAACCGATAGGTATATCTGATGTAATGGCATTTTTATCTGGCTGTCTTTTTAACCCGAAAGTCTACAATCAGAGTTTCGACATAGGAGGGCCTGATGTCCTGGATTATAAAGAAATGTTGTTGGAGTTTGGTGCTTCTAGAAAGCTTTGGAGGAGAATTTATATTGTACCCATAATGACTCCCAAATTGTCCTCCTACTGGCTATATTTCGTCACTTCTACTTCTTACAAATTAGCTCAATCTTTAGTAGACAGCATGAAGGTAGAAGTAGTCTGTGAAGATCGCAGAATAAATAGGATATTAGGAATTGAACCAATCAGTTACAGAGAGGCGTTGCAAAAAGCATTTGCTAAGATTGAAAACAATGAAATAGTTTCTAGTTGGAAAGATGCTTATGTGAGTAGTGGTGTGGTTTACAGTATTTCTGAGTTTATTCAAGTTCCCACTTTTGGGTGCTTTACAGACCAAAGAACCTCTAAAGTAGATAATATAGACAAGACTATTTATAGAGTCTGGAGTATAGGAGGTAAGACAGGGTGGTATTATGGGACATGGCTCTGGAAACTAAGAGGCTATGTAGACAAGCTTAGTGGAGGTGTAGGTTTGAGAAGAGGGAGAACCAATCCCCATGAAATTAGCGTGGGGGATTCTTTGGACTTTTGGAGGGTTCTATATGCCAATAAAGAAGAAGGAAGACTGCTCCTTCTAGCCGAGATGAAACTACCTGGAGAAGCATGGCTCGAATTTAAAATGCAGGGAGATGAGCTGGTTCAAACAGCCACTTTTCGTCCACTAGGGTTAGCAGGGAGAATGTATTGGTATGCCGTGCTTCCATTTCATGGATTTATCTTTAGCGGAATGCTCAGGAAATTGGCGAATACAAAGTCCTAAAATAACTTCTTTCAATTATTCATAGGACTTTCTGCAAAGCTTTAGGTCTAATGTTGCTTACACTCTAGATTATATTGAACGATTTCAATTATCAAGAGAACCTAATTATTAGTTTCACAGTAAAAAGTGCATATGAAAGTCAATAAAATAGCCATTATAGGTTGCGGAAATTTAGGGACATCTATTCTTAATGGATTGATTTCTAGCGAGCATTATTCGAATGCAGCTATCACTGCTACCAGAAGAAAGGTTAGCTCTTTAGAGAAATACAAGAGCGAAGGTGTGCACATTACAGCAGATAATGCCAAGGCTGTGCAGCAGGCAGATATTCTTCTAATAAGCCTTAAACCATTCAATATTCTAGAAGTGTTAGCAGAATTAAAACCTCATTTGACCAAGGATAAAACCATCGTTTCTTTGGCTACTGGCATTAGTATTTCTCAAATTGAAGAAGTAGTAGGTTCAGATATGTCTATTTATAGAGCCATGCCCAATACGGCTGCAGATGTGAAAGAATCGCTCACATGTATCTGCGCCAATCATGCCATTTCTGAAGAGGATGAAGTGACTGAAATATTTAACTCTGTAGGGAAATCTATAGTTATAGAAGAAGGGTAAATGGAAGCTGCCACAGTGCTGGGAGCATGTGGAATAGCTTATGTACTCAGATTCATAAGAGGAATGATTCAAGGTGGAATAGAAATAGGATTTAGTGCTAAAGTGGCTACAGATATAGTTACTCATACAGTAAAAGGAGCTTCTGAGTTATTAATCCAAAACGAAACGCACCCAGAAGCTGAAATAGATAAAGTAACCACTCCTAGAGGCTGCACCATAGCAGGCTTAAACGAAATGGAACACAACGGGTTTAGTTCTGCACTTATTAAAGGAATAGTTACTTCTTATGAGAAAATACCTTCTTAGATACTGCTTAACGTTTAATTAACCGTTGAAAATCCTTCTTGTATTCACTCCATATGGAGACTTTGGCTAAGCTAGAACCTTCTTTTTTAAAGTGTTTTTGCATTTCAAATGATGCCAATAATCCTGCGAGAATATTTCCAATGGATATCCCAAAGAAAATTCCCAAAACACCAAAATAAGAACCCGCCCAGGTGAGAGGAACAGTAAATAACAAGGATTTCACAAGCATGATTTTCATGGAGTTTAATGGCAACTGAAGTCCGTTAAATATGGATGAAGTAATGATAAATAAACCATAGAAAATATATGACGCACTTACGATGTAGAAATACATAGAAGTGTAATGAATAACCTCCACATCTTCACTGAAAAGGCCTGCTATAGGTCTAATAAATAGGATTAATAATATACTCACCAACAATCCCAAATAGGTAGATGCTCTTCCTCCGAATGCTATGGATTCATTTATTCTAGATTGTTGTTTTGCGCCTAGATTTTGAGCTATGAATGGAGTGATAGCAGTACTTACACCTAAAATTCCTATCATTAATAAAGTTTGGATTCTACTGGCTACTCCAAATGCTGCTACTGCTTCAGAAGTTTGTCTGGCAAATAGAAATGTTAGATAAGTTAGTGTTAACGGTGCCACCATTTGGGTAATAATAGTAGGAAGACCGAGTTGACCAATTTCTTTTAATGTTGAAGTTAGTTTAGACACTGTATCCTTCAGGTTTATCTTCAGTATTCTGTCTCTTTTAAGCAGAATCATCATTCCAATAAAAACAAATACCCAAGAATAGACTGTAGCCATAGCGGCACCTTCAATGCCCATTTTGGAGAATCCGAACCGGCCAAAAATCAAGACATAATCTAAAAATAAATTGATAATTCCTGCGATTCCCATTATTATCTCCGGAGTTCTGATATTACCTGTAGCTCTTAGAATACCTCCAGCCATTAAACCTGTGGTCAATAGAGGAACTCCCCAAAGTAATGGAATAATGTATTGTTTGATAAGAGGAATTATCACTTCATCTGCACCCAAAGCACTGAAAATTGGCTCCACAAACTGGATTCCCGCTAGTGAGAAAGTAATAGACGAAATAACACTTAAGGATAATGCTACTGCCGCAGTTTGATTCACTTTCTCAGTGTTCTCTGTTCCTTTGGCTTTGCCTATAATTATGGACACACCTACTGCTAATCCCATAAATAATCCAACGACTAAAAAGTATATAGTTGACGCAAAACTCAAGGCAGCCAATTCATTAGAACCTAATTGTCCCACAAAATAAGTGTCTATAACTTGAAATAGAAATGTTGAAAGCATACCAATACTTATTGGTAAGCTCATAGAAAACAACACACTGTTGGTTTCATCTTTGATTAAATCTTGTTTCATTTTAGTAAAAATTAAACTGTAGTCTATAGTTGATAAAAGATGGTATAAATTACACGATTCCAGATCCGTATAAAGAAGTATTGCAACGCTTAAAAGTAATAAGAGAGCAAATAAAAGTGACGATTAAGAAGAATCTTAATCGTCACTTTTAAATATAAACTGCTTAGTACTTTCCTGCAATAGGATAGAAATGATTGTACATGATTTCAACAAATCCTCCTTTTATTTTCAATCCCTTCATAGCCTTAGGATTTGTATAAGAACGTAACATTTCTGCTCCTGCTCCTTCCCAGGTGAATGGTATAGCTCCTGCCTGCACCATTCGATCTATAGCCATATTATGAGCCATAGTAGTAGCATCTCCCATTACATCGGCCATTAAATACACTTCATAACCATCTTTAAGAGCATCAAGAGCTGTGTAAGTTGGACAACCTGAAGTCCACAAACCTGTGATCAAAATTTTCTTTCTTCCCGTTTTTTTCACAGCTTCTACTACTGCCTTATTTTGCCATGCATTCAATGAAACTCTATCTATATTAACTACATCAGAATTAATTAGGGTTTTAATTGAATCAACCGTAGGCGCACTTCCAGTCATATTTACTCCGATAGTGGTTTCTATGACAGGAACTCCAAATAAGTTAGCCGTCTTGATGATTCCCTGAAGATTATTCATCATCACCTGTTGGTCAATGTTTTCGACCACTTTTATCAAATCTGATTGCCAATCTATGACCAATAATACGGTGTTTTCTCCCGTCATTAAATTATCTGTAATAGGATCTTTAGGCACATAATTAGCATCTGGACTCTGTGCCGATACGTTTACTATAAATACTGCTAGATACAAAGCGGTAAGCATAAATTTTATTCCGTTTTTCATTTTGTTTGTTTTTATATTAATAATTATCTGACTTGTGAATTAATTCGTTTCTCGTGCTATGTCTAAGGCTTCATTTAGCATGGAAACAACCCTTTGCTCATTCAAAGATTCTACAATTTGAACCTCAGTTCCTTGAAGTTTATATATGAGTTCTTTGTACTGATTTAAAGTCCATCCTGCTGTATCGTAATTTCCTCCAGGGATCTGGTGAGCGGCAGCACTATATCTACATGCTCCTGGAGCGAAAAATATTACAGACCATTTGCGAGATTCTAGCTTTTTTATAAAGTCCGTATCATCTGTTGTAGGCACATAAGTGGCGTTTCCAATGAGTGGCGGCACTACTTTAGAAAACTGTAGTGACATCGTAGGGTCGCACCCTCGAGCTAATATGCTTTTGTTAGAGTTGTCTACTGCTGTTGTACTTTCTTTTTGCGTGTTTTTCATGATAGATGTGTCCTTGTTTATAGATGGGTTATCGGATTTTTGACTTTGATTTTGAGAGCAGCTACTTAGCACAGCTAGTGCTGCTAAAAGCTTAATAATTTTCCAATTCATCGTTTGATTTTTTAATAATTTGATTGTTCATTTTATAACTGATCCCAAATAGCATAAGGCCATTGGTTTTTTCTATGTTAGCTGCTGTTTGATTGTTGAAAATGAGACTATGTGTAGCGTTTAAGGCTAGATTTTTAAGTACCTTATAATTGATGTTTATAGTATTATTGAATCCCCAAAATTTTGAGTTAGAAGTTGGGTGAAACGATTGTAAATCCCACATAAAGGACATTCGCGGTGCAATCGGACTTTGAACTTTTAATAACAACCCACCAACAGGGCTTGAAAGGTTCTCATCTCCTTTGAACTTAAAGTCCAAATACCCTGCAAATCCGCTCACTCTAATAAAGTCTTGTGAATTTTTATTTCGAATATTCACACCTAATCCTCCTCCTGCTATTACCGAATAATCTATCTGATATGATCTAGAAGTTCCATAACGTACAGTTGCCATCGGAAAGAAGCGATTATCGGTTTTGTGCTGGTAGAATCCATACGACCAGAAATCATTTTGAACCAAAAAATCGTTTACTTCTAAGTAGTGGTAATCAGCTCTAAATTCCAAGAGTGATGATTTCTTGGAGAATGATATTAGCTGTCTCTTATACACATCTGACGCTGCCGAC
>OJHH01000623.1_pt1 | contig 11933 bp, 8 predicted proteins | sample 1594911 | NCBI WGS metagenome assembly OJHH01 (sample SAMN05416787, study PRJEB24817) | seawater metagenome | isolation source: Sea water | place: Canada:Atlantic | collected 2013-11
GACGAAGTTCACATCACGGATGATCGCACGGATTTCAAAGTCGATACTATCGGCCCCAAACCCCGTCAGTAAAACGCTAGGCGGCGGGTTCAAAAGAACCAAAGGATGCGCCTCGGCGATCTCTTGCAATATCTGGGTTACTTGCGCGGTATCAGACCCATAAGCGACGCCAACAGGCACGATTGCACGGCCCACCAGATTGCCACGTGTCCAGTTCGTAACCTGATTACTAATAAGATCAGCGTTGGGAATGATGACGTCCGTCCGATCAAACGTCTCGATACGCGTTGACCGCACCGAAATGTCACGCACGTAACCCATCTGACCGCCAACCTCGATCATGTCGCCCTCGACCACCGGTCGCTCGATCAATAAAATGATACCGGACACGAAATTTGAAACGATGTTTTGTAGGCCAAAACCGATACCAACTGACAAGGCACCTGCAACAATCGCCAGTGACGACAGATCAATGCCAGCAACACCAAACGCGACCAGCGCGGACAGGAATATCCCGACGTAGCCAAAGCCTGCAACAACTGCATTTTGCCCGCCCAGATCAAACCGAGTACGCGGCATCACAGTGGTCTTTAACGCGGTTTTGATAAAACGCGTCAGCAAAGCACCAACCATAAATATCAGAATAAACATGAGAAAATTTGATGGCGAAATACGGGTTTCACCAACCGAAAATCCGCTCAAAAAGCGCGTCCAAACCTCCACCAATTCGGCCCAGCTGACGCCCCAGATAAGCGCTAAAACTGGAACCGCAAATAGCGAAAGTGCAAAGTTGATCGTAACCGGCAACAGCCCCCGTGGATCAGGGGCCGATGTATCCTCGATCGCAGAAAAACCCTCACGGGTTGTCACAGCATAGCTCAGCCTTTGAAGCACAACAATTACAGCAATCGTGGCCAGAGACGTAACTGCGGGAACAGTTATCGCCGCCGCCGCCGCGCCATACCCCAACAGTGATGCCAAGGGACCGGCGACAGCAAATGCACACGCAGCGCGTCCGATAAACACCCGTAACCGGTTGCTATTGAATATTGCCTTCGTATTGGGACCGGCTTGATGCACGATCAATTGCCCTAATCGCCACATCAGTGCGCCAACAATCAACTGCAATGGCAAATTAACGACATCAATCGACACGGCCTCCGCCTGAACGGTGCTCAATAACGCATCAATCGCAATCGCAACGGCAAGCACCCACCCCAAGCCAACGGTCAAACGCCGCGCGGGTCCACGCACATCCGCAGGATAGCCAAGGATCCCGTCATCATCTCGCGAGATCGGAAAATAGAAATCAGACAGCCATTTGGCCACAAATACCATTCCACCCGCAAACGGTAGCGCCGCAATAACTCTTTCGCCCGCGGGGCCAAAAAGGCCAGACATCTCGAGTATCAATGTTACCAAAACCAACCCCAATACTGGGATCACAACGCTTGCCAATGAAATCACAAATCGCAACCCTGACGCGGACCGGGCCGACGTCGGTAGCGGTTGTGCGGCCAGCAAGGTGATCCATGCACGGGCGCGGGTCAACACGATAGCTGCTCCGATCAAAGCGACCACAACCAAAGACAATCGACCAACAAGGCCATCTGTGCTGCGATGTGCCGCTGAAATGCTCCAGAACTCAACGCCCAAATTGGACAGCCCCGTTTGAACATTGCTAAATGCAGCAGGCCAGTATGTCGGGTTTGCCGGTGACGCACTGCGCGTCGCCAATCGCTGTGAATCAAGTGCGCGCTGTTGCCTGTCAATTTCGGTGATCAGGCCATTGGCTCGTGCAAAGGCCTCTTGGGCCAATAACTGCGGTTGCAATAACCGATCTTGCAACGCCATCAATTCAGCCAAACGGGCTGCAATAACAGGGTCGACGCCGTTCGCGGCCACCCCAAAGGCGTCAATCTGGCCTCGCACGGTGATTAATCGATTGGCATTGGTCCCAAGCGCATTCGAAAATTGATCACGCCATCCAACCAGCTCCGCACGGACACGGCCCAAGGCAAACTGGGACGCGGCCCCTGTCTCTGCGATGCCCTCAGCGCGCGTGGCCAAAGTATCCCAACCGGACAGCTCAATGCCCGCGATCTGCCCAGAATCCGCGATATCCGTTGCTTGAACAACTTGCTGAATTCCGTTTTCAGCAAGTGATTGGGCTTGCACTGATCCGGCGAAAATCAAAAACGCCAGACCACATATCCTCGCCCAAAACGACATCATTCAGTGATCATAACATCGGGAATTGTGCTGTTGCTGCTATCCATCCATGCAGGCACTGGCAGTCCCTTTTCGCGCAGGAATTCTGGGTTATACAACTTGGATTGATACCGCGTGCCATAATCGCAAAGGATCGTAACAATCGTATGCCCTGGTCCCATGTCGCGGGCCATGCGGATCGCACCAGCGATGTTAACACCTGTCGAGCCGCCCATGCACAGACCCTCGTTTTCAAGCAAGTCAAACACAACCGGCAGCGCCTCTGCGTCAGGGATATTATAACTAAGATCGGGCGTGAAACCTTCAAGGTTCGCGGTGATGCGGACCTGACCGATGCCTTCGGCAATTGAACCGCCTGACATGGCAATCTCTCCGGTGGTGTAAAAGCTGTGCAGACCCGCACCATCAGGATCGGCAAGCCCGATTTTTACGCCTTTTGGCTGCAACGCCGTGCCGACACCGGCCAATGTGCCACCAGACCCAACGGCACAAATAAAGCCATCAACTTTGCCGCCCGTTTGGTCCCAAATCTCGGGGCCTGTGCCGTCAATATGGGCCTGACGGTTGGCGATGTTGTCAAACTGATTGGCCCAAATCACGCCTTCGTTGGAGTCACGCGCCATGGCCTCGGCCAAGCGGCCAGAATAACGCACAAAATTATTGGGGTTACGGTACGGCGCCGCAGGAACCTCGATCAACGTGGCCCCCGCAAGCCGGAGCATATCTTTCTTTTCCTGCGACTGAGTGTCTGGGATAACGATCACGGTCTTAAAACCCATCGATGCGCCGATCAACGCCAGACCAATACCTGTGTTGCCCGCCGTGCCTTCGACAATGGTGCCGCCGGGTTTCAATGTGCCTTTGGCAACCGCGTCGTTGATGATGTACAAAGCGGCGCGGTCTTTGACCGATTGACCGGGGTTCATAAACTCGGCTTTGCCTAAAATGGTGCACCCTGTCGCCTCGGACGCCGCGCGTAATTTGATCAACGGGGTATTGCCAACGGCGGCAGCGAGATCGGATTTGATATGCATCATAAGCCCTTTGGTAGCGTGTTAATTATATGTAAGTCGTCAGCCGCCGCTGCGCAATGCATCGCGCTGCATACCGAGTATACAAAGCATCATCACCAAGGGGCCGGCATTGATCTCGCCTGTGGCGACCAGCGCCATGGCCCGATTAAACGACAAAAGGTGCAGACGTAAATCTTCAGACTCAGTTTCCAAACCACCAAACTTGGCATGATCATCGGGCAAATCGCACACGCCTAGATAGGCATGAAAATAGTCTGTCGATGATCCCGGGGATGGATAGAAAGACGACAGATGACGCAGCTCTAGTTCGGACAAACCGGCCTCTTCAACGCTTTCACGTAACGCTGATTGTGTCGGGCTCTCCGTGGCATCAATCATACCCGCGATGGGCTCTAATACCCACGGGTTTGGATCTTGGCGCACAACGGGGCCCATGCGCATTTGCTCGACCAGCAAAACGCGGTCGCGTTTGGGGTCATACGGCAGCACAAGCACCGCATCGATGCCAACAAACACCTCGCGGGGCAGCACGTTGCTGCGGGAACCGTCAAACTGACGGTACTGAACTGCCATCTGCTGAATACGAAAGAAATCACCCTGAGGTGGGGCACTGTTAATCACGGCAACGTCGCCGGCAGCAGCGTCGTGGCGCACGGTGGCGGGAACGCCCTGCCCGCGCGCAGATTGCTTGGCCCACGCCCGTTTTTCAATCATCGCCCAATTGCGGGCAATCTGGTCACGGGTCAACGGCGGAACATGCGCAAACAGCTCTGTCACAGCAAATACAGCCATCGGCTCAAATTCGGTAACCCAATGTGAAAGCGACCAATCGCCTTTGCCAACGGCAATATCATCCGGCGGTAGATACATCTTGACCGGTACAGGCCCCGCATCAGTCTGAACAGTCACATCAATCAACGCGTAACCAAATGCGCCTTCATAGGTGTCCAAACGGTGCAGCTGCTCTGGGGTAACACCCGACAGAATTGCGCCCACAGTCACCGCACCAGCCTTCGCACGGATGAGCGGAACAACATTCTGCGCAACAGGCAAAACGACATAATCATTCAACGTCGCAGGCACTTGCAAAATTGGCGCACCACCGGCGACGGCTTGGCATAACGCGGACGACTGTAACGTCCCATAGATAAAGATTTGCATTAGTGCGGGAACCGACGGCCAGCGATACCGGCCATAGCACCCCCAACAAAGCCACCGACCACCATGATCATCCCAATCTCGGGGGTGGCGAACCTAAACCCGTACTCAGACAGAAGCTTAAAGCTATCGATCATAGCATCCATCGGGCCATCATAGCGGCCGCGCATAGACTGTTCCAACATCGTAATAAACGACAAAACAAATAGGATGATAAAGCTTTGGGCGACAATCGCAGTATACCCATTCCCGATCCCAGACATCAGGCCATGTGCATTTTTACCGCAAATCTGCCAGCCGACGATTAATCCGGCCACAAGACACAAAGGTAACAAATACCCTGGCACTCTATCGTCACCGTAGATGGTGACCATCGACACAAAAAGGGCATATCCCACTGCGGCAAAGATAAGTGCGGCAACAAGTTTGGCGGCTGTAGGCATGGGTCTGCTCCCTTAAAATTGGTGCAGACCTCGCACGTCTCAGCGCGCGCGCGTAATGGTTATCTGCGTTACATCGCAGTTTCCGCTATGAAACGTGCCAGCGCAAGAGGTCAGGTAAAAGTTCCACATCCTCCGAAATCGATCGTCAAAGCCCATTGCCGCTACATCATCCCACTTGGCGTTAAATACCTTGTGCCAATGGCGCAGTGTCTGGGAATAACTTTCGCCAAATTCGATCGACTGAACAACTGTCAGCCCAGCCTTTTCAACTTCGGCGCGCAACACGATTGGGCTTGGCAGCATACCGCCCGGAAAGATGTATTTCTGTATGAAATCAACGCTTCGTTTGTAAGTTTGCCAGCGGCGGTGATCGACAGTGATGATTTGCAAAGTCGCATTTTTACCGGGTTTCAATCGGTCACGGACCGCGTCAAAGTAGACAGGCCAATACTTTTCACCCACCGCCTCAAACATCTCAATACTGACGATACCGTCGTATTGCCCCGCCTCATCGCGGTAATCTTGCATCTTGATTGTGACCATATCGGACAGACCCAATCGGTCAATTCGGGCCACAGCATAGTCATGCTGCTCTTGGGAAATCGTCAGGCCAGTCACCTTGATACCGCGATCCTTGGCGGCATACTCCGCAAACCCACCCCAACCGCAGCCAATCTCAAGCACGTGATCACCCGCAACGGCTCCCATCTGATCGATCATGGATTTGTATTTGGCGGTTTGTGCGTCCTCAAGTGACCGCGCACCCTCGTCAAATTTGGCCGATGAATAGGTCATCGTGTCATCCAACCAAAGACCGTAGAATTCATTGCCCAAATCATAGTGGTAGGAGATATTCTTGCGGGCCTGCTTTATCGAATTTCCCTGCATCCAAAACCGCATTCGCTCGTAGCATCGAACAAGGAACTGACCGGGAAATCCGTCGTACAATTCCTCGGCGTCATCATGGAGCAAATCCATGAGCTCCAACAAATTGGGTGTCGACCACCACCCGTCCACATAGGCTTCGCAAAACCCAAGATCACCTTCGCGAATGATGCGAGAAAACAGGTCTGCGTTATGAATCTGCAACGTGGCGACATATCCACCATCACGCCCCTTGGCGCGAAACGTGCGACCATCTGGCAAGACCACGTCAATCTGCCCGCGCTTCATCGTTTTCATCACATCAAAAACAGCTGAGAAAAAGCGGGGCAGATCGACTTGGTCTTTTGTGGTCGTCAACGTCATGGGACCGTCCTATCTTGGCAATTTGTTGATCTTGCAGTGACCGACCGCACAAGCATCCGTCAAAGCCGCATGGTCAACCTACTGCAAAACAAGGACATCGCCAAATTAGATCACCTGCTCAAGCGCCGCGATCAATCGGTCGACCTCAGCTTTTTGCGTATAATGCACAAAACTAACGCGCAAAACGCCGCGATCCATATCAACCCCCAGCGCGCCCAACGGACGCCCAGCATAAAAGTCACCGCCACCTGCCATAATACCAAGCGGCGCAAGTGCCACTGCAGCATCCTCAGCAGATGTATTCAACGCCATCGCAACAGTCGGTGCGCGACCAGCGGCATCAGACGGGCCAATCAGACGCACCGAATTCTTTGCGCTCACATAATCCAACAATGGTTGTAATAACGTGACCTCATGGGCCCGCATCATGTCATGCGCCAACCGCGCCGCTTTTGCGCCCGTGCCACCACCATGATGAGCAGAAAAGTCATCCATATAGTCAGCCATACCCGCACAAGCAGCGACCTGCGCATGATCTGGGCCTGCAGGCGTAAACCGATAATACAGCGTATCACCGTTAAAATGATGCCCTTGATTTGGTAGCTCAAACCCAAAATCCTCGCGGATCACCATCACACCCTGATGCGGCCCATATGTCTTATATGAACTGAACAAATAGACATCACAGCCAAGCGCTGCGACATCGGCAAAACCGTGCGGTGCATAACTCACACCGTCGACAACCACGCGGGCACCCGCGGCCTTTGCAATTGCGGTGATCGCAGGCACATCATTGATGGCACCCACGACGTTCGAACAATGCGGAAAACAAACCAGCTTCACCTTATCATCCAGCATATTGGCTAGATCGGCAGGGTCCAAAATACCAGTGACCGGATCAATCTGCCATTCACGAACCTCAATGCCCTCTTCGGCCAAACGGCGCCAAGGACCAGAATTTGCCTCGTGATCTTGATTGGTGACAATAATCGACTCGCCCGGCTTCAACCAACGGCGGACAGCATTTGCCAAGACATAAACGTTCTGCGTGGTGGATGGGCCAAACGACAGCTCGTGCGTCGCAACACCCAACATGGCAGCAAGACGCACGCGCGCCTCGTCCATCTCTTCACCGCCCAAACGGGACGCATCATAAGGCGCATAAGGTTGCACCTTTCGTTCGGTATAAAACCGGTGCAATCGGTCCACGACCTGACGACAGGTATAAGACCCGCCTGCATTTTCAAAGAAAGCCTGACCGTCAAGCGACGGCACCTCAAACGCGGGGAATTGGGACCGCACCCATGCAATATCCATCATATGCACAGCAGAAACAAAAAGGGCCCGATGCGCAAGCATCAGGCCCCTTATTTTTAGTTAATTCAGACGTTTACTCTTTGGAGCGACGTCCATCGTTCCAAAGCGCCTTAATCAAGGACAAGCCCATCAACGCCATCACAACCGAGAATGGCAGCGCGCCAATGATCATGGCGGTGTTAATTGCACCCAGACCACCTGCAAGCAGCAGACCCGCAATCACCAGCGTCAGGATAACACCCCAAACGACGATGTGGATACGGCCCTTCGGGCTCTCGTCACCAGCAGCCGCGATTGTGTTGATGATCAACACAGCCGAGTCAGCAGACGTAACAAGATACGTCAGCAACAGCACAACAATGACAATCGACATCAACGTGGCCATCGTAGGCGACAACATGAAGTTGATCATTGCAAACAGCTGACTGGAAAGACCAGCACCCGTAATCGCATCACCAGCACCACCGTTAAGCGATAGGTCGATGGCAGTACCACCAGCAAACGCAAACCAGACGAAACACATGATGGATGGAACGATCATCGCACCCAACACATATTCACGGATTGTGCGGCCCTTGGAAATACGTGCCAAGAACAGACCAACAAACGGCGCAAACGCGATCCACCAAGCCCAATAGAACGTGGTCCAACCACCCTGCCAACCGGCAAGCTTGGTCGCAACACTGTCTTCAACGCCGTCACCGCTAAACACGGTCAGGGACATTGCAGGCAATGCAATGATGTAATCCCACATGCCCAAGAACAGTGCCTTGAAAGCAAACATCGTAGACCCAAATACCAAGAAGAACGCGAGGATGAAGAACGACAGCCCCATGTTGATGTTGGACAGCCACTTGATGCCTTTACCAACGCCAGACAGCGCTGACAGTGTGGAAAAGACCATCACGACCACAAGACAGAAGATCATCGCAACAGCTGTTGGCGTCCCTTCTGCGTCCATCAACCACCCCATGCCTGTGATGTTGAACAAGCCCGCAGCGAACTGCGACACGCCGTAACCCAAGGTTACAGAGACGCCCAAAATCGTGGCAATCACGGATACGATATCAATGATGTGGCCCAAAGGACCTTCTAACCAACGGCCCAGCAATGGTGTCAAACCAGACCGGATCGTCAGCGGCAAACCGCGGCTATAGCTAAAGAACGCCAAGGACAGGCCAACAATCGCGTAGCTACCCCAAGCCGAGAAGCCCCAGTGCAGGAACGACCACTTCATTGCAGAGCGCACGTTGTCCGCACTTGATGCAGTTGCGTCACCGACAATAACGTCAGGGTTTGTGCCAAAGTGGTACAACGGCTCGCCGGTTGCGTATGTCAACATGCCGATACCGATACCGGCACCAAACATCATCGAGAACCACGAAAAGTTGGAAAACTCTGGCTTGCTATCTACGCCGCCAAGTCGAATCTTGCCGGTTGCTGGATAGATCGCCAGCGCAAGGCACACGATGATATAGAATGAAACGACATACATATACCAAGGCCCAGTATTGGCATCGATAGTACCGCGAATGGCGCTAAGTGCAGCGCCAGCCGCATCTGGAAATGCTACCGCCCAAAGGATCAATGCGCCAATTGACAGCTTAGATCCGATAGCGACGAATTTTGAAAACCCTTCATAAAACCCGCTACTCGCGGTCGTAATATCTAGGTTTGTTAGTGGTGGCATTATTGCCATTTTATAGTCCCCTTATTGTCTTTTATACCTGCGACCCTACGTCACAACTTCTGGTTCACAAACCCGTTACGCACCTTTCTAGGTACAAAACCGACACTTCTTTCGGCAAGTAACTGTTAACATTTCACAAAAAAAGGGCGCTAAATGTGCTATTATCCCTATTTTTTACCACAAAATGTGGGATTTAGGCGTTTACGTCGACAACGACGCGGCCTTTGACCTGACCTTTCAGGATGTCGCGGCCAAGTTGCGGCAGATCGTTCAGCGTCGCAGAATGCACCATCGCCTCTAACTTATCCATTGGCAGGTCGGATGCGATCCGGTCCCATGCGCGGACACGGTTTGCATAAGGCTGCATCACACTATCGATCCCCAGCAGGTTCACACCGCGCAAAAGAAACGGAATAACCGTCGCAGGCAAGGTCATGCCACCAGCCAAACCAACCGCCGATACGGATGCGCCATACTTCATTTGGCCCAAAACCCGCGCCAACATTTCGCCGCCAACAGCATCAATGCAGCCGGCCCATGTTTCGGCCTCCAGCGGACGCTTAACCGTTTCATTAATCTCTTCGCGGGCGACGATCTGTGTCGCACCAAGGCTTGTCAGATACGCGGCCGTCTCAGGACGCCCCGTCACAGCCGCAACCTCATAACCAAGGTTAGCTAAAATCGCAGTCGCAACCGACCCGACGCCACCAGCCGCACCCGTGACAAGCACAGGACCGTTGCCCGGCGTCAAACCATGATCTTCCAAAGCCATCACAGCCAACATCGCGGTGAAACCAGCGGTGCCAACAGCCATTGCCTGACGGGTATCAATACCAGCAGGCAATGGGACCAACCAATCGGCCTTTACGCGCGCTTTTTGGGAATAGCCGCCCCAATACGCCTCGCCGACACGCCAACCGGTCAACACAACCTTGTCGCCCGCCTTATAGCGGTCATCATCGGATGCCTCGACAGTCCCTGCAAAATCAATGCCCGGAATATGTGGGTAATTGCGGACCAAACCGCCACCTGGGCCAACACACAAACCGTCTTTGTAATTCACCGTAGAATAATCCACGGCAACCGTTACATCACCCGCAGGCAACTGGTCCAAGGACATGTCCTGCACCGCCGCACTTGTTTTACCTTCGTCATTTTTTTCAACAACCAGCGCCTTGAACATGCACTCATCTCCTCTTTGGTTTTCAAATTTCCCCGCCGGATGCTCCGACGCAGATCTCAGTATTAAATCCAGAAATTTTCCAGAACGGTCGCTTCACGCGGCCCATTAGGGGTCTCAACGCGCAGCTGCGTGTTCTCATCCCAATGGGTCATCTTGACCATACCAATCGCAACGCCCGTGCCGTAATCAGGCGACGCCGCAGCAGACGTCACCTGCCCGACCTTTTTGGTGCCAGCCATCAATGGCCACACACGGTCACAAGGCGGAATATCACCCGCAATTGAAATCGGGCGCACCTGTTGGGTTGGACCTTCCTTAGCCACACGCAACAGCGCATCTCGGCCGACACAGCCAATCGCGGTCTGCGTCGAACAGAACCGACCAAGGCCCGCCTCGTGCGGCGTATTCGCGCGGGTCATGTCATTGCCATACGACAACAATCCGGCCTCGATCCGCTCAATGCCATTGGGACAACCAGCATGAACGTCTAAATCCTTGCCTGCCTCCATCAATGCATTCCAAAGCGGCATACCGTTTTCGGTGCCATCGACATAAATCTCGAAACCGCCTTGCTTGGAGTAACCGGACCGCGCCACAGCCATGCTGGTGCCTTGAAAATCAAACCAGCCAAATCGGAAGAATTTGATGTTGCGCACAGCGTCACCAAATACGCGCGCCATCAGATCATCGGACTTTGGACCTTGGATCGCCAAGGGCGACACATCAGGCTCGTCGACCAACACATCCAAACGGTATCCATAAGCTAAGCCTTTGACCCACAACAACATATCGCTGTCAGCAATCGAAATCCACCAACGATCTTCTGCCAGTTTCAACGCAACTGGATCGTTAATCATGCCACCGGTTTCATCAACAATCGGGATATAGAAACACTGGCCCAACTGCATGCCCCGCAAATCGCGCGGTGTCAGCATCTGCATCAAACGGGCTGCATCAGGGCCGCGCAATTCGATCTGACGCTCGGCGGCGACATCCCAAATCTGCACAGCATTTTTCAGGTGGTGGTAATCTTCGACCACGGACCGGAAAACCGTCGGCAACAGCATGCGGTTGTAAACAGTATACCCTTTTACCCCTGCGGCTTCATTGCCATCGGAAAACGGGGTGCGACGCAAGCGACGCGATTGCGAAATGATAGCCATGACTTAATCCTTAGGCATGAAGACAAGATCAGTGGCGTCAGGCGTTTGGCCCGCCGCCGTCAACATCGCGTGCAACTGGCCACGATGATGGGTTTGATGGTTAAAAAAATGTGTGATGCAGGTGGCCTTTGGCTTTGCAACCTCAGCATTCAGCGACCCTGAAAACCAAGTAAGATCGCCAGACAGATCAGACGCCGTGACGCCCGCTGCCCATTTAGAAATACGCACATCAACAGAGGTGCGCTGGTCCGCCCATTGCGAAACAGTCGCGGTAAATGCCGCACTATCAGCAATAACCGAACTTTGCGCAGGGCCGCCATCAAAGCGGGACATCCACAAAAGATCGCCCCACAGCAGATGGTTCAATGTACCAAAGATTGACCCAAAGAACGCTCCACGATCCGCCCGCACATCTACTTCATCCATCGCTTGAACAACACGGCATAAGCCGTTGTTCTGCCATGT
>OJHH01000624.1_pt1 | contig 11928 bp, 9 predicted proteins | sample 1594911 | NCBI WGS metagenome assembly OJHH01 (sample SAMN05416787, study PRJEB24817) | seawater metagenome | isolation source: Sea water | place: Canada:Atlantic | collected 2013-11
TCGGCAGCGTCAGATGTGTATAAGAGACAGTAACTATACTGTGTTGGCGTCTTACGGACACGTCCGAGACCTGCCGCCGAAAGATGGCTCTGTTCTGCCGGACGAAGATTTTCACATGAAATGGGAAATCGGCGCCGACAGTAAAAAACATATTAAGGCGATTGTTGACGCACTAAAAAACGACAACGAACTGATCCTCGCGACCGACCCCGACCGTGAAGGCGAGGCCATCAGTTGGCACCTGACGGAGACATTGCTCGCGAAAAAAGCGATCAAAAAAGACACCCCAGTTAGCCGCGTCGTGTTCAACGCGATCACCAAAACTGCCGTGACCGAAGCGATGAAAAACCCACGCCAAGTTGACGCACCATTGGTCGAGGCATATTTGGCCCGCCGTGCGCTTGATTATCTTGTGGGCTTCAACCTGTCCCCTGTTCTGTGGCGTAAACTGCCCGGTTCACGGTCTGCTGGTCGTGTGCAATCGGTCACCCTGCGGATCATCTGCGAACGCGAGATAGAAATCGAAGCGTTCAAAAACCGCGAATACTGGTCCGTCAAAGCGCTGCTGGAAAACCCGCGCGGTGCAACTTATGATGCGCGTCTGACCCATTTGGCTGGCAAAAAGCTTGATAAATTCGATATTTCAGACGCCACCCAAGCCGAATTGGCCGTGCAAGCGATCAACAGCCGCGATTTGACCGTGCAATTGGTCGAGGCGAAGCCCGCCAGTCGCAACCCGTCGCCACCGTTTATGACCTCAACATTACAGCAAGAGGCCAGCCGCAAATTTGGCTTTGGTGCCCGCCAAACCATGTCCGTCGCCCAGCGTTTATACGAGGCTGGCTTGATCACTTACATGCGGACCGACGGCATCGACATGGCACCAGAAGCCGTGGTTCAAGCCCGCGAGGCCATCGGCAAGAAATTTGGCGCCGACTATGTACCCGCCGAGGCTCGCGTCTATAAAAACAAGGCAAAGAACGCCCAAGAAGCCCACGAATGTGTGCGCCCAACTGACCTCATGGTCAGCATGGAAGACGCCAAAATCGTCGATTCCGATCAACGCAAGCTTTACGATCTGGTCTATAAACGCACCATCGCCAGCCAAATGGCCGCCGCCCGTATGGAACGCACAGCCGTTGATATAGGCTCTGCTGACGGTCAGGTTATGCTGCGCGCAAACGGTCAAGTGATGCTGTTTGACGGCTTCCTTGCGGTCTATGAAGAAGGCAAAGACGACGCGGTCGTTGACGACGATGACAAGCGCCTGCCGCAGATCGCCCAAGGCGAGCCATCGGCCAAGAAAACCGTCGAGAACGAGCAGCATTTCACCCAACCGCCGCCGCGTTATACCGAGGCCACGCTGGTCAAACGCATGGAAGAATTGGGCATTGGCCGCCCGTCGACCTATGCGTCGATCGTGACCACTATTCAGGATCGCGGCTATGTTGAAAAAGACAAAAACCGGCTGATCCCGCAGGATAAGGGCCGCTTGGTCACCGCATTCCTGACCAATTATTTCAACAAATACATCGGCTATGACTTTACCGCCGATCTAGAAAACCAGCTTGACGAAGTCAGCGCAGGCAATGCCGATTATAAAAAGGTACTGAGCAACTTCTGGAATGATTTCTCGGCTGCGATTGCCGAAACTTCCGAGCTGCGGATCACTGAAGTCCTTGAAAAAATTAACGAAGTTCTGGAACCACACCTGTTTCCACCGTTAGAAGACGGCGGCGACCCCCGCCTTTGCCAAAACTGCGGTATTGGTCGGTTGTCGATGCGCACGGCGCGGTCTGGCGGCGCATTCATTGGCTGTTCCAACTACCCCGAATGCCGCTACACGCGCCCGTTTGGCCCGCCAAACCTTGAGGCCGAAGCATCCGCAATCCCGCCCGAGGGCAAACTGCTTGGCGAAGATGCGGGTGATCCAATCCGCGTATTCAAAGGCCGATTTGGCCCCTACGTGCAGCGCGGCGAAGTGACAGAAGACAACAAAAAGCCACCGCGCCAAGGTGTGCCTGAAGGCTGGGATCCAGAAGAGATCGGAATTGAGGACGCGCTAAAGCTGCTCGAGTTACCGCGCCTCGTCGGGACCCATCCCGAAGATGGCATCAATGTTTGGGCCAATTTGGGCCGCTACGGTCCTTACCTGAAACACGCGGAATCCACATCATTTAAGGGTGGCACAAACGCCAACTTGCCGGGCATCGAAGACGTCTGGACTGTTGGCATGAACCACGCCGTGCAACTTTTGGCCGAAAAAATTGCAAGCCGTGGTAGCCGTGGCAAGGCCGCTGCGCCGATCCACGAACTGGGTGATCACCCAGAGGCAGGTGGTCCGGTCAACATCTATGACGGTAAATATGGGCCCTACGTGAAGTGGGAAAAGATCAACGCGACGATCCCCGACACGATTGAACCTGCTGACCTAACATTGGCCCACGCCGTTGATCTGATCGACGAACGTGCTGCCAAGACAGGTAAAAAGGTTGCCAAGAAAAAGGCGCCTGCAAAGAAGAAGGCTGCTGCTAAGAAACCCGCTGCGAAAAAGCCCGCCGCCAAAAAAGCCGCCGCGCCCAAGAAAAAGCCCGCTGCAAAGAAAGAGTAATCTTTCACGGATATCTTGCAGCCGGTTGCAAGATATCCGCTGCATCGCAGCATTGTGTTTGACTCTGGCTCAACTGCGCGGCAACAATCCGCGTAACAACCGGAGGACTCCATGAAAAAGATTTATCCCAATGCCGCGGCCGCCCTCGGCGGGCTTTTGCACGACGGCATGTTTATCGCATCCGGCGGCTTTGGCCTATGCGGTATCCCTGAACTGCTACTTGAGGCCATCAAAACTGCAGGCACCAAGGACCTGACATTTGCGTCCAACAACGCGGGCGTCGACGATTTCGGGATCGGTATTTTGCTGCAAACCAAACAGGTCAAAAAGATGATCAGCTCTTATGTTGGTGAAAACGCCGAATTCATGCGCCAGTATTTGTCCGGCGAACTTGAACTGGAATTCAACCCACAAGGCACATTGGCCGAACGTATGCGCGCTGGCGGCTGTGGCATTCCGGGGTTCTACACGAAGACAGGCGTCGGCACCGTGATCGCCGACGGCAAGGAACACAAAGACTTCAACGGTCAGACCTACATCTTAGAAGAAGGCATCGTTGCCGATCTGGCGATTGTGAAAGCATGGAAAGCCGACGCGACGGGCAACCTGATGTTCCGCAAAACTGCGCGCAACTTTAACCCGCCTGCCGCGATGTGCGGTAAAATCTGCGTGGTAGAAGTAGAAGAGATCGTTGAAACGGGATCAATGGACCCCGACCACATCCACCTGCCCGGCATTTATGTGCACCGCATTATTCAGGGCAACCACGAAAAGCGGATCGAACAACGCACAGTAAGGAGCGCCTGATATGTGGGATCGCAATCAAATGGCGGAGCGCGCCGCACAAGAACTGCAAGACGGCTGGTATGTGAACCTTGGCATCGGCATCCCGACGCTGGTCAGCAATTACATCCCCGAAGGCATCGAAGTCACGCTGCAATCGGAAAACGGCATGCTCGGCATGGGCCCCTTCCCTGTTTCGGGCGATGAAGACGCGGACCTTATCAATGCAGGCAAGCAGACCATCACTGAGCTGCCCCAAACAGCGTACTTTGACAGCGCGCAATCATTTGGCATGATCCGTGGCGGCAAAATCGCCATGGCCATCCTTGGCGCCATGGAAGTCGCTGAAAACGGCGATTTGGCCAACTGGATGATCCCCGGCAAGCTGGTCAAAGGCATGGGCGGTGCAATGGATCTGGTTGCAGGCGTTGGCCGCGTTGTTGTCGTGATGGATCACACCAACAAACATGGTGACAGCAAAGTGCTGAAATCCTGCACCCTGCCGCTGACCGGTCAGTCTGTCGTGCACCGGATCATCACCAACCTTGGTGTTCTGGACGTCGTCGAAGGTGGTTTGCAGATCGTGGAAACAGCTGATGGCGTGTCCGAGCAGCAATTGCGCGACGCGACAGAGGCCACAATCGTCTAACTAAATATAGCCCCCTCAGGCGCCGTTGTTGTGAAACACGCATCCATCCGTCATTAACTCTGGCGGCGTCTGACAAAGCCCCCTTGCAACTGTCCACGCCGCCAAAACCTTTGGCACATATGCGCGGGTCTCGGCAAACGGCGGCACCCCTGCATTATCGCGCACAGACCCTTCACCCGCATTATACCCTGCAAGGACAAGGATCGGATCATTGTCAAAATGGTTCATCAACCATGCAAGATAGGCAACGCCGGCTTTAATATTCTCGGCGGGGTCCAACCGGTCCGTTACACCGAACCGTGCGGCAGTGGCTGGCATAAGCTGCATGAGACCCTGCGCACCAGCGTGGCTTTCGGCCTCAATCTTACCCGCGCTTTCAATTGAAATCAGTGCAAGAACCAAAGCAGGCGATACATCGGTGCCAACGGTCGCACGCAAAATGTCGAGCCCGTGCAGGTTTGCGATCTCTTGTAAGGTCTGCAAGCGCGGCGTCGGAACGCCCATACCATCAGGTGCATTATCAATAGCGCGCACCGCAAGTTCCAAACGCCCAGGTCGGCTGTCTGACAAATCAGGCGATACAGCCAGCCAAAACCATTCCAATCCCGTCACCTTTGGCGTCGTGGGCACGTCAGGCTGCCCAGCAATGGCAGTTCCTGCTGCTGCAGGTGCCGCAGGCCCACTTGGCGCATTGGGATCAATTTGGACGGTGATACGCGGCGTCGCCGAGTTTTGGCTCGGAACAGTCACGCGCTTAAATGAAAAATCAGCCTGAAGACGCGTCGAGTCCGCGCCAACTGGCGACGCCGCCACAACCAAGGACGCAGTCACCCCATATAGATAGCCTGAAAGCTTCACTTTATCGCCCGCCTCATCTTTTTATTAAGATGATAATTACATTTTCAGCGGCACGTTACGACAAAAAATGGAAACATTAGGCCTAAATGGGGCCGATTGGACGCATCTCGCGACCAATTCACGATGTATCGACATCAAATTTCGAATAGATAATTATGTAAAATCATACCATTAGCAATTTTTAGGCACTTTCTCGAGGACTTCTCAAAAACACACGATTTCTGACAAATTCCTGCCCCATTCAAAGGGCAAAACATAACCAAGCCAAGACGGGGATTGAGCCAATACGAGGCCGGTTCAATTAGATCCGACAAGGTTTGAATTGAAATCTAACCATACCCTGAGGAGGGCCTACAATGTTTAACTTTATCAAAAACTTCAAAAATGACGAATCCGGCGCAGTAACAGTTGATTGGGTTGTTTTGACAGCTGCAATCGTTCTGCTTGGCGCAGTTGTTGGTTCCGCTGTTAAATCTGGCGCAACAGACTTGGCTAACGATGTTGGCGGCGACATGACCGCACTTGTTACTCCTTAATCTTCACTGATTATCGGATTGGGCCGCTCCACACATCGTGGGCGGCCTTTTTCGTTTTTGGGCGAGGCGTCACGCTATAAGTAAATAGACATTTAATTTCTCAAAATCGCACGATTTCTGACAAATTCCTGCCCCATTCAAAGGGCAAAACATAACCAAGCCAAGACGGGGATTGAGCCAATACGAGGCCGGTTCAATTAGATCCGACAAGGTTTGAATTGAAATCTAACCATACCCTGAGGAGGGCCTACAATGTTTAACTTTATCAAAAACTTCAAAAATGACGAATCCGGCGCAGTAACAGTTGATTGGGTTGTTTTGACAGCTGCAATCGTTCTGCTTGGCGCAGTTGTTGGTTCCGCTGTTAAATCTGGCGCAACAGACTTGGCTAACGATGTTGGCGGCGACATGACCGCACTTGTTACTCCTTAATCTTCACTGATTATCGGATTGGGCCGCTCCACACATCGTGGGCGGCCCTTTTTCGTTAGTATCGGCATTGCAAATTCACGCAAATAGCACCGAACCGCCACCAATCTGCCGCATTTTGGAGCAATTATTCCCATAGCCACCAGTAAACTTAGTATGTATCGGAAAACTCATGCGAAGCCATTTTAAGCGATTCCTTATAGACCAATCAGGTGCCGTTTCTACCGATTGGGTCGTCCTAACAGCCGCGATCACCATAATGGCCGGGGCCATCGCTCTTACTGTAAAAAACCATACAGTTGATGCGGGCCAAGACCTTCAAGTGTATGTTCAGTCCCACATTACCGAATAACGGTCGCACAAAAGCGATCATAATCCAGCGGCCCCTCGCAGTGGCTGCCAAGAAAATTGAAAAGAGGTACGAAAATGCGCGGTCTATTTGCACTCGTATTATTGGTTGGCATGGGCCTTGCGGGCTTTGCTGTCTACATGGTCCAGGGGTTTGTAAGCCAGCAGGAAACTGCTCTGGCCCAAGAACGCGCTAAGACGGCGCGAACCGTCGCTACCACCCAAATTTATGCGCCCACGCGGACAATCACCTATGGCGAACAAATCTTGCCAGAAGACGTAATGTTGATTGATTACGCTGTCGCCTTCGTACCCGAAGGTTCATTTGCAACCTTAGAAGACATTTTCCCCGACGGAGAAGACGTGCTGCGCGTCGCATTGCGTCAGATGGAAATTAACGAGCCCATGTTGGCGGTTAAAGTTACCCAACCGGGCGGCGACGCGGGCATCACAAGCCGCCTGACCCGCGGGATGCGCGCCTTTACAATTAAGGTCGACGTTGCCAGCGGTGTGTCTGGCTTCTTGCGCCCAAGCGATCGGGTTGATGTTTACTGGACGGGATCGGTTAGCAATGGTTCCGTTAACCCTCAGTCGTTCACCCAGCTTATCAAATCCGGCATTGAAATTATCGCAATTGACCAAACCGCAGACGGTGACAGAAGCGGCGCCAGCATTGCCCGCACGGTGACTGTTCAGGTGTCCCCACAAGACGTCGGCGTCTTGGCGCAAGCACAATCAAGCGGCGCCCTGACCCTTTCGCTTGTTGGTGACGGCGATGATAGCGTGAACGAAACCGTCTTGATCGATCAGCGGGCGTTGCTCGGACTTGCCGAAGATCCAATTATCGCTCAAGTCGAAATCGCCCCAGTCGATCGGGTGTGCACAATTAAAACGCGGCGCGGCGCGGAGGTCTTACAGATCCCTGTTCCCTGCAGCAACTAAGCAAAAATCCAAATTTCCTAAGGGCACGCGCATCACTTCATGCGCGTGCCCTTTTTCCATTGCGGGCCCACTGTTGCAAGTTATCCACATCACGTTTGCCCGACAAAGCATTGATTCTTGCAATAAATATCGTTTCGAGGCAATGTGATCAAAATGCGGGCGAAAAATGACCCGTGAAATGAGGCGTGATCGGAGAGGCAGGTCACTATGACATGCAAGAATTTTATTAAAGCGGTTGCGGCCAGCTTTGCTTTGGCCGTCATTTCGGCCCCCACGATTTCTCAGGCTGAAACCCTGCGGGTGATGCGCGGTGCGCCGTCAAGCGCGTTGAACGTGCCGATGAACCGGGCCGTGGTTGTCGAAAGCGACACACCATTCACTGAATTATCGATCGCCAACCCCGGAATCGCAGATATTTCATCCCTGTCAGATCGCACAATCTATGTGCTTGGCAAAGAACCTGGTCGGACGACGCTGACCCTTTTGGGTGGTGACGGGCGGCTTATCACCAACGTGGAAATCCACGTCACACCTGATATTGCCGAATTCAAGGAACGCCTCGAGCAGATTTTGCCAGGTGAGCCGATTGAGGTCCGCACTGCCAATGACGGTATCGTTTTATCCGGCACCGTCAGCTCCATCGCTCGCCTTGATCGCGCTATGGAATTGGCGCAGCGGTACGCACCCGACCGTGTCTCTAATTTGATGTCCGTCGGCGGCACACAACAAGTCATGCTCAAGGTCCGTTTTGCCGAAATGCAGCGGTCCGTCAGCAAATCGCTGTCGTCGTCTATTGCGCTGCAAGGCTCCGCGATTGGCAACAGTCTGGGCATATCCGGCGGGACAAACGCGCTCAACACTTCGGGTGCAATTACATCATCTTTGGACGGATCAACCCCATCCAGCAACGACAGCAACGGCGCTTTCTTGTTCGGCTTTAATGCCGGCGGCATCGAAGTTGGTATCTTGCTCGAAGCATTGGAAGCGCGCGGCGTTGTGCGTACATTGGCGGAACCCAACCTCACCGCCCTATCAGGGCAAGAGGCGAAATTCCTAGCCGGTGGCGAATATCCGATCCCAGTTTCGCAAGATGGCGGAGGGATTACCGTTGAATACAAGCCATTTGGTGTCGAACTTAACTTCACACCGCGTGTCATCGACGGCGACATCATTAATTTGGAATTGTCCGCAGCAGTTTCATCTTTGGACACCTCGAATGGCTTCTCTGCCAACGGCTTTAACGTCAGCGCCTTCAAACGGCGCGAAACGTCAACAACTGTTGAAATGCGCGACGGCGAAAGCTTTGCAATTGCGGGCCTTTTGCAGGACGATTTTGTCGATCTCAACGGTCAAGTGCCGTGGGTTGGCGACATTCCGATCCTTGGGGCGCTGTTCCGCAGCGCTGAATATAAGCGTAGCCAGACAGAACTCGTGATTATCGTGACCCCACATCTTGTCACGCCGACACGCGGCGAAGTTTTAGCCTTGCCAACCGACCGCGTGCAGCCTCCGTCTGAACGTGAATTGTTCCTCTTTGGCCGCGTTGCCGCAGAGGATGCGCCAAAAACTGGTGGCGCTGGTGAAGTTGCACGTCAGGACTTTAGCGGGTCCTACGGTTACGTACTTGATGATTGATTAGGAAGCCTAGGCTGATGAAAACTGTTCTGATTGCAACTGCCGCCATCCTTGTTCTAAGTGCTTGCGCACAAACGAATAATGGCCGTGAAAACTTTAACCGCCCTGCCGGATCCAGTATCGATAACGGTAACTTTGGCGCGGCGACGATGAACAATTTGGGCGTTCAGTCTGGTCAGATCGATTACGCGATCAATCTTGGTCACCGTTTCGCATCCGAGGTCAACGCGACAATCACATTCCCGTTTAACTCCACAGCTTTGGACGAAACGGCACGTGCTACACTGCGCCGTCAGGCAACGTGGATTAAGCAGTTCCCAGAAGTACGCTTTAAGGTCTTTGGCCATACCGATCTTGTTGGTAGCCAGTCCTATAACCGTCGCCTTGGACTTCGCCGCGCGCAAGCTGCTGTTCTTTATCTTACAAGCCAAGGCATCAGCCGGTCCCGCTTAGAAGCAGTATCGTCGTTCGGTGAAAGCCAACCTGTGATCGTCACCCAAGAGATGGAGCGCCGGAATCGGCGTACAGTGACCGAAGTGTCCGGTTTCGTGACCAATCATCCAACTGTCCTCAACGGGAAATACGCAGAAGTAATCTTCCGCGAATACATCGCAAGCGCGGTTCCGTTGTCAGGGACAGCAGCGGCCGACGGCCAATAAATAGCTAAATTTTTATGTTCACGCCGCCTGTTGGCGTGAACAAACTGCCTGAAAATGGCCTGATCGTCTCAAATTACCAAACAATGACGATCTTTTTGTCCCATTGTGGACACGATTGCCCCCCACAAATAGTCCAAAGGGTTAATTGCGTAGGCCGAGTCGGTCTTTGTAAGCAACTGGATCAAAACCGTTGACGTGATTTTCACGAGTACGGTTCATGATTCAATTGCGCCCAGAACACAAAGGACGACTTGGACATGAGCAGCGCAGTTTTAATATCCGAACCACAAGGCATTGTGGCCTGCACAATCAGCAGGGACGTGCAAATTTTTGATCTTCTGATCGAGGACATGGAGGCGTCCTTGGGTGAAAACTGGGGTGACCTATCGTTCGACGATGCGGCCGCCTATTTGCAGCAACCCGAGGCATCTGGATTACAGTTTGTGACCATCGCGATGGATCACGACGATGAAAACAATCTCGATAAGATTGCTGCCATCATCCGGATCGCCAAAAGTCAGCAGATTAAGGTGATTTTGATCACAGAAGACGTCAGCCCTGCGTCGCTGCACCAATTGCTGCGCGATGGCGGTGATGAATTCATCCCCTACCCGCTGCCCGAACACGAATTGGCCCGCGCAATTGAACGGGTTCTGACCCCGCCAGAACAGGTGGCCGTCGCCCCCGAGCACGAAAATAAGCTTAAGGCGACGGGCAATCACAACGGCGTTGTTATTCCTGTACACGGAATGGCCGGCGGCACTGGTGCAACCACATTTGCAGTGAACCTCGCTTGGGAACTGGCAAACGTTTCCAAAACAAACAACCCGCGCGTCTGTTTGATTGACTTGGATATGCAGTTTGGCACGACATCCACCTATCTCGATTTGCCGCGCCGCGAAGCGGTGATGGAACTTCTGTCAGATACAGAATCCATGGACAGCGACTCGTTTATGCAAGCGCTCTTATCTTACGAAGACAAAATTCAGGTTTTGACCGCACCAACCGACATGATCCCGCTTGATATGCTGACAACAGAAGATATCGAGCGCATCATCGAGGTCGCGCGCGCAAACTTTGACTACGTCGTCATCGACATGCCGTCCACAATAGTCGAATGGTCCCAGACAGTGCTCGAGGCAGCACATGTCTATTTCGCCATGATCGAACTGGATATGCGTTGCGCCCAAAATACGTTGCGCCTCAAACGGGCTCTTCAATCAGAAGACCTGCCATTTGATAAATTGCGCTTCGTGCTGAACCGCGCACCTGGTTTTACTGATCTTAGCGGGAAAAGCCGTGTAAAACGCTTGGCCGACAGCCTTGGTATCTCCATTGAGGTGTCGATTCCCGATGGCGGCAAGCAGATCGCACAAACAAACGACCACGGCACACCGCTGGGCGTCGCTATCCCTAAAAATGCGTTGCGCAAGGAAATCGCAAAGCTCGCGAAATCCGTTCACGACGTAAATCAAGCGGATGAAGCCGCTGCTCAAGGTTAAGGACACAAAAGATGTTTTCAAAATATAAAAAACCATCCGGTCAGGCACCAAAATCAGGCGCAACCCTTGTTAAACAAGCTAGTCCGGCAGCAATACCGGTCGCGGCCGCTGAGGCGCCTCGTCAAACATTGATGAAAGCGATGCCGACCAAAGCGGCCGAAGGCGGAACCGCCGACAAAGAAAAGCGCCGCAAGGAACGTCTAGGAAACATCAAGCTCGAATTGCACAAGGCCTTGCTGGACAATCTTAACCTTGCCGCTCTTGAAACAGCGTCAGAGGCGGATCTGCGGTCAGAAATCGATTTGATTGCCCGAGAATCCCTCGAGGAAATGGGCATCGTCCTCAACCGCGAAGAACGCCAGACACTGACCCAGGATCTGTTCTTTGAGGTAACGGGTCTTGGTCCGCTTGAATTGCTCCTCAAAGACGACACAGTAAACGATATTCTCGTGAACGGCCCGCAGCAGGTGTTTGTGGAACGTGATGGTAAACTGGAACTGACCGACATTACCTTTAAAGATGAAAAGCATTTGATGCGGATCATCGATAAAATTGTGTCCGCCGTTGGCCGTCGCGTTGACGAATCTAACCCCTACGTCGATGCGCGTTTGCAAGACGGCTCGCGTTTCAACGCCATGGTTCCCCCCGTCGCCGTTGACGGCAGCCTTGTGTCCATTCGTAAGTTTAAAAAGGACAAGCTCGGCATCGAAGACCTCGTCGACTTTGGTGCCTTCACCGAAGAAATGGCCGCCTATCTGCAGGCCGCCGTTGCGACCCGTCTGAACATCATCGTGTCCGGCGGTACGGGGTCTGGTAAAACGACGACGCTCAACGCGCTTTCGTCATTCATCGACAATAACGAACGCATCCTCACAATCGAGGATACGGCCGAACTTCAGCTCCAGCAAACACACGTTGGCCGGATGGAAAGCTGTCTCTTATACACATCTCCGAGCCCACGAGACCTCTCTACATC
>OJHH01000627.1_pt1 | contig 11888 bp, 8 predicted proteins | sample 1594911 | NCBI WGS metagenome assembly OJHH01 (sample SAMN05416787, study PRJEB24817) | seawater metagenome | isolation source: Sea water | place: Canada:Atlantic | collected 2013-11
GAGATGTAGAGAGGTCTCGTGGGCTCGGAGATGTGTATAAGAGACAGGAACAAAATCGCGGTCCTCATCGGTGACACCCACTTCCGGCGAGTCAACCCGCGTATCGGTGGTGCCCACGCAGGTACGGGAGCCCATTGGAATGAGAAAGAACAGGCGGCCATCGCTGGCAAAGAAAGTCAGCACCCGTTTGTTGTCGGTGACCCTGTCAACAATCAGGTGAATACCTTTGGAGAACACATGGTGGTGCCCGGTCTGGATGTCCGCAGCTTGATTGAAGGTGTCCAGCCAGGGACCCGCGGCGTTCACCAGCGCCTTGGCCGCAATCGTGAACACGTCACCGCTCACGGTGTCCCGCGCCTCCACCAGCCAACGACCCTGCTCGCGCCGCAGCGACGTCGCCGCAACGTAGTTGGCCGCCACACAACCATAGTCCAGCGCCTTGCGCACAAAGCCGAATACGAAGCGGGCATCATTGTCGTAGAGGTAGCAGTCTGAGTATTCCAGGCCACCGGCAGCTTGCCGGGTGTTGATAACGGGCTCAGTCGCCTCCAGCTTGCGAGCGCTCACATAGCGTGGTGGTGCCGTCTTGAAACGCCCCATTACCCAGTACAGGAGACTCCCCAGAAAAATCACCAGCGGCGGCCAGCGGAAGCCTTTCTGGATGGTGGTGAAAAAACGGATTTCCTTTACTGTGGAGGGGTAAGCGCGCATGAGTTCGTTGCGTGAACGGCACAGCTTGTTGACCAGCAGAAACTCGTAGCTTTCCAGATACTTGATCCCGCCCCAGGCCAGGTTGGATGACTGCGAGCTGACGCCGCTGGCAAAATCCTCGCGCTCAATCAGCGCCACGTTGACACCACGGCCCGCCAGCGCGGCGGCAGATACAGCACCATTGATGCCGCCGCCCACCACCAGCACATCAAACTCCTGGCCGGCGAGCTTCGCAAGGTTCGTCTGGCGCAGCGAAGTGGTCACTCCATAACCTCCTTGGACCTTTGGGATGGCAGCGCTGTACAGTCTTCCCGGGGGAGAAACCGGAAGTACCTCCGCCACCAGCATACGCCAGCTGCGGCCACCAGACCAAGCATCGCCTGCGCAAGCAAATTAGACAGAGGCCTCTTGCGGCGACATACTCGCTTGCTCACTCGATCAAGGACAAACAGGCATGACCGCAACAGAGTGGCAACGCATTGAGCTCAGCGCATTTGGCGGGCCGGAAAATCTGCACCTGGTGACGGAGCACACACTCCCTGAGCCCGGCCCAGGGCAGGTGCGGGTGAAAGTTCTGGCGGCCGGTACCGGGTTTACAGACACCATCGTGCGCCAGGGACAGTATGTGGATGTGAAAGAAAAGCCGCCCTTTACCCCGGGCTACGACTGGGTGGGTGTGGTCGACGCGCTGGGCAGCGGTGTGAACACATTTCAGGTGGGCGACACGGTAGCGGATATGCCAGCCATTGGCGGCTATACCCAGTACCTGTGTGTGGATGCAGACCAGGTAGTGCCCTGCCCCGCCGGCCTGGACCCGGTGAAGGCCGTGTGCATGATGCTTTCCTACACCACTGCCTGGCAGATGCTAACCCGCGAATGCACGCTGCAACCGGGCGATGCCATCCTGGTCCACGCCGCCGGTGGCGCAGTGGGCACGGCGCTGCTGGAGCTGGCGCGCGAACTGAAGTTAACGGTGTACGGCACGGCATCGCAAAGCAAGCACGACCTGGTGCGCAGCTTCGGTGCCACCCCCATCGATTATCGCAACACGGATTTTGTCGCTGAAGTTCAGCGCCTCACCCAGGGCAAAGGCGTACAGGCCGTGTTCGACACCATCGGCGGCAAGTCCTGGTCGCGCTCCTACCGCTGTGTCGCAAAAGGCGGCCGCCTGGTGGGGTTCGGGGCATTGCAGGTAACCACGGGGGACGAAAGTGTACCCAGCCTGCTGTGGGGGTTTGCCAAGCTACTGGGGCTGTGGCGCCTGCTGCCGGATGGCCGCAGCTCAAGCTTCTACAATATTCTCAGCCGGCGGAAAAAACTGCCTGATGAATTCCGCACGGACGTCGCCACCCTCATGCAGTGGCTGGGCGATGATCGCCTGCACCCTGCCGTTGCTGAAGTCCGCCCGTTGCGTGACGCCGCAGAAGTGCACCGGCTGATCGATGCCGGCGCGGTAGCCGGCAAGATTGTGCTGGACTGCCAGGGGTGAGTGCCCGAACGGCAACCCGGATGGGCACTGTGCGATGCAAGAAAGCTGCACAGGGGTTTCCATACTTGCACTCGAGACGCCGCCAGGCAGGTGACAGCACTGGCTGCACGTCACACAATAACCCCACTATAAAATGAGAGAACCAAACACCATGAAATACAATATCGATCCCGAGCTGCGCCCGATTCTGGAACTACTGCCACCCTTCGACCTGAAAGACCCGGCCACGATGCGCGCCACCATGGACGCTATAGTGGGGCCTGCCAACGAGGCGCTGGACACCAGCGGCATGAGTATCAACGACCACCCCGTACCCGGTGAGAACGGCGCCCCCGATGTTACGGTGCGGGTTTATCGCCCGGAAGGCGTCGATGGCGCCCTGCCGGGGCTGCTGTACCTGCACGGTGGCGGCTTCGTGTTCGGCAACCTGGAAAGCGAGCATGCCACCTGTCTCGCCATAAGCCAGAACCTGCGTATTGTGGTCGTCTCGGTTGACTACCGGCTGTCTCCCGAGACCGCCTTCCCCGGGCCGCTTGATGACTGCTACGCGGCACTGACCTGGACGCGAGCCAATGCGGACACACTCGGCATCGACGTCAAGCGCCTCGGGATCATCGGGCAGAGTGCCGGTGGTTGCCTGGCGGCTGCCTGCGCCCTGCGTGCGCGCGACGAGAACGGGCCGGCGCTGTGCTACCAGTTCCTTTCCATACCGGTCCTGGACGATAGGCTGGACACCCCCAGCATGCAGGCCTTTACCGACACACCTATCTGGCACCGACCCAACGCCGAGCAAAGCTGGGATTACTACCTGGGCGATGCACTGCGGCGTGGCGCGGACGATGTTCCCGCACTGGCCGCCCCGGCGCGCGCAGGAAATCTGGCGGGCCTGCCCCCGGCCTGCATCACCGTCATGGAATTTGATCCTCTACGCGATGAAGCGCTGGTCTATGGCCAGCGCCTGCTGGCGGCGGGCGTGTCCACCGAGATCCATTGTTATCCGGGCACTTTCCACGGCTCCAGCATGGTGGTCGATGCCGCTCTCAGCAAGCGGGGCGTAGCAGACATGTTCACCGCACTGGCCCGCGGGCTCTGCGTCGATTCACAACACTAGCAAGCTCGGGGGTCAGCCATGGATAATAAGAAACTCTACCAGCCCCCACTGATGCCGCAGCTGCTGATAGAGGGCCTGAACCGCTATCACGACCAGCCCTGCCTGTTTCTTGGCGACAAAGTGGCGACCTACCGCGAAGTGCGTGAACGCACCAGCCAGCTGGTGCAAGCACTGCAGGCCACCGGCCTGGGTAAAGGCAGCCGCGTCGCCGTTATTTCCGGCAACCGCCCGGAGGTACTGGCCAATATCGCGGCGATGCAGCTCAATGGCTGTATCGGCACGCCGCTGCACCCGCTGGGATCACTGGATGACCACGCCTTTGTGCTCGAGGCCGCGGAGATTGACGCACTGATCTACGACCCCACCACATTCGAAGAGCACGCCAGCGCACTGCAACAGCGGGTACCGGGGGTAAAACACCTGCTGGCGTTTGGCCCCAGCGCGCAGGGCACCGACTACCTGGCGCTGGCCGACAGTTTCGCGCCACAACCCCTGGTGGCCCCGGACGTCAGCCCGGAGGATATCTCTTCCATCAATTTCACCGGGGGCACCACGGGGCGGCCCAAGGGCGTGATGAGCAGCTTTCGCGTCACCAGTTACATGACCCAGATACAACTGGCCGAATGGGAGTTCCCGGACGACCTGCGCATGCTGATTGCGACCCCGCTCTCCCACGCGGCTGCAGCATTCTTCATTCCCGTGCTGCAAAAGGGCGGCGCGTTCTATGTCATGCAGGGGTTCAGCCCGGATGCATTTTTTGACATGGTGGAACAGCATCGCATCACCGCCACCATGCTGGTGCCGGTGATGCTGTACTTTTTGCTCGACTCACCCCGCGCACAGAGCGCCGATATGTCCAGCATGCAGTCCATCTTCTATGGCGCCTCGCCGATGAGCCCCGCGCGCCTGCGCCAGGCCATAGAGCTGTGGGGGCAGGTGTTCTACCAGTTCTTCGGCCAGTCGGAGGCACCGATGGTGGTGGCCAATATGCGCCGGCAGGAGCACGACCTGGGTAAACCCGAGCGTCTCGGTGCCTGTGGTCGACCGTCCCCGTGGGTGCCGCTGGTCCTGCTGGATGCCGAAGGCAACCCGGTGGCAAATGGCGAGCCTGGTGAGATTTGTGTGCGCGGCCCGCTGGTCATGACTGGCTACAAGGACATGCCCGAGGCCACCGCTCAAGCCTTTGCCGGCGGCTGGCTGCACACCGGAGATGTCGGGCGCCTGGACGAGGATGGCTTCCTGCACATCGTCGACCGTACCAAGGACATGATTGTCACCGGCGGCTTCAACGTCTACCCCAGAGAGGTGGAGGATGTGCTCAGTCGCCACTCGGCGGTGCAACAGGTGGCGGTCATTGGTGTACCCGATGCGCAGTGGGGTGAGTCGGTCAAGGCAGTGGTGGTGCTGAAGCCGGGCATGACCGCTGACGACGCGCTGACTGCCGAGCTGAAACAGCTGGTCAAGGACGCGAAGGGATCGGTGCAGGCACCCAAGAGTGTGGACTACCTGGATGCGATTCCACTGACGCCGGTGGGCAAACCCGACAAGAAAGCCGTGCGCGCCCGCTACTGGGGCGATCAGCAACGCAGCGTCAGCTAGCGCGCCATAGTGTGCTCAGGTCGGGGGGCTGCGTCGCCATGACCGGAGGACGCCGGTGGCAATACCGGTACCCAGCAGGGTGATCGCCATGCCAGTCAATACCTGCAGGGTAATCGGCTCCTGCAGCAGCACATAGCCCCAGACCAACGCGCTCACCGGCACCAGCATGGTAACGGTGGAAGTGGCCGTGGCGCCCGCACTCGAGAGCAGGGCGAAATAGAGCAACAGCGCTGCCGCGGTACTCACGGCACCGAGGCCCACGGCGGCACCCCAGGCCATGCCGCTCACCGGCTCCGCAGGCCATAGCAGTACCCCGGGCACCAACAGAATCACGCCGCTTGCAGCGCTGCTGCCCGCGGCCAGCACCCGGGTAGGCAGGTGCGCCAGCCGTGTGCGCGAATAATTGCCCGCGAACCCGTAGCAGAGCGTTGCCGCCAGAGCAGACACAATAAACCAGCCTTCGCCGCCGGCACTGAAATCCAGCCGTCCGGCAGACAACACGGCGACACCGGCAAAGGCCAGTGCCAGCCCGAGTACTTGCCTGCGCACAATGGGCGTGGCGAAAAACGCCGCGCCCAACAACGCGGTGCAGAGGGGCGTGGCCGCATTGATCAGGGAGGTGACACCGGCCTCAAGGCGCAGCGTGGCCAGGGCGAGGAAAGAATACGGCAGTGCCGCGTTAGACAACCCCACCAGAAACAGGGGCCATGCATGGGCGCGCACAAGCCGCAGATAATCGCGGCGCCACAGCAGTGGCAGCAGCAACAGTGTACCCAGCAGCATGCGTACCAGAATCAGCGGCAAGACACCGAATTCGGGCACCGCCACACGCATGAAAATAAAAGAAAAGCCCCACAGCGAGGAGAGCAACAGCAGGCGCAGCGTGTCGGTCGTTGACATGACAGGTCCGCCGGAAAAACGCGCAGAATACGGTAGAAGTGCGGGGATGAAAAGCACGCGGTCGCACCTTGCGCGTTTGTATGCCGCGCTGCCCCAACGCCGCACGCTGGACTTTCCCGCCACCAACGCCGAACATAGCCGACTCGCCACTTTCAGCCTGGAACTCTCGATGCTCGTAGCCAACCCCGAAAACTACGCCGGCCTGACCTACCCCTGGACGCGCGCCATCAATCCGGAACCGGGTGTGCCGCAGCAAGTTGCCGAGGGCGTCTACTGGGTGCGCTTCCCTATGCCCATGGGCCTGGATCACATCAACATCTGGCTGCTCGAGGATGGCGATGGCTGGGTTGTGGTCGACACCTGCCTCGACCTGCCGCGCTCACGGGAAATCTGGGAGACCCTGTTCAGCGGCTTCCTCAGCGGCAAGCGCATCACACGCGTGATCTGCACGCACATGCACCCCGATCACGTGGGTCTGGCTGGCTGGCTGACAGAGCGCTTCGATTGCCAATTGCTGATGACACGGGAAGAGTATCTGATGTGTCGCTCCCTGGTGAGTGACACCGGCAAGCCGGCTCCCGAGGTGGCGATTCGCTACTTCAAGGCCGCGGGCTATAGCGAGGAACAGATCGACAACTATCGTCGCGCGTTTGGCGGCTTCGGTCGCGCAGTGTATCGCCTGCCCGACAGCTTCCACCGCCTCAAGGATAGGGAAACGCTGACCATTGGCGGGCGCTACTGGCAGGTGATTGTGGGCAGCGGGCACTCACCGGAGCACGCCTGCCTGTATTGCCCGGCGCTGAAACTGCTGATTTCAGGCGACCAGGTGCTGCCGCGGATCACGCCGAATGTCAGCGTATTTCCGACTGAACCGGACAGTGACCCGCTACAGGAGTGGTTGCAGTCCTGCGCCCGCATTCGAGAATTGCTGCCTGAAGACCTGCTGGTCCTGCCCGCTCACGAAGCACCTTTTTACGGCCTGCATGTGCGCCTGACCCAGCTGATAGAAACGCACAAGAAGGAGCTCAACCAGCTCTACGATCACCTGTCCGAGCCGAAGCGGGTCGTGGATTGCTTTCCCGCCCTGTTCAAACGCGAGATCACCGAGCATCACCTGAGCCTGGCCACGGGGGAAACCATCGCCCACCTGAACTGCCTGCGGCGCCGGCGCCAGATCGATTTCAACACCGACGACGCGGGCGTGCGCTGGTACTTCCAGCTCCCTGAATCCATCGCCTTCGACTGATCCGCAGGAGCGCGTCTTCGCACCATGTTGCAAGCACTGAGAGTCTGGGCCACGCGCCGCTACTACCGGCACACCAACGCGCAGGCCTGGCGCGGGAAGTTTACCGACGCCGCCTACAGCACCCTGCAACTACCGGGGCCACAAGGGCAACTGCAGGCGCGAATGTACAGCAGCAAAGTCGGCGCCAGCAAACCCCTGATTATCTATTTCCACGGCGGTGGCTGGGTCATTGGCGACCTCATCAGCCACCACCCCTTCTGTCAGCAGCTCCGTGAACACACCGGCTGCACCGTAGTCGCCGTGGATTACCGGCTGGCACCTGAACACCCCTGCCCTGCTGCTCTGCAGGACTGCCTGGCGGCTACCCACTGGCTGGCGCGTCACGCCGAAAGCATCGGCCCCAGCAATGGCAGCTTCGTACTCGCCGGCGACAGCGCGGGCGGCCACCTCGCCGCCTGCACCGGGCTGGCACTTGGCCCCGACATGCTCGCACGGCTGGCGGGGGCACTGTTGATCTACCCGGTCGTGGACCACTACAGCCACCCCTATCCGTCGCATATCGAGTGTGCACGTGGACAGACCCTCACCAGCGGCATCATGCGCTGGTTCTGGGATACCTGGCTGGCGGGACAGGGAGCCGAAGATGCAGCGGCCGCCGGTGCCCTGCTGGCACGGCGCAATGACCTGCACACCCTGCCAAACTGTCTGCTGGTCACAGCCGAACGCGACCCATTGCGTGACGAGGGCCGGGCACTGGGGTCGGCGCTGGAAGGTGCGGGTGTACCGCTGACCCTGCAGCACTATGCCGACGCGGAGCACGGTTTCGCCTGTTCACAGGGGCCCGGCAAGGATTTTCAGCACTTTATGGCGCTGACCCGTCAGTGGTTGGACACACTCCACTCGACAGGGCACCGCTAAGCCTGCCAGCACACCGTGCTCGGCGGGGCCCAGAGGGCACCGCGCGGGGCGGGCCCTTGAGGGTCAGGCCGTAATTGCGCGCAGAATCGCCAGGGTAGGATCGCGCTCCAGCAACTTGGGCACCGGATAACTCTCACATTCCTTCAGCGCCAGGTCGGTGAGGTAGCCGTAGTCCTGCGGGCGGATACGGTCCGAGGTTTCCGGCATACCCACGTCGGCACGCAACTGCACGACCGCATCAATGAACTGGCCTGCCAGTCGCGCAGTATCCTGACCGGCCTCACCAACACCGGCGAGCACGGCGAGCTCCGCCAGCTCCTGCTCGGATTCTGTGCGGCAGAAATTCAATACGTGCGGCAGGACCAGGGAATTGGCGAGACCGTGGGGAATACCGTACTTGCCGCCGATCTGATGTGCGATCGCGTGCACATTGCCGACGTTCACCTGATTGATGGCGATACCCGCGTAATAGGCGGCAAGCGCCATGGCATCACGCGCTTCGCGGTTGCTGCCATCGGCCACGGCGTCCCGCAGGTGGGCGAAGATCAACCGCACCGCCATGCTCGCATGGGCCTTGCGCGTGCCCCGGTCCCACACGCAGATGAACGCTTCAATCGCGTGCGTCAGGGCGTCCATGCCAGTTGCCGCGGTAATCGGCGCCGGCATGCCGAGCATGAGATCAGAATCAAGGGCAACCGCCGCCGGCAACAGGGGGGCTCCGGATATCACACCCTTTTCATGACTGAGGGAGTCGGAAATCACGGCACCCATGGTCGCTTCGGAGCCGGTGCCAGACGTGGTGGGGATAGCGTACAACGTCGGCACGTCGTGCTTGACCTTGCCAAACCCCACCCAGGTTTTCGGATCCTCCTCGCTGGTAGCCGAGGCGGCGATGATTTTGGCGGCATCAATGGAGGAGCCACCGCCAATTGCCAGCACCGCATCGCAGCCGTGCTCGCGCATCAACGCGCGGCCAGCGGCAACCTGGGCATAGGTCGGGTTCGGCTCCACACCGTCATACATCACCGTGGGCAAGCCTGCATCGGCCAGAGCTGCGATGGCCTGATCGACGATTCCAAGCTCACGCAGGGGTTTGTCGGTCACTACCAGCAGCTTGCCGGCCCCGCTGCGCACAATATGCCGGCAGAGCTGGGCAGCACTGCCAGAACCGAGATACACCATATACGCCGGCGAGGGGGCGAGCCCCGCAAGGGTCTTCATCAAGAACAGGGTGAGGGCATGCTTGGCTTTGCGCAGCGACATTCAGGACTCCGGGTCATTGAGCTTTATGGTTATGCGAACAGGATTGCGCCAGCCAGTATGGTCAACTCAGCCATGAGATACCATACCCACGAGATGCCGATTGCCGGCCACACGCACGGCGTCGCGGCCGGATGCCTTGGCTTCATACAGGGCCTGGTCCGCTCGCAACAGCAGGTCCTCTTTGTTGTCTTCGCCGTGCAGCTCGGCAATGCCAAAGCTTGCAGTCAGCGCAATCACCTGCCCATTCTCCAGCAGCGGCCTTTCCAGCAACATCTGCTGCACACGGGCAACCATGCGACCGGCGTCCTCGGTACTGGATTCGCCCATCATGATAGCGAATTCCTCCCCCCCCACACGGCCTATGGCATCCTCGCTGCGCACACAGTCGCGCAATATTTGCGCGAAATGCGCCAGTGTTCTGTCGCCTACTGCATGCCCGTAACGGTCATTGATGCTCTTGAAGTGGTCGATGTCCGCCAGAACAGCGGCCAGGGGCCGCTGATGGCGACGCGCGCCGGACATCAACAGGTCCGCCGCGATCAGGAAACCGCGCCGGTTGCCAACCTGGGTCAACTGGTCGGTGATGGCCTGCAGGCGCAGCCGGTTGGACAGGTCGGTGGCGAGCAGGAAAATCACGGTCACTCCCATTGCCACAAAGAAGGTGGGCATAAACGCGAAGTTGACCAGATTATAGGCATCCCGCTGTTGCGCCGTTGACTCCGGCCCGAACTGCAGGGCGACGATTGCCGCCAGCCCCTGGGCCAGGCCAAACAACAGCTGCACACAAGCGGCCACGTATTGGGCAAGCCGTGGCTCAGGCCCGTGCCGATACAGCACCCAGGCGACGTGCAGGAAGGCGACGCAGGCAAACCCGGGGCCGAGGGCAACGCGCACATCATCGCGCGGCAGCATCAGCGTGAACATCACTTGTATGACAGCAACTGCCAACACAATCGCAACCAGCACCGACGCGGGCGACGGGAGGCCCAGCCTCACCCTGTGACCGAGGACGGCACCCAGTACCAGCAGGCACGACACTACATTGACGGTAACCCACCACCATTCGTAGGACGGCGCCGCATCGCGCATCAGGTTCAAGCTGTACTGCAGTGCGGCGAGCAGAAACGCACCACTCCAGATCAACGCGTGTCGCGGGTGCTCAAACAGGCGCCACCCGAGAAAACACGCTCCGGCAAACACCAGGCTCACCACGACCAGAGTTAATTGCAGCGCCTGAACCGCACTCGAGACCAAAATGACAGCTCCCCGCCCCAAATCAAACCCGCATAATTACCTGTCCGAGTACGGGGCGCAAGCCGCTTACCAGCCGAAGGCAGATCACCGCGCGCCCTGCGTTGTACCGCGCTGCAACGCGGGAACACGATAGTGAATCGAAAATATCGATCGGTTCTTGCGTTTTTTTTTAGTATACCAATGAGCCGAAAGCGCGTTATGGTGAAATCTCGAATGTTGCTACCCGCGGCATTCGCCGTGTTTTGACTTGCGTAACTACCCAGGAGGTTGCAATGCATACTAAGAAAATGCCTTTGCTGGCCGCGGTGGCACTTGCCGTGTCATCCAGTCTCGCCAGCGCCCAGCAAGCGCCCATGTCCAACCAGTTCTGGTGGCCTGAGAAACTCAACCTTTCGCCGCTGCGCCAGCACGCCGCGGAATCCAACCCGATGGGCGAGGAATTCGACTATGCGGCAGCCTTCAACGAGCTCGATCTGGATGCCGTGAAGGAAGATATTGAAGCCGTCCTCACCACTTCGCAGGACTGGTGGCCAGCAGACTACGGCAATTACGGTCCATTCTTCATTCGCATGGCGTGGCACGCGGCGGGCACCTACCGTATCGCGGATGGCCGCGGCGGTGCGGGCGGTGGCCAGCAGCGTTTCGAACCGCGCGAAAGTTTCGACCTCAGCGGTAAGTTCGCGGGCGTTGTAATCGGTCAGCCCCAGTTCGCCGGTGTAGCGCGCCCGCTTGGCATCGGGCAGTTCGGGCAGGCTTGCACGACATTCGTCGAGGAAGGTCTGATCCAGTTCCAGCGGCAGCAGGTCGGGATCGGGGAAATAGCGATAATCGTGCGCGTCTTCCTTCGACCGCATGGAACGGGTGGTTCCCGTGCCCGGATCGAACAGCCGCGTTTCCTGCACGATGGTGCCGCCATCCTCCAGCACATCGACCTGGCGGCGTGCCTCGTGTTCGATCGTCTGCATGACGAAGCGCACCGAATTGACGTTCTTGGTTTCGGTCCGCGTACCAAGCGCGGTGTCGCCCACCTTGCGCACCGACACGTTCACGTCGGCGCGCATCGAGCCTTCCTCCATATTACCGTCGCACGATCCGACATAACGCAGGATCGAACGCAGCTTGCGCACATAGGCCCCGGCCTCTGCGGGCGATGTCATGTCGGGGCGACTGACGATTTCCATCAGCGCCACGCCCGAACGGTTCAAATCCACATAGGACATGGTCGGGTGCTGGTCGTGCATCAGCTTGCCCGCATCCTGCTCGACATGGATGCGCTCGATCCCGATGACCTTGTCCTCGGGGATACCGGCCTTCTCGTCGGCGTCGATAGTCAGCGCGCCTTCGCCCACGATGGGGCTGTCTCTTATACACATCTGACGCTGCCGACGAATAGAGAG
>OJHH01000631.1_pt1 | contig 11870 bp, 11 predicted proteins | sample 1594911 | NCBI WGS metagenome assembly OJHH01 (sample SAMN05416787, study PRJEB24817) | seawater metagenome | isolation source: Sea water | place: Canada:Atlantic | collected 2013-11
CTGAGGAGCGCATGATGCTGCGCGTTCTGGCGTTTGCCCTGCATGCCAACGAGCAGTTGAGCTTTGGCCGCGGTATCAGCACCGACGACGAGCCCGACCTGTGGCAGAAAGACCTCACCGGTAGCATCGAGCTGTGGATCGAGCTCGGCACGCCCGATCCTGACCGGCTGCGCAAGGCCTGTTCGCGCGGGCAGAAAGTGATTCTGTACACGTACGGCGACCGCGCGGTACCGGTGTGGTGGCAGAAGCACGGCGCCGCCCTGGAACGGTTCAAACATCTCAGCGTCTGGCAGGTTGACGACAACAGCCTGCGCAGCCTGGCAGACATGGCCCGCCCGGGACTGCAGTTGCAGTGCACCATCAGTGACGGCGAAATCATGGTGAGCAGCGAAGGTGAGACCCTGAGTATGACGCCGAGCTCGCTGAAGGCCTGAAACCCAGTGCCGTGCCGCCGTGCGCTCGCGCCAACGGCTGCGGTATAGTGCCACCTGACCCGACACACGCCACGCCTATGAAACGCTTCTCCATGCTCTCCCCCCGCAATCTGGTGCGCATCGCCGTGGTGTTGCTGGGCCTCAGCCTGTTCCAGCTCGCGACCGACGGCGAAATCAACTGGCACAGGCAGGCACTGGACACATTCTCCGGCACTCGCGGAGAGGACACCGGCTGGGGCAAGGCGGTGGACTCGCTGGAAACCGCAGGCGCCGCGCGCGAGGGGCAAGCGCCCACACAGTTCGACCTCACCGGCCGCGTGGTCAGGATCGCCGATGGCGATACCCTGTCGCTGCTGGATGCAGGCAACACGCAGCACAAGGTGCGTTTTTACGGCATTGACGCACCCGAGAGGGACCAGCCCCACGGCGATCGCGCCCGGGAGGCGCTGGTCGCGCTGGTGTCGGGAAAACGCCTCGGCGTGGTGGTCATTGAAGAGGACGACTACGGCCGCAAGGTCGGCACGGTATATGCCGAAGGGCGCAACGTGAACCTGGCAATGGTGCAGCAGGGCCACGCCTGGTGGTATCAGTATTTCGCGCGCCAGGAGCACGCCCTGGAGGCCGCCGAACGGGAGGCGCGCTCGGCGCGACGCGGTCTATGGGCGGCCGATGATCCGATGCCACCCTGGGACTGGCGACGCCAACAGCGCCTGAACAACAGCCGCTAACAGGCGGGCGCCGCTCGCCCGCCGGCCATCACTCCACTTGGCATACAGGGCAGAAGTAAAGGCGCCGGGTATTGAACTCCCTGCGTACAATGCGGCTGCCGCAGCGGTAGCAGGGTGACTCCGCACGCCCAAACACGGCAAACCGGCGCTGCTCCCACTCCAGCGCACGGCGCTGCAGCGATCGCGCCAGCGGTGCCGCCAGGGTCACGCCTCCCGTGTGGTAGCTGCGCCGACTGATAGCCAGCGTCGCGCGCGCCAGTCGGCCACGCTCACCGGGGCTCAGGCCCGCCGCCCGTCGCAGCGGATGCAGCGAAGCCGCATGCAGGATTTCGCTGCGCAAATAATTGCCGATGCCGGCAAGGAAACCCTGGTCCAGATACAGGCTGGCGAGTTTGCGCCCCGTGAATTGCGGGCTCTGCAGGCGCTGCGCGATCGTCCGCCAGGCAAGGTCCGCGGCCATGATGTCTGGGCCCAGACGGGCCAGAAAAGGATGCATCCCGAGCTCCTCTACTGGCCATACGCTGATATCCGAGGCGCTGTAAAGAATGGCGGAGTCAGTTGCGGTTTGCAGCAACAGGCGCAGGGAACGCCTGCTCTCGGGCAACGCGTGCCCTGACACCACGCGCCAGACCCCGTAGAGCTGGTTGTGTGAATACACGGTGAGACCGTGCTCGAAGTGCACCAACATGGCCTTGCCCCGGGTTTCCACTGCCTGCACCCTGCGCCCCTGCAACTGTGCCGCCACTTTTTGCAGGCGCGGCAGGCCAAAGCGCACGGCTTCCACCCTGCGCCCTTCCAGTACAGCGGCAATGCTGTCCGCCGCACGTCGGATCTCAGGGCCTTCTGGCATCGTTTACCTCTATCGCTACAGAGTGTTTTCACACCGTCCACAATGTCATGGCTTACGCGGCAGGCGCCAGAGCGGATGAGATCGCGACCAACGCTTTGCCCGAGGGTAGCTTTGTGGCACCATCCAACGTCACGCTGGCGCACCGTTCAGCAGGGAACACGACCGAGGCGACACCGGACATCGCATGCGCGACTACTTTCTCAGACGCCTGTTGCTCGTTCCCCCCACACTCATTGGCGTGACCATTATCGTCTTCGCCATTACCCGCCTGGTGCCGGGCGGCCCGCTCGAACGCGCCATCATGGAAACCCAGCAGATGAACCTGTCCGGCGGCGGTTCGCAAATGGCGGGGCAGGGCATGGCCATTTCCGAGGCACAACTGGATCGCCTGCGTGAGTACTACGGCTTCGACAAGCCCGTCCTGCAGAGCTACGCCGCCTGGCTGGGCAAGGTGCTGCGCGGGGATCTGGGTAGTTCCTATCGCTACAACGAGCCGGTCTGGGACGTGATCAGTGAACGCTTTCCCGTGTCGCTCTACTACGGGCTGGTGACGCTGGTGATCACCTATGCCGTGTGCATACCACTGGGCATTCTCAAAGCCATACGCCATCGCACCTTTGTCGACAATATCAGCTCGGTGCTGATCTTCATCGGCTATGCCATTCCCGGCTACGCCCTGGGCTCACTCCTCATACTGCTGTTTTCGGTACGCCTCGATTGGTTTCCCATGGGTGGGTTCGTCAGTTACGACTTTCGGGATCTGTCCCCGGGGGCACAGGCGCTGGACCTGCTGAGCCACTCGGTACTGCCCCTCACCTGCTACCTCGTGGGCAGTTTTGCGCTGGTCACGCTGCTACTGAAAAACCACCTGATGGACAACCTGGCGGCGGACTACATACGCACCGCAATCGCCAAGGGGGTGTCGTTCCGGCAATCGGTCACCCGTCACGCCGTGCGCAACTCGCTGATCCCCATCGCCACCACCTTCGGCCAGAACATCACCCTGCTGGTCTCCGGCTCATTCCTCATTGAAACCATTTTCGATATCGACGGCTTTGGCTTGCTGGGCCTGACCGCCATCCTCGATCGCGACTACCCGGTGGTCATGGGTGTGGTACTGCTGGCCAGCCTGTTGCTGCTGATCGGCAACATTCTCTCGGACATTCTGGTCGCGCTGGTCGATCCGCGGATACGGTTCCAGTAGACCGTGCTGAACCTCACCCCACAAACGCGCAAGAAGCTCCGGCGCTTTCGGCAGATCAAGCGCGGCTACTACAGTTTCCTGATCCTGGTGGGCCTCTCGGCACTGCTCGCCTGCGGCGAACTGCTGATCAACAGCCGGGCCCTGGTGGTCAGCTACCAGGGCGAGCTGTATTTCCCCACTTACGGTGACTTCCATCCGGGTACCGACTTCGGCCTCGACTACCAGTACGAAACCAACTACCGCGAATTGCAGGCGCGCTTCGCCGTGGCCGATGAGGGCGACTGGCTGCTGCTGCCTCTGGTGCCCTACAACCCCTACGAGAACAATGCCGCCGGCGGCGTGTTCCGACCCCAGCCACCCAGCGCTGAAGCGCAGCATTACCTCGGCACCGACACCACTAGCCGCGACATCCTGGCGCGACTGTTCTACGGCACCCGCATCGCGCTGCTGTTTGCCCTTGGCTTTACGCTGTCCGTCTACCTGATCGGCATCGCCATAGGGTGCGCCATGGGCTATTTCGGTGGCATTTTCGACCTCGCACTGCAGCGGGTGATTGAAATCTGGTCCAACGTGCCCTTCCTGTACATGGTCATTATCATTTTCTCGGTCATTCCCTCGACGGTGGCGGTGCCAACCCGCATCAGCATTCTGTTGCTGGTGATGGTGCTGTTCTCCTGGACGGGCATGACGTACTACATGCGCACTGAAACCTACAAGGAAAAGGCCAGGGACTACGTGGCGGCCGCGCGCATTATCGGGGCCTCCAACACGCGTATCATCTTCCGCCACATCATGCCCAACGTGCTGTCCACACTCATCACCTTCATGCCGTTCACCGTAGTAGCGGCCATTTCCGCTATCACGGCGCTGGATTTCCTGGGTTTCGGGCTGCCCGTGCCCACGCCCAGCCTGGGCGAGTTGCTCAAACAGGGCACCGCCAACCTGCGCACGGCACCGTGGATTGTCATTTCCGCGTTCGGCACGCTGGTAGCACTGCTGACGCTGGTGACCTTTATCGGCGAAGCCATCCGCGAATCATTCGACCCAAAGACCTTCTCCGTTTACCGCTAGGGCCAACGCACATGAGGAATCCGCCATGAAAAAGACCCTGTACTGCCTGTTACTCAGCCTGTGCGTTGCGGGCTGCAGCGAATCGCCCGAGGAACAACCGGATAGCGCTACCAGCACTGGCGCTGCCGATGTCACGGCAGAGGTCGAGGCCTTCTACGCCGCCAACCCGGATTTCTTCAGCTTCAAGACCCCGGCTGACTTGCCCACTGGCCTGGTGTGGGAAAACAACGACCATCTGCCCGACATCGGCTCGCCCGAGGCGGTGAAGGGCGGCACCCAGAACGCCGCACTGCAGGACTTTCCGCGCACATTGCGTACGGTCGGGCCGGATTCGAACGGCGGTTTCCGGACTTTCCTGCTCGACGACACCACCATGACCATGGCCCATGTGCACCCGGACACGCGAGACCTCTATCCCGGCCTGGCCGAGTCCTGGGCGATTGATGAGGAATCGCGCACGGTGTACGTCAAGCTGGACCCGGCGGCCCGTTTCTCGGACGGCGAGGCCATTACCGCAGACGACTTCCTGTTCATGTTCTGGTTCTACCGCTCGCCGTACATCATGGCGCCCTGGTATAACAACTTCTACAGCACCACGTACAGCAACATCACCCGCTACGATGACCACACCCTGTCCATCACTACCCGCGAGCTGAAGCCTGACCTGGACGAGCGCGTGTTGCTGCTGCGGCCCATCCCCCAGCACTTTTACACGGATATGGGTGACGACTTCGCCGAGCGCTACCAGTGGCGTTTCGAGCCCACCCCCGGCCCCTACGTGGTGCGCCCGGAGGACGTGCGCAAGGGCCGCTCCATTGCCCTCACACGCAACAAGGACTGGTGGGCGAAGGACAAGAAATACTGGCGCTACCGCTTCAACCCGGACCGCATCCAGTTCAGCGTCATCCGCGACGACGCCAAGACCTTCGAAGCATTCAAACGCGGTGACATCGACCAGTTCGGGCTGGGCCTGGCAGAGTACTGGTACGAGAAGCTGCCGGACAGCGACCCCGACGTGCAGGCCGGCTACATCCACAAGGTGATGTACTACAACCAGCGACCGCGCCCCAATTTCGGCCTGTGGATCAACACGGCGCAGCCCCTGCTGGACAACCGGGAAATCCGCCTGGGCATCAATTACGCGACCAACTGGAGCCTGGTGATCGAAAAGTTCTTCCGCGGTGACAACACGCGCATGAACACCTCCCACGAAGGCTTTGGCGAATTCACGCACCCCACCATCACCGCCCGCGAGTTCGATATCGACAAGGCACAGGCGCACTTTGCGGCGGCCGGTTTCAACACACGCGGTGCCGACGGCATTCTGGTCAATGCCGAGGGCCGGCGCCTGGCCTTTACTCTCTCCACCGGCTACGAGAGCCTGCGTGATGTGTTGACCATACTGCGTGAAGAGGCCGCCAAAGCCGGCCTGGAGCTGCGTATCGAGGTGCTGGACAGCACCGTTGGCTGGAAGAAGGTGCAGGAAAAGCAACACGATATCTTCTTCACCGGCTTCGGCGTATTCCTTGAGCTGTACCCCCGCTTCTGGGAGCACTACCACTCGGACAACGCCTACGACAAAGCCTTCCTCGAGGACGGCAGCGTCAACCCCGAACGCAAACTGAAAACCCAGACCAACAACCTGGAGAGCTTCGCGATCGCGGAGATGGATGCGCTGATTGAGCGCTATCGGCGCTCCAGCGACCAAGCCGAAATGGTCCGGCTCGCGCATCAGATGACTGAACTGCATCACGCCCACGCTTCCTTTGTCCCCGGCTTCTACCAGGGCTTCTTCCGCATTGGCCACTGGCGCTGGCTGCGCTACCCCGAGGGTTTCTCCCAGAAACACGCCGCGAGCCCAGGCGACGCTTTCGTGCACTGGATAGACACCGACCTGAAAGCGGAAACAGACGCCGCCCGCCGCGAGGGCAAGGCCTTCGACCCGGTTATTACCGTGTACGACCAATGGGCGGAGTGAGCCGTGGCGCTGCTTGAAGTCGATCAGCTGATCACCGAATTCGCCACCGATGAAGGCCTGGTGCGCGCGGTTGACGGCGTCAGTTTCGCAGTTGAGGCAGGCGCCACGCTGGGCATTGTTGGCGAATCGGGCTGCGGCAAGAGCGTGACCGCGCTGTCGATGATGCGCCTGCTGCCGCAGCCCATGGGGCGCATTGCCGGGGGCAGCATCACCTTTCAGGGCACTGACCTCACCCGGCTGGACATTCCCGCGATGGAGAAAGTCCGCGGGCGGCGCATCGGCATGGTGTTTCAGGAACCGATGACCGCACTGAACCCTGTGCATACGATCGGTCGCCAGCTCACTGAGGGCATGTTACTGCACAAGGTCTGCGAGCCCGCCAATGCCCTGCGCGCCGCCGCCGATATGCTGGATCGCGTGGGCATTCCCTCGCCGGACCTGCGCCTGGGCGAATACCCCCACCAGCTGTCCGGTGGCATGCGCCAGCGGGTGGTGATCGCCATGGCGCTGGCCTGCGAGCCGGACCTGCTGATTGCCGACGAACCCACCACCGCACTGGACGTGACCATTCAGGCACAGATCCTCGAACTGATCGCCGACCTGCAGCGCCGCATGGGGATGGCGGTGATCATGATCACCCACGACCTGGGCGTGATAGCGGAAACCTGCGAGCAGGTGGTGGTGATGTACGCGGGCAAGGTCGCGGAACAGGGCAGTGTCTTTGATATTTTCGACCGCCCGGCACATCCCTATACACGCGGCCTGCTGGCGTCCATTCCCAGGCTGGAAACGCCGGCAAAATCGCGTCTGGGCGTCATTGAGGGCATGGTGCCCGGGCTGCGCGACCTGCCCATCGGCTGCCGCTTCGAAAACCGCTGCGAGCACGCCATCGACCGCTGCCGGGAGCAGGTACCCGCACCGGAGCTGGTAGCCGCGGGGCACACGGTCAGTTGCCTGCGGTGGCAAGCACTGTGAGCGCGCCTCTGCTGGAGGTGAACAACCTGCAAATGCACTTTCCCGTGCGCGAGGGTCTGTTCCTGCGCGCCCGCGCCTTCAACCGCGCGGTCGACGGGGTGTCATTCAACATCAACCCGGGCGAAACGCTTGGCCTGGTGGGCGAATCCGGCTGTGGCAAATCGACCCTCGGGCGTTGTGTCACGCGCCTCTACAAACCCACGGGAGGCAGCATCCACTTTGCCGGGCAAGACATCACGCAGATGCCCGCGCGCCGCCTGCGCCCGCTGCGCCAGGACATCCAGATGATCTTCCAGGACCCGATGGAATCGCTGAATGCGCGGCACACCGTGGGCGACATCCTGGAGGAACCGTTCATTGTGCATCGCATCGGCGACCGCCTCTGGCGGCGCAAGCGGGTCGCGGAACTGCTGAACATCGTCGGCCTGCCGGCGCGTTCAGCCACACGCTTTCCCTTCGAGTTTTCCGGGGGCCAGCGACAGCGTATCGGCATAGCGCGCGCCATCGCCCTGAACCCGAAGCTGGTGATCTGCGATGAACCGGTATCGGCGCTGGACGTGTCAATCCAGAGCCAGATCCTCAACCTGCTGGTAGACCTGCAGCGGGAGTTCAACCTCGCCTACCTGTTCATCGCTCACGACCTCGCCGTGGTCAAGCATGTGTCTGACCGGGTGGCGATCATGTACCTGGGGAAAATCGTGGAAACCGCCGCCAGTGAAACACTCTATCGGGAGGCGGCACACCCTTACACCCAAAGCCTCATTGCGGCGATTCCAGTGCCCGACCCGCACCGACGCGCACAGCGTGAGGTGTTGCATGGCGACGTGCCCTCGCCCATCAACCCACCACAGGGCTGCAGCTTTCACCCACGCTGCCCGCGCGCCGAACCCCGGTGCAGCGCCACGGAGCCCGTGCTCGCCCCGCTGGCCGACACACATCTGGCAGCCTGCCATCTGCTCGCACGCGATGACTGAGCACCGCCAGCTGATCGGGCAGCGCGCCAATCCCGTATACTGGCCTGCATTCTGGAGACTATGACATGGCTGTGAACCACAGGGCTGAGAGCACCGGCAAGCCCGCCCCCGAACAACACCCCCGGCTACCGTGCCGTGGCTGTTTGCCCGATTGCCGCAACTATGCCATTTGCGAGGGTGCGCCGTGGCGCATTGCGCCCGATGGCACCCTCAGCGCACCGCTGCACCGCGGGCCGGCCCACAGCGGCCAATAGCTAAGCCCGCGGTTTGCGTGGCCGACGACTGGCGGCGGCCGCAGGCACTTTCCTGCCCTTGGGGACCGCCTTCCCGGGCGCCGGTTTTTTACGTGTGGCTTTTGTCGTCGCTCGCGTCACAGCAACCTTTTTGACTTTCGTCCGACCCGGGCTTGCCTTGTTCGGGCGCGCGCTCGATTTCGCTTTGGCCGCGGGCTTTTTACGCACTGCCGCCTTTTTTCTACCCCCGCGCAGGAGGCCCTCGGCCGCCGCCTGCAACTCCTGGTAGGCGCGCTGCAGGCACTGCTCATAGAACCCGGGGTCCGGCATCATGGCCCGGCACGCCTGGAACGACACCGCGATCTGGCCATCGTAGCTGGTTACCGCGTGGAACAACCCCATGTTGTCGATGCAGGGGCCCAGCCCATAACTGCGCACCACGTGTGCACCATGCATGTACAAAGGCACCTGCGGGCCCGGTACGTTGGTCACAATGGTGTTGAAAATCGGCTTCATGCCCGCCATCAGGCCGGAACTCAGCGCGGCACGCACGCCCAGCGCAGCCAGCTCGGCGGGCAGACTGTGTGTCATATCGGTCATGAAGCGGGCACCCACAGCCTCGTGATAGGCCTTGGAGCCCACGGCGTCCCGGTGCACGCTGCGCAGCCGCTCCAGGGGGTCGGCCACATCGGAACCCAGCGGCACCGTCATCATCGACACCTGGTTGCCGCCGGTTTTTGCCTGATCGCGGCTGCGCACGTTGACCGGTGCACCGGCCACCAGGCTCTTGGCGGGCAACTCCTGCTTGTCCATCAGGTACTGACGCAGGGCCCCACCCACAATGCTGAGAATGGCATCGTTGACCGTGGCACCTGGCACTGCCTCGCGGGCCTTGCGAATCACCGCGAGGTCGAAGTCGGCGGCGCCAAACACACGGTGCGGCGATACTGCCGCGTTGAAACGGGTGCGCTCCTTGTCGCCCAGCGTGCGGAACTTCTTCGCCTTGACCCCCTCATGCACACGCCGCCAGGCCGGAATACCCTGCCCCACCATGCGCGCCAGGCGAAACGGCGCTTTCATATTGGCCTTGTAGGCGCGCCACAACATCTCCGCCTGGCTGGGTGGTGAATCCAGCAGCGGCGGCGCCGCGGGGCGCGACGGCGGAGGCGTGGCGGTGAAATCGTGCAGCGCGGAAATCAGCTCCACACCGGAGGCGCCATCTATGGCGGCATGGTGCACTTTGAGCAGCATGGCATAGCAGCCCGGCGGCAGGCCCGCCACATTGTCCAGCCCCTCAATGATATAGGCCTCCCACAACGGGCGCGCTCGATCCAGGGGGCGGGCATGCAGGCGCGCCGCCAGAATGGATAGCTGCCGCCAGTCGCCAGGCTTGGGCAGGGCAATGTGCCGCACATGAAATTCAAGATCGAAGCGATCGTCGTCCACCCAGTAGGGCTGATCCAGGTTCAGTGGCACCATGGCCAGCTTGCGCCGAAACACCGGGGAACGGTCCAGCCGTTCAGCAAAGGTCTGGAGGATGTCCTTGAAGCGCACCACATCGCGGCCGGTAGTGGCGGGATCATAAATCAGCAACGGCGCGATATGCATTGGTGAGTTGTTCATTTCCGCGTACAGAAACGTTGCGTCGAGCCCACTGAGTTGGTGCATGTCGTGCCTACTCCCGGTCAATTGCAAGCCGCGCGCTGCGCGCCCTGTTGTGAGTATAGCCTCAGTCGCGACGCTTGCGCGTCACCGTCAACCAGTCCAGCACGATGCCTGCTCCCGGGGTGAAGCGCGAGATCCTGTACACCACCTGCAGTAGGTCGGGGTGCTGGCGCACACGCAGCTCCACGGAGCGGGGGATGAACCAGGCCAGGATAATCCCGCGCAGCAACCCGGACACCAGAAAGATCAACACCACCGGGTGCAGGGGTTGCCAGCTGGCGGGCAACCACGCGGCAAGCTCGGCAAGGTGGCCGGCGAGGTAGCCGCCAAACAATGCCCCACAGAAAATGCCCACCGCACCCAGGGACGACTGCACTGCGGCGTAGCTGGCGAAATCCGCCCGCGGTGGGCGCAGATCGTAGAGGTAGTTTGCCGTACTCAGGGTAAAGCCGCCCCAGGCCAGTCCCGACAACACCTGCACCAGGAGCAGGTAGCCAAAGTCGCTGGATACCAGCCAGAGTGTCGGCACCACAGGCAACAGCAGGCTGCTCGAAACCATCACCCAGCGGTTGCCCCAGCGGTCACAGATGCGCCCCCACACAGACAGGGTGAAGAATTGCGTGAGGATGGCGACCCCGGTGTTGGCGGCGAACTGCCAGTAGGTGAAGTTCAGGTCGCGCAACATGTACACGCTGAAGAACGGGGCCGAGATGGCGACCGCCGACTGCATGCCGGCGATGAACAGGCTGTACTGATAGAAGGTCTTGTCGCGGAATGCTTCGCGCACCCGGCTCAGGGTCGTGGTAAAGGATATCGCGGCGCGCTCGCCACTGTGGTCGGGGTCGTGCATGCGACGCAGCTGGTGGGCAGATGTGCCGCGACCGAGCGCCGCGAGCAGGAACAAGCCGCCGAAACAGAGCCAGGCCAGTTCGTACCGCTGGAACAGGCCGAGCAGGGCGCCACCACCGGCAAACACGGTAAAACTGGTAATCATTGTCAGCCGTGTGCGCCCGGCAAAGAAGGCGCCGCGACGTCGCGGCGGCACCACGCTGCCCATCCAGCCGCGCCACTGGGGCTGCACGAAGTTGGCACTGGCCTGATATAGAATGGCAAAACTGATCAGCCAGGTCACGGCGTTGTCGGGCCGCAACAGCGCAACACCCGCCATGCCCAGCACCGCCAGCGCCTGCACGACCACGCCGGAGACGATCGCACGGCGGCGTGAGAAGCGTGGACACAGCCATACCGATAACAACTGGAACAGCGCCCCGGCCAGCTGCGGGGCCGCCATCAACCAGCCCATCTGCGCCAGGCTGGCGCGCAGGGAGACCGCAAAGGCACCGAGGTAGTTATCGCAGATGCCGGTCATCACGGAGCTGGAAACAGCGTCGCGGCGCGAGCGCGACAAGGTGTCGCGCAGCCAGACATTGCGCCGCTGGGTAGCAGGAGGCGTTGTGTTCACGGAAATCCTCAATCAGTCACCGAGTAGCATACGCCAAAACCTGCACACGGCCAGCGGCAGAGCGCGGTGAATGTGCTAACCTTTTTCACAACAGCCCGCAGAGAACCTGTCATGACCCTTCGAAATTTGATCAGCAGCGCCTGCCTCGCAGTGCTCGCCACACAAACCGTTGCGCAAAGCGACGATGAGCACGCGCGCAAGGCGTTTGAAATCTATAAGACGATCGTTGAAGTGGATACCTCGAAGGCCCAGGGCAACACGCCGAGGGTGGCGCGCTACCTGGCGGACGAACTCAT
>OJHH01000634.1_pt1 | contig 11842 bp, 8 predicted proteins | sample 1594911 | NCBI WGS metagenome assembly OJHH01 (sample SAMN05416787, study PRJEB24817) | seawater metagenome | isolation source: Sea water | place: Canada:Atlantic | collected 2013-11
GGTGTTTATCCAAGCCCGATTGGCAGACGCCTTGACCTCTAGTGATGGCCTACTGACGGTGTTTGTCGAGCAGGGCGGAATCACCGAGTCGATCAGCCGCTCGGTCCCCATTGTGGTCGCAGATGTGGGTGTGGAGTTCTTTCCCGAAGGCGGCGACTTGGTCGCTGGGCTGCCCGCGCGGGTCTACTTCCGAGGCCGCAATCAACACGGTGAGCCGGCCGATGTTCAGGGCATTGTACGAGACGACCGGGGGCAGGAAGTCGCGACCTTTGAGAGTCTGCACGATGGCCTGGGACGCTTCGCCTTCACTCCCGAGGCAGGGCGTTTGTACAGCGCCGAGATCACTTCAGCGGGAGCCGATGGCATGGCGTTTGCTCTGCCGCAAGCGGTGGCAGACGGCTGTGTCTTGCGCAGCTACGATGACGTAGACAGCGCCCTTGACGCCGTTCGAGTGGCGGTTCGCTGCACAACGCCAACAGACCTTCGCGTGCTCGGCGTTCAGCGCGAGACCGTGTTGGATGACGCGTCTATTACTGCCGGACCCACAACCGACACGGTGGTCTACCTGTCCGCCGATGACGCCTCCGCTCAGGGGGCCGTTCGGGTCACGGCATTCAATGCACAAAATCACCCTGTTGCTGAGCGGCTTGTGTACCGGAACGCGGGACGCGACCTGCAGGTCGTGCTGACGGTCGATGCGGACAGCTACGGGCCTCGCGACGAGGTCGTAGTGGGTATTCAGACCACGGATTCGTCCGGTACGCCGGTAGCGGCGGAGCTTGCACTGTCGGTGGTCGATGACGCAGTAGTCAGCCTTGCGGATGACAAGTCGGGCCACTTGTTGAGCCGCCTGTACATGGAGACAGAGCTCTCGGAAGTCCCGAAGGAGCCTGCCTTCTACTTTGATGCGGACGAAGAGCTGGCGTCTCGTGGCCTAGATCTGGTCATGGGGACCTACGGATGGCGTCGCTTCGATTGGGCTCCCGTGTGGGCTCCGTCAGTTGTCGACACCCGGACCACCACTGGGTTTGGCGGCATGGGCATTCGAGGCGGGGGAGATTTTGCGGCGTTTATGCCCGAGACCGAAGGCGTCTTTGTCGATGACCTGCTCGCGATGCCGAGGAACATGGACCAGAGCGGTGTTGAGATGGCGGAGAGTGCGGTCCCACACGCAGGACCGATGGCTGTGCCGCCTCAGGAGGCACAGGCCAGGCTCGCACGTGTCAATGGAGACATGCCACAGTTCGACATGGCGTTCGATTTGGTCGGAGAGCTAGCCGATGAGGTGATGGGTGGAGGCGAATGGAGAAGCCAGTCCATCGTGAGTCCGGTCCGGGTGTTTCCGAAGCCAAACTATGCAGCCGGATTCACGGGAACCCGTACCGACTTCCGCGACACCGTTCACTGGGAGCCTGTCGTGACCACAGACGAAGCCGGTGAAGCAACCGTTCGCTTCTACTTATCGGACGCGCTGACCCAGTTTCGGGTGACGGCTGAAGGCATTGGTGGGGGACTGGCCGGTCATGCTGAGACGACGCTCTCGAGTACCTTGCCCATGTCGTTGTCTACGACATTGCCAACCGTTGTGGCCTCTGGCGACACCCTCTGGCTGCCGATGACCGTGCAGAACACGCGAGATACGGCGCTCTCAGTGGACGTCAGCGCAGATATTGAGAGCACGCTGCTGACCGTCTCAGAGGCACAGGCCAGCGTTCAGCTTGCTGGCACGGACACACAGACCCACTGGGTACAGATGGTGGTCGGTGAGGGGACGGAGACGGCGTCCATCACCATGCGAGCTCTTGGGGGCGGACTGTCGGACGTGTTGGAGCGAGAGCTTGAGATTGTTGCGCCGGGCTTTCCGCGCTCATGGTCAGGCGCCGGCGAGAGTGCTGAGTCGGTTGTGCAGACCGTCATGGTGGATGAATGGGTCACTGGAAGTCTGACCGCAACCGTGTCGTGGCAGCCGTCTCCAACGTCGACCCTCATCACCGGCATGGACGCTTTGATTCGTAAGCCTGGAGGCTGCTTCGAGCAGACGAGCAGCACCAACTGGCCGAATGTGGCCATTCTCAAGTACCTCGAAGCGCACGATGGTGACCCGCGGCTTCGCCTGGCCAGCAGCCAAGCGCTGGACCAGGGATACGGCCTTCTCACTGGCTACCAGGTAGTCGGTGGTGGCTTTGAGACCTTTGGAAGCGGACCGGGTAAGGAAGCGCTGTCTGCGTTTGGCCTGCTCCAGTTCCAAGACATGTCGGATGTCTACGACGTCGACGAAGCGGTGTTGCAGACGGATGCCACCTACTTGCTGGGCCAGCGAAATGGGCGGGGTGGCTTTGAGAACACCGGCGAGAGCTCGCATGGCTACGGCAGTGCCCCGGCAGATGTGCTCGACGGATTTATCACCTGGGCGCTCGTGGCTTCGGGCTACGGCGACCAGCTGACCGAGGAAGTTGCTCAACAAGCTGCGACAGCCGAGACGTCGAGCGACCCGTATGTCCTGGCGTTGGCTGCGCGGACCTTGGTTCATCTGGACCATCCCGGTGCGTCGTCCGCAGTGCGTCGTCTGCTTACCTTGCAGTCGGAAGACGGTAGCTTTCCGGGGGCGCAGAGTAGTATCACTCGAAGCTATGAGGCCAACCTACTGGTAGAGAGCACCGCACTCGCTGCCCTGGCTCTGATGGAAGCTGGGGCCCCCACCGCGTCGTGGGATGCAGCCGCGGACTGGCTGGTCAATGCACGGCAGGGTGTCGGTTCGTGGGGGGCTACCCAAGCCACAGCGTTGGCCTTGGGAGCACTGACCGAACATGCGGATCGAAGTCGTCGTCCACAGGTGCCTGGCCGGTTTGAGGTGGTTGTGAATGGTCGCACGGTGGGCTCGGTGGACTACAAGGCCGGTCAGACGGAAGCGCCCGTGCTGACGGGGTGGGAAGATAGTCTTCGTCCTGGAGAAAACACGGTGGAGCTGCGCCAGCTGAGCGGCACGCCCATCCCGTTTACCGTCGACGTCGCGTGGACCTCGGTGACTCCGGACTCCTCTCCGGGAGCCGAACTGAGCCTGGCCACATCGCTGGCATCCGACCACGTGTCCATGGGAGACACGGTTCGTCTGACCGCGACCATTGGCAATGACATGGACCGGGTGGTGCCCAGTCCGATTGCGCGTATCGGCCTGCCCGCCGGCCTCGAGGCTCAGACCTGGCAGCTTCAGCAGATGCAGGACCGGGGCGAGATTGCCTTCTTCGAGACCCGACCACGCGAGGTCACCCTGTACTGGCAGGGTCTGCTCGAAGGGGATTCGCACGAGGTCTCGTTGGACCTTCTGGCCGCAGTCCCGGGCTCATTCACCGGTCCCGCCAGCAGCGCCTACCCGTACTACAATGACGATGAGCCGGCCTGGCAGCAAGGTCTGACCGTGACTATCGACCGGTAGCATCAAACAAAAAAAAGCGCGGAGTCACCAGAGTGGCTCCGCGCTTTCTCGTTGGACTCGACGACTAGAAGCTGTTGTCGTCCAGGCCCCAGTTCAGATCGACGTCTTTCACTTCGGAGCCGAAGAAATCGGCGGTACCGGTGCAGGAACGGTTCTGCGAGTCGTCGCAGTCGGCGCCGGTGCAGGTTGTGGTGCTCTCGCTGACCTGACGGCCAATGATGGAAGCGCCGCTGACCGTGAAGGTAACGGTGAGCTCTTCGCGGTCTTCGATGCGGTTTTCGCTGTCGCCACCGAAGAAGTCGATGTCGATGGTCTCGCCACTGAAGCGGAACTCGCTGCCGTCCTTGGTGCCACTGATGGCTCGGTTGCCGAAGTCCATGTAGTAGACGTCAGCGACGCGGTACAGGGCGAACGCCGAGGAGGCCAAGAAGTCGGTCTCGTCCAGCTCTTGGTTGGGGTCTTCGCCGAACTCGCCGAAGCAGTCTGCGCTAGAGGACGACTCTGCGAAACCGATGCGGTAGACGTTGTAGTCGCCTGGAGCGACAGTGGTGCAACCAGCGAGAGCACCGATGAAAGCGGCAGTAAGGGCAATCTTGTACATGTTGGTCTCCTACGACTCGACCGGCGCATATGCCTGCTTGCGCTGGTTGTCGAGTCGAAGGACAAACGGAAAAACACTCGCCAGTCCCACGGCTATCGGGTACATCGGGCGCCTTACTCCTATTCATGAGAGGTTCTGATGCGTTCATTGTTTGCCCTAGCGTCGATCACCGCCCTAGCTACTCTTTCCGCCTGTGGCGGTGAAACCTGCGCCGACGGTAGCGACCCGGTCGATGACGAATGTCCCTGCGAAGACGGAACCTACCCGTCTGACAACGCCGATGGCGAGTGTGTGACGGATCTCGATTGCGCCGTTGGCGAAATCGAATCGAACGGCGTTTGCCAGTTCCAGTGTGCGGATGGAAGCCTCGCACCTGACGAAGCTGATTGTCCCATCAACCTCGACCCCGTCGCGGTTGGCTTTGAGTTCGACGGTGTCTTTGACGGTGCAGGCCTCATCGGTCCGACCATCGACGGCGAAGAGTACCCACCCTACGTCGTCATCACCTTCACCAGCGCTGACTACTTCACCGCTGGCGGAAACGAAGAGGGCAACCTCAACTCGTGCGAAGCGTTGGCCCTGTTTGACATCGTCACCGCAGAGTCCGTGCTCGACTCAGATGGCGAGACCGTCTGGACCGACTTCGACACCTCGCTCAGCATCGTTGCTGGCTCGTGGGACGCTGATGAGTTTGCCTGCGCCTCGGCGTTGGACCCGGAAATCTGGGGCGACGACGGTGTTGACCTGCTCGACGCGTTCACCCTGTTCCGCTTCGGCATGGGCTTCGGTCCTCACACTCAGTACCTGGCAGACGCCTGGCAGGATGACGCTGGCGAGTGGGCCAGCCCAGAGATCGAAGAACTCTCTGTCGGCTTCCTGACCGAGTTTATCGGTATCAACGACTCCACCGGTGCTTTCGTCATGGAAGACTGGACCACCGCGTTGGCCTTCGAGTGGGACAGCGAGACCGGTGAGCTGGTTGTGGACGACGAGGACCTGCTCCAAGTCATCGACGTGACCGATGCCACGGACATCCCCGTGTCCTACCTTCGTTCGTTCGCGTACTGGTACCAAGACTTCCCCCTCTTGGACCTCGCGAACTTGAGCGACGGCCGTCCGGTTGACGGCGCTCGCTAGTTCGAGCGGATTGATGAAGAGGGGTCACGACCATTGGTCGTGGCCCCTTTTTGTTTGTGGCGATGGACCGATGAGTGGGCTGTACAACTCACGGAGGTACCATGCGCCCGCTACTTTTTCTGATGTTGCTTCCACAAATGGCGTTGGCAAGTGGCTTAAGCAACGATTCCTGTGCGGATACGTGGGAGCGGTACTTCGATGCCGAGAACGAAGTCCGCTACCGTACTCGCGTGGTGCCGGTGGTTGGACGAGGCCTACAGCGCGCTCCAACGGCGACCCTGGTCGCCTCGTGTTCAGTGGGCGACGAGAACAGCTCGGACGTCCTAGAGTGGAACGGCTTTGCCCAGCTGGATGTCACCGGAACGCCCCAAGTTGTGGGCACGTGCACCGCGATTGTTGTTGTTGAGCTGTACGGCAAGGCCCAAGACCGCTGTCGTCGCTACCGCAATGCGCGAATCTGCCGCAACGTGGATGACCCCTCGCTTGTGAGCATTGAGCGCGGAGAGTCAGACAGCGTACGCTGCCCTGGAGACTGATGCGAGCGGGTCTGCCTACTTGTTGAAGGCAGAGACCGAGAGCTGGGTTGGGTCTCGCAGTGGGGGCTCGGTGTCTGCGACCTCAACAATGCGGGTCAGCGCGTCATGTCCGATTGTGGTCAGCGCTTCCCGCACCATCGTTGCGCCGAGGGGGTGTCGCTTCGGTGCGTCTCGTAGCTCAATCATCGCGGTTCCAACCCCAAAGACGCCTGTGCTTGCTGTGGCTGCAATCTGAGCACGCTGACCACTTCCTTTGCGGAAATCGCTCGCCCAGCGCAGGCTGCTCGAGGCTGAGCCGCTGGGCTGTGTGGTCCCTAGGTCTTGGCCGGTCTGCCCGTCGATGATCTGAAACAGGGACCCGAAGCGCACTGCACGGGTGGAGTTGTTCTCCATCCACCGGATTGGCACTTCTTCGGTACACGGCCCGCTCTCTCCTTCGTTGCAGTCTCGTAGGTTTGTGCCTCGTAGGACCTGCTCGACGGCCGTGGCCTCGGGCTCGTCGACCTGTGCGTCTCGAATCGTTCCGCGGACCGAGATGGTGTTGTGTGTTCCCCGAACCACACCGGGAGCGACCAGGTAGGTGAACTCGCCGGTGGCCTCGTCGAAGCGCTCGCGAATGTACTCTTCCACCCAGTCTCCAGCATCGATTCCATAGACGTTCTCTCCGGAGCGGAAGCGCTCTAGGGAGACGGCGGTAAAGGCGCAGGCCTCGGCCTGCTGCATGTCACCCGCGAGGTCTTGGGCGTACACGGCGTGAGCGATGCGCAGGTCTCGTACCGCTTGCCGGCAGGTGCCGATGGCTAGGTGGTGTCGACCCAAAGCGGCGTACAGCTCCAGAGCGCGGTCCTCCGCGTCTTGAAACGGGCCCATGCTGCTCTTCATCGCTTCTTGGAAGCGTCCGGCGGCAACGCGGTACTGTCCAGAGGACACGTCTTGCTCGCCCCAGCTGTAGTGGACCTCTGCAATGCGCAGGTCTGCATCCTTGAAGTTGGGCACGATGTGTTGGGACTCGTCGAACCTCTCAATGGCGTCTTCCCACTGCCTCTGGACCAGGGCTCGCTCACCGTCGGCGTAGGCTTCGAATGCGGCTGCCGCGCGCATCTCCGAGATTTTGCCGGGCAGGTCGACCGTCGTCGTCAGGCTCAGGTTTGCAGTTGTCTGCACCCGCTGCGTGTACTGAAGGGCTTGTTCGTACCAACTGACCGCATTGAGGAAGTCTTCGCTGGTCTCCTCGCGTTCTGCGGATGAAATCGCCTGGGACAGGGCGTCGTCTCCAACACGGCGAATGGCGAGGTTGGCGTCTTCATGGCGTGGTTTGCGGTCGAGAGCGTCCAGGTAGTGCTGTGCTGCCGACCAGTGGTCTCCGGTGGACTCGGCTGCGGTACCCTGTTGGATGGACTTCTTGAAGGCGCAGCCGGTCAGAAGAGCCGCGAGTAGAACAACGGTACAAAGTCGCATGACGAGACCTCTGCGAAGGTGGAAGCACGGGACGGTGCCAGGCCCGAGTTATGTCTCAGGGGGGCTCTTCCGGCTATTTCAGCCCGTTTCAGACCCTGCTGGAGCGCCGCTGTCGGCGCATTGGTTTGGTGGAGAACTGCGTTGACCTGTCCGTCCTGTCCGTTGTGCAACGCTGTTGGTGGACCGTTCGTAGCGGTGGAAGGCAAGACGTATTGGCGCTGTCCAACCTGCGAGCTGACCTTTCTGGACCCGTCACACCGGCTGTCTGCGGCGGATGAGTGCGCGGTGTACGACCTGCATGACAATCGGGTGGATGACCCGGGGTATCGACGGTTCCTAGCGCGACTCACCGAGCCCTTGCTCGAGAGGCTGAACACCCCCAGTGTGGTACTCGACTATGGATGCGGTCCTGGACCGGCGCTCGCCGCCATGATGTCCGAGGCGGGGCATGACTGTCGCGTGTACGACCCGTTCTATGCGCCCGATGAACAGGTACTCTCGGTGGCCTACGACGCTGTCACCTGTACCGAAGCCGCCGAGCACTTCTTTGCGCCTGGCACCGAGTTTGACCGACTCGCACGTCTGCTGAAACCCGGCGCATGGCTCGGCGTGATGACCTGTCTTCAGACCGACGACGCGGCGTTCGCGAACTGGCACTACCGGCGAGACCCAACCCATGTGTGCTTCTATCGACAGGCCACCTTGCGTTGGTTGGCCCAGCATTATGGGTGGGAGCTGACCCTTCCGCGGAAGGATGTCGCGTTGTTTCAACGGCCCAGCGGGTCTCGTTAGCGGAGCCAGTCCCTTTCGACCTTGTGACGCAGTTCGGCTCAGCATCGTCGCATGCGGTAGGTTGTGTCGGAGTCGCGCACCCTGTGTCGCATCTCGTTGGAGTTTCTGATGCGTTGTGTTCTTGCACTGTTGGCCCTCTCGCTCTCGTCGACAGCACTCGCCGTGCCGACTCGGGTGACGCACTCGTCGCGCATCTTGGATGCCGGAGGCACGCCCGTACAGGGAGCGCAGACGATAGTTTTTCGCTTGTACGACGCGCCAAGTGGCGGACAGAGCAACTGGACGGAGACGCACACCGTCACGGTGAACGACGGGTACTTTGCCGTGGTTCTCGGTTCCGTAACGCCGCTCGATAGCGCCGAGCTGGACGGCACGCCGCGCTATCTAGGCATTGCGGTGGGAGCTGGGGCTCCTGAGTTTGGGACGCGTCCTGAGCTGACGAGCGCGCCCTACGCTATCCGCGCCGAGACCGCGACGACTGCGGACTCCGCGACGACTGCCGGCTCTGCCACGACTGCCGGCTCTGCCACGACTGCCGGGTTTGCGACGACAGCGGGCTCCGCAGACTCTGCGACGACTGCCGGGTTTGCGACGACGGCGGGCTCCGCAGACTCTGCGACGACCGCCGGCTCTGCCACGACTGCTGGGTTTGCGACGACAGCGGGCTCCGCAGACTCTGCGACGACCGCCGGCTCTGCCACGACTGCCGGGTTTGCGACGACAGCGGGCTCCGCAGACTCTGCGACAACGGCGGGCTCTGCGACCACAGCGACAACCGCGACGAACCTGAGTGGTGGTGTGGTCAACGCAACCGAGATTCGCGTCAACAACAGCGTGGTCATCGACAGCTCCGGCAACCTCACGCAGGCACTGTTCGACGCCGAAGACGCCGTGGCCGCCATGAACGACGCGCTGACGACCTACCTCCCCAACACCCAGCATGTCCGGCTGTACGGTACGGAGATCACCGGGAACAACAACAGTCCAATCGCCACGGCACCACACATCAACCTAACCGTGACGCGTGGAAACACCGTAGCGTCCGCGTTGTTCGAGATGGTTGGCGCGCCTCACTCCAACGGCGCGTACACCTATTCAGGTGGTCCAAAGGCGGTCATCTACACGGTCGGCAATGAGACCTTCACCTTTCGAACGGTGAACGGCGAAGTGTATGTGTCCGGAACATCAACGGAGAACGACTGGAATATTCGCTCGACCTACCCAATGGACACCGCAGCTGTGAGCTCGGTACCGTCGGGGTCGTTGGTGGTTCAAGCCCTCAACTAGCGGTGCCCGCGGTTCCCGCTACGTTGGCAGCATGCCCGGCCGGAACGGTAGCTCTCGCACGCGCTCACCACTCAGCGCAAACCACGCATTGGCAATGGCTGGAGCAACGGGAGGAACACCGGGCTCACCGACACCACCGGGCGCTTCTCCTTCGGTGATGAGCTCGGTGTGGATGTGTCGTGGGCACTCGTGCATGCGCAACAGGCGGTAGTCGCGGAAGTTGGTCTGCTCGACCGCCCCGTCCTTCAAGGTCACATTGCCGTACAGCGCAATCGTGGCACCAAAGACAAAGCCGCCTTCGAGCTGGGCGATGACTCGGTCTCGGTTGATGACCCGACCGGGGTCTGCCACAACCCATGCTTCTTCCAGCTTTGGGCCCCCGCGGGGGTCTCGGCTCACCCGTACGACAACTGCGACATACGTGTTGAAGCTGGCATGTGCAGCGAAGCCCATCGCTGAGGCATCGTCGGTATCGACGTCGTAGCCGGACATCTCGCGAACGCGGTCAATGACACGGTGCCAGCGTCCGACGTCGACCGGGTGCTCGTCCAAGTCTCGCCCGTAGTTGGGAATGGGGGCGCCAGTCTCGTCAGACGTCAACGCGCGTGGCGGCCCGATGATCTTCTTGAGCATGTCCGGAGTCGGTATGCGTGCTTCGGCGGCAAGCTCGTCTACGAAGCACTGGGCTGCGAAGGCGTGGTTGATGTTGTACACCGAGCGCAGCCAGCCAATGCGTACGTGCTCTTTGGTGCTGTGCGTCTCCATGGAGACATTCGGAATGTCGAGCGGAAGGTCCAGAACACCCATGCCAAGCTCAAGATTGAGCAATCCATGGAACACGGGCAGGTAGGTGGTGAGAATGCTCGGAGAAGCGATTCGCTGGCGCCAGGCGGTCACGTTGCCGGCGTCATCCAGCGCGCCATCCAGCCGTTGAACTGCGCATGCATGGTAGAAGCTGTGCTGAATATCGTCTTCGCGGGTCCACTGTACGCGCACGGGCACGCGCAGCTTGTTGGACAAGAAGGCGGCTTCAACGGCGAAGTCTGGCTTGCCCTTTCGACCGAAGGCGGCACCTAAGAAGGTCACGTTGACGGTGATGTTGTCCTTGGGCAATCCAACCACCTTCTTCACCCAGTTTCGCGTGCGCTGTGGTGCCTGGACCGGGGCCCAGACCTCGCAGCTGTCGTCCTTTCGCCAGGCAATCGCGGCGGGTGGCTCCATAGGTGCGTGAACCAGGTGCGGCACTCGGTACGTCGCTGAGACGGTTCGGGTTGCGGACTCCAAGACGTCGTCGGCCTTTCCGGTGGCCCGGCGCTTGTTCCCGGGTGTGTTCACGGCCTCGGTCATCGCGTCGTATTCACTGGCCGAGTCAATGCCGGCGTGTGGGCCGTCTTCCCAAGAGATGCGCAGGGCGTTGCGGCCTTGAATGGCAGCCCAGGTGTGCTCAGCGACCACGGCAATGCCGCCCAGGGGATGGAACCGTCCGGGGGCTGACCACCGGGGCATCTCGATGACGTCGATGACTCCTGGAATGGCCCGAGCGGCGGTGTCGTCGTACTGAGAGACCTGACCGCCGAGCTGAGGTGGCCGGGCGATGACGGCGGTGACCATGCCGGGCAGTGTGACGTCTGCGCCGTACTGGGCAGCCCCCGTGACGAAGGCCAGGGCGTCTACCAAAGGCAGGTTCGTGCCCATGTGAACGAGCTCGGACTCTGGGCGCAGAACGACATCGTCGGGGTCGGGAACGGTGAGCGCTGTGGCGGCAACGGCAAGGTCGCCAAAGGGAATGGGGACGTCTCCGCCAACAACATGATGGTCCTGTGTCGTCAGCCCAGAGGGGTCCACACCAAGCTGCGTTGCGGCGGCTTGTACCAGCAAGGTTCGTGCGACGGCCCCCATGCGTCGAAGCATGTCGTACTGGGTGCGAATACTGGTCGACCCGTCTGTGTTTTGGTCGCCGTACACCGTGTCGCCGGTGGCCTGGACCACGTGGATTCGGCCGAGGTCGGCGCCCAACTCGTCAGCAATAAGAGCAGGAATGGAGCTGCGTACACCCTGACCCATCTCGGAGCGGTTGCAGGTCAGGAACAGGGAGCCGTCTGACTCTAAGCGCACAAAGACGTTGGGAGAGAACGACCCTGCGGCGGCTGATGCTTGTCTGCTGACACCCAAGGTTAGCGCGGTCGCCACGCCGGCGGTTCCAAGCAGAAAGCCGCGTCTGGACGTGTACAGCGCGTTCATGAGGACTGCCCCGAGACGTCCAGGATGGCGTCACGAATGCGGGTATAAGTGCCGCATCGACAGAGGTTTCCGGCCATTCCCTTGTCGATATCTGCGACCGACGGCGTTGGGTTCTTCGCCAGCAATGCTGCTGCCGTCATCAGCTGACCCGCCTGACAGAAGCCGCACTGTGGAACACCATGGCGAATCCAGGCCTGCTGCAAGGGATGAAGGGTGTCGCCGCCGAGTCCCTCAATCGTGGTGACCGACTTTCCTTCTGCCGCGGAAGCGGGCGTGACACAGCTACGAACCGGATTTCCGTCAATGTGTACCGTGCAGGCGCCACACAGCGCTTGGCCGCAGCCGTACTTGGTGCCA
>OJHH01000636.1_pt1 | contig 11825 bp, 10 predicted proteins | sample 1594911 | NCBI WGS metagenome assembly OJHH01 (sample SAMN05416787, study PRJEB24817) | seawater metagenome | isolation source: Sea water | place: Canada:Atlantic | collected 2013-11
CGAGATGTAGAGAGGTCTCGTGGGCTCGGAGATGTGTATAAGAGACAGGAATGGTCCCATGCCGCCCGCTTGATCAAACAGCCCGCGCGCGGTCCGGTAGATGGTGTCGGCCAGCTGGGTTGGTGTATGCAAGGACAGCCGCCGCGTGATGCTTTTGTGCGCCGAGGTTTTCAGTTTTAGCGTCACAACGCGGCCTGCGATGTCTTTGGCCTTGGCCCGCGCGCTTACCTTTTCGGCCATGCGCCAAATATGCCCATCAAGGATGTCGGGGTCGTTGGTATCGTCGTTGAAGGTCGTCTCATTCGAGATACCTTTGACCGGCGTGTTGGTTGAAATACGTCGCGGGTCTTCACCGCGCGCAAGGCCATAGAGCCGCTCGCCCATATCACCGAACCGGTCGTGCAGGTCGCGTCTGTCCCAGCGAAGCAAGTCGTCGAACGTGCGAATACCTGCCTTGCCAAGGCTTTCTTGCGCCACGGGGCCGATCCCCCAGATCAGGCGAACTGGCTTGGGCCGCAGGAATTCAGTGGTCTCGGCCTTGCCGATGACAGAAAACCCGCGCGGTTTATCCAGATCAGACGCGACTTTGGCGAGGAATTTATTGTGGGAAAGTCCGATTGACCCACTGAGCCCGACCTCGTCCTTCATCCGTTTGATCAACCGCGCCAACATCACCGCAGGCGGTGCACCGTGCAGACGAGCGGTGCCAGTCATGTCCATGAATGCCTCGTCCAATGACAGGGGTTCCACGTTCGGCGTGAGTTCATCCATCATGGCTCGGATTGCTTTTGACGCTTCGACATAGGCGTCCATGCGCGGGCTGACGACAACGGCTTCTGGGCAGAGTTTCAGCGCCTGAAACATCGGCATCGCGGATTTCACGCCTTTGATCCGCGCTACATAGCAGGCAGTCGATACAACGCCGCGCCTGCCGCCCCCGATAATGACCGGTTTGTCTGCAAGGTCTGGATTGTCGCGCTTTTCCACGCTCGCATAGAATGCATCGCAGTCCATGTGGGCGATGGTCAGGTCGAATAGTTCGGGGTGGGCAATTTTGCGCGGGCTGCGACAGGCCGTGCAGCGAGTGCCGGTATCATAAGTCGTCAAACAGTCGCGGCAAAGAATGGGCATGGCTTGCAAGATAAGGTGCGCGGAGGTTGCCCACAACGGCTAAGGTGATCCGCATGGATGATACAGAATTTCTTGGGGCGCATGTGGCGTTGTTTTTGGGCGACGCGTTGATCGTGATTTTGCGCGATGACTTTGCCCATATTTCAAGCCCGAATTGCTGGGACTTTCCCGGTGGAATGCGGGATGCAGGCGAAACCCCAGTGCAGACGTTGACCCGTGAAGTCCGCGAAGAGGTGAGCTTGGACTTGCCCGAAACCGCGATTTGCCATGCCGTGCGGTATCAGTCACTTAACCAACCAGATTATATGAATTGGTTTTATGTAGCTCGTTTGGATGCCAAATTGATCGACCAAGTTGTGCTGGGCGATGAGGGGCAACGTTGGATGATGATGACCCCTGATCAGTTTTTGAACACGCCAAATGTCGTCCCTTCGTTTCCGCCACGATTAATCGCATGGATGGATCTACAGACCGCTTGATCCGTTTGTAAAACTTGGTTATGTTTCCGATAGGAAACGTATCAACCGGGAGAGTCGGTTTGGTCCGCGCCGAAGGAGCAACCGCCCCGGTCACTCTCAGGCAAATGGACCGGTTGACGCGCAAAACGCCGAAGAGAGACCTTAGATGGTCCACCGAAGGAGCAAACCCGCTTGGGTGAATCTCTCAGGTTCAGTGACGGTGGGGGCTGCGGGTGCAAATGCACCTTATTGGTTAGGAAAATACCATGCCCCACGTTGCTGTTATCGGTGCCGGAATTACCGGTGTTACCACTGCTTATGCCCTTCATGTACGCGGGTTTGATGTGACGGTTTATGACCGTCAGCGCTATGCTGGTATGGAAACCAGTTTCGCCAATGGGGGTCAGTTGTCTGCGTCCAACGCCGAGACTTGGAACCAATGGTCCACGGTCCTGAAGGGGATCAAGTGGATGATGCAAAGCAACGCACCTTTGTCCGTAAATCCGCGCCCCGGATGGCACAAGATCAGCTGGATGGCCGAGTTTTTGGCGAATATCCCGCGCTATAAAAAGAACACTGTAATGACAGCTGGTTTGGCTGTTGCTGCGCGTGCGGATCTGGCTGAAATGGCGGATCGGTCTGGCGTCGACTTTGATTTCAGCCCCGCAGGCATTTTACATTTCTACAAGACCGAGGCCGATTTCAAACATGCCCGCATGATTAACAAATTGCTGGCCGAGGGCGGTGTGCACCGTCAAGAGTTGTCAGCTGCCGAGGTCGCAGTCAAAGAACCAATGTTGCGCGGTGACATTATTGGCGGGTATTGGACGCAAAGCGACAGCACCGGCGACATTCATAAGTTCACGCATGGGTTGGCGAAGTGGCTGATGACCCAAGGGGTCACGTTCCGTCTTGGCGATCCCGTGACCGACCTGCAAAAGGCCGACGATGGCGTGACCGTAGTGACCACGGACGAAGTCCGGTTTGACGCTGTTGTTGTGTCGGCTGGCGTCGCATCGCGTAAATTTGCAGCCATGTTGGGCGACCGTGTGAATGTATATCCTGTCAAAGGCTATTCCATTACGGTGAACTTGGACGATGCAGAAAGCCAAAGGGCAGCCCCTTATGTATCGCTGCTGGATGACAAAGCAAAGATCGTCACATCGCGGTTGGGCAAGGGACGGTTCCGCGTGGCGGGCACTGCGGAATTTAACGGCGAAAACCGTGATATCCGTGCTGATCGTGTGGACCCCTTGATCAAATGGGTCGAGACGCATTTCCCTGATGTATCCACCGAGAATTGCGTGCCTTGGGCGGGGTTGCGTCCGATGATGCCCAATATGATACCGCGCGTCGGTCAAGGCAGGCATGATCGGGTGTTTTATAACACGGGCCACGGGCACCTCGGTTGGACGCTAAGCCCTGCAACCGCAAATGCAATTGGTGCAACGATTGCGGATCGATTTGAAGGAACTATTGCGCTGCCTTCCGCCGGTATTGCGTTGAAAACTGACTAAATGATGCTTAGCTGTCCTTTATTGAAATAAAAGGGATAGCGCCGCACATGGAACAAATTGCAACTGAATTTTCGGGCCAGGGCATATCGCTTTTGCTGTTGGCGGTGTTTATCATCGTTTGCATTTACGCTGGTGTGCGTATCGTGCCGCAAAGCGAAAAGCATGTTGTCGAGCGGTTTGGCCGCCTGCGCGTGGTGCTTGGACCTGGGATCAATTTCATCGTACCGTTTTTAGACAAAATCCGCCACAAGGTCAGCGTGCTAGAGCGCCAGCTGCCGTCGATGACGCAGGATGCAATTACGTCCGATAACGTGCTTGTTCAGGTCGAGACGTCGGTGTTCTACCGGATCATTGAGCCTGAAAAGACTGTATACCGTATTCGCGATGTGGATGCTGCGATTTCCACGACAGTTGCAGGTATTGTGCGGTCCGAGATTGGCCGAATGGAACTGGATCAGGTTCAAGCGAACCGGTCGACCTTGATTGATGCTGTGCGCACGCAGGTGGCCCAGCAGGTTGATGACTGGGGTATCGAAGTGACCCGCGCTGAAATTCTAGATGTGAACCTCGACGATGCGACGCGGTCCGCGATGTTGCAGCAATTGAACGCTGAGCGTGCTCGCCGTGCGCAAGTCACCGAAGCCGAAGGTAGCAAGCGTGCAGTTGAATTGCAGGCCGACGCCGATTTATATGCCGCCGAGCAAGAGGCCAAAGCCCGCCGTGTTCTGGCTGATGCCGAAGCTTATGCGACCAAGGTTGTGGCTGCTGTGATTTCTGAAAACGGGCTGGAAGCGGCGCAGTATCAGGTTGCCTTGAAGCAAGTCGAAGCTTTGAATAACTTAGGGTCTGGCGCAGGTAAGCAGACGATCATCTTACCTGCCAACGCGGTTGAGGCGTTTGGCGATGCGTTCAAGATGTTGAAAGGGAAGTAGGATGATGCTTTGGGAGCTGTCTTGGGTTTGGTTTTCGGCTGCATTGATTTTGGCCACCGCCGAGGTGCTGGTGCCGGGCTATGTATTCTTGGGTTTTGCGCTGGGCGCTTTGGCCTTGGGACTGGTTCTGACGGTGATCACAGTGGGCGGTCTTGCGATCACGCTCGTGATTTTTGCTGTGTTTTCGCTGGTCGCGTATTTGGCAATGCGCCGGATGTTTGGATTAAAAACTGGGTCGGTCAAAATCTGGGACCGCGATATCAACGACAACTAAATGCTAGTCGCGGGCGGCGTCGGACATATGTAAGGCACGGGCTGCGAGCCCTGCTGTAATAGATGCGGGGTCCATTGTTTGTGGTGCTCGTAATTCACAGGGATAGCGGAAGATGCGCCCATCGCGCCTGATGTCCACCGATGCCTCGAATATGCCGACGCGAGCATCGTAGCGGAGGTTATTGATGCGCATGATCGTGGTCCTTATCCCGTCTCAACTTGAGACAGGACCACGTATCTAGGAATAAAGTTTCATTTCCATTGACGAACGCGGTTGTGACCGCCTTAGGCGTTCGGTTTTTTCGCCTGAGGCGAGGCCATCTCAGCGGTGATTGCCAATGCGGCCGCCCGTGGATCAGCGGCTTGCCAGATTGGGCGGCCAACGACAATATGGTCGACCCCATCTGCGATGGCTTGTGCAGGGGTGGCGATCCGTTTTTGGTCACCCAAATCAGCACCAACAGGGCGCACGCCCGGTGTCACGATCAACTTGCCTTCTGCTTCTGGTAATGCGCGGATTAGCGCGGCTTCTTGTGGTGAAGCAATCACCCCGTCGGCCCCAGCAAGGAACGCCAAGCCAGCCCGTTCTTGGACAAGGTCGGTTATGCTGCCCGCCTTAATGCAGGATGCATCCAGATCATCGCGGTCGAGTGATGTTAGAATCGTGACCGCCATGATTTTCATATTTGATCCGGCGGCCCCTTGTTTGGCGGCGGCCACTACATGCGGGTCGCCGTGAACGGTTAATAGGTCCAAATCAAATTGCGCCATGCCGCGCACTGCAGCCTCCACGGTGGCGCCGATGTCAAAGAACTTCATATCCATGAAAATGCGTTTGCCGTGATCAGATTTTAGTTCGTTGGCTAAGGCCATGCCGCCGCCGGTTAACATGCCGAGGCCAATTTTATAAAAGCTAACGGCGTCGCCCAGTTTTGCGGCCAAGGCCAACCCATCAAGAATATTTGGGACATCAAGGGCAACGATCAGGCGGTCATCGGACATGTGGGCTCTCCATTACTGCGGTTATTGGCGGCATAGCCTGTGGTCGAGTGCGGCGCAACTCACCCCAAAAATGCCAAAAGACGCGGCTGCGTTGGGGGCAGCCGCGTCCTAAGGTTCACGGTGACGACACCACCGGAACATCCATGCGAAATTCTGGGGAAGAAAATCGCTGGAACTGGGGTATACAAACTACTGGTTACGCGTCCTTGGTGTCAGTCTTGGGTTTTGTTTCGTCTGATAACATGGACCGCACAGCAGCGTCATGCGCCTTGAGGCGAGTCGCAATGGAATCGCGCAAGCCTTGGGGCTTGTGAGTTGCTTTTCCGTCTGGTGCTTTCGTGTTTTTCATAAACTAAACTGCCCTTTTCCGTGACCTACATATGTCGCCGCCAGTACCGGATTACTTGGGGAACTTATCGAATTGGTTCCCCCTTTTCACTTATTGCGCGGTCGAAATTACAAGTCATCTTGAACCCAGTGGGGTTGCATCCCATCTATTAAGGGAGGCCCAAGAAGGGCGTGTGCCGCGAATGCGGGCGCGTCACGGTCGGGTGCTTATTACAAAGGAGAGACCCATGAATTTAGATAAGTTCACAGAGCGGTCGCGCGGTTTTGTACAAGCCGCTCAGACGATCGCAATGCGCGAAAGCCATCAACGGCTTGCGCCTGAACATTTGCTCAAAGCGTTAATGGATGATGACCAAGGGCTTGCTGCCAATTTGATCACCCGTGGCGGTGGCGATGCACCTGCTGTGCGTTTGGCCGTGGACGCGGCAGTGTCCAAGATCCCGACTGTGTCTGGCGATGCCGGGCAGGTATATCTGGACAGCGCGACTGGCAAGATTATGGCCGAAGCTGAAAAGCTGGCCAAAAAGGCGGGCGACAGTTTTGTCCCTGTGGAACGTTTGTTAATGGCGCTCGCTTTGGTGAAGTCTAAGGCCAAGGATGCGCTGGATACGGGTGGCGTGACGGCCCAAGGCCTGAACGCAGCGATCAATGACATTCGCAAGGGCCGCACTGCCGATAGCGCCAGCGCCGAAGACGGTTATGACGCTTTGGCCAAATATGCCCGCGACCTGACAGAGGCCGCCGAGCAAGGTAAAATCGACCCGATCATTGGCCGTGATGAAGAAATTCGCCGTGCGATGCAGGTATTGTCACGCAGGACCAAGAATAACCCTGTGCTAATCGGTGAACCTGGTGTCGGTAAGACCGCAATTGCCGAAGGTTTGGCGTTGCGGATTGTGAATGGCGACGTCCCCGAAAGCCTGAAGAACAAAAAGCTAATGTCGCTTGATATGGGCGCCTTGATTGCTGGCGCGAAATATCGCGGTGAATTTGAGGAACGCTTGAAATCGGTCTTGAAAGAGATCGAGGATGCCGCTGGCGAGATAATTTTGTTTATCGACGAGATGCACACCCTTGTTGGCGCCGGTGCGTCCGAGGGTGCGATGGATGCTGCCAACTTGATCAAACCTGCGCTGGCCCGTGGTGAGCTGCATTGCATTGGTGCCACCACGTTGAATGAATACCGCAAGTACGTGGAAAAGGATGCCGCATTGGCACGCCGTTTCCAGCCACTTTTGGTTGAGGAACCGACTGTAACAGATACGGTTAGCATCTTGCGTGGGATCAAAGAAAAATACGAGCTGCACCACGGTGTGCGTATTGCCGATGCCGCGCTGGTAGCTGCAGCGACCTTGTCGCATCGCTATATCACGGATCGGTTTTTGCCCGATAAGGCCATCGATTTGATGGACGAAGCTGCCAGCCGTTTGCGCATGGAAGTCGACAGCAAACCAGAAGAGCTGGATGCGCTGGACCGGTCAATCATGCAGTTGCAGATTGAGGCAATGGCGCTAGGCAAAGAAGACGATGCCGCGTCCAAGGACCGGCTTACAAAGCTTGAAAAAGAGCTGGCTGATTTGCAGGACCGTGCGTCCGAGATGACCGCCAAATGGCAAGCCGAGCGTGACAAGTTGGAAGGGTCGCGCGGCCTGAAAGAACAGCTTGATCGTGGCCGCGCCGAACTGGATATCGCCAAGCGCGAAGGCGATTTGGCCAAAGCCGGAGAGCTGTCTTATGGCGTGATACCTGATCTTGAGCGCAAGCTGGCCGAGGCAGAGCAATCCGATGACCTGATGGTTGAAGATGCGGTGCGCCCTGAACAGATCGCTGAGGTCGTTGAGCGTTGGACCGGCATTCCAATGTCCAAGATGCTTGAAGGCGAGCGCGAAAAGCTGCTGCTTATGGAAGAAGAGCTTGGTCGCCGTGTGATCGGTCAGCGTACTGCGGTCACAGCCGTGTCCAATGCGGTCCGCCGCGCGCGCGCTGGTCTGAACGACGAGAACCGCCCACTTGGGTCGTTCTTGTTTCTTGGGCCAACGGGAGTCGGAAAAACTGAGCTGACCAAGGCTGTGGCCGAGTATTTGTTTGATGACGACAACGCGATGGTTCGCATCGATATGTCCGAGTTTATGGAAAAACATGCTGTGTCGCGCCTGATTGGTGCGCCTCCAGGCTATGTTGGCTATGACGAGGGCGGTGTGCTGACAGAAGCCGTGCGCAGGCGTCCGTATCAGGTTGTGCTGTTTGACGAGGTCGAAAAGGCGCATCCAGATGTGTTCAACGTGCTGTTGCAGGTGCTTGACGATGGGGTGCTGACCGATGGGCAGGGCCGCAAGGTTGATTTTAAGCAAACGCTGATCATCCTGACGTCAAACCTTGGGGCGCAGGCATTGAGCCAACTGCCAGACGGTGCGGATGCCTCTGCGGCTAAAGATGATGTGATGGACGCTGTGCGCGGACATTTCCGGCCAGAGTTCTTGAACCGCTTGGACGAAACTGTCATCTTTGACCGCTTGGCCCGCGAAGACATGGCTGGCATCGTGGAAATCCAACTGGGACTGCTGTCCAAGCGATTGGTTGGGCGCAACATGACGCTTGATATGTCTGATGGTGCGCTGAAATGGCTTGCTGACGAGGGATATGATCCTGTGTTTGGCGCGCGGCCGTTAAAGCGGGTTATCCAACGTGCTGTACAAGACCCATTGGCCGAGATGATCTTGGCCGGTGATGTCCTAGACGGTGCCACGGTGAGTGTCGATGCGGGGCCTGATGGGTTGATCGTCGGCGACCGCGTGGCCGCTTCAAACCGCCCGAAGCCTGACGATGCTGTTGTGCATTAATCAAGCCCAGCTTTGAAACGCAAAAGGGCCAGATCATGGTTGATCCGGCCCTTTTTGATGAAGAGCGCTAGGATACATCTCAATTATGGTGTGATGGGTTTTTTGCGGGTCCTCAATGGGACACTCCAAATGCAAATCAGCCCCGCAGAGAAAACTACGGGGCTGATTTCATTTCAGGCAATTCAAGCCCAAAATATTAGAGATAGGTATCGACGAACTCCGTGCCATCAACATTGTCCAGCACGATGATGTCACCGCTGCTGGCGTAGATTGTGGTGCTGTATTCCGACATGCTGAGAAAGTCCCAATTTGCGTAATTATCGAGCCAAGCGTCCAGATTGGCGCCGTCCACCACAATAGAATCAACGCCAATTTCGAAATCGGTAATTGTGTCCGCGCCATCACCCGAGGAGAAGTTGAAGGTGTCTGCGCCCTCGCCACCACTCAAGGTGTCGTTGCCAGTTCCGCCGGTAATTTTGTCGTCGCCTGCGTCGCCAGAGATGATGTCATTACCGCTGTCACCGAACATGTTGTCGCGGCCTTCGTTGCCTTCCATCACGTCGTTGCCTGCACCGCCGCGCATTGCGTCGTTGCCCTTGCCGCCGCCCATGATGTCATTGCCAGAGTTACCGTTCATGTGGTCATGCCCGTTGCCGCCAAAGAGGCGATCATCGCCTGAGCCACCGCGTAACTTATCATTGCCAGTGCCACCATGGATGAAGTCATCGCCCACGCCGCCATAAGCAATATCGTTGCCGTCACCGCCAAAGATTGCGTCGTCGCCGCTGTCGCCCCAGATTTTATCTCCGCCTGCGCCGCCTTCGATGCGATCGTTATCGGCACCGCCACGAATGCTATCTTTGCCGTTGCCGCCCGCAATGAAGTCGTGTCCTGAACCGCCGAAGAGGACGTCGTTTCCATCTTCTCCAAAGAGGCGATCGTTGCCTGCGCCGCCTTTAATTTTGTCATTGCCCGCGCCACCAGCGTAAATGTCATTACCGCCAAGCAGGTTGATAACGTCATCACCCGCAGTACCCGCCATAATGTCCGCGCCGACGGACGGCGCAACTGATAAAAATTCTGCGCCATAGACGGCATCAAAGATCGATTGTTCTAGTGTTGTTAATGGCATTTTGTTCCCCAATTATGTTAGTCGCCTGCCCGCGCAGGTGTATTTGCCTCAGCACAATTGAAAAAATGCAACATTGCAAAAAAAGGGCAGGTCACTAAATCGTGTCAAGAATATGGAGGGACAGTAGGAAATTCGGAATTAATTAACAAGGAATTAGCCGAATTGCGGCGAAAATAGGACCCTATGGTTGATCGCGGAAGACAATACTACCTCCTGAGGGCGATTGTTTCGAAGTGAGGCGGGTCGCTAGAGAATCGCATCAATTCTGACATTTTTGTGAGGTGGCGGGATCGTGAGGAATCTTTCAAATTGTTTCCTAGTATAAGCTTGTGAGACATTTTGACTGTCTTTTTATGGAGGTGCCTTAATGGCCTATCGCTGGACCAACGACCTGACTGCTGCTGATGTAACCCCCAAATCGATGGTGATGAGCCGTCGACAGATCATGGCAGGCGCTGCCGGATTGGGTGCAATCGGGTTCAGCGCGACCCAAGCGGCCGCGCAGGATACGCTTAAACCAAACAGTCTTGAGGACATCACTACATACAACAACTTTTACGAGTTCGGTACAGGCAAGGGCGACCCTGCTGAGAACGCCCATAAATTGGTGACGTCGCCTTGGTCGATTAAGGTTGATGGTCTTGTTGATAATCCGGGTGAATATAGTGTCGCAGATCTGATCGACGGTCTTGATATCGAAGAACGCATCTACCGGTTCCGCTGTGTCGAGGCATGGGCGATGGTTGTGCCATGGAATGGTGTCGAACTGGCAGACGTTTTGAAAAAGGCGGGGGTGCAGGCAAATGGCAAATACGTGGCCTTTGAAACTGTCGTACAAGAAGAGAACATGATCGGCGTTCAGCGCCGCGTGCTGGACTTCCCTTATGTTGAGGGCCTGCGCATGGACGAGGCGATGCATCCGCTGACTATGTTGGCGACGGGTATCTACGGCGAGCCGCTTGCCAAACAATCAGGCGCGCCGATCCGTATCGTTGTCCCTTGGAAGTATGGCTACAAATCGATCAAGTCGATTGTGCGCATCACTGTGACTGATCGAGAACCACCGACGAGCTGGAACAAAGCCAATGCGCGTGAATACGGTTTCTATAGTAACGTGAATCCAACGGTCGATCATCCACGTTGGTCCCAAGCAACCCACCGCGAGATTGGTGGCGGCTTGTTTGCCAAGCGTCAGCCAACATTGATGTTCAACGGATATGAAGACGAAGTCGCCAGCCTGTACGAAGGCATGGACCTGACCGTAGACAGCTAAATTCCAATGCGGCTCGGCAGGTGTCGGGTCGCTTACTATATATACATAGAAAAGTTCCCCCATGACAGTTGCGAATACAATCAACGGCGCCCTGCGCAAAATTCCCGCTTGGCCGATCTATTGGATTGTCGCTGCATGGACGGGCTGGATGTTCTATCTGGCTGCGACCGGAAAGGGCGGCGGTCCGGAGCCGATCAATTGGCTGGAACGTGAATACGGAGAGCTTGGGCTGAAGCTGCTGATTGCAGGGTTGTTGATTACGCCGTTGCGTACATGGACGGGGATCAACTTGATTAAGTTTCGCCGCGCCATTGGGGTGACAACTTGTTTCCTGATCCTCGCACATTTTCTCGTCTGGGCGGTTTTGGATGTGCAAACGTTTGAACGGGTCTGGATGGAGGTTGTGAAACGCAAATACGTGACGGTTGGGATGGCGGCCTTTGTGCTGATGATCCCATTGGCGATCACATCCAACAACCGGTCGATGCGCAAGCTGGGACCGTTGGTTTGGCGTAAGTTGCATAAGCTGACGTATCTGATCGCTGTGCTTGCTGGTATTCACTATCTTTGGCTGGTGAAGGGCTTTCAGATCGAGCCGATTATCTACATGGCCGTAATTCTAGGGCTGCTTGCGGTGCGATTCACGTGGAGTCGCAAGAAAATCCTGTAATTCACCCAGAGTGAATCGGTGATTTGCGCAGCCTCTTGTGGGTAAGCCTGTGGATAACCCTAGATGTAGGGATTGGCGTAAATCGAGAGGGTCATAAAGTTGCGAAGTGACCTAGGGTCGGCGAAATATCCCGCAGCTAAGCCCCTTAAAACATGGGTAAATCGGTGAAATGCAAAGAATTTCACGTTTTTGTAAAATAGGGGTTGCGGGTCTATGTTACTAACTCTAGAACCCCCCTTACCGGACGAG
>OJHH01000637.1_pt1 | contig 11817 bp, 5 predicted proteins | sample 1594911 | NCBI WGS metagenome assembly OJHH01 (sample SAMN05416787, study PRJEB24817) | seawater metagenome | isolation source: Sea water | place: Canada:Atlantic | collected 2013-11
CACCTCTCTATTCGTCGGCAGCGTCAGATGTGTATAAGAGACAGAGTTTAGACTTAGTAACACGGCTAAAAAACAAATGGAAAATCAAACTGTCTGAGTCCACCCAAATACACCTAAATAATCAATTTGGTATAACCGATGGAAACAGGTCTAATTTATCGGAAACCTCGTTCTTAGAAGATGGACTAAATAGCTCATTTACATCTTCTACAAATGAAATTCTAATGAACGGATATGATTTCAGTTCAAAAGCTAAGTTTCTGAAAAAACTAAAAAAGGAAGGACGAAACTGGGTAACCTCGTTAGACTTTAAGCTAGCTGAAAACCAAAAAACAAATGATATAGACAATAGTCAAGTGAGCGAATTGTTTTCATCCGAAATCCTTCAAAAGCTAGAAAATCATCAAAATGAGCAAACTATTTATGGAAAAACAGCTTATACTGAGCCTTTAAGCAAAGACAAATACCTCATTCTTTCTGCCAACTTCAACAGAAGTGTGAATTCTCCTACTCAAACTACATTTGACGTATTAGATTCTCAAGAACAGCTCAACTCCACTTTTTCAGGTGCTTTAAAATCTGAACTAACAAGCGCTGCTTTTAGCTTGGCTCTTAAGATGAATAAAAAGAAACACAGATTAAATTTAGGAGTCTCTCCAGTCACTTATACACTAACAAATTCCTCTGAGATATTCATCAAAGGTATCGAAAAGAAAAAAGAAACCATCCTACCATTTCTCTTTTACAATTGGAAAATTTCCAATCTAAACGAAATGAAGTTTAACTATTCCACAGAGATTAATACACCTGGAATCTCAGAGCTTTTTCCAATTGTAAATAACTCTAATCCTAATTTTATTTCTCGTGGAAATGAAAACTTAGATCTTGGTTATTCTCACAATTTCGAATTAGCTTATAATTCATTCAAGTCTTTTAGCAGTAAAACGTTGTTTTTAAATTTGACCCATACTATTAGTCATGATCGAGTTATTAATACCATAAATGTTTCTGAGAATTTCATTCAAACTATTACTCCAGAAAACTCCGAAAAGTATAATTCTACAAACCTTTATTTAGAATACGGATTTAATATCTCCAAGCTGGGAATTCATCCGAGTGCTGGGGTAGATAGTAGACTAACTAATTACATAGGAAAAGTAAACCAAGAAGAAAATGAAGTGACAGAAAGTGTAAGCCGTTTAACAGCTTCAGTTTCCAACATAGACCAATCTAATTTCAGTTTAAAGCTGGGGTATGGATTGAACTTTAATACTTCAGAATACTCTTTAAGGAAAGAATTTAACCAGGAGTTTTTTAACCAAGACACCTATTTGAATTTAACCGTTAATTTTAGTAAACGTCTTCGTTTCAAAACAGATATTACACAAAACTTTTATTCTAAAGAGTCATTTTCTGATTCAAGAACATTTACTATCTGGAATAGTTCTTTGAGTGTATCTCTAGCAGAATCTAAATGGAGATTTGGAGTCATGGCCAAAGACATGCTCAATCAAAATATTGGTTTCAGCAGAACCAATTCCTTGAATTCATTAAACGAAAGCAGATTCAACGCGCTAGGCCGTTACATGGCTTTAAATCTCACTTATAGCTTTAAGAAAAAGTGATTTTTTTATCAACTTGAGACGTTCAATGGAATTCTAAAGATCATTGATTTAAGAGTGTTTCAGGAAAATCTAAGCGAATAACTTAAACTCTACCAAGTTTAATGTACATAGAATCAAGAATACTCAACGCTTAAAATCTAAAAAGTAACCGCCTTATTCTCAAAACCCATCTTTCAGGATTCCTCCGTTTATGAGATATATCATGTTCTCATCTCCTAAAAAACATTAGCTTCGCCATATAACGGTTGGAAGAATTAGATGATTATTCTTTTCAGCGTTGCAACGCCAGAATAAGATAACCCATGAAGTTACTAGAAATCAGAAAGGAAGTAATGCTCACCCTCGAGAAATCGATGGATGAACTTCTCAGCAAGTATTTGAAATCTCCTGACACCAATTGGCAGCCAGCAGATTTTCTTCCTGATGCTTCTGATCCTGGATTTCATGATCAGGTAAAGGAAATTCAAGAGCTTTCTAGAGAAATGAATTATGACCTATTCGTTACGCTTATAGGAGATACCATCACTGAGGAAGCGTTACCTACTTATGAGTCTTGGCTAATGTCGGTAGTAGGAATAGATAACGAAGGAAGAAACGGCTGGAGTCAATGGATTAGATCTTGGACTGCGGAAGAAAACAGACATGGAGATTTACTTAATAAGTATCTGTACTTATCTGGCAGAGTAGATATGAAAGAAATGGAAATTTCTACGCAACACTTGATCAGTGATGGGTTTGATATTCAAACAGGTAAAGATCCATATAGAAACTTTGTTTATACTAGTTTTCAGGAGGTAGCTACCAATATTTCACACAGAAGAGTAGCTAGTCAGTGCAAACAACTGGGGAATGATTTATTAGCTAAAATTTGTGGAAACATAGCAGCGGATGAAGCCCGTCATGGAAGAGCTTATAGTGATTTCGTTTCTAGAATTTTTGAATTAGATCCTTCTGAAATGATGCTGGCTTTCCAAGATATGATGAAGAAGAAAATAGTAATGCCGGCTCATTTTTTAAGAGAATCAGGAGGAGCTATCAATGATCTTTATTCTCATTTCTCAGATGCAGCACAGCGTGTGAATGTGTATACCACATATGATTATATAGACATCTTAAAAGGGTTACTAAACGACTGGAAAATAGCCGATAGAACAGACCTTACTTCTGAAGCTGAAAAAGCTAGAGATTTTCTAATGGCGCTGCCAAGCAGACTAACTAGAATTTCAGAAAGAATAGCTATTCCAGAAGCACAGTATGAATTTAGCTGGGTAAAGAGATAAGAATTCAAACTGGTTTTTACTTCTTAGATTGACTTTTCACTAAGGCTTTCAGGCCTTCTGTCGACTTATCGAAATCTTCCATATCTAAGAAATCACCCTTTCCTAGATCAGCTAATTCTGCCATCTTCTTTTTAGTAAAATTAGTTCCCTTAATTCCTAGAACAGATAGGTTAATGTTTCTTCGAGAATTTTTAGTCACCAACTTTTCTATGGCTTCTACTTCTGAAACCCTAAAAACTCCATCTGTAGCTATATACACTCTATTGTTTCCCTTAGAGATAAAAGAAGACTTAGCTGTACTGTAAGCTTGTTTTAAACCTCTTTCTCCATTGGTAGCACCTTGAGGAGATAACGCCCTAATTTCAGAGATTATTTCTTCTTTGTTAGCTCCACTGGTCGGCTCTAAAAGAACGTTCGTATTTCTAGCATATGAGACTAAAGAAATTTTATCTTCTGGCCTCATCATAGCTACTAGCTCTATCATGGAGGCTTTTAATATGTCCATCCTTCCATTCTGATTCATAGAGCCTGATACATCAACCAAGAAGACAATATTATTTGGTTTGTAAACCCTAGAGTCAAATTCAGAAAAAGGCTCGTCTGGCATGATCTCCACAAGTTCTTCCTCTTTCACTTCCTCGGCTATTTCAAGTTCTTCTTCTTCTTCCATTAACTCTTCTTCTGGAACTTCCTCAATAACTTCTGCTATTTCTTCTTCCTCCACAATTACAACTTCTGGTTCGGGAACTAGCAATGGAGTTAAGTCAAAAACAAAACGGTGGTTTTTAGAGTTTACATAACTGTATAATTCTGCAGATTCATAGCCCTCTGCTTCCACCAGAAAATAGAAATACCGTATAGGCAGTTTCGCTGAACGTTCTCCATTCCTATCTGTAGATAAATCTACTGCTACTACGCCTCTATCTATAAGTCTGATTTGAGCACCTTTTATTCTCTCTTTAGTTCCTTCTTCCTGAACCACGAAATCCGTAACAAATGTCTTTTCATGACCTGCAGGTCTCTCGTTAAAATTAGGACATGATGGATTTCCATAAGGATCTATATACTTTACATTTCCCTTGATTTTTATCTCCAATGGCTCATTCATAGTGCTGAACCAGATGGTGATTTTATCGTTAAATACACCTTCTGAGAATGGATTGAATTTCCACCTGAGATATACAGTATCTCCTGGAGCCACACTTTTAGAACTGATATGAGCTGCATAGTCTCTAGGAAAATCATTAGTTAATAATAGGGAAGACTTTGTTCCAGTATTCACCAAGTAAATCTCCTTTTCTAGGCTAGTATCAGGTCCTATATTTCCATAGTTAATTACTCTTTCCGACACACTAATTTGTGCATCTACTAGCGTTGCAATAATTACTAATAATAAGGTAAGAAAGAGCTTCATTCTGATAAAACGTTTAGAATGCCAAAGCATTGTTAATAGCATTAGTTAACCACATACTGTGCCAGTGCATCAGCTATTTTTCTATCGTTAGATAATCTAGGAACTTTATTCTGTCCTCCCAGTTTTCCTTGACTCTTCATATAGCTTTCGAAAGCACTGGAGTCCAACTCAGAAATAACCAACTCTCTCAGTACTTTTCCCTTTATTAAATCCAAGTAATATACATTCTGCTCCTTCATGCTTTTCTCTAAACTATTGATGAAAGCATTTTTATCTTTTGGTTTACTTTCAAACTCAACAAGCCATTCATGGTATGGTAATCCTTCTACAGGAGTTACCTGTGGAGCCACATGAAACTCTCGGATACTCGCCCCATGTTCTTCGCAGGCAGCTGTCATGGCAGTTTCTACTTCTTTTCCTATGACATGCTCACCAAATGCAGAAGTGAAATGTTTAATTCTTCCTGTCACCTTAATTCTAGGTGGATTTAACGAAGTAAATTCTACAGTATCTCCTATGCTATAAGCCCACAAGCCAGCATTAGATGTGATCAAAAGGGCGTAGTTTTTATTTAATTCTACCTGCCCTACGTGCAGTCTGGTAGGATTTTCATTGCTAGCTTCTTCAGCTGGAATAAATTCAAAGAACATTCCTGCATCTATATTTAAGAGCATTCCTTTTTCAGATTGAGAATCCTGAAAAGCTATAAATCCCTCACTAGCTGGATATAACTCAATTGTAGGGATTTCCTCTCCTATTAATTCTTTAAAACGCTCTTTGTAAGGATCAAAATTTACACCTCCATAAACGAATAAGGAGAAGTTAGGGAATACTTCTTTGATTTTCTTTTTACCAGTTCTTTTTAAAAGCTCTTCATAGTACATCTGCACCCAGCTAGGGATTCCACTAATCAAAGTCATATCCTCCTTCAATGTTTCATCAGTGATAGCACTCACTTTTTCTTCCCAATCTTCTATGCAGTTAGTTTCGAAACTTGGCATTCTGTTTCTCTGTAAATATGCAGGGACGTAATTAGCCACAATGCCAGATAACCGTCCAAATTTCACACCTGAAGGAAGTGTTTCTAATAAAGGACTTCCCTGAAGAAAAATCATCTTCCCATTTAAAAAATCTGAATTTCCCGATTCCGCCACATAACAGAATAATGCATTCCTAGCAGCTGCTATTTGAGTCTTTAGGCTCTCCTTCGTTAAAGGAATGTACTTAGCACCAGAAGTAGTACCAGATGTTTTGCATAAATAGTCTGGCTTTCCTGGCCAAAGCACATCTGAAGCGTTGGCTTTTATCTGTTCAACATATGGCCGAAAAGCCTCATAATCTTTGGCTGGAATAGTGGATTTATATGAGTGATAGTCCATCCCAGATTTCAATCCATGATCAGAACCGTATTTCGTCTTAGCACCTGAATTAATAAGGGAATCTAAGACTTTCAATTGAGTTTCTGCAGCAGAGCCAGCTTTCTTAAGCAGTCTTTTTTTTACTCTCTTGGCCAATGGTAGTGCCACCAATTTCTTCAATCCCATGGTGTAAAATTAACTATTGCTACGCTAATATTAGAAACAAAAAACGCCCTGCTACAAAGCAAGGCGTTTCATATAACTTTAAAATATTTTTTCTACTCGATAACCAGAGTTTTCTCAAGTTTACCTAGCTCACTGTTCATCCTTATTACATACGAACCGGTAGGCAATGAAGACACATCAATAGTTAATTTGTGAGATCCAGCTTGATCGTTTCCTACATATAAATTTTCCAAATGCTTTCCTTGAATATCAAAAAGACCAATTATCAATTCTGCATTTGATGCCAAATCATACTCGAGAGTAATTACATCAGATGCTGGATTAGGGTATATACTGGCTTTTACTGCGTTCGTTTCAGTTTCTTCAACATCTACCAATACATCGAAATTCATTCTCACCATAGGAATTCTATCCAAATAGTTCAAAGAAGGAACTCCATCATCATCATTAAATCTAGCCCAAGCAGTTAATGGCTGTGCCTCACCACTCATAGAAAAAGTAACTTCAGAAGGGGTGTCGATAGTTCCGACTACTGCTAAATAAGTAGAGTCCTCAATTAATGAAATTGGAGTATCAAAATTAAACACCATCATTTGCTCATCTCCAAAACTATTTAAATGGAAGAACTGCACTACCTGGAGTTCTGTGGTAGCTATTGGTTCCAAAATCACTCCTTCATCTAAAGAGAAGCCATATAAGGTGGCGTAGCAATGTGATCCTGTTAATGTACTTGAACTCATTCCTGCAGAAATACTGTAAAGCTCATTACCTTCATCAGAAGGAACGTAAACAGCACCAACTTCGTAAGTAGTATTATCAAATTCTTCAGCTGGGAAATAATAAGAATCAGCCCCTCCTTCATCTCGAGCTAAAGTACTTGGCGTTACTTCTATAGTTTTTACCACCTCATTATTATCAGGTGATTCATCTTCTTGGTTTTGTGAAATGACATATTCTAACTCGTAAGTCTCTACGTCAGATGGAAGTGCCACAATCCCTGTTTCAAACGTTGTTGACTCATCTGGAAACAAAGTGACATTTCCTGAAACACTTGAGTCTATTTCAGATCCTCCTTGTGTAATTGTGGTGGTTAAGTTAACCCCCATTTGAGCTTCTCCTCCTCTGTTTTCGGCTTGTGCTGATAAGTCGAGTTCGATGGTAGATGAAGATGGATACTTAAAATACTGCATTCCCAGAAAATCTTCAAAATCATCTGACGATTGAATATCTAAATCACCATGAAGAGTATGGTCGATCTGTACATTATTCTGTTCAATAGAGATTAATTGAATATCATCAATCATCCAGAAGTAATAAGATCCACTAAACGAAAACCTAATTTTCACATCAGATTCTCCCCCAGCGAGACCTGAAATGTTTTTTCTAACTCTCATGTCTCTCGGAGAACTCGCATTGGTTCCAGTAAAATCATTTACAATCACATCCTGAAATTCACCTCCGTTTACACTTAACTGAATTTTAGTAACTGAGTCGAAATTTTTCAAATACTGATTGAACTCTAAAGCCACATACACTTTATCCGTTAAATCCAGAGAAGCGGTTGTCAAAGAAGAATTATGAGGGGCTGCCGAAATACCCGAACCGAAATCTCCACAGTCTCCTTCCGAAGAATCCCAAAAATCAGAATCAAAGATTAAGAATCCATTGTCTGCCGTAGGTGACAAAATAGGTTCTCCACCTTCTAGACCATCATCAATACAGTTTCCTGCTGTTCCTATAAGGTTGTTCGGTGTAGTGGTAGAACTTCTATACTCCCACTTAGCATCAGTAAGAACTAAACCAGTGTCATAATTAGTATTGGTCCAACCTACAGGAATACCATCTGAAAAATCTTCTTCCCAGAAGACTTCTTCTATTCGAAGTGATTCTTCTTCAGCTCTTTCAAATTCATAAGTTCCATTATCAGGAGTGTACTCATATGTCTGAGCTACAGCTCCTACTAAGCACAATAACATGCATAGCACTAGAGAGAATAAGTGTTTCATTTACGACATTTTAAAGTTAGGATACAAATGTGCGTATAAAAATAGAGCCGATTCTGTGAGAATCGGCTCATAAAAAAGTAAGATATTTCCTACTGATTGTTAATTACTTGAAAGTGTCTTTGTAGCCTTGAAATTTTCTCCAATAAAACTATAGTTATACAAACCAACTGTTAAGTCCAAATCACTTAGTATTAAAGTTTTACTTCCTGCAGAAACGGTTCCTAAATCTTCAGAATAAACTACTCTTCCTGTCATATCAGTAATCTCAAAAGATAGTTTTTGAGCTACATCTAGTATGTAAGGAATGGTTGTTTTTCCCAAAATTGGATTCGGATAGTTCTGACCTATTGTAAGATTTTTCTCATTTATTTCAGGAACTGAAATTATATCACTTGTACTAATTCTGATTGCTGGGGATATATCATCGAATATAAACCAGTCCTGAGCTCCTCCTGCTCCGAAATTTCCAAATATCAAAGTTGAGAAATCATTATCGTATTCTGATGCATCTAATTCTAATGTTCCTTCTCCTTGAAGATGCTGAACTCCTACCACATAAGACTCGCCTGGTGTTAATTCAATTTGATCGTCCATTTCAATGGCCATAAAACCGCTACCGAATATATCAGACTGTTCAATACTAAATTCTGTAGCCGTTATAAACTCTGGCGTAGCTCCATTTAAAAACAAAACAATGGCTGCTTCTTGACCTGATTGGGTTCCTGAACCTAAACTAATAGAAGCGGCTTCAAACCTTGTTCCTGGTTCAAAGCAAGTGAATGTAGTAGCTAATATCCATTCGTTAGATGTAGTAGCTTCACCAAGAGCTCCGTCAAATTCTGCTCCTAGGTCATTATAGTCATCATTTGCCCAAAATATTTCATCTATTCTAAATTCTTTCTCATTCACATTGTCTTCTGGCAAACCTTCTGAGCCATCCTGAACCGCTGTATAAACCACGTTATAATCACCAAGAGTTTCAGGAATGAAATCTGTAAAAATCCAAAACTGAGCCGTTTCACCTTGTACAATATTAGTTGGATCACTTTCACCAGTGTAAACTGGAACCATTTCGTCTTCTAGAAAAACCTCAACAGTCATCTTAGCGTTCACCGCTTCCAATCCTCCTAAATTAGTGATTTCTCCTCCTAAATTTAACGTGTGAAGTTGCTCTAATGGAGTAATGGTATATTCAAAATCATTAATTATATCTCCAGTATAAACTGTTTCCATACTTAAATCATTTTCTTCTGGGATCAATACTGTTACATCATCTATGAACCAACCATAAGCTACTCCCGAAGTAGCTGTTTCATAATTAAACCTAATCCAAAGATCGTTCTGTCCTTGAACATTTAAGGTCATATTATAAGTTCTAGTTATAGTATTGGTAGTAACTGAACCACCGCCAGCTGTAAGCTGACCAATATCTTGTTGATTTCCGATTTGCTCCCAGTTGTCGCCATCGTTACTCACCTCTACTTTTAAAGAATCTGTAAACCTAGCACCGTACATCTCAAACTGAAGTATAGCAGATTCAATGGTAGAAACATCTATTGCTTGAGCCGTTGTTAAAAAGTACTGAGATTGAAGAAGAGTTTCTGTTTCATCCTGAGCGTCTCCGTTCCATACAAATGCATATTCACCACCTGAAGCAGAATTAATGTTTCCGTTATAAAACCATCCATTCTCAGTATCTCCTATTACCCAATCGTAATTTCCTACTACGGCTTCTGTTTCCCAAAGTGTAGCATCAGAAAAATCGCTGTACCAAAAAGGGACAACATCACCACCTCTTAAAGAAGGTTGAGAAACCTCATCATTAGCTCTTATTTCAGAAGCTAATTGGGCTGGTAGAGTTTGAATGTTCTGTGCCATTGCACCTACTGTGGCTAGAACAGTAAAGATAAAAGTGTAAATTTTTTTCATGTTAACTATATTTTATGTGAAAGGTACAACTTCAAGATAAATTACCCTCAGTATGAACATAAAAAAAGGGTCATCTTTTCAGATGACCCTTTTCTCAAACTATATTTTCTGATTGTTTATCTAACGATCATTCTCTTAGTTACCTTTTCACCATTAACTACTAAAGAATAGTTATACATTCCAGCTGCTAATTCAGCAGTGTTAAAGTCAATAGTGTATGAACCTGCAGCTCTTCTTCCTTCTTTAGAAGAGAAGATGTGCTTTCCAGTTAAATCTATAACTTCAAACTGAACATCTGCAGTTTGTGTTAACGAATAATTAACAGAAGTCATTCCGTTAGCTGGGTTAGGTACATTTTGTCCTAAAGTAAAGTTATCAGTAACCACTTCATCAATAGAAGTTACGGCATCCTCATTAAAATTCAATCTTACCATTGGGATATCGCCTGTGAAATACCAGTCTACACCTGCAGTTCCGAAATCACCAAAAATAAATGCAGTTTGATCTGGAGCACCTTGTGCTTCTGCTACTTGAAGACCTTCACCACCAAAGTAAGTTACTACTGGTAATACTAAGTCTCCATTAGTTACATCAATAGGTTGCTCTAAAACAACAGTTACCCATGTAACATCTCCACCTGAGAAATCATTATAATTTCCTTCCCAAATTATAACTTCATCCGACTCAGAAAGAGGGTCAAAGTTTTCAGAAGAACCGTCTAATAATTGAACTAACATCTCTTCTCCAGGAACAGTGTTGTTTGTCAATGCGAAATCAATAGCATAAATAGTTCCATCTCCAAACATTTCAAATAACGAACCTGCAGAGAATCCTACACCTTGGTCGTTATTTCCAGGGAACTGACCTCTGATTGTTCCATTATCTCTAGCCATAATGTGCTGTGTCATAGCAATACCTGCTACAGCTGAGTTATTAGAAGCATCATCATCTTCAAGCTCACCACTTACAGTTAATGTAAAGTCATAATCACCTACATCTAGACCATCAGTAGCCCATTGAAGAACCGCTAAAGAATCTACAGCTTCACCAGCAGCTACAGCTACTGTTTCAGAAGTATTCACTTCTCCATTAAATTCTCCTGTAAGAATCACCTCACTTTGATCAACAGATCCCCAGTTGATGATAGGTGTGTAAGCCATTACATCAGGTCTTTGAGATGCTGGATACTGGAAATATTCTAAACCAGTTAAAATTTCTCCGTCAACTTCTTCAACAGCTACAAAACTAGTTCCATTAACGTTAGTATAAGAAGAACCATTTGCAAAAGCATTTCCTTGTACAGAAAGGTCATTTTCGAATCCGTCAAAAATTGAGACATCATCTAAGAACCATGCATAACCAAAAGTTCCTACCCATCTGAATCTGATAAATACTTCAGCTTCTCCACCAGCTACTTCAGAAATATCAAATCTCACTAAAGTTGGGTTAGCAACGAAATCTTGAGTTTCCATATCAGGCCAAACTTCAAATCTAGTTCCTGAATCAGCATCTGCTACTTCGTACTCTTCAACATCTGGCCAGTTAATACCATCAGTAGAAATTTCTACTAAACAATATTCGTTACCATCACTAGCTCCACCGTCCCACATATAATATTGAGTAGCGAATTCTAGGTGAACATATGGGTGGTCAGTTAAGTCAATAGCTGTTGTGTTTTGTATCCAACAGTTTTCAATACCACTTTGGTTAGCCCACTCATCTGAATCTACCATAGCAGCTCCATCATCATAAGTAACAGAGTTAATAGTAGGAATAGTAGCCGCTCCTCCAGTTTCTAAACCAGTACCTATTTCGAAATTTAATCCAACAGCTCCGAACTCTCCAGTAGTCCAGTCATTAGCGTCAGAAAAAGTGTTTTCCCAGATAATATCTCTATCTGTAGTTGGAAGTACATCTACTGTTGTAGATATTCTGTCTGCATTGTTTTTCACTAATTGAGCAGATGGCTTGTTAACTTGACCAAAAACTCCACCAGAAATAAGCGCAGCGCTTAAAATC
>OJHH01000640.1_pt1 | contig 11790 bp, 10 predicted proteins | sample 1594911 | NCBI WGS metagenome assembly OJHH01 (sample SAMN05416787, study PRJEB24817) | seawater metagenome | isolation source: Sea water | place: Canada:Atlantic | collected 2013-11
CCCGTAGACCTCAGCGTCTATGTGCACGCAGGTCTCCGCAGAGCCGGACTCGTCGAGGTCCAGGTCAAAGAAGAAGCAGCCGCAGTAGCCAGGGTCGTCTTTGTTGGGGTCTCCCACGCAGTTGTCTTCGGGGCCTCCCTCGGGGTCAATCGTGAGCGGGTAGCGCGCCCATGAGTCGTCTACCGTCAATGCTACGGTGCACTCGTCATCGTCGCAGCGCAGGTCCATCCAGCTGTCGAGGACGCGGCCGTCTGCATCCCATGCGGCGAGACCGGTGTAGGTCAGCACATCGTGGTCGCCGATGAGGCGCAGACCTTCGACGGTCTGCATGACGCTTCGGTCAGTTCCAAGGGCGAGGGCCACCTGTAGGGGGCCTGTTCCCGGTGGGGCGTTGTGCACCTCGAACCCGTGCCGCAGGCCGCGCTCGGTGGTCTCAAACCACGCGTCAATACCTGGGTGTTCGTAGATGACGCCGGTCGAAGTGGTGTGAACTGGGGCGTTGCCCAGAGCCCGATGGTCCCCGGAACGGCCCCACCACATTGGCGTGAACTGCACAGGTTGGTCGGCGGCCGTGCCAAGTTGGGCGCCAACATCCACGAACGACACGTCGAGTGGTGCCATAGGAGTCTGAAGCGCATTCTCTCGCACCCAGCTGGTGTCCGCTGCGTCTGTGTCCTGCGTCTGTGGCTACATGACGCAGCCCGCAAGTAGTGCCAACCAAGGCCCGGCCAAGCGTGTGCTCATTGTATGTTCCCCTGAACGACCTAGTGTACCCCTCCTGTCTAGATAAGTAGAGCTAAATCCTCATTAGTTGCATGAATAGCGCCTATAGAACGCCCGATTTGGCCCCGTTGATCGGTTGGTGCCTCGGGCGTTGGCTGTTTGAGACCCTCTTCGAGGGTTCGCAGTCCACTGGTACAGACCCGTCATTCGGGGTGTTAGCCCTAAAGCCGTGGACGACGAACTACCATCTGGTGCTGAGATTTTAGCGATGTTCCACCCCGGCCAACTGTTCGGGGCGTCGCTTGGCGATGGCCGTGCAGTCCGCCGCTACTGGGCTCGTCTCGCGCGCAAGTTTCGCGACGAAGAACCTGAGGTATTTCAGCATGCCCGCCAGTTATTCGAGAGGGCTCGTGACGTTGGCGAGGCGACGGATGTCCCCATCCCGTCTGAGCAGCCCGTCTCACGTCCTGCGCCGGTAGAATCGGTGGATGTGGTCGAAGCGGTGGTGCGTCCTGCACCGGTCGGAGTGGCCCAGTGGCTTGCCGCGAAGGACCATGCAGCGCTGGCGCGATTGGTGGAGTTTGATCCTGGTTCAATCACGGGTAAGGCACCAATGCGGGACGTCCTATTGGCGGTTGTCCTGGGGGCAGGGCCGGACCTGACTGAGGGGCAGAGAGCAGCGGTAGAGCGTGAGCTGGACCACCAGCTGCTCGAGCTGTCTCCAGACGATGAAGCGCGCATTCGAAACGGTCTTGCAGACGGCGAGTTCGTCCGCGAGATGCGCCTGGATGACGCGGTTCCGCCTGCGCTCATGGCGTTGGTGCATGCATGCGGTGTGCTCTCGGTACCCGACTTCGTTGAAGCGATGAACGACATCACTGCGACGGCCGGCTCGGATGACTACGAGGCGCTGTTGACCCGTCTTCGGGACAGTCCACCGGCGTGGGCCGTGATTCGACGGGCGGTCGCTACCCTTGCCCAGCGCAGCCGGCACCTACCCGAGCCAGTCCAGGTTCCTCCTGCGTTGTTGGACACGTTTACCAAGCGCACAGGACTGCCGGAAGGGCTGTTCATGGCCTTCTTGCTGACGGCATTGACGGTGGGTTCCCTGGTCGGCCTGTTCGTGATTCGGCTGGTTTTCGGACGGTTCCCTGGTGGGGATGAAGACCCACTGCTCTATGTTGTGATCATGCCGGGCTCGCTGGCTGTCGGGGCCTCGCTGGTGGGTGGATATCTGGTCGACCTGATGATGAAGCGTCAAGCGACCACCCGCCAAGAACAGGGCGTTCGAGACCTCTCTGCCGCCTTCAATTTGTTCCCGTCAGAGGTCTGTGGGGCCATCTGGGAAGCGACGGACGCGCTGGCACAGGGGCCACTGCTCCAGAGGGCGCTGCACACCATGGAGCTGGACCCACGCTTGCTGTTCGATCTGTGGAGTCCGGAGCTAGCGGCGCGTCTACTGAGGGCTGAGGACGGCCACTGAAACCCCGGTCAAGGACGTCGGCTAACGGTGGTAGGCCTGGCGGTTTGCGAGTGTCAGCGCATCAACGTCTCAGACGGTGACCACACAACAAAGCTGCCATCGTCGCACTCGCTGCGCACGTCAGCCTCGGTGACGTCGTTGCCGTCCTCGTCCACGCTGTAGAACCACCAGTACGACTCCGAGCCGTCGCCCAATGTGCCAATAAAGCAGCCGGCAATGATGTCCTCTTCGTCTACGCAGGTGGTCTCGACGTACTCGGTGCCCAGCGCCGCACATACGCCGAGAGCCGTTACATCCGAGCCGGGCGCGTCCAACAAGCTTCGCCACTCTTGGCAGTAGCCACGCGGCTCCATGCCCACACGCAGGTCGCAATGCGCATCTACGTGGTCCACGGGAAGGTTCTGTGCACAGCTGGTCCACACCGAAAGCACGACAGCGAACAATCTCATGTACACCTCCTACATGGGCATAGGTGAGGTCGACCCGACCGTCTATGGCGGAGAGAGATGTTGAAAGAGCTGCCCGCGACGCTGGTGAAGGCCTCGGTGTCGGCCTTGTCCGAGCGCTACGAGACCGCCGAGGTCTGCAAGAAGAATTGGACTCGTCGACTGTGTCTACCGACCCATTGCCCTGTGGACCTTGAACATCACCGCAAGGCCGTTGAGGAATGGAATGAAGCTGTGTGGCCCCTGCCCACCGCCGGTCCGCGGGATCGGATGGACCTCAAGATCGGCGTCGATTGTCGCGATGAACTCCACCATTGCTTCTCGTTCCTCATCCGGCAGCCCCCCGCCGATGGCGACGAAATCGATGGACTCGGTTTCGATGATCTCCTTGACTCTGTCCTTCGAATTGCAGGCGACGACATCTCTGCCGTACCGCTGCCACTCGTCAACAAGAACGTCCAAGGTCGACTGCAGTCTTCCGATAGCCAGAATTCGTGGTTCCATTTGCAAAGAGTCCTCCCGGTCAGCACCTACGCAGCTGACCATTAATATAGTGAAAATCATAAGAATCGCGCGACCTCTTCCTCGGGTCAGCGCAGCGCGGCTTCGATGGGCCGCTTCTTGAACGGTCCCAGGCGATGAACGAGGCGATGGGTTCGCACGCTCTCGCTACAGGGCTCACAGGTTCAAACGGATGGCACACGCCAACAGCCAAGGCGACTTCGCCGGACCGGCCCCGGTAAGCACGCCCCCGGGCTTGAACCAGTCTCCGAAGGCGACGACCGACAACTTCTTCGGCACGGCAAACCAGGCCACGGAACCACCCGCGCCGGCGCCTATGTATCGGGCATCTGTATCACTGGGCCGGATTGGGAATCCGGCGATGCTGTAGATTGAATCGTTGACATTGGTGCGCCAGAGGAAGGTCGCCTTCGCGGCCACCCGCACCCGCGGGTGTGGGAAAGCATTCAGCCCGGGAACGACGCCGGAGGTATTTCCCGGTGCGATCTGGGTCACCGCCCCCAAGACACGAGGGTCCGGGTAGGGCGCCCGAAACGTCCCCAACGGCGTGGCGGCGCTGTCCCCGCTCGAACGGCCTGCGTCTAACGTCGCGGTGAGCCTCATCGGCAGCCCTGTAGGCACGCCGACATGGCCGACCGCACCCCAAGCGAGGATTCTTCGTTCCGAAAACTGCCCGACTTGACCGTGAACGTCGAAATGGAAGTCGACAATGGGATCCCTGTCCGGAGGAGCCGGCTGCCGAGACCAGCCGGTGCCGACCGTGTGCCGTGTCTCCTGCCCCGAACCCGACGCATAGACGGCCTCGGTCTGGGCCGTGCCTAAGTAGTACATCGTGTGTTCGGTAGTCTTCACTGGGCTGTCCACCTCCCACCAAGACGCCCAGAACAGGCTGTTCGTGGAGGGCACATCGTCGAAGATGCCAGGATGGACCTCGACCTCCGCGCCAATGAGGTTCTCAACCCGGACGCCGCCTGTGTCGATGACCAGTCGGCCGCCGTCAAAGGCCCGTTTTATGTTCGGACCCTCGCGGTCACTCACGAGCAGGCCATTGCCGAGCTTCCACTCTTGGCGTCCGACTGTGAGGGCGACCGGCCCGTCCCGCACCGTGACGAAGCCCTGCTGCAAGTGGAGGAGGTCGACGTCGAGTGGCCTGGGTCCCGGTTGCGCGCCCGCCTGGGTGGCGCTGTTCAACTGCAGCACGACCTCCAGATGCTCGCCGACGGAGAGTTTGGACCGGCCGAACACACGCAGCTGGCCTGCGCCATTCGGGTCCGAAGGGGCGTCGCCGAAGCCCGGATTTTGGACCGCGGCGTAGACGACCCGAGCGCCCGCCTCGAGCTGAAGGGAGGCCCCGTCACTGAGCTCGATCGGTTCCGCGGCTTGGGCGGCGATGGCAAGGGCGAGGGCTAGCATGACGCGTCTCCCGGTTCAGTTCGACTAGAGCGCGCCAGATGCAGAAGTCCGTTGGTCATCCGCATTGCGTCCTGAAATGGGCTTGAACTTGGTGCGACCCACCGCCACGAGCACCGACAGGTGCATCAGCACCACACTTGGAATGATGGCCCCAAACGGCTCACCCAAAGACAGGTGCATGGGAATGGCCAACACCATGACGGTGGCCAGCCCAGCGGCGGCGAGCGGGGTCAGCCAAGGGAGGATTCGCGTCGCGGAGGGAACAATCAGCCCGATGGCACCGAGAAGCTCCGCGAAGCCAATGAACCGAACCATCAGCGCCGGCACCTCGTTGACGAAGGACATGTTGACGGCGAGTTCCTCGATCGGCATTATCAGCTTGGAGCCACCCGCCATGAGGAATGCTAGGCCGAGAAGGCCCTGAATGAGCCAGAGTACGATGTTCATTTGAATGCTCCTTGTGTGTCCACAATAGAACCTCGATCTGCACATGCAACAAGGCTTCAATATCGGCATGTTAAGTTGCATTGAGGCAACAACATGAACTTGGTAGACCTTCAGACTTTCGTACACGTCGCGGAACTTGGGACACTGGCGGCGGCGAGCCAGACCCTAGGAATTCCTAAGTCCACCATCAGCCGACGCATCAAGCGCCTCGAAGACGAGCTGGGCGTTGCACTCGTGCTCCGCGGGGGGCACCGCTACCGCCTGACGGACGAGGGCGGCATTCTGCATCACCGATGTTCGCCCGCACTTCGCGAGATTGCCGACGTCGAAGCCACTCTGGGAGATTTCCGGGTCGGGCCGAGCGGCCTGCTGCGCATCACAGCGCCCAACGACGTGGCCGTCTCGACCCAGTTCGCCGTACTGATCGAAAAGTATCACCGGCGATATCCCGGCGTTCACGTGGAGATCCAACTCACCAATCGGGTCGTGGACCTCATCGAGGAGGGCTTTGACGTCGCCTTAAGACCTGGTCCAGTGAGAGGGCCAGAGTCTGGACTGATGTCTCGCTCACTCGGCGCGAGCGGCATGGGGCTGTACGCTGGGACGGCCTATCTGGCTGCGCGCGGAACGCCGGTCTCACCTGAACAGCTCGCCGAGCACCGATGGATCCTGCACACCATGATGCGGCAACATTCGAGGCGGCCAGAGAGCCTGGCCCCTTGGCTGCCCGAGACCGCCAACATCTATGTAAGCGCCCATACAGTGATGTGTAAGCTGGCCGTTGCCGGATGCGGTATCGCACTACTGCCCAATGTTGTCGCGACGCCGGACGTGGAGGCCGGACACCTCAGAGCACTGTTACCGGGACTGCTGAAGCGGACCGGACGCATGCGTCTCGTCTGGCCGGTGACGCGGTACCTGTCGCCGCGGGTTCGTGCGTTTATCGACATTGCTGCGGAAGAGATGGGACCGCCTTCGGCGGTAAAGCCAACCGGGACTGGCTCGACGCCTCCGTGATCGACGTCGTCAGGAGTCTGCCTCGACGAGCGGGGAGAGAACCAACAGACGGCTGGACAGTGAGACCAGCAGGCTGAGCCCGCCCGCCGCACAAAGACCGGCGCCAATTGTCGTCGAACTGCCGGCCGGCTTCTCAATGCTGGCGAACTCGTTTGTACGTCGGCTGTGCGTCGAAGCTCATCGACGTCTGGCAGGCGGCGCTCTGCGTTCTCCACAATCCGTTTCCCCATCGGATCGACCAGACGAGACCGCCGACCAGTCAGACGTTGAAACGACAATCTGAACATTCCAACAACAGCTTCAACCTGACGGCCGGGGCCTGCGGTCCCTGGTCGGCCTGCGGGCGCCGCCGCAGGTTAAGCACAGTGTTAGGCCGAGAGCCGTGGACGACGAACTTCCATCCGGTGCCGAGATTCTCGCGATGCACCATCCCCGCCAGCTCTTCGGGTCTCTCCTGGAGGATGGTCGTGCGGTGCGCCGGTACTGGGCTCGCCTTGCGCGGGAGTTCCGCGACACGGAGCCCGAGGTGTTTCAGCATGCCCGCCGGCTGTTTGAGCGGGCCCGTGATGGTCAGAGCGCAGCTGTCGAGCCAGTGCAGGTTGTGCATGCCGACGGTGAGGCGCCCAACCCCCGGGTGCGGCAGTGGTTAGCCGATGGCGACTACGCCGCGCTCGCTCATGTGTTGGAGCACGACCCCGGGTCGATTCCACAGCAGGCTCGCATGCAGGACGTCTTGCTGGATGTGGTGCGCGGCATGGGCCCAGATCTGACCGCCTCCCAGTTGTTAGCGGTTGAGCGAGAGCTCGCACACGACCGTCTGATGGTCACTCCGGACGAAGAAATCACGCTTCGCCTGGCGGTCGCGCAGAGCGAGGTTGTGCGTCGATTGCGGAAGGATGACGCTGTGCCCGAGTCGTTTGTAGACCTGGTCAACGCCGCCCGCGCGCCCGATGCTGCAGGGACAGTTTCGGCCATGAATCGCCTGGTGAACGAGGTGCCGATGCCAGCTCTCCGCCAAGTTCTCACCTACGTACGCATTCACCATTCGGGCGCATTGTCCGTCATTGAGCGGCGCATGCTGTTGCTGCGTGAACGCGAGACCCCCAAGCCGGTCGATGACCTCAAAGCCGCTGAGCTGTACGCCGCCTACGTCGACGCCAACACGCCATCGCCCGCGCTTCTACTTGCGGGTGCGGTTGGGTTTGGCGTCGCGCTGTTCATGGCCACGAACATCGTGCTCATTGCGTTGATGGGTGAAGCCAGAGCCATGGCGGAGGACATGAGAGATATCCCCATGGCGTTGGGCGGAATTGGAATCTGCCTTGGCGGAGCGGTCGCGTACTCCATTCAACTGGACCGCAAGAAGACGTCTCGCGCGTTTCGGACGGGTCGAATTCTTGCGATTGCCCGCCGCTTCGGCCTCTTTCCGGCCGAAGTTGTCGACATGATTGTGAAGGGGATGAGGCCCTCTACAGCCGCCAGTCAGACCTACACCAAGGTCGACGTGCTCGTGGCTCTGGAGGCTGACCCCACCTGCCTGTTCGAGTGCTGGAGCGACGTCCTCGCCGCACGCTTTGCAGCCCCCCCAACGGAGTCGTCCTCATGACCACACTCGGTATCGACCTCGGTACAACAAACTCGTTGATTGCTGTGTTTTCAGACGATGGTCCACGCGTTCTGACGGATACAGCAGGCAGTCGCTCCGTGCCGAGCGTTGTGGCTATCGATGACGGTGGCAAGCTGCTCGTTGGGGCCGCAGCACGAGCCCGCGCGGTCTACCGGCCAGATGACGCTGTCTCGCGGTTCAAGCCCTATATGGGCGAAGAGCATGGCTACCGACTTGGCGAGCACGCCCTGGGGCCTGTCTCTCTGTCGGCGCTCGTGTTGCGGGAGCTGAAGGCACGTGCGGAAGAGGCGCTGGGTGAGACCATTGATGAGGCGGTCATCACCGTACCAGCGTGGTTTCGAGAACCCAACCGACGAGCGACTATCGAGGCTGCGCGTCTCGCTGGGCTTCGGGTTCGCCATCTGCTGAACGAGCCCACAGCCGCTGCCCTTGCGTACGGCGTTGCCCAGGGGGACAGCGAGCAGGCCATTGCGGTCCTCGACCTCGGCGGCGGAACCTTCGATGTGACCATTCTTGAGCTGTATGACGGAATGGTCGATGTCCGGGCCAGCGGTGGTGACGTGCATCTAGGCGGTGAGGACTACACGGATGTCTTGCTGCGGCACGTGCTCTCGGGCACCACGACAGACGCGCTGCAGACCGGTGCCGTGCGAGCGTTGGTAGAGCGCGCCAAGCGCCAATTGAGTCACGAGCAGACCGTGACCGTTGACCTGTCGACGCTGGGCGGGCCCACGGTGTCTGTGGACCGTGAGACCTACGACCGACTGTGTGCTCCCTTGAACCAACGTCTGCGCAGATGTGTTCAGGAGGCGCTGGTTCAGTCGGGGCTACGTGGGCCGAGTATTGACCATGTCCTACTTGTTGGTGGAGCGGTCCGCATGCCGGCTGTGGCTGCGATTGCCGAGAGCCTCTTCGGTCAGCCAGCAAAGCTCGCAGATGACGTCGACACGCTCGTTGCGCGGGGTGCAGCGGTTCAGGCAGCATTGCTGGACAAGCACGCAGCCCTCCGTGATGTCATGGTCACCGATGTGCTCACCCACTCCCTCGGGGTCAGTGTCGTTCAGACCTGGGACGGCGAGCACTACGAAGGCCGATTTATGGCGGTCTTGTCTCGGGGAACCACCCTTCCAGCGAGTCGGCAAGAGCGTCTGGCTACGCTGCATCCAGAGCAGACCACGCTGGTGCTTCAGGTGTTTGAAGGCGAGCATCGACTGGTGGAGAAGAACGAGCGTATTGGTACGCTTGAGATTCAAGGCCTGCCGAAACACCCGGTCCAGTCCGGCAAGACGGAGGCTGTAGACGTCCGCTTTTCGCAGGATGTGAGTGGGTTGTTGCAGATTGATGCCACCGTGCTCTCCACACAACAGACCAAACGACTGGTTCTCGAGCGCTCCTCACGTCCACTTCAGGAGGGGGAGCGGGCTCAGGCAGACCGTCGCTTGGCGGCGATTGCCATGCATCCACGAGAAGCGCAGGCCAACCGACAGTTGTTGGAGGTTGCTACGAGCGTGATGATGGTTGTGCCACAGGCGGAACGAGACACTGTGGACCGGTACATTCTGGCGTTTGAGTCCGCGATGGACAAGCAGGTGCCCAACGACATTGTTGAGGCGAATGCGCTTCTGACAGCTGTTGTGCGCGACCTCGTGAACCGTCACGGTCTGCATGATCTGGTCGACGTGCCGTGACCGAAGAGCTTCTTCACATCCAAGACGCCATCCGGCGACGTCGTACGGATGACCCCAAAGGGCTTGTCCATCAGTACGCCGTTGCCACTGGGCTGGGGACCAATGTCTCGAAGCAGGGCCTGCTCGCTGGTGATGTGGCGCTCGCGATTCTGATCCGTGCCGACCCTGCGCTGTTCGGGCCTGGACGGTCGGAAGGGGTTGGCTTGGTCGTACATTCGCGCGACCGATTGGCGTGGCATGTGCCAGAGGTGCTCACCCATTGTGTGAGCCGACTTGTACAGAGCGAAGACGACGCACGACAGACAGGCGCGTGGGCACTGCACCCTTGGACGCGCCTCAATCAGATGTCGGTGACGCACTCAGATCGTCGTCCGATCAACATGGACATCGCCCCCCAGTTCACGGCGGGATTCGATCTACAGCTGAGTCGCATTCTCTTTCAGCGGTCGCTGCTTCCACACGGTCAGGTCGTCACTGACCGCTTTCCGGTCATTGTTCCGACGCCTGGCGGACCTCTGTTTATGCCGTTTGTGGTTCACCCATCGTACTGGCCAGAAGTGTGGACGGCGCGGGGCGGGGCGTAGCCGTCCGATCCTGTGCCGCGGATCCTCAGACCGGTTTGTCTTTAGCGTCGTCTGCTCCGTCCGAACGGGCAGTATTCTGGAACACTTTCTTCCCAACGCCGAAGTGTCGTTCGACGGTCAGCCGCTCGCTCCGCGCATGACATCACCTCGTCCAGCCGAAGTCTTGGCTGAGGCTCGTGCCACTTTGCGACGAGGCTACGCTATCGGTGGCGGAGTGAGCTGTGTGGTCGCGTCTTCGTCTGCGGCCCTACTCGGTGTTCCGAGTCAGGACCGCTTCGTCTTGTTTGCATGTGGGCTCGTTTGGCTGACTGTGGCGGCTGTGCATCGGCGGGTTCGGTCGACCTTGGCTGTGTCTGTCCTCGTAGGCTCGAGTGCTGTGGCCATTGCGCTCAACGCGTTCTACACCGGTGGTATTGATTCGCCGGTTTGCATCTGGCTTGCTGTCCTTCCACTGTCGGGAGGACTGTTGGCGGGGCGTCGCGGGATGGTGAGCGGAATGGTCTGCTTGGCGTTGGCTCTGGTGTTCATACTGTGGACGACCTCTGCGGGTTTGACCCATTCGATTGTCCTGCCTGCTGGCAACTTCCTCATGATACGCCTGGGAAACTTGCTGGGTCTCTCCGTGCTCTTGGGCGTGGCCATGTTGCTGTCCGATAGGCTGTCGACCCAGGTGACCGGCACGATGTTGGCGAGCAATATCCGCCTTCAGGTGGAGGTCGACGACCATGAGGCCACGCGGCGAAAACTGGAAGAGCTGTACAGTGAGTTGGTCGATATTGCGCGGCAGGCTGGCATGGGACAAGTCGCCACCGGCGTGCTGCACAACGTCGGAAATGCGCTCAATGGGGTCACGACTTCAGTGGCGCTTGCGATGAGCGAGGTAAACCGTGCATCGCCCGCACTTGAGCGGGTTGCGGCTCTAATGGAGCAGCCCGAGCTGACAGTTGAAAAGCGAGAGACTGTGGCTGCATATCTGCGCCGGCTGGACGTCTCGTACGCTGAGCGCTTGGGTCGCGTCCAGCAAGAGCTGGAGTGCATTCGAAATGCGTCGGAGCACATGGCGTCTGTGGTGACAGCCCAGCAAGAACTTGCTACAACGTCTGGAATGGTGGAGCGGGTGCCTGTGCGCCAGATTGTTGGACAAGCACACTTGCTGTTAAATACGTCGCTAATACGTCATCACATCGAGTGGGTATTGGATGTGCCCCCAGATCTCATCGCGACCCTCGACCGTCACCGAGCGGTTCAGATTCTGACGAACCTACTCGCGAATGGTCGAGATGCTATGCGCGATGTGACGGGCGAGAGACGTCTGGTTGTACGGGCGACCGGGCAAGAGGGCTGGATTGCCATTCAGGTCACAGACACGGGTTCTGGCGTGTCACAGGCCCTCGCTGAGCGCGTGTTTGAGCATGGCTTCACAACAAAGGCCGACGGCCATGGCTTTGGACTTCACTCCAGCGCCCTGGCAGCCACCGAGATGGGTGGACGCCTGAGCCTCAAGGCTGCTGACCGCGGGGCCCACTTTGTGTTGAGTGTGCCGGACTTGGCCTGGAATCAGGCACCTGCTGTGGGTCGCGATTCGGTCGCCAAGGCGAGCGCCTAGTTGTTGTTGGCCGTGCGCTCAGTCGTGCCGTCGATTCACCAGAGCCGTGCGTACATGGTCGTGCCATAGACCATCTCGCATTCGAAGAAAGTCCTTGGCATACCCCTCAATCTCGAACCCCAGGCGGGCCAGAATGGCTGCACTGCGGTGGTTGTCCGGCAGATGGTCGGCCATGATGCGGTGTAGGCCCAGCTCGTCGAATGCGTAGTCGATGAGCGCCCGCAAGGCCTCGGT
>OJHH01000646.1_pt1 | contig 11754 bp, 10 predicted proteins | sample 1594911 | NCBI WGS metagenome assembly OJHH01 (sample SAMN05416787, study PRJEB24817) | seawater metagenome | isolation source: Sea water | place: Canada:Atlantic | collected 2013-11
CAGTACCGAGTCGGGGTGGTCGATTAACTTCGAAACCGTAGGAAGTTACTGGAACACGGTGACAACGACCGGCTTCTACGTTGAGGTTGATGGGGGTCCGAAGTACATCTGGCAGGACGCCGTGAAGTACGGCACCTCCAACCGCCCCAATGTCGAGTACCTGTTCAGCGGGCGCAACCAAGCGACTTGGAACTGCAACACCTCCGGCAGCAACGGGTACTGCGCACTGACCGACCAGACGACGGGTCGACACTGGGGCCGCTGGGCCAACAGTACGGGCTGCTGCGGTCCCGCCGGCATTGGCGGAGTGTGGTTCTACAGCCAGACCGCGGGTGGAGAGGACCTGAACTACGGCCTGTGCGAGAACCTGTACCCGAACGGGAGCATCCCCTCAGCAAGCGGGTGCGATGCCGGTAGCTACACGTCCATCAACCCCTCCGGCAGCAAGGTCTTCAAGCTCGCGATTCGCAACTGAGGCGCAGTCCTAAACGACTGCTCCGTCCACACCCATCCCGTTGGCCGGCGGGTCTCGTGCCGACTGCTCGAGCGACGCACACACAATCAGCGTCGCCAATCCTCCGGACCGGGTGCCGAACCACGGCGCGCAGAGCCATCGCCCTCCCGTACGTCGGACACGCCACGCCGTTGACATCGAAGGCCCCCACAGAAGCACACTCTACGGTGTCCAGCGGGAGGTCCCGTCAGCCTGTTGTCGGTGTCCGCGATTGCAGGATACGTTCAGCGCATGAGACCCCTTCTACTTGTGTTTGCGCTGTTGAGCGGCTGTGACAAGAACTGCGGTGACGCAGTCGTTTGCGACCGGGGGCACCGCCTTGGAGCTGTGGGACGAAGACGGCGACGGGCGAACGGCGGACCTGATGGAAGAATGCGGCGCTATCGCCGGCTCCTTTGGGCTCCGACGCCGTGATCTGGGCCTGACCTCGCTGTACTTCGACCCACAGGTACCCTCGGCAAACTTCGCCGAGAGCCTGCGCCTGTCAGATGTGCTGCTGCCCGCTGGTACCCTCACCTTTTACAGCGAGCACCTCGAAGAAGGCGCGGTCATCGGCATGGATAAGATCGATGGATACGGCATCTCCAAGCTCGCGGGCACGTCGGAAGCGACGTACGATGTGTACGGTCTGGTCGATGCGGAAGTCACCGTCCTTAGCGGTCCGCGGGAGCGGAACGACATTGTCAGTGAGCTCAACGGAACGGTGCGCTGGCGGCTGCGCTGGGACGTGACGTTTGGAACGGGTCCCAATGGAGCCGCGCAGGTGTGGTCGGCGGAAGACGTGATCGACGTGACCGACCGTATTGAGATGGGAGATGAGACCTTGCCACCGGACTGGGATGGGCCGCGACCAACGCCCGAGTGAATCGTTCGCCTGGTCGATCCCGCCGGGAAGGGTGCAACCTGCCACATCTCGTCACCCGATCGACAAGGAGCCTGAGGGTCTGGCTAGGCACATCAGACGTACCTGACACAGGCGGTTCCCATGCTCACGCTCGCCATGACCATCGCTCTCGCGGCCGACCCCGCCGTCAGCGGAACGTTTCGCATCGACCAGACCAACAGCGAGTTGCAACAGATCCACCACGCTGCCGTCGACACCACCCTCGCGAGCCTGCCCTGGGCAATTCGTGGTCTCGCTCGGTCGCGGGTGGAGCGGGCCATTGGCAACTGCAGCCAGATCGGCGTGGACCTACAGACCCAGCAGCTCACGCTGAACTGCGACGATGAACCTGGCCGGGTCGTTGACCTCCCGGCAGATGGCGTCACCACGACCAATGCGGACGGGGAGTCCGTGACCACCACGGTCTATGCCAGCGATACTGAGATGAGCGTGACCTTCGCGACCGGCGAGGGCGGCGTGACCACCCGATACCGTCCGAGTGGCGGCCGACTGCTTGTGCAGAAGACACTCTTTAGCCCGCGACTGGATGAGCCGGTCAGCTGGGAAGTGCGCTACCGGCCGGTTCCGTAGACGGGCGGGTTGTCGTTATGGCGCGGTGACCAAAGCCGGGTCGACCGACAGCAGGAAGCCATCGAAGGTTCCTGTCGACTGGCTAAAGCCCAGGCCGCCGAAGACAACGTCGTCGCGGAAGAATCCGCCCACGTAGATACTGCCGTCCGGTGCGGTGGCGACGGTGCGCGGCACAATGAGGGTGGACGGGGTGCCAAAGACCTCTGTGTTGACGAGCTCGCCGTCGTCGGAGACGGCTAGGATCACGGCGCCATCGGTGTCCATGACCTCGTCGCCTTCAAACGACAGCGCGCCCTCCAGCGTGCCAATTAGGAGTGTTTGGCCGGAAGAGTGGCCAGCGATGGCGGTGATGTCGACGTCGCCGTCGAAGGTCTCAAAGACGCGGCACCAGCGCACCTCTCCCGTCGCAGTCAGCCGACACAGACCTGCGGCATTGTCCGCCGCGGATGTCAGCGTCAGGTCGCCGACCGTTAGCGTCTCCCCGCTGCGAAAGCGCAGGAAGAGCGAGGAGTCGCCGTTCGGATGGGTGGTGAGCGGCGGGATGCCGGTGCCGACCAGGGGGAGCACCCACTGCGCGTCGAGTGATGGCGAGAATCGGGCAATAAAGCTGCCGCCCCCATCCGCGGTCACCGTCTGTCCATTGCCAAGGTCGAGGGCGTCATCAAAAGCGACCAATACCAGCATGTTGCCTTGGTCATCATGGGCCGTCTTCCACAGCTGGTGCCGACCTGGGTCGTCGGTCTGTAGGCTGTCGACGACGGCCCCATTCGCGGGGTCGAGTCGTGCCAAGTACAGGTCCTTGCCTCGTCCGCGGTCCTGACCACCGAGCACGACGGGCTGACCGAGGGCGTTCAGGGCCCCACCTGTGAACCCGAAGGTCGGCGTACCGGGGAACACTACCTCCCAGACAAACGCGCCAGTCGGGGACAGGTAGCTCGCCGAGGGTTGCGTCTGAATACCAGAGCCCATGGCGCCGGACAGCCCCATGCTTCCCACTACTAGGACCGCACCGGAGTCGTTCAGGTACACGTCCTGGCCGAAGCTAGAGATGACCGCCCGGTCGTCGCCGGGCTCGGTAATGCCGGGAGTGTCTGGCGCGCCAACCACCGCCGCCCACAGCTCGTCTCCCACTGGACTGTAGCGTGCGACATAGACGGTGTTGTTCGAGACACGTCCTTCAATCGTGGCATCGCCGAAGTCCACGGTGAGCTTGAAGTTGCCAAACACCGCCACGCCGTCGTTGGTTGCCGAGGCATCATTGATGGTTGCGCTTTCCTCGGAGTCTACCGTGCGCACCCACAACACGAGCGGTTCGCTGTCCACGCTCCACTGCCACGATGCGCTCTCGCCGGTGTTGCCCACACCGTCGGTTGGGGAGACGGTGAAGGTGTACACATCGTTGGTCAGCCCGTTGTAGGACACGCCGCTGTCGCAGTCCGGGTCGCTCCGCACGACGCCTTGGCTGTCGCCGGTGAGCTCGCAGGAGAACGCGCAGTCCGACTCGGAGCAGTCAAATGTCAGCGTCGCGTCCGTTGCAGAGCTGATGGCCTCCGGTCCGGCAAGGTCCACGATGGTCGGTGCCGTCGCGTCCGTCTGCCAGCGATACTCGCTGGCAATACCGCGGTTCCCAGCAGCATCGACGGCCACAACGCTGAAGGTGTAGGCGTCGCTGTTGAGGGGTCCAAGTTCGGTGCCCGTCTCACAGGCTCGCTCTGGAAAGATGGACCCTTGAGTGGTGGATTCGAGCGCACAGAGGAAGGTGCAGTCGTCCTCTGAGCAGTCAAACTCCACGGTGACGTTGGTGTCGGCCGTGAGCGCGTCGGGACCGGCGAGCGACACCACCTCGGGGGCGAAGGTGTCCTGAGTCCACGTCCACGAGTCGGGTGCGCTTGCGGGACCGCAAGGGTGCAGTACCTCTCACCGCAAAGTCATGGGAGCCGTCGGCCAAGTCGGCGTAGGTGAGGGGCGATGTACATGTGGCCCAGGCATCCGAGTCGAGCTGGCATTCGGTGTCGCACGGACCGGGCTCGCACGAGAAGCTGAAATCGGCCGGCTGATTGGTCAGTGGGGGCGGTGCGGTGAGGATGCGGACCACGGGAGGGAGTCCGAGCTCTGTATCGGAATCGGTGTCGGAATCGGAATCGGTGTCGGAATCGGTGTCGGTGTCGGAATCGGAATCGGTATCGGTGTCGGAATCGGTGTCGGTATCGCTGTCGCTGTCGCTGTCGCTGTCGCTGTCGCTGTCGGCTTCCGTGTCAGGCTCGGTATCGATGTCCGTCCCGACAGGGGCCGGTGTGACGTCGCTGTCGTCTCCCGAATCGGTGGCGTCGCATCCGCTGATGAGTGCCGCGGCGAGGCCAATGGAGAGTAGTACGGAGAGGCGCATGTGTGTTCCGGAGCTGGGTTGGACAGGGACGAGTCGACGGCCATGGAGGATGGTGTATTCAGAGAGCGGTCGCATCGTATTGCAGCTGATCACATGGGTGGCCGGCATGGGTGGTGTTGGCCTTGATGCGTGGCGAGAATGGGCCGCCCAATTGCCGTGGAACCCGACATCCAAACTTCAACATGGGCGACGGGCAGACTGGACCATCAGGACCGCCACCTGTGGTGGAGCGGACTGTCCTGATGGAGAGGCAGCGGCTCAGCAAATGGGGTCACCCCTAAGCGCTCCGTTCACCTAGGACGGAACGTTCGACGCCCAGCGTTCGAGCCACTGTCGGCAGACTAAGGCCCCGCTTCAAAAACGCCGCCAACGCCGGCGTCAACAGAGTCTGGTCGTGGTGGCGAAGCAGCATCAGTCCCCAGAGTAGATACATATCAGCGGGCCTAGGTCCTCCGGCCTGGGTCAGCCAAGGCTGTCCGGACAACACGTCATCGAGTGGCCCCAGCACGGTCGGTAGCAGTCGCCCCACTGCGTCTAGTCGGTGTTCAACGGGAGCGTCCGCGTCGAACAACGGCGCAATGACTTGCTGATGGAGCTCCGAGCTCAAAAAGCCCAGCCACTCCAAGTGCCGACGCCTCTGGACACTTGAGTACCCTGCCCGTTCATCCAAATAGTGGGCGATACCAACCATCTCCGTCAGTCTCTCGCCATCCGGTGAGACCAGGACCGGGACTTTCCGTTTTGGATTGACGTCCATGAAATCAGCGTCAGAAATCTGTCGATTAGGCCCCCGGTGCACCCAACGCACCTCAAACTCCCGCTCTTGGAACGCCAGTGTGGCGTGGATGGCAAGCGAGCAAGTAAATGGGACCGCATACAGCGTAAACATAGAAGAACCTCCGCTGTTGTGAATAGACCGATATACCTTTGGCAGAAAGGACAACGATGCCTCGAATTCTGCCAAATCCGATTCGCGTTGCGGTCATCGTTCCCACAGACGGGCAACTCCTCGGAGTCCTGGGCATGGTGGAAGCGTTTGACGCCGCCAATCGAATCCGTACACATCATGGCAAGCAACCACTGTACGGTATCGACTGGTTCAGCCTCGACGAACGGGTACGGACCAGGTCGGGCCTGACCTTTTACACGCATCCGCTCAGCACACTTGAATCCGCCGATATGCTTGTTGTCGGTGGACGTTTGGAGAACAGGACCGGCCAAGTAGACAAGCCACTCGTAGGCGCCGTTCTGCGCGTCAGCCCCACCTGCGACAGAGTGGTCTCGGTATGCGTCGGTGCCTCCATCTTGGCTGCCGCCGGCCTGCTTCATGAACGCCGGGCGACCACACACTGGCTGGCAACCCAATCACTGGCCACACAGGCGCCCACCGCAGTTCTCGTACCGAATGTTCTGTACACAGAGGACCAAGGTATCTTCTGTTCCGCGGGTGCCACTGCGGGCATCGACCTCGCTCTTCATCTCATCCGTCTAGACGGCGGTCCGAAGCTGGCTCTGGCCGTCGCAAAGACCCTCGTCGTATTCTCGAACCGGCCCGGCGGGCAGAGCCAGTTCGCCGTTGCTACGCCCATCCCAACCGTGTCCGATGACCGTATCCGCGCAGTCGTCGCATGTATTGTTGAGACGCCCGGCACTGACCATCGCGTTCCGAAGCTGGCCAAACGAGCTGGTATGTCCCCGCGTACCTTCGCTCGTCGCTTCACGAACCAGACCGGGACCACGCCCTCGGCGTTTGTGCAGACCGTGCGCATACAAACGGCTCGGAGGGCTCTTGAGCTCGGCGACCAGCCGGTCGACACCATCGCGAGTGACGTCGGAATGGGCGGGGCTGAAGCGCTACGGCGTGCATTCTTGAGACACGTTGGGGTGACGCCAGGTGCCTACAGACAGCGCTTTGGAAGTGCGCACAAGGCCACTCGGTGAAACGACCGAATGCTGACTCTCCAAGGGTCGCTGGTTCAGGCATCCACTCGTCCCGAGAAGAGTTCGTATGCCCAACATTCCGGCAACGATGCTCTCCGGCTCCAGTCCCTCATGCGACGTTCACAACCACCAACACTCCGTATGGCATGCCGCGCAAAGGGAATGCGCAGGACAAGCAAAGCTTCTGAGACCGGGTATCCACCAACTCGACCGCAAACGAGAGTCGAGTGTTCGCAAAGGGCAGTCGGACGGCTCGCATTTGATCCACGACCATGCCGTCTTGGGTTGGGGACGGTGGCCGCCGAGATGCCAGGTTCACACAGAGAAGCCACGCCGGGTTGACCCAGCGTGGCTTCGATTTCGCACCTTCGAGACCTACCCCTAGTAGGGGATGTCTGGGGGGCAGCATGGCAGGTTGAGGGTGGTCTTCATCGCCCGACGCATACGCCTGCGCCGCTTCTTCTTGGGCTTCTCTTCCTTGTCCTTGGCCTCAATGGTACCACCGTCTCCGCCAGTCAGGGTGACCGTGTAGCCGACGTCCGTGTCGGCGTACTCGGTCTCGACGGTGGCGGTGCCGCGGAACTGGACGAGCTGCGCTTGGCGCTCAGCGGACTGCGTCGTCTCTCCGACCACTGCAGGTCCCGTCACTCCCGTGATGTCGATGTCCACACTGGTGACCTCGGACGCACGGTCGCCCGCGATGGCGAGGCGGACCCATACAGATCCGTCGTCCGCATTGATGTCGGCGCCCGAGCCAATGACGTAGCCGTCGCCCGTGCCCGAGTGACCTTGGGTCCTCGCCCAGTCGCTCCGCACCTTCATGTCCACGGTATCGCTCGCGATGATCTCTCCATCCGCGTTGAGCATGTCGACGTCGACTGTCAGGACAGAGCCGAGGGCGTCGTCCTCGAACGCGATGCCGAACGCGGTGAACATGCTGATGTGTCGCGTGGCTTCCGATTCGATGGTGGCGATGATTTCGCCCGCGGCGTCGGTGTACGTGGCGGACACCGAGGGAACCTCTTCACCGTATGCGACGAACACAGACTGCAGCGACACGAGCTTGTAGTTGCCCGCTGCGCGTGTGCGGCTCAAGATCTGGCTGGACACGGTGGTGGTGACAAGCACATCATCGATGTCGGAGTCCGCGAGAGTCACGCCATTGTAGGCGCCGACGGAATCCGTGCCATTGGCGCTCGTGGTGACGGTTCCCTGGTAGTCGACCAGTGGCGCCGTCGTGGCTTCGGTGTCCAGGGTGGCGCGCCAGCGAAGGTCCGAGCCGTCGACGTAGAGCTCTGCCTGCTCATCAATGACGCTAACGTCGCCATCGGTCTCTTGTACGGTCATGTCGAAGTAGGTGAAGCCCGAGATATCGCCGGTAATATCGAAGTCGGCGGAGATTGTGACGTAGTAGGCGTCAACCTCTCCTTCGACAGGGCTCGTGGTGGCGGAGATGACGCCTTCGCCTTCGCTGAACACGAAGTCCACGTCGCCGCCATCCTCAGGATGAAGCGGCAGGATGACCTCGAACTCGTCGCCGACAGCGACGCCTTCCCCTAGGCCGAGGAAGACGAGCGTAGCCGTCCCGCCCTCGGGTTGGATGAGCAGCTGCAGAGAGCCTGTGGTGAGCACCGTGCCGCGGTGCGGGGCGGTCATTGTGACATCGACCGCCTCACCCAGGGAGCTGTCCGAGGGTACCAGGGAGACGCCGACAGAGGCTGGAACGTCGCCGCTGGTGTTGACGATGGCGCGGTGGGTCTTGGTGCCGTCTTCGGCGATGCTGAGCGAGTTCACGCGCCAGCTCTCTACGTCGGTGGTGGCCTGTGCGTCGCTGATGGTGGAGAACGCAAGCGCGAGGCTGGCGACAACGGAGATGGTCTTGAGAAGACGATTCACTACAAACCCCTGGATTGGTGCATCGCTCGTAACGGACCGGTCCCTCTGTGTGACCCCTCATCGATCCTACACCTCGTCCCACAACGTAGTGACAACCCACGCTCCCACTCGGACGGGCGCTGCAGTAAGAGGCGGGTTGTAGACCGAGCGGTTTCTCCCCCTCATGTGTGGTGCCCTCTGGGGTCGCGGGTCACTCGGACGACAACAGCAATGTAGGTGTTGAAGGTCTGGATGGTATTCGTTTGGGGTGCCGCGTACGCGCTGCCCCCTCGGTGCGCGGCGTGAAGCGGCCCTGCACGGCGTCGTCACCGTCGGCGGTCGAGACCGAGGAGGACGGGAGCGCCTGTGGGCGGATGGCACCCCAGGTGTGACATTCATACCACCGGAGCTCGTCGAGCGGCTTGCAGCCCTGGTCCCGCCGCCACGTGCTCACCTCGTCCAAACCCATGGCGTGCTCGCAGGCCGCTCTGCATGGCGCCAGGAGGTTGTTCCGGCTCCGCCTGCGTCCGCACCGCAGCGACCAGCGCTGTCGAAGAAGGCGACGCCCGTTCGGAATGCCCGAACGCCGACCTGGGCGGAGCTGTTGTTCGCGAACGCCGATAGCGTACGGTGATGGCTGATCAACGGCCGATATCGGACGCTTGGCTCGCGTGGATTGCATCGTCACTTCTCCGCAACCGCCCTCAGGGCGAGCTTGCGAATATGTCGGTGGAACAGGGGCTTCCGTCGGAGCAAGCCCGTGCAATGGTCGCTGAGATTGCGGCCAGTCCGGGATTCAATGCTGTAGAGGCTGCAGTCGGACCGGTGCGACGAGCATCTCTTCTTCGACGCTCAGTATTGCGCAATGGAAGCCGCCGAGTGTGCCGCATTCCGCCGGACCCGCAGCTGTACCTCGATGAGTTCGCTGCGGGGCAGACGCCGGTTGTGATTGAAGGCCTCAACCGCTCATGGCTGGCTCTGAACCTGACGTGGCAGAGCTTGCGCGAGCGGTTCGGCACGCAGACCGTCATGGCGCTCACGGGCAGACTGCGGGCTAGCGGAAACCCGGACTTGGAGTGGGAAAAGCACCGCTCGGACATGACGTTTTCGGAGCTTCTGGACCAAGTGCTAGACCCAACGGTTGGAAACGACACCTATGCGACGGCGCGCTGCAAGTTGTCTGAGGGACCGCTTCAAGCACTGACCACGGATGTCTCCTTACCGAGCCCGTTTGTGAGGGGTGTCAAGGGTGGAGCCGCGTTTATTGTGGGGCCGGCCGGTTCCGAGACGCAGCTGCATTTCGACATCAGTACCACTCTGCTGTCTCAGCTGTTGGGGCGAAAACGCGTGTGGTTGGTGCCGCCTGAGGAGGATGTCACGTCCACGGAGACGTATTGGGCCGACCCCGTTGACCTAGACGACACCGAAAAGGCAATCAGGGAAGTGGTCATGGAGCCCGATGATTCGCTGTCCATCCCCGCGGGATGGTGGCACCAGACTCTTGCATTGCAACCGTGCTTTACCGTGACCCATGCCAACATCCGACAAGCGAACAACGGGCACGACTGGCTCGTGAATCGGTAGCGTCGTCGAAGCGCGGACTTCTTAAGCGGGCACTAAACAGATGGCTTGGCCGGTCATGTGCACCGAATTGATATTGTTGGAGTCGCATGTTCCGGCGGGCTCATCTTCGATGTGCTGCTCCGCGCATTCTCCGTCGCGGATGCGTGGGCAGGCGTGCCAGACCTCTACGTCATTGTCTCCAGCCTCGAGCCGGAAGGTCCCCAGGTACTGGGTAGTATCGGTGGGTAGGGACGCCTGATTGTCAGGGTCAACCACAATAAAATCGCCAAGGCAGTTGCCGGTGAGCGGCATACCCACAGACTCCGATGCGTGGGTAATGCGCAGGTACATGGACTCATTGCGCTGGCCGCCACCCGATTCGGCCGGCACGATGTCGTAGATGTGAAAGGTGCCCGCGAGCGGGGAGTTCAACACACCGAGGGACGGGCCGACGTCGTACGACAGCGCAACAACCTCGCCTGGGCTCCAGGTTGCCGCCGTCCCATTTTCGCAATCTACGGTACCGAAATCGTCTGGGATTCCCTCGTTTACAGTATCGCCGGTGGTGTCATCGTCTGTGCCATCGAGCGCGCTATCGTCGTCATCGCTAAGACGTTCGTCGTCGGTTCCGGCGCCCTGCTCGGGAGGTTGGGGCTGGTCCAGGCCGTATTCACTGCATGCACAGACGAGGAGAATCGGAAGGAGAACGCGCATGGCAGCCTCTGAGTGTGCGGAGTCGAGAGGAGTCGCTCCGCGGTCATTTTCTACAGGAAGGTGTGCTCGACTACAACACCATTCCCATTTCTGGGCACCCATGGTTGATGCCGGTGGGTTGAACCGGAGATTCTAAACATCGACTGGACAACGTACGAGTGGCTCTCGCTACGCAAGTCGGCCGCCTGCGGTACGGAGCAAAGGGCGTTGGATTCACCTATCCGTGCACCGGTCGCGCACACACACCGCACACTGTGTGAATCGTGTGACCCTCGGATCATTGTCTTTGCCCACCTTAGACGACCGAATATTATCGCGTTCTTTCATTCTTCTGAGGAGTACGCGATGCGCGCCACCCCCACCTTGATTGCCGCAGCCCTCGCTCTCGCCCCCATCGCTTCGGCCTGGGCCGGCACCTGTGGCAACACCCCGAACGACTGCGATGATGACGGTATTCTCGATGCGTCGGACCTGTGCCCGTTCACCGCTTCGCCGGGCAATCAGCCCACCACGCACACCTACGCCGGGACCTCGGTCTTGTTGCCCACAGGCGCCGACTGCACCGACGCATCGGCCAGTGTCGCGCCCACCGCATCCCTCGGGCACGGCGTTGAGCTCGGTGCTGGAGCGGGGGTCCTCTCCTACGCCACAGTGGGTGCCTATTCACAGCTCGGCGGCGCGAGCTCTCCGGCGATTGTCGGGAGTCGAGCCGTCCTTGAAGGGGCCTCAACACCCGCCGAAGGATCGGTCTTTCCCTCCGGTATCATCGGCCGTAGCACTACCGTCGGCCTCTCCGGTGCCGACGTGGAGCACGGCGACGACGTCACCCTCGGACGGGCCGTCACCATTGGACGTGGCGCGCGACTCGGAGACAGTGTCAGCATCGGCTACGGCACGTCCATTGGCGAAGACGTGGTCATCGCAGACGGGGTAATCCTCGGAAGCCTTGTCTCGATCAGCGATGACGCCGTGATCGGACCCCAAGCCGTCTTGGCCCGGGAAGCCTTCCTGGGAGAGGCGGCCACGGTTGGCGCCAACGTCATCCTCGGCCCCCAGGTGGAAGTCGGCGCGGGGGCTTTGGTTGGCGCGTTGGACCCCGCCAGTGAGCCCGTGCGCGTCCGAAAGAACGTGACCATCGGACAAGGTGCATGGGTTGCCCAGGGCGCGGTGATGGGCCGTGGCGCGACGGCCGAGGAGTGCACTTCGGTCGAAGCCGACACCCGGCTGGGCGCCAGTGCCATAGCTGTCTCTTATACACATCTCCGAGCCCACGAGACCTCTCTACAT
>OJHH01000647.1_pt1 | contig 11741 bp, 9 predicted proteins | sample 1594911 | NCBI WGS metagenome assembly OJHH01 (sample SAMN05416787, study PRJEB24817) | seawater metagenome | isolation source: Sea water | place: Canada:Atlantic | collected 2013-11
GCACCGTGAGCGGGTCCAGGTTGGGTGAGTAAATGCCCAGTGGCCCCTGCATTAGTTGCTGATAGCGCGTCCACTCCTCGGGTTTGAGTCCCCAGTCCTTTGCCAGGCGTTCGTCGAGTGCTGTGTCGTTTGTCATGCGCTCCTGGCTGGACACGATGCGAAAACCAGTGGCAGGGGCGGTCTGGGCAAGAGCCAGAACTGGAGCCAGGGCAATCAGCGCCGCCAGAACGGGAGTTATGTGGGATCTCACGGTAGCCACCTGTAACAACTGGCCAGGACAGAATCGCATCCAGTCTGGGTTCTCACGGTAATGCCTCCAGACGGGGTGTGAAGCACACTTGTCGTGCTCGATCATCCACCTGCAACTCCCAGGCTGGCCCGGCCAAAGTCAGCAGTGCATCATGGAGAAACACAGGCCCAAGCCGCAGATGGGCCGCCGGTAGGGATAGATCGTAGAGCGGTGCCGAGTTCGGGTCGTCGTCACACAGGGAATAGCCGGAACTCTGCAGTACATGGCGCAGGCCATCTTCCACCGATAGTGGCGGCGTTCCCGGGATGGACACATCGACCACTTGCAGCAGGAGATTTTGCTGGGCCGCCTGGGGCGTCAGTTCCACCAGTGTGTACCGACCGTAGCGGACGATTGGTATCCAGTCGCTTGGTAGCGGGACTAAAGCGGCTTCAGTCCCCGGGAGATTGGGAGTAGGGGCAACGGTCGACGTGGCACAGCCAGTGCCTAGGATGGCTTGGATAACGGCTGCGAAGAGAACGAGGCTCCTAGAAGGGACATACAGGCGGATCGCTGGCATGTGGTGGTATTCCTAAAAATGTGCACTCCCAGGATCTCAGGGGAAAGCTGGTGAATCCGCAGAAAATCGGCATCAGCGGATGACCGGATTCTGATCTAGTTAAACGCATTGCCAGAATTTCCGGATTAGATACTGGCCCGGCTGATTGAGAAACATGAGCCGTGGGGCGATAGGAAGATACGGGGTTTACCCCGTGTTGATATGGGGGCTTTTCCGGGTTAGTATTCGGCATGCGCTATACACAGGGTCAGATTCGTGAACTACTATCCATCTCGGTGGATGCGTTTCGCACATGGCGGGATACGATCCCGGCGCTGGCTATGCATAAAGGGCATGCCCCCACATTCACTCCTGGGGATGTTGTTGCTATGGCGATTGTGGCCGAACTCGTCCGTGATTTTGGCATCCGCGTTGGAACAGTCGGCGCACGTATGGATCAACTTTTTCGTGAGTGCAGGGGAAAATCCTGGCTTTCACTTGAGAGCTGTGTCGCCATAATTGAAGCTGACGGTATACGCCTCGTTAATCCGGCCATTCAGTACAACCGAGTATCTGAAACGTCGGCTATCTGTGTCCCTTGCGCACCGATCATATTGCGTCTTCGCTCCGAGCTCACTGCGAGCGAAGCAGAACAAATTCAAGGCGCTCTCCAGTTTCCTCCAAACTCCGTCAGTACGCAGCTTGAGCGGCGTGGGAAGCGAGCATGACTACGACTGAAAAATCCCAATTAGGGTCGGAGTGGAAAGAGCGGTTAGGCCTAACACATCGGCGATCCCCCGAGCTTTATGAGTCGGCCGAGGCGGTCAGGGATGTTCCCCATGCGCCTGCAATTCGCGCGGCGCTCACTGAGATGGGTCTTTCCGCGATCTTTTGTGTTCAAGGAGTTCCCACTGTCGCGATCCTTGCCGCCGAGCAGTATGATCGTGCTTCCGTTATCGACCTGCATGGCATGCTTTGGAATCAGGGCTTGGCGAGCTTGTTACTTGTTATCGCTGACGACACGCTGAGAGTTTTCTCCCTTGCCCGTACTCCTCTCAACGAACCGGGAGATATTTTTGAATCTCGCTGTCTGATTGATAGCCTCAGCCTTACAGCTAAAGCCTTGCGGTTTCGCAATCTTATCTATGGTGCGGAATCGGGACGTCTTTGGCGGGACTACAGCGACTACTTCCAGTCGAAGGAGCGCATCGATCAGGTTCTTCTCGATAATCTGAAAACCTCACATGGCCTACTACAGGCTGCTGAGCTCACTCCCGATGCGGCCCAGGCGTTGCTCATTCAGACAATGTTTATCGCCTATCTTGAAGATCGAGGTATGGTGAGCTCGGACTATTTCAAGGCGATTTCCAAGAAGCGTGCTGAGAGTTTTTCGGCGCTTCTAGAAACCGCTGATATCAACCTGTTCCGTTCTTTTTTCCGCACTTTGCACGAAGATTTCAATGGAGATCTCTTCGTTGCTCCGTGCTCCTTCGAGCCGGAGGCCGAGGCGCCGGAGATCAACCCCGCTCATCTAGCAATATTGGCGCGATTCAGATCTGGTCGTGAAGAAATGGCGCATTCAGGCCAGCAGCGATTCTGGGGGTATGACTTTCGCTACATTCCAATCGAATTGGTCAGCGCGGTCTATGATCGCTTTCTCGGCGACCGTGAAGCTGAACGTCGCGCGAATGGTGCCTATTACACACCTATGTTTCTTGCGGATACTGTAGTATCCCAAGTTTGGGATCTGTTGCCCTCTGAGACAAGGGCGAGCGGGAGATTTCTTGATCCTGCTTGTGGTTCAGGCGTGTTTTTAGTTCGCTCGTTTCAACGGCTCTGCGAGTATTGGCGATCGAAACACAAGAAACAGACCATACCCTGGAGCAGTTTGTTATCGCTGCTAAGTCAAATTCACGGTTGGGATTTGAATGGCGGTGCCGTTCGCGTAGCGGTATTTTCACTCTACGTAGCACTGTTAGAAGAAGTGTCGCCTCGCGATATCCGCAAACTCATTAACAGAGGCAAGTTTCTACCAACACTATGGGGGAATACGCTCGTTTGCCACGATTTTTTCGATGTGCTGCCGGATACAGCTCAATACGAAGTTATCATCGGAAATCCGCCGTGGACTAGCCGTCGTGGGCCTGACCGCTCATCCGTGCAGTGGAGCAAGAAAACCAAACAGCCGATGCCAGGCCGCGAAGATGCTTGGGCATTTAGCTGGAAGGCGCTCGCGCACCTTTGTGACGGCGGGCTAATCGCATTTTTGTTACCATCAATGGGATTTTTGCACAATCACGCCCAAAATGCGGTGGATGCGCGTGATGCATTTTTCAAGAAGTCCCAGGTCCGTAGGATAATCAATTTCGCGGATCTTCGCTTTCAGCTTTTCGAAAAGGCCCATCGTCCAACAGCATTGATAATCTACAGCAGAGGTGAGGTTGGCGACTTTCCTTATAATTTCGATTACTGGGCGCCGAAAGCCGATCTGAATCTTCGCATCAAGCGTGTTATCACATTGAGTAGTGCTGATAAGACAGTGCTCAGCGTAGGTTCCGTCCTGGATAACCCGCTAATTTTCAAGCAACGACTTTGGATGCGTGAGCCCGATGCTAAATTATTCGGCTACTTGGATCGGCTCCCGAAGCTGGGCGCATTCATTAAGGATTTTGGTAGTCTAAGCCGCCGACGCGAAGCGCCTAATGGCCAATGGGTCATTGGGCAGGGCTATCAGCCGTTCAATGCGGACCGAGAAAATAGCAATGCGCCTCTTTTAAGCAGCGAATATGTCGGTCGCTTGGCGGATCTATCTATCGCCGCCTTCTCGCGTATTGCCCAGGTGGCGAATGGTCTAAAGCCAGCTGCTTCTTCAGCTGTGCGTCGACGCGGTTTCGAGGCTGGATTCGGTGGTACCCGTATCCTTATTCCTCGCGGAGTCGAGACCTCGCAGAATCGCTTGCGGGCTGCTTACTGTGATGAGCCGCTGACCTTTCAGCATATATTTCAAGCGATCACTGTGCCAGAGGGGCACAGTGACCGTGCAAAAATTCTAACAGCGATTCTTAATAGCCGCATCGCGGTTTGGTATGCGTTTCACGGAACGGCGTCTTTTGGCTCAGACCGACCGGAAGTGCAGCAGGCTGATCTGCTTCGGTTGCCTTTTCCTTCACTTGCGGATGTGCCTGATAAGGACGCAGCCACTCATGCTGCTCATAAACTTATTGCTATTGTCGATGAAGCAATGCTGCGGTCTAAAGAAGCGTTTCCAACTCAAGTTGATGAACTAGAGACTCTCCGCGCGATTGACCAGCTGACATATCAATACTTTGGCCTCTCACCTGATGAAATTGCGCTCATTGACGATACGATTGAGTCTATTTTGCCTGCGCTTCAACCTCATGATGGACATTTTCCCAAACTGTGGGGCGAGCCGGACCAGCTCCAACGCAAGAGTTATGCAGACACGCTAGCCATCAGCCTCGGGGAATGGTTCCGTGGGCAAAGAGTCGGGGCTTGTCTTGTGGCGCGGAGCGCCGACCTCGCGATTCTCCGTTTGCGTTTAGGGGGGCAGGAGGAATATGCCGAAGAGCCAGTGGGAGAAATAGGACCCGTTCTAGAAGAGCTTTCCGTCCACATTAACCATCCGCTTGAGGGTAATTTTCAGCTTATGCCAGATCTGCGAGTTTTCGTGGATGACTGCCTCTACCTTATCAAGCCCATGCAGATGCGTTTCTGGTTGCGCTCTACCGCGCTTGCAGATGCGGACGGAATCGCACTCGATCTTCAGCAGGCCTCCACCACCAAGGAAGGGGGCATGGATGCTGGTTGGCGATAGCCAGACGTGGACCGACAGTTTCATTTCGTTCGATGATCGCTTTCTGGAGCGAATTGCGGTCGTGTGGCCAGAGTGTGTGTCAGTTCTTTCGGAGCAGCCTGGGGAAGATGATATCACCATCAACTTAGTTGACCGCCTAGCCAAGGATGCTATCGTACGCCGACTTTGTCATTGGGTGGAGTACCAATATGAGCCATTCGGTTTGGCAACGGATGGATCGAAGTATAGCAAGGGGATAATTGATATTGCTGTGCTTTTTGACTGGGAGCGCGAGCACTACCTAGCCTATGAATGTAAGCGCTTGAATATAAAAAATTCAGGCAGTCGCAGCTCCCTGGCCACTGTTTACGTTACCCAAGGAATGATGCGCTTCATGACTGAACAGTATGCTGAGCATCTGCCTGTTGGTTGCATGTTGGGTTATGTGCTCGATGGCGACATTTCTTTTGCAAAGGGAAGATTAACACGGGCTATTACCAGCCATACTCCTCTTGCTCTCCTTGATGGGCCAACGTCGTTCAATACGATTGACACAATTAAACGCTTTAGAACGCGCCATACACGTACAGCAGGTTCAGAGATCGAGATTCGACATGCATTGTTACCGTGGGTATCGATGAAGACGTAGATGGTTATCTGTGACAAGCTTCCATGAACAACAAGACCGCATGGGAAGAATCTGCTGAATCAGAGGGTACGACCGAGTCCGAACGTATCCTCACTCGACTCGCTCGTAAGGCCTTCCTCAGCCTTTGGAGTTACCCGAATGTCTATAGCGATGAGGGTAGACGCAATGGAAAAGGCGACGGCAAGGAACTCGTTGACCTTTTGGTCGTCTTTGGCGACGATGTGCTGCTGTTTTCAGATAAAAGCTGCGAATTTCAGTCTCATGTAGATGTAAGCGTTGCTTGGTGCCGATGGTATCGGCGAGCCATCGAAAAATCTGCAAGACAGTTATCAGGCGCTGAGAATTTCATTGAGAGGTTCCCTGAGCGTGTGTATCTCGATAAATCCTGTACTATCCAGCTGCCTCTCACCATCCCCAATCCGCGAGCAGCTCGATACCACCTCATTGCGGTGACTCGTGGTAGTCATATTGCCGCAAAGCAGTACTTCGGTGGTGGGAGTTCGGGCAGTCTGATGCTATCGACCCATCTGCGGGGCAGAGCTGACCATGAGAAGATGCCATTCCATATTGGGCAACCGCTAGAGAATGGTCGATTCATCCATGTCTTCGACGAAATTACGGTTAACTTGTTGCTTGACGAGTTAGATACTGTGCCAGATTTCATCGCCTATCTGAGGAAGAAAGAGAAATTCCTTGACCAAACTGGAGTTATCGTGTCAGTTCCGGGCGAGGAAGACTTGCTGGCTCGATACATGGCAACCATTCGTAATGATGAGCACGCATTTCCTGCAGTGGCTCAGGGTGTGGATTATGTTGCCCTTCCAGAAGGCGATTGGGAAGTCTATCTCAAGAGCCCACAACGGGCAGCCAAAAAGCAGGCTGACCAAATCAGCTATATGTGGGATGCGCTTATTGAACATCATAGTACGTTTATTCGGTCAGGTGAGGCTATTTCCAGTCCTTACCTACCATCTGACAATTCCGTGGATCACGAACGAATTGTACGTGCTCTCGCCGAACAGCCCCGTTTGGCGAGACGGGGTTTAGCATCGGACCTACGCTATGCAATGCAGCAGAGCGACCCAGGCCGTATGTTTGCACGCGTAAAAATGACGGGGCGACCTGTTAAACAAGTATTTATATTTCTGACAATTCCAAAGACCTCAGGAGAGGATTATGCAACGACTTACCGAGAGCGGCGAATGCATGCTCTTACGGTGTACTGCCATGCTGTGAAAGAGAATATGCAAACGCTTGAGGAGGCTATCGGGATTGCTTGTGAACCGTTTTCAGAAGGCGAAGCTTCGTACGATTTTATGTATGTAGAACTCGCACAGCTGTCCTCCGAGGAGATTGGATTCTGGCGAGCGCAGGCCGACGAACTTGAAATTCTGCGACCGAAAACTGAAATGATGCTTTTTCGAGACTCTGAACGTGAATTTCCTGCCCCGTATAGGTTTGTAAACTCTCCTGCTATGCACATTGGACCTGACGGTATACCTATGAATCGGGCTGAACGTCGTCGAGCGGACCGTGAGGCCCGGAAGCGGACCAAGAAGGCTAAGAAGCGTTGACATTTCCAACTGTGTAAAAAGGCGGCCCCCGAGGGGGCCGCCAGAGATCAATCGCTACTCAACTCACCAACTGCCGCGCCAGCGCCACCTCCACCGAGTCGCCATCCTGATTCAGAACTTCCAATCCGGATTCCGGCACGTCTCCCGACGTGCTTTGTGACACGGTGATCTTCTTGGCCATCAACCCCAGGCAGGTCATCTGCCAGGTGGCCGAATAGCCCAGGTAGATCACCCTGACGGGCTGCCTCTGGCCAATTCGCCAGGAACGGCGAGCCGCCTGTTGCAGCGAGTAGACGTTGTAACCCGACTGCATGAACACAATGGTCGGGAACTCCAGCAGATCCAGGCCGGTTTTCACAAGCTCGGGATTGGTGATGAGCACGTCGATGCCGCGATCCAGCTGCTCGGCGATCCAGTCTTCCCGGCGGGAGGCATCCACGCTGGCGCGCAGTACCGCCACCTTAAAGCCTTCCTGCTCCAACAGCACTTTCAACCGTGACGTGGTATCCCGTGTCCCGGTGTACACGCTGTAGACCAAGGTCTTGCGACCCGCTGCCTTCTCTTCACGACAGATATCGATCAACTCCCGCTCCTTCGGCATGATCTCCATATCAGAGAACAGAGAAGGAGTGAACGCCAGCAGGTTGCGGCTTCGCGGGTGCGTGACCGTCTCTGCACGGAAGCAGGTGTCCGGCCAGGCCAGCAGCACGTTGAGTACCACGCCGAGAAGCGTTGTGTCTCGCCGCGCCAGGGCCTGCTTCAGCTCAACGGTCAACTGCCCCGCCAGGCGTGAGTAAGCCTGGGATTGCTCATCGGCCATCGCCACTTCCCGGAACTCCTCGTCGTAAGGTGGCAGCACATTACCGCCGATCTCCTTCAACTTGAGGAACACCGTGAACGGCAACACACAACGCAGCACACCTTTGGGACCAAAACCCGGGGCCTTGACGGTTCGCACCGTGATCTTGCTGCCCTTGGCGGTCTTGTGGGCCGATCCGTTGCTCTCGGAGTAAATGTCCTTGAGTACGCCGTGATCACGCATAAACGCCATCGCGGCCGGTGTCAGACTGCCCTGCTTGCTGGGTCGATAGCCGTCTTCGATCATTCTCGACGGCAGCGCTCGAAACAGCAGGTAGAACAAGTCATCGCCGTAACCACCCATCAGCGTACCGGTGAGCAGTAAGGTCTTGCGCACCTTGGAAGCCAGAACACCCATCGCTTGTCCCTGGGCAGAGCCCGCATTCTTGTACTCATGCGCCTCGTCGGCGATGAGCAGGTCGAACGTGCCTTGCGGCAGGTAGCGCTTGATGAACTCTGATGGCTGGTAGCCGCCTTCACCGAAGCCGAACTCCATCGAGGCCATGGCGCGCTCCATGCGCTGGGCCTGGCGGTCTGAAAACACCAGCTCACCGTTATCGTCCATCAGGTTGATGAACTCGTACAGGTTGTCGCCCAGCATGGAGGCCAGGAATGACTCGCCGAACTTCTTCATCAACTTCTGGGCGGTGACTTCACCGATGGTGGGAATACGCTTGAGCGCCTTGAGCACAGCCTGGGACTGATCGTTGGTTGATAGCCGACGGGGGCGAACCAGCGTCCACAGCGCCGAAGCACAGCGGTTGCATTTGCGACGTGATTCCGCCGCTTCCAGTTCGATCGGATTGACCGGCTCACCGTCGAGATCGGTGATGACTTGCCCACAGTGTGGGCAACTGCCGACCTCGCCGTGCCGGGTCCGCCGACGCACGAATACGGGCTTCCAGTGGAAACCCATGCGCATACGCACGCGACCGAGAACGAAGAACTCCGGTCCTTGGGACGGCACGCCCAACTGCTCACGCAGTTTGATGAGCTTGACCAGAGTATCCGGGCCATTGAGTACCCAGACCTTGGCGTTGGCCACGGTCTCCTGGATTTCCCGCCGCCACTTGTACACCAGGTGGGGTGGCGAGAGCACCAGCGTACGGCGATAACCTTCGGCTTCGAGTACGGCGGCCGTCGCGATACCTACAGTGGTCTTGCCACAGCCCATCTCGCCGTTGACGATGGCGGCGCGTTCGCCGCGATCGACCAACAACTCGGTGACGGCATGCACTACCTCAGCCTGAGCCGGAAACAACTGCCGTTTCAGATTCGCCAGTAGGGTCTGGCGGTATGCCCGTGCCTGGCCGGTATACACCGGAGGATTGGCGCGATTGAGGGAGTCGAGCAACTCGTCGCCAAACTCGGACACAAAGTCCTGCAGGCTGATGTCGAGCGGGGATGAAGGCTTGTCCAGCAGGTCGCCCTGCACAGTGGTGTCGGATGAAAGGTTTTCAGAACAAGTATCGAGGGACATGATGATGCTCCAGATAGAAGCGGGGCATGCACCTCCCCCAGTGGGGCGATGGCATGCCCCAGGGTTGGGAAAAAAGGATCAGTACTCCTCAGGGAGCAGCAGCGTCGTAACACTGCGGTCGCATTCGGTGATGATCCAGAGTTTTAGAGTCGCTGTGATGGGATAGGACGACATCAGCCGATCGCCGTGTTTCAGCGCGGCTTCGTTGGTAGCACGATCCTCTTCACAGAGGTCTCCCCAGTCGCCACGCAAATGGCGCAATAGGTACTGCCTGGGATTGATGACACCCCGTTGGACGACGTCGTTGACGCCTTGGGTCATAACCACTTGACCCGGGTTGAAGCGAACGTGTGATAGTGTTGCCAGTGCCATGATGAATACCTCCTGAAGGTCATGTGAGGGGTCACGGCACCCCACGGGGCGACTGGACCCCAGTGGGTGAATAAACGGCATGGATGAGCGGGCGGCGAGCCGCCTGTGAGTATCGATCAGCGAATGGTCAGGACCTGGCCCAGTGTTGGGGAGCCGGGGGTCATGTCCCACGCGCGGATCACGGGTACGAAGCGATCAGTGAGGATGCGGGTCTCGGCGACCGAGCCGTCATCCCGTTCCTGGTACTCCGTGGTCAAGGATTTCTCCTTGTGAGTATCGCCCTTGACCACCAACACCTTGCCGGTTCTGGAGGTCACCACACCGGACACTGCACCGGCTGCGAGCGCCAGGGCGAGATGCCAGTGCGACAGAGCGCGCGCCGGAGGCCGTGGCGAATGGTGCACGGCGCCCAGATGCGTTTCGAGCGACGGCCACAGCCCTTGCAGGCGCTGCACTTCGTCGGCGAATTGCGCCGGTTCGAGCGTGACACGATAAAAGTGCTCCGGCTCGGCGGGCGATGCTGGAACACAGTAGGGCTGGAACGGCCATACGTCGGGCAACTCCTCGGCTTCGAGGTCACCAAGACCGATTTGCAGCATGAGCTCCCGTGCAGCTCTGGCATCGCCGGGATTCTGCTCGCGTTGCCGAATACGGCGACCAAAGATCACCACCTGCTTGAACTGCGTATCCACCGCACGGTAGAGCCGCAAATCCGCAAAGTGACGGGTCAGCCAACCGACCAGTTCGGCATCCAGCACATAGCCCGGGATGATGAACACCAGCACGCCGTCGTACTGCAGCAGCGGCAAGGTGCGCTGATAGAACAGCTTTTCCAGCCGGGCGCGTCCCTGACCCTGGTAGCCGATGTTGCCATCGACGCCACGCTCAAGGTCGCCATAGGGCGGGTTGAGCCACAACAGCCCGAAGGACTGTCGTGAGATCAGGGTGTCCATCAGATCAGCGTGCAGACACCGGTCGACCAGTTGACGTGCATGGGTCGCGCGCTCGCTGTCGTACTCAACGGCAAACGCCCTCACCTGTTCACGCCCAAGAGCATGGGCGGCTTCAGCGATGGCCACGCCTTCGCCGGCGCAGGGATCGAGGATGGACATTGACCCCCTGGCCGGAGCCAGTGCAGACAGTGCTCGTTCGAGTGTGGGCTCGTCCGTTGGAAAGTAGCCGTTCTTGATAAAGTTGCGGGCAAGCCGCGGAAACATGAGAGCCATGGGTATCTCCTTTGAAATGAAGGAAAGGCATAGTGGGAGAAGACTCGGGCATGCTTGTGCATGCCCGGCATGGAAGCGGTTCAGGCCACCCGCCGTAGCGGTTTGCCAGCGTCCGGCTCGTCCTGTGCAACACCCAGGGTGCCGCAACGGATCAGATCACCCAGTGCTGTGGTCAGCGCCGGGACGTCCAGGCTCAATCGGTGGCCTTCCAGCCGCCCGAGAGCGAAGGGCAGTCGGGTCAGCATTTCCCGGGACTGCAACAGAGCCAGTACCTCGTCGCGCCAATGATCCAGCAAGGGCAATGGACAGGTCTCCCGCACCAGCGCCCACAGGCGTTCGGTATGGTCGAGTCCGTCCCTTGGCAGCAAGGCCAGTGCGCTGGCGTTGGCCTTGTCAGGCTTCACGCAGCGGGTATCGAACAGCCACAGATGCACAATGGAACCGAACAGGGTTCGGCGGAAGGTGCGCGTGGAGCGTTTCTCCAGATGATCCACATTGCCAATGCAGACGGGCACCGAAGCACCCTGATCTGTGATGAGGTGAAATCGATCCAGTCCCTGGTCCGTTCGACCGAGTGTCAGGCGGGCCAGAAACTCCTGAACGGCGGTGTCGCGCGCCCAAAGGGAGAGAAAGATCAGAGTACCGCTGTCGTCAGAGACACAGCCATCGGCCATAAGGTCGGGGCATTCGTCGATGCGATACAGCGGTTGCGGGGATGAAGTGGGCATTGGGATGTCCTCGTGTTTGGAAGAGGCACCCGCGCCCGTTGGGGCGAGCGAGTGCCCCTGGGGGTTGATGATGCTTGGATGACGGTCAGCCGGTCATGGCCACTGACTTTCTGGCATTGCGCCGTGCGTGATGAGCACGTACGCCATCGCGCCAGTCTCGACATTGCTCGGGAGCCATGTCGAGATAGCGCAAGGGGCAGGAGTAGTAGTACGGGTGCATGGCTTCTTCCAGAGGCTTGTGGCCCCAGTCGT
>OJHH01000649.1_pt1 | contig 11728 bp, 7 predicted proteins | sample 1594911 | NCBI WGS metagenome assembly OJHH01 (sample SAMN05416787, study PRJEB24817) | seawater metagenome | isolation source: Sea water | place: Canada:Atlantic | collected 2013-11
TATAATGTTTACTTGACTGATTCATCTGTTCTATTGTGCTAAAATATCCTGGAGCAAGCCATAGAGAAGCACTTTGAGCCTTATCAAGTACACTTTCAAAACTTAATTGTAAACTGCCCTTTCCTTTACTTTCTTGCCATAAGTAATCCGTATTTGCATCGTTTAAAAACTGTGCAACAAAACTTTCTCCTGCAGGCAAATTCCAAACATCCTTAAATAGTGCGCCTGACAAAACGGTTGGTTTAGTAGTTGCTTTTAAGGCTAATTCTTTTGCTTTATTATATTGATCTTGAATACTATTGAATATAGAATCTGCTCGTTGCTCTTTGTCAAATAAAACTCCGAAAAAACGAATCCACTCAACTCTTCCTAACGGTGTTTTTTCTAACCAATCCCCATTATATACTACAGGAATACCGCTTTTTTCTACTGTAGATAGTGATTTATTTGATCCGCTAACAGAAAAGCCTACAACTAAATCAGGTTCAATATCAATCAAAATTTCGGTGTTGATATTAGCATCCATTCCCAATTCCCTTATACTTCCTTCATCTATCAACTTTCTCGTTTTTGGAGATGATACATATTTTGTACTCGGAAAACCGATTAAAGCTTCTTCAACTTCCAATAATTCTAACATTGGAATATGAGTTGTGCTTGTTACTACAATTTTTTTAATAGGAATTTGTATTATTTTATCGGTTTCAGAGAACTGTGAACGATCGGTTGTGCTTGATACCAATATATATTCATAGTCTCTTTTAGAATCTTTGTACGGCGCCTTTATTGTTAACTTTTTATAATCATTAAACTGCTCTATTACAAAGCCTTGTGCTAATTTAATTGAAGTGTTAGTATTTGTATTCAAAATTTCTTTTTTCACCTCTTTTTTACACGAAACAAACAAGAAAATAAAAGAAAAAAGTAGTGAATAGAAATGGTTTTTCATTGTCAATAAAATTAAGTTTCGAAGGTATTAAAAATCTTCTCGTTATTTAGTTAGAGAATTATAATATTTATACTTTTGCCGCGATTATGGTTTTCAAGTCTATATTTTTTAGACACGAAATTAATAGGGAATTTGGTTTAAATCCAATACTGTTCCCGCAACTGTAAACTTAGTCACTTTTTTTTATAAGTGATGGTTACTGTTAAATCTTTAATACCACTGTTCTGTAGAATGGGAAGGTAAACAGTAATACGTGAGTCAGGAGACCTGCCATAAGAATTGAGTAACAAACTTTCGGGAAGAAAGGTTTGGTATAGAGCGTTTCTATTCCCAAATTTTTACCTGATTTAATTAGTATTGAATTATTAAATCATTAAAATGAACAAATCAATTATTAAATGTAGTGCCTTAGCACTGATGTTGACTGCAAATGTTGCATTTGCACAAGAAAAACAAGAAGAAAAAGTAGAACAGTTAGAAGAAGTAGTTCTTTCTGATTCTAGATTTGAATTGAAAAAAGAAAATTCAGGAAAAGTAATTTACAAAATCACACAAAAAGACATTCAAGAAAATGCTGGTAAAACAGTAGTTGATTTACTGGATTACGTTGCTGGAATTGAGATTAGTGGGAATAATAATACAGATGGTAGCAATATAGGTTTGTATTTTAGAGGCGGTCGCAATCGTCAAGTTGCAATAATGATTGATGGTGTGTTGGTGAGTGATCCAACAGGAATTGCATCTACGTACAATTTGAACTTATTAAATGTAGATCAAATTGATTCTATCGAAATTTTAAAAGGGTCTTCAAGTACTTTGTACGGTTCTGGTGCGGCAACAGGTGTTATTAACATCACACTTAAAAAGGCTTCTAAATCTCCTATTTCTTTTAACTATACTGCAAGTTTAGGAACAAACAACACACAGAGAAATCGTAAAAATAATTTTGATGAACTCAATCAAAATGTTGGAGTTAGAGGAACTTTAAAGAAGTTTAAGTATCTCGCAAATTATAGCGTTTCAAAATCAGATGGAATGTCTGCAGCCAATGATGAAAATGCTGCAACTCCTTTTGAAAATGATGCTTTTTTAGGGAACAACGGTTTATTGAAATTAGGCTATGAAATCAATGATAAAATGGATGTAGAGCTATTTGGAAACTACAATAAATACGAATATGAGTATGATGGAGGAGCTTATTATGATTCCGACATTAATAATGGATATGAAGAAGAATTGAAATTCGGACTGAAATCGAGCTTTAAATATGAAAAAGGTGAATTAGTCGCTATCCTTTCTAAAAGTGACTTAGAAAGAGGATTTGATAGTTTTAACGGCTGGACAAACACAACTGACAGTTATGTATATCAAGGGAAAAGTATATCTGCCGAATTGATTAACAAGTATAATATCTCTGAAGAAATTCACGCTATACTAGGCGTAAACTATCAAAATTTTGATAATCAAACAAATACTCCTTTTGGAAATATCAGTAAAGATATCGCTAACTACTCAACACTTGATCCGTATGCAAGTGCTATTTATAAAGGTAAAAATGGATTAAACATGAATGTAGGAGTTCGTTTAAATAACCATAGTGAATATGGCAGCCATATTATTTATCATGCAAATCCATCATATAATATTATTTCCAATGAAGAGACTAAACTAAAAGTTTTAGGATCATATTCTACAGCATTTATTGCACCAAGCACGTATCAATTATTTTCAGATTATGGAAGCCTTGAGTTGAATCCAGAAGAAAATACAACCATCGAATTTGGATTTGACACATCATATAAAAAATGGTTAAAGGCAACAAGTGTTTTCTTTTATAGAAATGAGGATAGCAAAATTATTTTTGTGACAGATCCTACAACTTTTGCAAGTCAATATGATAATACAGCGAACACAACAAATGCTAAAGGTGTTGAAACAACTGTGAATCTAATACCTGTAGATAGAGTAAGAGTTGATTTTACTCATACGGTAACAAACAAAAGTGATGATTTAAATTACATTCCTAAAAATAAATTTACTGCAAGAGTGTCTACAACTTTACTAAAGAACACTACCTTTTCAGTAGGATATAAAAATGTATCCGAAAGAACTTACTTCGATCAATGGGGATCTTTTGGAACAGCAGGTGAAGATGTTGTTTTAGATGCTTATAATTTGATTGATTTCAATGCAAACTATACATGTAACAATGCAACCTTCTTTGTTTTATTAGACAATGTTTTTAATGAAGATTATGAGGATGTATTAGGGTTTTCTACAAGAGGTAGAAATGTAAAATTAGGATTGAAATTAAATTTCTAATCAAAACTATTCAATAAAAAAAGCCTCAAATTCTAAATTTGAGACTTTTTTTATGTTTAAAACATTTCTTTGACTTCTTCTTTTATAAAGGTCAATCCAGTTGTTGAAGGAGGATTCCCTTCAACCATACGCTTTAAAATAGCCTCTCTTAACTCTTGAGCATTTGTAACATTATTGCCTTCTGCAGTTTTCTTAATAATATGCGTTGTTGCATTTTTTGAAGTTACCAACACGCTCCAGCATTCTTCGCTAATATAAATTTGCTGTGATAAATTATGCTCAAATTCTTGCTCAACACTTTGAACTAATTTCTGAACATAGAGTTCTTTATCTTCTGAAGTAGGAGTGACTCTTATTAATAATTTTGAAGGATTGATACGCTCCATAAACAATGTCATTCTTTCGTATGCATCTATGCGCATTGAAAGCATTTGTTTTTTATCTTCTCTAACAAGTTTGAAGTTTTCTCTATTTTGCTCTTTTTTAAATTGAATTGAAAAGAAGTAATACGCAACTAAGCCTGTTACAATTGATGGAATTGTGTAACTTACTATTTCTATAATTTTTTCGATCATTTTATTAACTTAAAATATAAAAACAAATATAGGATTATTTGATTTTAATAAGTAAACAAATTTGTCAATAACTTTTGTTGTTTCACTCTAAGCAACGCCGTATTTTTGAATTCTAAGAAAATTGTAGTGTCAGAATATTTAAACGAACTTAACGAAGCGCAAAAAGCAGCTGTACTCCACATGAATGGACCAATGATTATCATTGCTGGTGCAGGATCTGGAAAAACACGTGTACTAACCTATAGAATTGCTCATTTAATGAATCAAGGTGTAGATTCATTTAATATTCTATCCTTAACGTTTACCAATAAAGCAGCACGAGAAATGAAAGATCGTATTGCGAAGGTTGTTGGTTCTAGTGAAGCGAAAAATTTATGGATGGGAACTTTTCACTCTGTTTTTGCTCGTATACTTCGCTCTGAAGCTGATAAATTGGGTTTTCCTTCCAATTTTACAATTTATGACACACAAGATTCTGTGCGTCTTTTATCAGCAATTATTAAAGAAATGCAATTGGATAAAGAGCGCTATAAACCAAAACAGGTTTTAAGTCGCATCTCTCAATTCAAGAACAGTTTAATAACTGTAAACGCATATTTTGGAAATTCCGATTTAATGGAAGCCGATAAGATGGCTAGTAGACCACAAATGGGGAAAATTTACAGACAATATGTAGAGCGTTGTTTTAAATCTGGAGCAATGGATTTTGATGATTTAATTTTAAGAACCAATGAATTGTTAAATCGTTTTCCAGAAGTACTCGCTAAATATCAAGATAGATTTAGGTATATTATGGTAGATGAGTACCAAGATACAAATCATTCACAATACTCTATCGTTAAAGCTTTGGCTGACCGTTTTCAAAACATATGTGTTGTAGGTGATGACTCACAAAGTATTTATTCGTTTAGAGGTGCCAATATTCAGAATATTCTAAACTTTCAAAAAGATTATGATGATGTAAGTATTTTTAAATTAGAACAAAATTATAGATCTTCAAGTAATATTGTCAAGGCTGCTAATAGCATTATTGAAAAAAACAAAACACGTCTTGATAAAGAAATTTGGACCGCAAACAGTGAAGGTTCAAAAATAAAAATAATGCGTACTTTCTCTGATGCAGAAGAAGGTCGTTTTGTTGCCGATTCTATTTTTGAAAACAAAATGAACAAGCAACTTCATAATGACAATTTTGCAATTTTATATCGTACAAACGCCCAATCAAGAGCCCTTGAGGATGCACTGCGAAAAAAAGATATTGCTTATAGAATATATGGTGGAGTTTCATTTTACCAGCGAAAAGAAATTAAAGATACCTTAGGTTATTTGCGTTTGTTGATCAATCCAAATGATGAAGAAGCATTTAAAAGAGTGATTAATTATCCTGCTCGTGGAATTGGCTCAACAACAATAGATAAATTAGCAGTTGCTGCAAATCATTATAAAAAATCAATTTTTGAAATTGTTCAAAATTTAGATGCTATTGACTTAAAAATCAATTCAGGAACTCGATTAAAACTGTCCAACTTTGCAACAATGATTCAGAGATTTCAAATAGAAGCTCAGACTAAAGATGCACTTGAAGTGACCGAATTGTTAGTAAGACAAACACGTATTATAAAAGATTTAGAAGCAGACGGCACTCCAGAAGCAGTAAGTAGAGTAGAGAATGTTCAGGAATTAATGAACGGAATTAAAGATTTTATTGATGCTCAAAAAGTTAAAGATGAAGATGCGTCACTAGCATTTTTCTTAGAAGATGTTGCTTTAGCTACCGATTTTGATAATGACAAAAAGGATGATAAGCCTAAAGTTTCTCTGATGACTATTCACTTGTCAAAAGGACTGGAATATCCAATTGTTTATATTGTTGGCTTAGAAGAAACATTGTTTCCTTCAGCAATGAGTATGAATACTAGAAGTGAATTGGAAGAGGAGCGAAGACTGTTTTATGTAGCTTTAACAAGAGCAGAAAAAGAAGCCTATATAAGTTATGCAGAATCACGTTATCGTTGGGGAAAATTAATAGATTGTGAACCAAGTAGATTTTTAGAAGAAATTGATGAGCAATTTATAGAGCAGTTGAGACCAAGAGCCAAAGCACTACAAAATAAATTTATATCTAGTGATATTTTTGGAGATATACCTCCAAATATGGTTCGGTTTAAAAAACCACTTTCGAGAACTACAATGCCTAAGCCAAAACAAATCCCAAAAACAATTCAACCAAAGTTTAAACCTTCAAGTAAATTTAAAAAACTTGAAAGCTCTTCTGATACCCGTAAAACAAACTTATTTGATAGTACTATTACTGTTGGTAATTTTGTAGAACATCAACGTTTTGGAAAAGGAGAAGTAATTAGCTTAGAAGGTATTGGTGCTAACAAAAAAGCAGAAATAACTTTTGCAAATCATGGTACCAAAAAACTACTATTACAATTTGCTAAACTTAAAATTCTTGGCTAAAATAGTAGATATTTATTTTTAAATAAATATATTGTTAAATATGAGTAATTGATGTAATTTGCACATCCAATTTCTTATAGATAGAAATTATTAACTTCAATAGTGATACTATGACATTTGACTTACAATACAACTCTGAAAGAACCAATTTAATTATTCCAGAATACGGAAGACATATACAGCAATTAGTAAATCATTGCGTGAGTCTTGAGGACTTAGAAGAGCGTAATAAAATGTCAAAAGCAATTGTAAATGTGATGGGCAATTTACAGCCGCATTTACGTGATGTACCAGATTTTAAACACAAACTTTGGGATCAATTATTCATAATGTCTGATTTTAAATTGGAAGCAGAATCACCGTATCCACAGCCTTCAAGAGAAGAATTAGCAGAAAAGCCAGATCCATTACCATATCCAAAAACAGCATCTAAATATAGATTTTACGGGAACAACATTCAGACTATGATTGATGTTGCAAACAGTTGGGAAGCGGGAGATGCTAAAGAAGGGCTTACTTTTGTGATTGCAAATCACATGAAGAAGTGTTACTTAAATTGGAATAAAGATACTGTTGATGATTCAGCAATTTTCAAACATTTATTTGATTTATCTGATGGAAAGATAGACTTGAGAAATACAGAGGAAAAGTTAGCTGAAAGCCATACTTTGATTAGAAAGAGACCACCTGTTAAGAGTCAGAATTATCAAAAGAATAAAAATCAGAAGAATAATAACAATAAGAATTATCGTAAAAAAACTAGATGATTTATGGCTACATTTAAAATTGAAGGAGGGCATAAATTAAAAGGAGATATTACACCTCAAGGTGCAAAAAACGAAGCGCTACAAGTAATTTGTGCTGTGCTTTTGACTTCAGAAAAAGTTACAATTAGTAATGTCCCAGACATTATAGATGTCAACAAATTGATATTTATTTTAGGCGAATTGGGTGTGAAAATTGAAAAAATCTCAAAGGACACTTATACTTTTCAAGCAGATGATTTAGATTTAGAATATCTTGAATCTGATAAATTTAAACGTGACGGAAGCTCATTGAGAGGTTCAATCATGATTGTAGGCCCTTTGCTTACTAGATTTGGTAAAGGATATATTCCGCGTCCTGGAGGAGATAAAATAGGAAGAAGAAGGTTGGATACCCATTTTGAAGGGTTTATAAGTCTTGGCGCAACGTTTAGATATAAAAAAGAAGAACAATTTTATGGTGTAGAAGCACCAAATGGTTTACAAGGAGTAGATATGCTTTTAGATGAGGCTTCTGTTACAGGAACAGCTAATATTGTAATGGCTGCAGTTTTAGCAAAAGGTGTTACAACTATTTATAATGCTGCTTGCGAACCGTATTTACAAGAACTTTGTAAAATGTTGAACTCAATGGGCGCTAAGATTAGTGGCGTTAGTTCAAATTTATTATCAATAGAAGGTGTTGAAAGTTTAGGAGGATGTAAACTAAGAGTTCTTCCTGATATGATTGAAATAGGAAGTTGGATTGGTATGGCTGCTATGACAAAATCAGAATTGACAATTAAAAATGTTAGTTGGGAGAATTTAGGTCAAATACCAAGAGTCTTTAGAAAATTAGGAATAAAATTAGAGAAAAGAGGAGATGATATTTATATTCCTGCTCAAGAATCTTATGAAATACAAAACTTTATTGACGGTTCAATCTTAACTATTTCTGATGCTCCTTGGCCTGGATTTACGCCAGATTTATTGAGTATTGTTTTAGTTGTAGCTACACAAGCAAAAGGAAGTGTACTAATTCATCAAAAAATGTTTGAAAGCAGACTCTTTTTTGTTGATAAACTAATAGATATGGGAGCGCAAGTTATTTTATGTGATCCTCATAGAGCCACAGTAATTGGAATGAATCATCAGTCTAGTTTAAAAGCGACAACAATGGTTTCACCAGATATTAGAGCCGGAATTTCATTATTAATTGCAGCACTTTCTGCTAAAGGAACTAGTACTATTCACAATATTGAACAAATAGATAGAGGATATCAAGATATAGATAAAAGATTACGAGCAATTGGAGCTAAAATTGAAAGAATCAATTAACTATAGACGTCTATACATAATATTTAAAATCTCAAGTTGAATTTAGCTTGAGATTTTTTTATGACATCTTGACATTATTAAGTAATTGGCAGTACTTTTGCAAACATTATTAAATTATGAGTGATACGAAAGAAAATATAGAAGAAAAAGAAATTCAACTTGAAGATAAAACAGTTGAAATTCCTCAAGAACCTACTCTAGAAGAGCAGTTAGATAAAGAGAAAGATAAGTTTTTAAGACTTTTTGCAGAATTCGAAAATTATAAAAGACGTACTTCAAAAGAACGAATAGAATTGTTTAAAACTGCCAATCAAGAATTAATGACAGTTTTATTGCCAATTTTAGATGATTTTGAAAGAGCTTTGGCGCATATTGAAGACGATAAGGAAGCAGAAGAATTAAGGAAAGGAGTCCTGCTTATTTATCAGAAATTAGTGACAACTTTAGAACAAAAAGGGTTGGCTATAACGGATGTGAAATCTGGTGACACTTTTGATGCTGAAATTCATGAAGCAATAACTCAAATACCTGCACCATCAAAAAAGATGAAGGGTAAAATTGTTGATGTGATTGAAAAAGGATATAAACTAGGAGACAAAACAATACGTTTTCCAAAAGTAGTTATTGGTCAATAAAAAATAGATTTTCAAAATGAAAAAAGATTTTTACGAAATATTAGACCTTGAAAGAGGTGCAAGTTCAGCTGAAATAAAAAAAGCTTACAGAAAAAAAGCAATTAAATTTCATCCTGATAAAAATCCTGGAGATAATACAGCAGAAGAAAACTTTAAAAAAGCAGCAGAAGCTTATGAAATCTTAAGTGATGACAATAAGCGTGCACGCTATGATCAACATGGACATGCCGCTTTTGAGAATGGTGGAGCAGGTGCTGGAGGTTTTGGTGGCTTTGGTGGAGGAGGAATGGATATGGATGATATCTTTAGCCAGTTTGGAGATATTTTTGGCGGTGGCTTTGGTGGCGGAGGCGGTTCTAGAAGGACAGCAAGAGTTAAAGGAAGCAACATGCGCATTAGAGTAAAAGTTACTCTTGAAGATATTGCAAATGGTGTAGAGAAAAAAGTAAAAGTTCATAGAAAAATTAAAGCAGTTGGTGTAACTTTTAAAACTTGTGATACTTGTAATGGTCAAGGACAAGTAATGAGAGTAACCAATACCATATTAGGTAGAATGCAAACAGCAGCGACTTGTCCTACTTGTCAAGGTGCTGGACAATCTATTAATAATCGCCCAAAAGGATCTGATGCAAATGGTTTGATTCAAAAAGAGGAAACGGTTTCAATAAAAATTCCTGCAGGAGTTACTGATGGTGTACAATTAAAAGTAACAGGTAAGGGAAATGAAGCACCTGGAAATGATTCAATTTCTGGAGATTTATTAGTATTGATTGAAGAAGTAACACATGATACTTTATCAAGAGAAGGAATGAATTTACATTATGATTTATATGTGAATTTTTCTGAAGCAACACTTGGAGCAACAAAAGAAATACAAACCGTAACAGGAAAGGTTAAAATAAAGATAGAATTAGGTACTCAATCAGGTAAAATATTAAGATTACGTGGAAAAGGGTTACCAAGTATTGAGCGTTATGGAACTGGAGATTTATTAGTTCATATAAATGTTTGGACACCTCAAAACTTAACAAAAGATCAAAAAACCTTTTTTGAAAAATCATTAAATGATGATAATTTCATTCCTAGTCCTTCTAAGAATGATAAATCTTTTTTTGAAAAGGTAAAAGACATGTTTTCTTAATAGATGTTTACATGTTATATTTAAATGATGGTGCAAATTCGCACTGTTATTAATTGTAATGATTAATAACACTTTTTCATAGTAATTTCCCGCTTAATTCTTTTAAGTGGGTTTTTTATTTCCCTATCTTTGCAAAAGCAGATCGTCTTATCGCTTTATTTATTTAAAGAGGAAAGTCCGGACACCAAAGGGTAGCATAACGGATAACATCCGTCGTTTTAATTTTACAATTAGAATCGGACAAGTGCAACAGAAAGCAAGTACAGTTCGGCTGTAGTGAAACCAGGTAAACTCTATGCGGTGCAATGTCATGTATATTGGAGCTTGAAAGCGACTCGCTTGATTCCAAAGGGTAGGCAGATAGAATTATTGAGCAATCAATAGTCTAGATAAATGATAAGAATTCAATTTATTGAATACAGAATCCGGCTTATAGATCTGCTTTTTTATTAAATTCATAATTTTCACATATAATTATTATCTAATTACATCCTCTTTTTCCCTTAAAAAAATCGTTACTTTTTGTATTTTTGCAAAACATTAAAAAACTATAACATATGGCATTTGATATTGAAATGATCAAAGGTGTATATTCTAGAATGGTTGAGCGAGTAGATATTGCTCGAAAAACACTAGATAAACCACTTACACTATCTGAAAAAATATTATACAATCATCTTTGGGATGGAAATCCTACAAAAGCATTTACTAGAGGGAAAGATTATGTTGACTTTGCTCCAGATAGAATTGCGTGTCAAGATGCAACTGCTCAAATGGCTTTATTGCAATTTATGCAAGCAGGAAAAAATAAAGTAGCAGTTCCTACAACTGTTCACTGTGATCATTTAATTCAAGCAAAAGATGGTGCTGCGACCGATTTAAAAAACGCAAATGATGTGAGTAGCGAAGTTTTTAACTTCTTAGAGTCTGTCTCAAATAAATATGGTATTGGATTTTGGAAACCAGGAGCGGGAATTATTCATCAGGTAGTTTTAGAAAATTATGCATTTCCAGGCGGAATGATGATTGGAACTGATTCTCATACTGTAAATGCAGGAGGACTTGGTATGGTTGCAATTGGAGTAGGTGGAGCAGATGCTGTTGATGTGATGGCTGGAATGGCTTGGGAATTGAAATTTCCAAAATTAATTGGTGTAAAACTGACTGGAAAATTATCAGGTTGGACTGCACCTAAAGATGTAATTTTAAAAGTAGCAGAAATTCTAACTGCAAAAGGAGGAACAGATGCCATAGTTGAATATTTTGGACCTGGAGCTATTTCAATGTCTTGTACAGGAAAAGGTACTATTTGTAATATGGGTGCTGAAATTGGAGCAACAACTTCAACTTTTGGTTACGATGAGTCAATGGAGCGTTATTTACGTGCTACAGAAAGATCTGAAGTAGCTGATGAAGCAAACAAAATAAAAGAATACTTAACTGCTGATCCAGAAGTATATGAAAAACCAGAGAAATATTTTGATCAAGTAATTGAAATTAATCTATCTGAATTAGGACCCTTATTAAATGGCCCTTTTACGCCAGATTTATCTACATCA
>OJHH01000651.1_pt1 | contig 11712 bp, 4 predicted proteins | sample 1594911 | NCBI WGS metagenome assembly OJHH01 (sample SAMN05416787, study PRJEB24817) | seawater metagenome | isolation source: Sea water | place: Canada:Atlantic | collected 2013-11
AGCGTCAGATGTGTATAAGAGACAGGTTACAACCCAGGCCGCAGTAGGAAATGGATTTCAGCAAAGCTTTTCTAGTACATGGGCTGATTTTAATAAAGACGGTAACATAGATCTATATGTAGTAAATGATAGATTCATGTGGCCAAATGCACTTTTCTTAAACAATGGAGACGGCACTTTTACTGATGCTTCTGTTACTTCTAATGCAGATATTGCCATTTTCGCTATGACATCTACAATAGGTGATTACGACAATGATCTTGACCTTGATATTTATGTTACAAATGACTCTCCTGGAAATCACTTGCTTGAAAACTTGAATAGTGGGATTTATCAAGATTTATTCCCAAATTCAGGAGCTGAGATTCAACAAACATGCTGGGGTGCCAATTGGATAGACTACAACAATGACGGACGGAAAGATTTATATGTATGCAGCTCTTTTCCTGGTCCAAATCATAATAATCTGATAATTAATAATGGGTCAGGAGATTTATCTGTATCCACTGAAATAATTCCAATGAACAATGAGAATTCATATTCAGTTTCTAAAGGTGATTTCAATAACGATGGGTTTTATGACCTATTAGTATTAAACACTGCTCCTTGCAATTCATTATTGTTAAAAAACACAGGTAATGACCTATACGGGTTCATTAAAATTTCTCTGCAAGGAACAATTTCGAACAGAGACGCTATAGGTACTGAAATTACTGTGTTTTCGGAAGGGAATTCGTACTTCGATACTCATTTTTGTGGCACAAATTTTTGTAGTCAGGATTCTCAAAAACTAATTTTTGGTTTAGGAACTTCCAGTCAAATTGATTCTATTCAACTTTTATGGCCTTCTGGATTAGAAGAAACACACTATAATCTATCTATCAATAGTTCAGAGAGAATTTCTGAAGGTTCAACTATTAAGGCTTTAATTCAGCCTCCTAATAGTTTAGAAATATGCCCAGGAAGTATAACGGAACTTTCGGTTGATATTGAAGCTGATAGTGTGATTTGGAGTACTAACTCTAACTCCTTGTTGCTTCAGGTTTCTGAACCAGGAACATATTGGGCTACAGTGTTTAGTAATGGAGGAATATCAACTATCACAGACACTATTACTATAGCTCTTGCTGACTACCCACTTATTCAGGAAATAATCACAACTGAAATCACTTGCAATGGACTTGAAAACGGACAAGTAACAATTGAATATAAATTACCAGAAGATGAAGAGATATATTATTATTCAACGAATAACTTAAGTGCAGGTTATTTTAATTATCCTTTACAAATAGAGGAACTCTGTCCAACTCAGATAGAATATTCAATTTTGCAACCTTCACCTTTATATTCCGATATAAATTTTCAATCACTTCTTTGTGACTCAAACGATATAGGAAGTATATCACTTACTTCTTTTGGAGGTGTGTCTCCATATGAGTATGGACAATTAGATTCTCTGATTTATGGCGTAAATATTATTACTACCATTGATGCCAATGGGTGTAGTTATTCATTTGATTTCTATTTAGATTTAGCTCCTGAAGTAGACTTAGAATTAGAGGTTACTAATCAAATTGGCAACACATTAGGAAGCGCAATTATTGTTAACAATAATATAGAATTACTAAACGTCCTAGACATGGATTCTATATCACATATGCATAATGAGTTAGAAGCAGGGGGTTATACTCTAATATCAATTGACCAGTATGGGTGTAACTCTTCAGAAGAATTTACAATAGAATTGATAACCAATATTGCAGAATCTCACCTTGAAAAAAGTTTATTGATTTATCCTAACCCATGCAATGATGTTTTAAATGTGAATAATTACGATTCAGACACTACTGTTCGTGTATTGTCTGTTCAAGGTGAAGAAGTATTTATATTAAATAGAGTTAGCATCCAAGATAACTCTATTAACTTTTCCTTCTTAAAGCCCGGAATTTATATGATAATATTTCAGTCAGAAAATCGCACGATTACTAAAAAAATAATCAAAAGTTGATTAGTCGCTTTAAAAGTCTAATAGATTTTAATAGTTCCAAATCAATGAAAAAATTTATATGTTTTATACTTGGGGAGTAAAGTGAATACGCGTTAGCCGGGTCTATAACCTAAGCTGCTATTATTACCATAGGAAAAGATATTCAAAGCTTCCCTGAGGGAATTGCTGTTTCTATGCCATTGAGAAGAGAAGGATTATCTAAATTTAAAAAGTTTCTGATATGGTCAATTATCAGCTATAGTCGAACTTGTTGCTGCAGTTATTGGCGATTTAGCAGTGACTGTTTATGAACTTCTTCTCCCCTACGGTTTAGCATTCGCAGCAAGAGCTATGATATACTTGGTAATAGAAGAAATAATCCCAGAAACTCAAAGAGACAAATACACAGATTTAACCACTATTGGGTTTATGATTGGACTTGTTCAAATAATGGTTTAAATACAAGACTTGGTTAGAAAATCTCACTTTAATTAAGATCAGTTGATAAAAAACGTTAACTTACTCATACCTTAATTAAAATGTTATGCTTGTGTACTGTTTTGCTCAGTACTCGACCTTGCTTTTTAAAAAATTTATTTTTACGATTCATAGTTCATTAGCTAAACTATATCGCGAACTTGTATTTTTTACTTCGAGTCGAGATCTTTGTTACTCTTATAAATCAACATGTTATAGGAATAAAACTCATTTTCTTCTAATAATAAAGAGAACTTGTCCCTACGCTCTAACTCTCCTGTTTTGCCTGACAAAAACTCATCAGTCTAATAGTCAAAATTTCGAAAACCAAACTTCGGAATTAGGCGTGGATCATTCATATAGCGATAGTACTTTTGGAGCAGGGTTAAGTTGTGTTGATTTTAATTTAGATGGTTTAGATGACATCACAATACCCTCCAAAGATTCTATCATTTTCTTCTATCAAAATACGGGAGAGGAATTCATTCAACTCAGTTTATTAGATCAAGAGTTTGGAGAGGTAAAATCATTATGCTGGATAGATTTTGATAATGATTCTGACTTAGACTTATCCTTTACAGAATACCAAGGAAGTTTTTTTCTTTTTGAAAATACAGGAAATTTAGAACTAGTAGACATAACCGAAAATTCTCTAATGACTAATGATGCTTGTGAAAATTTTGGCCATAGTTGGATAGATATAAATGGAGACGGATTATTAGATGTCTATATAAATCGTTACTATTCTGGACAATTCTGTTTAGATGAGAACACTGAAAATCTCCTTTTTGTAAATAACGGAGACAACACTTTTACTGAAAAAGCAGCTGAGTACGGTATTAGTGATGGTGATAAAATGAGTTTTCAATCATCCTTTTATGATTATAACAAAGATGGCTTGATAGACCTACATGTCATTAATGATAGGTTTTACGAAAACTCCCTCTATAGGAATACAGGCCTAGGATATTTTGAGGACGTATCTATTCAAACCAATACCAACTTGATAGAAGATGCTATGACCAATACTATCTTTGATTATAACTATGACGGATATCAAGATATATTTTTCACTAATACTAATAATGAAGGAAGTCATTTATTAGCTTACAACCCTGAAGACCAGCTATACGAAGATCTTTTTCCAAACTCTGGTGCCGAGAGCTATATATTCAATTGGGGAGCTACATCATTAGATTATGATAATGACCGATTACTTGATTTAGCCATAGCTTCAGGAACAAACTTTGGAAATGGCTATTTAAATTTACTCTTTAGAAATAATGGTAGTGTTTTTTATCCAGTAGTCAATAACTTTGACCAAGATTCTTCAGCTACCTACGGTGTAGCTAAAGGTGATTTTAATTCTGATGGGTATTATGATTTGACTTTTTTAAATGAAGCCCCTAATACTTCTAAAGTCTATGTAAATACTACAACCAATAACAATAAATGGCTAAAAGTCAATTTTTCAGGATCTTGTAATAATCAATTCGGTATTGGTGTTCAATATGAATACTTTATAAATGGTTTCCCTACGGTAAGTACAGTTTTTGCAGGAACTAACTATCTAGCACAGGATAGCTATACACATATTATTGGTTTAGGAAATGAAAACGTCATTGACAGTCTTTTAATTCAATGGCCCACTGGTTTAATTGAAAAACATTATAATTTAAGTCCTTTCTTAACGCATTCATTTGAGGAAGGTCAAACCTTTGATGTCACCTTGGATATTCTATCTGATTCTCTTTTCATCTGTTTAGGTGAAGAGATAGAATTAAGTACAAGTATCGAATATCTAAATACAACATGGAATGATGGACTTAGCTCAGATTCTCTTATCATAAATTCACCTGGGGAATATTTCGCTATTCTTGAAATAGAACCTAACATAAATATATGTTCTGACACCGTTTTTGTTACACTCAAAGAAGACTTAATCATAAATTCTGTTGAAACCCAAAATCCATCTTGTTTTGGATTGTCTGATGGAACTACGGCTTTAAATCATCTTGACATTTCGAGTAATGAAATAATATCCAATTTTTCTGATTTAGGAGATGGATTGAATACTCTTACTATCTCAGATGATTATTATTGTCCTGTTTCGATAGCAGTGGAATTGTTCGCTCCTGCACCAATTTATTCATATGCTGAATACATAAAACTACCTTGCGACAGTAATGATTTAGGTGAGATAGAGATTTTCACATTGGGTGGAACAGCTCCGTATTCTTATTCTTTGGAAGATTTAAATACCATTCCATATGGTCAAAACACTATTACCACTGAAGATGAAAATGAGTGCACATTTACTTTTGACTTTTTTCTAGAGCTTTCTCCAATAGTTAACATTGAGTTTGAAGTTACGCATCAAATAGAAAGTACACCAGGGAACATCGAAATACTAAATGGATCTGACGTCAATATAATAGACATCATTAATGAAGAAGGTCTATCTCAAGATCCTGAGAATCTAACAGCTGGCACTTACATTATTAATTTTTCTGACGAAAACGGATGTGTCTATTCTGAAGAATTTATTATTGAAACCTTAACTACCACCGGTAACTCTCTGTTAAAAGGATCATTAGAACTTTATCCAAATCCATGTGAAAAACTCCTGAATGTAAATAATGTTCATTCATCCTTCTCTATTAGCGTTTACTCTGCCGATGGAAAAGAACTTCTTACTAAAAATGTAAATCCTGAAACTACTAATTCTATAAACCTCGAAAGTTTAAAAGAAGGCTTCTACTTTGTTCAAATCAAAAAGGGGCTAGAAACCATAACTAGAACAATAATAAAAATTTAGAAATGGAGAGCTATAACCGCAGTAACATAAATAAAAGTATGAAGCATATTCTACAGTTATCATTCAGGATCTTTATCATTTCGTGGGTAATGTTAGAATTTTTCAGCTTAAAAATATTTAGTCAGAATTTCGAAAATCAAGCTGTAGAACTTGGTGTGATTCACTCATTTCCTAGCAACAGTGAATACGGGGCAGGATTGAGTTGTGCAGATTTTAATCAAGACGGACTAGATGACATTACTCTTCCATCCGTAGATTCTACTATATTCTTTTTTCAAAATACTGGCGATTCTTTTGTTAAACTCGACTTAATCGATCGCGAGTTTGGAGAAGTAAAGTCCGTTTGTTGGATTGATTATGACAACGATTTTGACTTAGATTTATCTTTAACTGTACATGATGGAAGTTTATTCTTATTCGAGAATATTGGGGATTTAGAGCTTGTAGATATTACAGAAAGTGCTCTTCTTACTAATGAATCATGTCATAATTATGGTCACAGTTGGGTAGATATCAATCAAGATGGTTTACAGGATGTATACCTCAATCGTTATTTTTTCGGGCAAGACTGCCCAGATCTCGGTAGTGAAAATTTACTTTTTGTAAATAATGGTGACAACACTTTTACTGAAAGAGCCAGTGAATACGGTATTGATGATGGAGATAAAATGAGCTTTCAATCTTCATTCTATGATTATGATAAAGACGGACTCTTAGATTTACATATAATAAATGATAGATTTTATGAAAACTCGCTCTATAGAAATACTGGACTAGGATATTTTGAAGATATTTCAGAATCAGCTGGTGTAAACCTGATAGAAGATGCTATGACCAACACCATCTTCGATTTCAACCTTGATGGGTTTCATGACATTTATTTCACAAACACCTGGCCAAATGGTAGTCACTTATTAATTTATAATCCTGAAACACAATCTTATGAAGACCAGTTTCCTGACTTTGGAGCAGAGAGTTACTTATTTAACTGGGGAGCTTTACCGATTGACTATGACAATGATAGATTCACAGATTTAGCGCTTTCGTCAGGTGCAGGTTGCGGAGCAGGATGCTCCAATATGCTTTTCCGAAACAATGGAGATTCTTTTACTCAATCTCCTAATAATTTTAATGAGCAAATGTCAATTTCTTATGGTGTGGCCAAAGGTGATTTTAACTCGGATGGATTTTATGATATCACCTTCTTAAATGAAGCCCCAGCCAACACTGAAGTATACATTAACACAGCAAATCAAAGAAATTGGTTAAAAGCTAAATTTTCTGGAGCTATTAATAACTTTTTTGGAATTGGGGTTCAGTATGAATATTACATGGACGGAGTACCTGCGGTAAATACGGTTTTTGCAGGTTCTAATTATCTCTCTCAAGATAGTTACACTCACATCCTAGGAATGAGTGACAAACTCTTTATTGACAGCTTATCCATTCACTGGACATCGGGCTTAACAGAAAACCATTATAACCTTACCCCTTTCCAAACATATAACTTTAAAGAAGGACAAACGTTCGAGACTAGTTTAAACCTAGGGGACACTATTTACATATGCCCAGGTGAAGAAATTGAAATTGAAAGTTCAATCCAATACTTCAACTCTACTTGGAATAATCAAGAAACTACACCTTCACTCAGTATAGATACGCCTGGTGAATATTATGCCCTTCTAGAAGTAGAACCAGGCATAAATATTTATTCTGATACTATTGTGGTATTGTTCAAACCTGACATTGAATTGAATTTTGTATCAACCATAGCCCCATCATGTTTCGATTCTGAAGACGGAGCTGCATTAATCACACATTATAATCTGGCAGGAGAGTTAGAAAGTTCGATTTATCAAGACTTACCTGATGGAATTTCAACAGTCCAAATAGTCGACAGTTTCTTTTGTCCTATATCAACACAAATTGAACTGTTTTCTCCATCATCAATTTATTCTTCCGTTGAAGTGCTGAGCCAACCATGTGATAGTTCCGATTTCGGCTCTATAGAAATTAATTCTTTCGGTGGCTCCCCTCCTTTTGAATACTCTATTGATGATCTAAACTCTATAGCTGTAGGAGAAAACACCATTATTACTACCGATAATAACGGGTGTGAACATTTTACCGACTTTTCCATTGATCTACTGCCTTTATTAATTTATGAGCTCAATATCACTCCTCAAATTGGAGATGAACCTGGAAGTTTGCTCGTAAATACCGAAGAAGAAATTTACCTAGAATTATACAATTCTAACAATGAACTTCAAACTGAATCGGACTTAACCCCAGGTGATTATTACGTCTTAGTTACAGATGGAAATGGATGCACATACCATGAGGATTTCACAATAGAAACAATTGAAAGTAATTCTGAAATAGATATTGCCTCCGATTTTTTCATTTATCCAAACCCTACTGGAGGGCTTATTCAATATCATGAATTGTCTGTCCCATGTTTTATAGAGTTTTATTCTAATGAAGGAAAAAAAGTACTTGAAGAAAGGATGACTCACAAAGAGAATTTATCATCAGATATTTTTAATTTAAAAAGCGGAATGTACACAGTAAAAATATCAATGATCGACCAAGTCATTTACACACGTCTCATAAAAAATTAATCTAGTTCTTTACAATTTTTACGGCCTTTAAGACTTTATCCTCTTTCAAGAAATTTAAATAGTAAATCCCTTGAGACAAATCAGCTACTTCTGAATTTAAAACCAAGACAGATATTCCTTCACCTAACAAAGAATCTGTTGAATTATATACTAATTTACCCATAGCGTCAACTATGGATATAGATTCAATCTCTCCATTTGGATAAGCAATTTGAAGAAGCTCATTAAAAGGATTTGGATATACAATAAACCCAGAATCAACAAATCCTTCATTTTCAGACAAACTTCTAAATGCTTGAAAAAAATCTGGAATACCATATCCTAATGAATCATTAGGGTTTCCTATAAGGTGAGAACTATTCTCGATAGCTTCTATGATTTCCATATTCGATTTTTCAGGGAACGCCTGCCATAAACAAGCCGTTAAACCTGCTATAACGGGTGAACTAAAACTTGTTCCATTTCCTCGCTTTATTCCTTCTGTTAGATCCGCATATACCGTTTGATATCCAACTCCACAAACATTAGGTTTCACATCTCCGTCAAAACTAGGTCCCTGACTGCTAAACCACGCATATTCTCCTTTATCAGAGACTGCTCCTACTGATAAAATACTATCAGCATCCGCAGGAGCTCCTATATAAAACCATGGATCATCACCACTATTTCCAGCACTATTTACTATCAACATCCCTTTAGATGCCGCTATATCTGCCGCTACTGAAATCCGAGTCGTATTCCCGTCCATATCCTCATAAGAATGGCTGTTATCTTCAATATCAAAAGTGGTATAGCCTAATGATGAGTTTATCAATTGAATCCCCATAGAATCTGCCATTTCTAAAGCCCTTATCCAGTTGTCTTCTTCAGTAACGTGTTCGCTAGATCCATCCTCAGTTCGGAATAAATGATAGTTAGCTTCAGGGGCAGAGCCTATAATAGAATCAGGCATAAAAGCAGTCATTATACTCAATACAGACTTTCCGTGATGTCCTCCGTTTAATACATTATCATCATCATCAACTATATCATACTGAAACTTCAATCTCCCCTCGTCTCTAAGCGTTGCAAAAGCTGATAAAAAGTTCACCCCATCAAATCCAGAATCAAAAACACCAACCTGAACCCCTTCTCCTCTCAAACCTAGCTCATGTAATAATTGTCCATTATGAATGGCTATTTGGCCATAGGATGGTCCATAAATAGTAGCGTAAGAATCAGATTTTCTTTTTTCAAAACCACTCTCTTTAATTATTAAACCAGCATTAGAATAGGAACTCACATTTTTCAATTCCAACACATTATTAGAAGAAAGAATAATCGGTAGTACAGATTCTATATAGGTGGAATCCACCAACTCAATAGTTACTGCGTTAAACCACTTAGAACTATGGATTATACGCACACCTTCTATATCAGCTAAACCAGAAACATAACTTGGGTCTACAGGAAGATCTTTGATCTCGATAGGAATTTCAAACTTTTCTCTTAATGAAATAGCTAGCGGTGAAAGAAACTCTATAGGATCAGAAACAGAATAAGGAGTGGATTCTTTATCAGTGAATTGAACCCAGTATTTTAATAGAGCGGTTTGAGAATTCAGAGTACTTCCAAAACAAAAAAGAAAGAATAATAATAAGATGATTCTCATATAACAAAGATAGCTGATTGCTCTCTTAATACATCTCTAAAACTTTTAACCCTATTATGAGTATTTCTGCAGTTTACTGCTCAGTAAGGACACCGTTTTCGTAAAACTCCTTTTTAGTAATCATCCCTTTTTCATCGTAATAAATAATTTCACCTTCTAAATTACCCATTCGATATTCCCCTTCCATTTTTAACTGAGTATCTTCCAAAGTTTCTTTAAACTCAATAGGTTGACCTTGCTGTTCTGATATCATTTCTCTTCTAACAAAGTTTCCAATGTTATAAAACTCTTCAAATGGGCCATGTTTTTTACCACGCTTATATTCATAATAGGACTTTGGAATTCCTGAATCATAAAATTCTTCTATATCTCCATTTTCAAATTTCCTTCTTAATTCCACCCCAGCATCATCATACAGGATCCTTAATTTAAGTCTTCCATCTTCTAAATAATGTCTCCACTCTCCTATGGCTAATTCATTTTTTAGTTCACCTTCATATAGTTTTATGTTTGGCGCTTGATAAGTTAGAACTTTTCCATGCTGTTTACCTGAGACATACACTCCCTCTCCCTTTAGAGCTCCTTTCATAAAGTATTCATTCCATTGACCATTCAAAACATCATCAACGTAGGTCATAGATTTAGCTAGTTGACCATTTTTATAATAAATCTTACTTACTCCGCTTAACCTATCTGCTTCATAGTTTTCTTCAGAAGCCAATATTCCGTTTTCATCATATAACTTCCATAATCCCCACTTTTTTTGATCCTTATATGTTCCTACTGACACTACAGAACCATCTAACCTATAAGACACAGCTTCCGTAGAGATTTCATCTATATGATTAGCTTTAGTCATTAACTCTCCCGACTCATAATAATATCTGAACTCACCTACTGGTTTATCGTTTTTGAATTGACCTAAATAATAAACACTCCCAGCTTCGAAGACTCGCATCCAATCCCCCTGTTTTCTCCCTTGACTATCGGTAATGTTATAATCTTTACCAAAAGTACCTTGTGGAATGGAATCTAATTGAGCTGTGCTTTGCAACGCAAAAAATATCACTAGACTGAATAGAAATTTACTGTAATTCATATTTGTATTGTAGATCTTCAAAGCTAAAACAATTATAATGCCGTGAATATTGCAATGCAAAAAATTAGGCGCTAGTTGATTGTTAATTTCTATTGAATTAAGAAACTTTTTTGGGAGATGTATTATGCATGTCAAATGCGTAAATTTGCAGCCAATTATAGAAACAAAATAGATTTCAAACATGTCATCCAATAAAACAAAAGTTACAGTTGTAGGTGCAGGTGCAGTAGGCGCCAGTTGTGCTGAATATATCGCTATTAAGAATTTCGCTGCTGAAGTAGTCTTATTAGATATCAAAGAAGGTTTCGCAGAAGGAAAAGCGATGGACCTTATGCAAACAGCATCTTTAAACGGTTTCGATACGAGAATCGTTGGTTCTACAAACGATTATTCTAAAACTGCTGGTTCAGACATTTGTGTCATTACTTCTGGAATTCCTAGAAAACCTGGAATGACTAGAGAAGAGTTGATCGGAATCAATGCTGGAATAGTAAAAACTGTTTCTGAAAACTTAGTTAAGCATTCGCCAGATACTATAATTATTGTAGTTTCTAATCCTATGGATACGATGACTTACTTAGCTCATAAAGTAACTGGATTACCTAAAAATAGAATTATTGGAATGGGTGGAGCGTTAGATTCTGCTAGATTTAAGTTCAGATTAGCGGAAGCTATGGAATGTCCTATTTCAGACATAGATGGAATGGTAATCGGTGGACATTCAGATAAAGGAATGGTTCCTTTGATTTCTGATGCTACTAGAAACAGTATTAAAGTTTCTGAATTCCTTACTGCTGACAGATTAAATCAGGTGAAAGAAGATACTAAAGTAGGTGGAGCCACTCTTACTAAATTATTAGGAACTTCTGCATGGTATGCTCCAGGAGCTGCTGTTTCAGGATTGGTTCAGGCTATAGCTTGTGATCAAAAGAAAATGTTCCCTTGTTCTGTAATGTTAGATGGAGAATATGGCCTTTCTGATTTATGTATTGGTGTTCCGGTAATATTAGGAGCTAATGGTATAGCTGTCTCTTATACACATCTCCGAGCCCACGAGAC
>OJHH01000657.1_pt1 | contig 11671 bp, 12 predicted proteins | sample 1594911 | NCBI WGS metagenome assembly OJHH01 (sample SAMN05416787, study PRJEB24817) | seawater metagenome | isolation source: Sea water | place: Canada:Atlantic | collected 2013-11
TGGTTAGCCAGACCTCCTTTTCAATTAAAAACCGTATTAATACTCAGTGCTATGGTGCTGTGGTTAGTTGCTGGGTTAAGTGTCAGTGCAGCACTATGGGCTGGTGTCTATTTAGTCATTGGAGCTTTTAATAGTCTAGAACCTGCTCTCTATTTCTCAATTGTGACCTTCTCAACTTTAGGTTATGGCGATATCGTTTTAGAGCCACAATGGCGCATACTGGTTAGTTTAACTGCGGTTAATGGTTTAATCATTGTCGGACTAAATACAGCGGTTCTTGTTGAAGCCATTGCCCGTATTAGAGCAACACAACATGGCACGTCAGGGGGCTACCATTTACATTAAACACTATGTTGCCATTGGTGCGATTTATTGCGAGCACCTATTGCTTAAATACAGTATTTCCGGCCCAAGCACGTATTAATGCCCAAACAGCCAGCACAATAAAAATTGTATGTACAAGAACAAAGTAAGTGATAACAAATACCCATGTCCAACCTGAATTAAAACCACCTAATGCTATCATCAGTATGCTAACGAAAATCAGAGCAGCTGCCGCAAATAAATTCAGCTTAATAGCAAACTTAAGGTGACCATCAGCCAAACTGTTTTTATCCACTTTACTTAGCTGAAAAAGCAAAATAATGAAGGCAAGCACCGGTAAAAAAGTTAAATTTAGTATCGACCATAAAGCAATGCTAGATGCCTGTTTTATTTGCTCTTTACTTTGTATTCTTGCTTGTAAATTCATGGTTATTTCCCTTTACTTGTTTATTAGCCCACACACGTTAAGCCCAACATTTCTTTGCTTTGCTTTGCTTTGCTTTGCTTTGCTTTGCTTAGCAGACTAGAAAAAAATCGTTGCAATAATCATTGCCGGAAAAATAATAAAATATAACCGCATCAAAAAACGTAAGTTTTTATTTGCATGTTTTAACTCCATAAAATGATCAATAACAATAATACCTTTATACATTAACGTTACTGCCACTAAAACACTAACAAACGCAGTTGAAGCAAACTGTTCGCCTAAAAACGTGTTAAATAGCGTAATGGCGATCAGTATTGCCCAAAACCATTCCAAACTAGAAAATTTCTTCATTGCAACCTCTAGCGTAATACGTATAACAGCGGGAAAATTAAAATCCACATCAGATCAATCATATGCCAATAAACAGCAAGTGCTTCAAGACCACTATGTTCTTCAGCTGAATATTGACCTGCCCGCAAACGAAATATTACCCACAATACCGCACATGATGCCCAGCCTACATGCAGAAAGTGATTAAAAGTCATGTAATAGTAAACCGTATAAAACTCATTTGTACTTGTGCTTAGCCCTTGCAAGTTATTCCAGTAAAACTCCCAAGTTTTAACAATAAGATAAAAACAACCGCAGCTTAATGCTAACCATAAATATCCTTGGCACTTGCCGCGATTATTCAAGCGAATATGCATCATAGCTTTGGCCATAAAGTAGCTACTCGACAATAAAATAATAGTATTGGCCACACCTAAGCTAGTATTTAAGCCTTGTGGTCCTTGCGCAAATACATCAGGGTAATAATATTTGGCAACAAAATAAGCAACAAAAAAGATAGCAAACTCAGTAAGCTCAGAAAGTATGCCAACCCAGATAGGAATATTGCCTGGAATACGGCCGGCCTGTTCTTCACTCCAAGCACGAGGAAAAATACCTAATGTATTATTCGGTTGCTCATGACTCATATCAGTTCTACTCAGTTATTCGACTTTAATAGCATACATAAGCACAGTTTATTTTAAGTGACGTGAATCAAGTTAATGCGAATTACTGACATAGCATTGAGATCACCGAAATGTGCATTGCTCAATTAAAGCCATAACCTAGCATTAGGGTGCATGATATTCATAAATTTACTGACATAGCTTGATTTCAATCAAAGCCCTCAGCGGTTAAAACTTGAACATATCTAACAGCTTTATTACAGTGTTAGTATCAGTTGCAAAGCCAGTAACCCAAACTCAGCTTAAGTTACTTCGCTTAGGGGCTTTTATCGCGTGTTTAGTTAACTTAAAAGCAATGTCTTCATCTGCAGCGCGCCAATCAGCTAATGATCTTGATTAAATAGATATAAAAATTATCAATAAAAACCAATAACTGACAGGAGAGTAAAGTGAAAAATATTTTATACCTTGTTGCCGTAGATGGCAGCGAATGTAGCTTACGTGCCGCAGATCGTGCCGTAAACTTAGCTAAACAAACTCATGCAAGCGTTACCTTCTTAACAGTAAAAGATTGGTCATACTTACAACCTATGATGCTTGACGGCACTGCGCCAATAATTTTAGATCAAGCTACTGAAGAGCAAAACACTCGTACTAATGTTTTGCTTCCCCTACTCGATAAATATCAAGATACTGATCTAGACATCAAAACGGAGTTAATCTGGGGAGATCCTAGCTCAGAGATACAAGAAAAAATTAAAGAACTACGCGCCAGTATGTTATTTATAGGCCGCCAAGGGCGTTCAAGAATTGCTGATATTTTACTGGGCAGCGTAGCAAATAAATTGGCGCATCAAGCTGATGTACCAATAGTATTAGTGCCTTAATTAACGGGTTTTAATCACTGAAAAAGTAAGTTTTTAAAACAAAAAAGGTGAGCATTAGCTCACCTTTTCTTTACATTTTTATATTAACACTTTTAAATTAAACGTTTCCTAAAACGGGATATCATCATCAAAATCAATAGTTGGCTCTTGTGGGTTTACCTTAGGAGCTGACTGCTGTTGAAAACCACCGCCTTGCTGTGGTGCAGATTGCTGTTGATAGCCACCTTGTTGTGGTGCCGCTTGTTGTTGATAACCGCCACCTTGCTGTGGTGCTGCTTGTTGTTGAAAGCCGCCACTTTGTTGTGCTGGTTTATTATACGCTTGCTGAGGTGCCGCTTGTTGTTGAAAACCACCAGATTGTTGTGGGGCTGATTGCTGTTGAAAGCCGCCACCTTGTTGTGGTGCTTGTTGGTTAAAACCACCAGCGCCTGCGCCACTACCACCACGAGAATCTAGCATTTGCATTGTGCCGTTAAAGCCTTGTACAACGATCTCAGTGGTGTATTGATCTTGGCCTTGTTGGTTCTGCCATTTACGTGTTTGTAAAGCACCTTCAATGTAAACTTTTGAGCCTTTTTTCAGGTATTCGCCAGCAATTTCAGCCAATTTCCCGAACATAACCACGCGGTGCCATTCTGTTTTTTCTTTTTGTTCACCCGTTTGCTTGTCTTTCCAACTTTCAGAAGTTGCAATAGTGAGGTTAGCAACACCACCACCGTTAGGCATGAAACGTACTTCAGGATCTTTCCCTAAGTTACCTAAAATTATTACTTTATTGACACCAGCCATGAACAAAATCCTATAATTTCAGTAAAGCAGTGCTTTACTCATTTAACATTATTCCAAGCGACAACTTGCTCAGAATATTTATTTTTAATAACAATGAAGAGATTCTAACATTAGACGTAAAAAATTACGCTAGATTTACCCCATTTTTCTAAAATATTTTATCTAAGAAAAGCTAGCGACTACTCTGCTACAAAGAGGTGCTTTTCCATTTCATTTTTGATATCCGTAGGGATTTTTAAAGAGCTCTGATTTTCATAACAAAAATTTACCATCACTGCTGTGCCTGACGCACATTTGATATCGTTCTGCCATAGTTCTTGATATACGTCGAACGATGAACTGCCTATTCTGCCAATAAAAGTACGTAGCTCAACCGCTTTACCATAGAATATTTGTGCATGAAAATTAACATCAATTTTCGCTAAAATTAATCGCCATTGTGTGACGTTTAGCTCAGGCATAAAAATTTTGAAAACTGGCTCACGTGCCCCCTCAAACCAGATAGGTAACATGGTATTATTAATATGGCCAAGCGCATCAGTGTCACAAAATCGAGGGGTTATCACTTCAGTAAACATAAAAAATCCTTAATAAATGCAAATTATTTCAACATTCTACATAGATTTTTTCACAAGGTAATTAATTTAGTCGCCGTTTGTTGTATGCTGACTACAGATTAATAAAAAGATAAGGGCTTGTTGAACTTAACTTTACTCCCTGTTTGACAAAAAAGTATCATCGCTTTGTTTAAGCATGGAGTTATAAAGCGCAATAAACACTAACACTATGACCGATTTTATTGAAGTATACCCCAATGCACTTAGCCAAACGTTTTGTGAAAAATTTATTCTAGATTTTGATAACAGCCAACATCAAGTTGCCGGCAGAACAGGCAATGGTGTTGATACCACAAAAAAACTCAGCCAAGATATTTATTTAAATCAGCATGCAGAATTTCAACCCGCTTTAAATACCATTTTACATACCTGTGCTGATCATATTACTGAATATATTAGTAAATACTTTTTTAGCCTCATTAGTGGCATATCGCTAACGGTTCGACACCCCAAAACTCAACAACCGGTGGTACTAACCGCTGATAACTTTGAGGAAGTTGGCAAACCTAATGCTTTCAATTTGATCAAGTACCTGTTTAATTTAGCGCCAATTAATGCCCAGCGTTACGAACAAGGCAAAGGTAATTATGGCTACTGGCACTCAGAAATATATCCTCAACCGGGTGAAAACAAGGCATTGCATCGCGTTTTATTATTTTTGATTTATTTAAACGACGTTGAAGACGGTGGCGAAACTGACTTTTATTACCAAAATAAAAGCATTAAGCCTAAAGCGGGTACTATGGTTATTGCCCCTTGTGGCTTTACTCATACTCATCGCGGCAACATTCCTATTTCATCAAATAAATATGTTTTAACCTCTTGGGTTAGCTTTAATCCCGCTAGTAAAATTTATATCGGTTAAGGTGCAAAGCCACTTGTTGAGCAAAATATTGTCATCACTTGCCATCCACGGCACCATGACATACCGTTCGTCCTGAACATAAAAAAGCATAATGAAATCATTATGCTTTTTCTTTAGTTCACGGTTAGCTATTTAAGTTTATTCTGTTAATTTTTCTGGCGTTGGTTCGCTATTCCCAGAATTTTCCGAGCCATTTTCTTGCTCATTTCGTAAAAAACCTGCCGCTTCTTCATCACTACTTGTCAGTTGATTAGGATTGAAGCGAGAAGCATTATTTACTTTTAAAATATTCTCTGCATGTTGTAAGTCGGCAGTATTGGAGAAACCGGCAATATTTTCACGTGCTCGTAAAAATGCTTTTATTTCATCAACAATACCACTTAACTCATCATCATTTTTCGACATTGACATCACATAGCGCGGCATTTCAACATTACGCGCACCGCTAGTGGCAAAGGTGCTTGAGCTAATGCGAGAACTAACTATCCAAGGTGTAATTGACGATTTAACGATAACATTCTCACTGCGTGTAGAATCATGAATCGACATACCCGTTGACATTTTTGACTCAGAAAAAGTCCCCTCGGTTTTCATATACATCAGTAAAGAATTAAACTGCAACTCTGCCCAAAATATATGAGAGAAGTTTTCTAACATACGGCCTATAGCCGTAACTATTTGCCAGAAAAACAATGTGCTAACAAAAGCCACAATTAAACTTGATGCCTCAGTTACTAAGCTTTCTAATTGGCTAACATTACCGTTATTAGCCGTGCGAGCTGCTGCTTCAATATTACTCATAAAATGTTGAAAATATTCGATACCTGCCGAAATCTGGCCAACAAAACTAAAGAACAAGTATGCCCCTATAACTAATAAAACTTGCGCTAAAGCCGTACTCAATAAACGGGTAACTTTGTAACTTTGCGGTTGCTCTATGCTAGATAGTTTAGGTTGTGTCTCAATCAATAATTCACCAGAAAATGAACCTTTACCTTGGCTTTGCTCTTCTAAAACCGGATCAAAGTTCATATAAGTACGATTAGGAATTTCTTTATAGCGACGATTAGCTAGCACAATATTTTCAATATTAATGAAAATCTCATTAGGGTGGACAGCTTCTTGCAAATTTTCACGGTACTCGCTCACTTCAGTATCTGTTGTACTTTGTTTGCTACGAATACCCACTAAATAGAATACGAATATCGCGGTAATAAACCCTAAACTGATCAAAGTTAATAAACTTGGCCAAGCAGAAAACACACTGATGCTATCGGCGATTTGATAGTAGCCACTGTCCAGATTAACATTTTGACTGATCAAGTGATAACCGCCGCCAATAACAACGGGAAATAAAATTGAGAAGGTGATTATTTTCGCGACACTGGCAGCGCCAGCAGTATTTAATAATTTAACACGATCTAAATTAACTGCATTAGCAGCACTTCGCCATGCCGCAACTAAATATATTAAAATAAAAATAGAAAAAATAGGCATAATAATATGCCCAGCTTCGCCAGCTAAACCACTTGATGAGACAAAGTAGGTTAAACCAAACGCGACAAACGCAATAATAGTGGTGGTTAAGACCGAAATAAGCTCTTGAGAGATATTACGAATCGGATAAGGTAAGAAAATCAATTTAGGAAAAATAGAATGTACAAAACGTCCCATCCAGCCTAGAGGCTCAGTAAATGTGGTGTTTTTACGCCCCATGAGCATAGACTCAAGTGTAGATGCCTTATAGGCAAGCACTTGTTCTTTACGCTCTAATTCAGCATTCTCTTTTTCGCTTTTTGTTAAATTATACGATAATGATGTTGGAACAGAGCGACCAACAAAAAATTTGAACAACTGAAATAGGCCGCTACCTGCACGTTTAAAACCAGAAATAAGCAACAAAAGCCCAACAACAGCATAAATCCATGCCGTAGTCATGTCTTGTTCAATTATTTTTGTTACATTAAAAACACTGTATAAACCGATTCCGGCAATGGCCAAGCCACCTAGCGTGCGGATTAAACCTTCCTGTTTAAAAGGATTGCTAATACCTAATCCTTTTGAACCAAAATCATATGCCATTTCTACTTCTCCATCATTTGGCTTCGTTTCTAAACGTCAACCAATCCTAAATAATTCTTTCGATAAATTAACCTAAATTACGGTTAAGTAACAGATTTTTTTAAAGCATAAATAAATTTTATTGGTGATTGAAGAATCAGAAAAATCAATAGAAACTTAGTTATCAGGCATCTAGATAACATAAGTTACTTTACAGTGATTAAATTTATGTAAAGTAACTTATGTGGGCTGAAACTCAATACTGGTTATAGTATAAAGTTTAAAGAAAACGTTTTAATAATCGATCTATTTGCGTCATACGTAACTTTTTCAACAGTTTACGTGGCTTGTCAGGATAGTTTTGCACACTCTCAATATCGCTTGCTTTAGTAAGCACGTTAGTATGCTGGCTAATACGTTGAAATTCTGCAGCAAACTTATCCGTAAGTAGCCCTTTAGCATCATCAAGTAATACACCATTTTCTAAATCTAGTGCCCAAGCTCGCGGGTTAAGGTTACTGCCGGTTAGTAAGTGGTACCGGTTATCAACCACTAAACCTTTCAAATGAAAACTATTGTCGTCATGTTGCCATAAACGCAATGACAAGGTGCCATTATCTAAGTATTTTTGGCGTCGAGAAATAAAACTCGCTAACAAGCGCTCATAAATATAGGGCACAATTTCAACGGTTGAAAATGTTGCTTCATCAGCATTATAAAAGTCATTCGCTTTCTTATCGCCCACGGTTAATGTCACTTTAACACCACGTTTCAATGCGGAATCTAGATCTCTTAATAAAGGTTTAGGTAAGTTAAAATAAGGTGTAAATATGATCAACGACTCATGACTACTTCGAATTAGGTCTCTGATCACACGATTCAACTGGTTACCTCTGCGCCCACACCCGACAAACAATGATGCTTGAATATCGGTATGCTCAGTGGAATTAAACGGGCGATATTTTGACGACTTCAGTAGTTTAGTTAAACGCATAATATTACGCTTAATTATTTTGGCGTCAGGCAGTGCCCCTTGATTGAGAAGTGGGGCGAGGTTTGAATCAATAAAGCAACGTTGCAAATATTCGCAAAAATTATCTGCTAATGCTTGGCTTTGTAAACGATAATAGCGATCGAGCCGGTAACGTCCAGCTTGTTGTAAGTATATGTCGTTAATACTCGCACCGGAATAAAGCAATACGTTGTCAATCACCATACCTTTTAAATGTAAAACACCAAGTAACTCCTTGCGTTTTACTGGTACACCGTAAATATTAATCGATTCGTTATGCTGTTGCTCAAGCGCTAAATAGAGTTCACGGTTACCACCATGCTCTTTTTCTCCAATCAAACCACGTTGTGCACGATGAAAGTCAACAAACAAACAAATATCTAATGTCGGGGTTTGTGCTTTAGCTTGATATAACGCTGTAAGCACTTCTCTGCCGGCAGCATCGTCTTGAATATAAAGGGCTGAAATATAAATACGTGATTTTGCTTGTGCTATTTCGGTCAATAGCATTTGCTTAAAGTCAGCGGCAGAGTCGGCAATGGTAATATCAGTAGCTGCTATCCCTGCCATAGAATTAACGCTCACCATATTAACAATTGCCCGAAAATATGGTGGCTAAATGAGGTATATTATTATTCATTCAATCTAGATAATTATTTCTTCAAAGTAAACTGCGCTAATTGTACCGCAAGATCTTCTGCGAGTTGAGAAATATTAGCACCCGCATGCGCAGTATCTTCAGCTGACTGCAATAAGTTGTCGGTACTTTCAGCAATATCATGGGTATTTCCGGTGATACCAACGACCATATTACGCTGCTGTTCAACGGCATTTGATATTTCGGTAGTCGCTGCGACAATCTCGGTAACACTTTGACTTACTTGCTGAAAAGTATCGGCAACTTGAGCTGTTTTCTCAACACCTTGTTCGGCTTGTTCGACGCCATTTTTCATCACTTCAACTGAGCGACTGGTACCTAATTGCAATTGTTCAATTATTCGCTGAATTTCACTGGTTGAGTCTTGGGTTCTACTGGCTAATGTTCGCACTTCATCAGCAACAACGGCAAAGCCTCGGCCTTGCTCACCGGCGCGAGCCGCCTCAATTGCTGCGTTTAATGCCAATAAGTTGGTTTGATCGGCAATCTCACGAATAACATTCACAAACTTACCAATTTCGGTGCTGTGCACAGCAAGTTCATTGATCACTTCTGCTGACGTATGTACTTGAGAAGAAATCGCCGTAATAGCACTCGCCGTATCGTTAATCACTTGTTCTCCTTGATTAACACTGGCATAAGCCTGTTCTGTCAAAGTTTTCGCGTCTGCAGTACTTGATGAGATAACTTGTACTGAATCATTAACTTGGTTGATTGAACTAGCAACTTGATGAGTATCCTGTTGCTGCTGGGCAATATTTCGCTCCATCGCTTCAGTTAAACTGTTGATATTAACCGCTGCCCGTTTTAATACTGCAACATCATTATCAACATTAAATAATAAGGTATGTATTTTGTGTTGCATTTGACTAAAACGACGAGCAATATCGCCGAGTTCATCTTTAGAATTGCTGGCAATGTCGATTGAGAAGTCACCATTACCTAGTCGCTCTGCCGCCAAATTTATTTTATTAACATTTTCACTAAGCGAGTGGTAAATACCGACTAATAAATAACTAATCGCTAACATAATAAGTACAAGTAAAATCGACAATAGCCAGAGCACTTGCGTGCTATTACTTTGCAAAACAGTAATACGTTCAACTAATTTTTGCTGTGATAAAACCATTAATGTATGTAAGTTTTGATATTGTTGATCACCTAAGCTAGCAGCTTGCGCTGCCCGCCATTGAATGCTGTCAGGATTAATAACTTCATTACGCAGTGATGATTGAAAATTATTCAGTGATTGCGTTACTTCTTCATATTGCGCTAAGTAGTCATTAAACATATTAGGGGCAACACGCTTAAGTTGCTCAATCGTTTTTGCATATTGTAATTGTAATTCATCAAGGCGATGATCTAAGGCGACAAGTAATGTGTATGTCTCGGCGTTAAAACCATCGTTGCCGATAATACTTCGTGTTAAGTCTTTAATTCTGCCTATATATTCAACTAGCGCTGGCATTCTTATTAAAGCGGCCTCAGCCAGGTAGAAAGCTTGTGGATCTGGTTCTCGAGAGAGGCCACTAACAGCGGATAGAATTTCTCGTTCAGCAAAAGTTTTATCGTAAAACATCGCAAAATCGTTAAATTTTCGCTCACTTGCTTGCAAGTTTTGCCAACCTTCAAGCAGTGTTTGTTTATTAACAGCTGCTAATGTCAGTTGTTCAATCTGGCGAGTAATATCATCACCGTTAGATAATGCTAAACGACTTTTTCCGACCGACTACTCTAATGCAATAATATCAGCAATCTGTGTATTACCGGATAGCTCTTGTTGATATTGGCTTAAGTCATGAAATTGCTGTTTTACAATCCAGATGAAACTGGCAATAAGAGGAAGGTAGAACATGAAGGCTAATAAAGAAAACTTAGCTTTGAACCTGAGTGAATTTGAAATAGCGATTGCGGGCTTGAATATTAGCTTCATAGTGACTCTTATCTTTTATTATCTACAATGTGCTTTCTATAAGCATATCATTTGACCCAGATAAGGTAATGATTATTTCAATTTAAATTATCGCTGCTATTATTTTCCCTATTTTATCGTGCGTTGCCATGAATGCGATTAATAAAAGATTCATGGCAACAACTAGGTGACTATTGATACAGGCTAATTAAATTTTCGCTGCAAGTTCTGCGGCTTGTCTAATCGCACGTTTAGCATCAAGTTCAGCAGCAACATTAGCACCACCGATCAAGTGCGCTTTTATACCTTGTGCTTCAAGTTGTTGGTAAAGTCCGCGCTCAGATTCTTGTCCCGCACAAATAATTACATTATCAACTTGCAAGGTTTGTTGTTTGCCGTCGATAGAAACGACTAAACCTTCATCATTGACCTCATCATAAGTGATACCGGCTAACATTTGTACGCCATTTTTCTGTAAGGTCGCTCTGTGGATCCAACCGGTTGTTTTACCTAAGCCCGCCCCCACTTTCGTGGTTTTACGTTGTAATAAGTATATTTCTCGAGTTGGCTTTTCAGTAGCAACTGTTGCTGATAATCCACCATTATCTTGATAGTTTTTATCAACCCCCCAACTTTTTAACCACTTATCAGGGTTAGTAGTTAAAGACTCTTCTTCAACTAAGAACTCTGCAACATCAAAACCAATACCACCAGCACCAATAATTGCAACGCGCTTACCTACCGGTTCTTTGTCACGTAATACTTGAATATAAGATTTAACTTTTTCATGCTCGATACCTTTAATATCGAGGGCTCTTGGGATAATACCTGTAGCTAAAACAATCTCATCAAAACCGGCAGCAGCTAATTGCTCTGCACTTTGCTCTTGGTTTAAATGCAAAGCGATATTATGTAACTCTATTTGCTTGTTAAAATAACGTAAGGTTTCATAAAACTCTTCTTTACCTGGTATTTGCTTAGCATAGTTAAACTGGCCACCAATCTCACCGCTACGATCAAATATTTCGACACTGTGACCACGCTGAGCAGCATAAACACTGAATGCCAAGCCTGCAGGACCTGCGCCCACTACCGCAATTTTTTTCTTGATTGGCGCTGTTTCGAAGGTAAGCTCAGTTTCATAACATGCCGTGGGGTTTACT
>OJHH01000664.1_pt1 | contig 11629 bp, 11 predicted proteins | sample 1594911 | NCBI WGS metagenome assembly OJHH01 (sample SAMN05416787, study PRJEB24817) | seawater metagenome | isolation source: Sea water | place: Canada:Atlantic | collected 2013-11
CGACATCCAGGCAGAGGGGCTTTCGATCACTCGGGCCTGTCACAGCGACAACCCTCACGGGGTCGTACTGTATTTTCATGGCGGTGGTTACATCATCGGCTCGCCAAGAACACACCGTGGAATAACCGGCCACCTTTCGAAATTCAGTGGCGCGATGGTGGTTACTCCCGACTACCGACTGGCACCGGAGAACCCCTTCCCCGCGGCACTGGACGATGCCGAAATGGTTTACCGCGCCTTGCTGGACGAAGGGCACCCGCCTGCAACCCTATGCCTCGCGGGCGACTCAGCCGGCGGCGGACTCGCCGTAGCCCTGGCCATGCGCCTACGCGACAAAGGCCTGCCCTTGCCCTCGTCGCTGATGGTGCTGTCGCCCTGGACTGATCTTTCCCACCAACACCTTTACGCGCCTGAATGCGAGCCGGTTCTACAGAAGCCGTGGATCGACAAGTCCGCGCGCCTGTACTGCGGCAACACACCACCGTCCGAGCCTCTCGTTTCACCCGTATTTGGCGATCTTTCCGGCCTTCCGCCGTTGCTGATACAGGTGGGCAGCCAGGAAATCCTGCTGAATGATGCCCGGCGCCTGGCGAACGCGGCCAGCCGTGACAGTGTCGATACACGCCTGGAAATCTATAACGGTCTCTGGCACGTTTTCCAGGTCCACGCGGGGCAACTGGACCGGGCCACCGAGGCCCTGCAAACCGCTGGAGCGTTTATACGCCAGCATCTGTCGAGTTGACCGGGAGGACAAAATCCCCACGAATCAGCGCTTCCTTCTGCCTGCGCGGCCATCGTTTGATCTGCCACTCAAGTTTCGAAGCCGTCGCCCTGTCCGTAGTCTCTGCGAAAAATGCGAGCTCAAGGGGACCTTTGCCCCGCAGGCTACGGGCCCCTTTTGGTGCACCGGCCTGATGTTCGGCAAAGCGCCGCGCCACATCGGTTGTGATCCCCGTGTAAAGAGCCCCTTTGGCGGTCCGTACCATGTAGATGAACCACTGGCTCATACCGATGAAGCCCTCGCCATTGTCTCCCGGGTTTTACGTTGCTGAATCCACAGCCCCGCAACGATCAACACCAGACCAACGTATGTGGATGGCAGAATGATCTCGCCAAGAATGAAATAGATGAACACCAGCGACAGGAACGGTGAGATAAAGATGAGGTTACTCACCCTGGCGGTGTTTTCCGCCTTCTTCATGGCGTAGGACCAGAGCACAAACGCAATTCCCATTTCGAACACACCCACGTATGTGGCCGCCAACAGGCCTGTTGTGGGGTTGAAATCGAAACCATCCGTCACCCCGCAAATCACCACGATCACCGGAAGACCGCAGAGAAAATTCAGGAACAGACCAACTACCGGATCCCGGGTATCCCGAGTCGCGATGATCCAGTAGGACGCCCAGACCAGGGTACTGCCAATGGCCAGGCCCACACCAAGAGGGTCGGAGAACGTTAGCGACAACACATCGCCACGGGTTGCGATAACGACGACTCCGCTGTAGCAAATCAACCCGGCGATGATATCGGCACGTCGCAGTCGCTGCCCCAGAAAGGGCACCGACAGATAGGCCAGCACCAGCGCCCAGGTGTAATTCAGGGGTTGCGCCTCCTGGGCAGGCAGCCGGTCAAACGCACCGAACAGCAGGAAATAGTACAGACAGGGATTGATAAGCCCCATACCGAAAGACTGCAGATATTGGCGGCGCGACAGTTCGAAGACAAGGTGCCACCGGCGTTGCGCGACCAGAATAAGCGCCATCACTATTACCGATGCGGAACAGGCGACCACCAGCATCTGGACCGGGGTCAATTCCCGCAATGACAACTTGAACGCGGTGGCCACCGTTGACCAGAGCAATACCGTTCCAAGGCCGTAAATCATTGCCTGTTTCTGGTTAGTCATGAGCAGTGTCCTTTTCCGCATCAAGCCAACGATAGAGCGTACGCCGGTTTACCCCAAGTATCTGGGCCGCACGGCGTTTATTGCCCTCCACAGCATCGATAACGCGCACAACATAGTCCTGCTGGACCTGTTCCAAGGTAGGCCAATCCGCCAGGTTTCCGGACGGCAGCACCGGCCGGCCCTCAGCAGACTCTGTCTGGCGCTTGCGGATACGGGCCGGCAGATGTTCCGGCAACACCACATCACCGTCGCAAAAGGTCACTGCCCGTTCGATCGCGCTGGCCAGTTCCCTGACGTTGCCGGGAAACGGGTAATCCGCAAACATTCGCGCAGCCACTTCGCCCAGCTGCAGGAATCCGCGCTGGTGACGCCGGGCGGAATCCCGCAGGAAATGCATGGCAAGCAGATCGACATCGTCATCCCGGTCCCTCAATGGCGGCACCATCAGTGTCAGGGTTTCCAGGCGATAGTAAAGGTCCTCGCGGAAACCACCCTGCTCCACAGCCCTGACCAGGTCCTGATGGGTGGCCGCAATAATTCGCACATTTACAGCCTCTTCGTGGTCAGAACCCACCGGCTTGATCGTGCCTTCCTGCAGCACACGCAACAGTTTCGCCTGAAGAGCGAGCGGCATCTCGCCAATTTCGTCCAGCAGCAGCGTGCCTCCATTCGCTTCGGCAAACAGCCCCCTGCGGGCGGATTTTGCGCCGGTAAAGGCACCGGCTTCGTGGCCGAAGAATTCGCTCTCCATCAGTTCATGGGGAATGCCTGCGCAGTTGACCGGTATAAACGGTCCCTGCCGGCGCTCACTCTCATCATGAATGGCTCTGGCGACAAGCTCCTTGCCAGTGCCACTCTCACCACTTACCAGGACGGCCGCTTGGCTACGGGCCACCTGTCGTATTTCATTCCTCAACCGCTCCATCGCCCGGCTTTCCCCCACCAGCCCCAGCGCACTGTCATTTTCACTCTGTGATTTGTAGCGCGCGAGCTCACTGGTCACCGCCGCATGAGCCAGCAGGCGTTTGATCTTCAGGCGAAGATGATCGGTCGACAGCGGCTTGGTGAGAAAGTCATCGGCACCGGCCTTTAGTGCCTCAACCGCCTGATCAACCGTACCGAAGGCTGTGATGATGATAAACGGAACCGAGTGACCTTCAGCCTGCAGCTGCCGCAATATTGCCAGGCCGTCGCCATCCGGCAACCGGAGGTCCGACACGATGAGGTCCGGCCGCCATTCCCGCAATCCGTTGCAGCCCTCCGCAACGGTTGCCGCGCTGCGTACCGCATAACCATCCACCTCAAGTTCCTCCGACAGAAGCGTCCGCAAACTGGCATCATCTTCCACCAGCAGGATCGAAGCAGGTCTAGCTTTCATGATGGGCCTCCGTCGACTCCATGCGTTTGTCATACACCGGCCAGAACGTTGACATCCGGCACCCGCCGTCCGCGCTCGTTCCAACCTCAATCCGGCCACCATGCTCCTTGATCACACTGCCGACTACCGCAAGCCCCAGACCGGTCCCCTCACCCGCCGCACGAGTACTGAAGAAAGGCTCGAAAATCTGCTCCCGCAGCGAGTCATCGATACCCGGGCCGTCATCATCCACCCGCAATTCCCAGTATCCTTCGAAGGGTATAACAGACACGATTACCCGTGACTGAGCCGCCTGACACGCGTTGCGGACAAGGTTCAGGCAAGCCATTTCCAGGCGCGTTGGCTCGGCCAGAACGCCGGCGCTGGCCTCTGGAATATCGGTACAGATCTCAACGCCATGGCACTTGGGCTCATCGCAGGCCCGCGCTGTCAGTTCGCGAACGGTGGCCGCCAGATCGGTTTCCCGGCGGGAGTCCGGCACATGGCGAAAACAATCGAGCAGCTGCTGGATAATCAATGTCATCCGTTCAACCTGATGTTTGATATCCCTCAGGTGTCGTCGGTCGCTGTCTGCAAGGTCGCCCCGGCCAAGGATATTGGCGCGGCCCTGGATGACATTCAGCGGCGCACCCAGCTCATGAGCAACACCACCGGCAACCCGGCCAATCATGGCGACCTTCTCCTGATACTTCAGTTGTTCTGACAGCTCCCGCTCGCGCTCAACGCTCTCCCGGATTTCATTTTCCGCAACCGCCATACGGGCGCCCATGTCTTGCAAACCTTCGTGGATCTGTCTCAGTTCCCTCGGCCCTGCGGGATGCCCATCAATTTGCCAACGCCCGGGTGCCATCCGCTCCATCAATTCCAACAGCCGGCTGACATGGCGACCAACAGCACCGTAATGCCCCAGAACAACCACCAGAATGACCATCAACGACACCACCGACCAGATACTGACGGCCCAGATTCGGCTCGATGCCACCAACTCATGGAAGTCGCTACGTTTTCGGGTCACCTGAAGCAACCCTTGGATTCGACCGTCGGGGGCAACCAGCGGCGTAAATTGCGAGAATACCGACACTCCGTCGACCCTGCGAAATGCACCGTCCAGCTTGCCACTGGCTATCGCGCGTTCGGCACTGTCGCTCCGCGTAACATCACTGTCCGCTACACCGAGGCTGGCGATCTGCTGCCCGTCTTCATCAAACACCGAGGCACCAAACACCCGGCCGATACGGAAGATGGATTTCAGCGATTCCCCCAGAACAATTTCATCGCCATCGGACATGGCCTGGGAAAGCGGACCACTGACCGCCCGGGCCACAAGCTCCAGATCCTCCCGCAAACGGTCATTCAGGTTACGTTCAACGGCACCGAGTCCCACATAGATGGCAACCCCGCTGAATATCATCAACGGTACAACCATGCTCAGCACCAAGGTCAGGCGCAGCGAGCGAAACATGTCCCGCGCTCTTGATACAGGCGTTTTCATAATGCGCTCCGACAAAGTGTCACACAGGTATGCCACATGTGACATTTAGCCACAACACACATTACTCAAAGGTAACACCAAATAGCCATCAAGATATTGTTTTAAATGATTTTTTTGAAAATTAAAAAGATGGCACAGAGCTTGAATGTGCAACACCAACGTTCGAGGAATCGCATTCCTTTCAACGTCAGACTGCATTCGATGACACGGTGCAGTCCCTTCAACGCAAAAGGAGAACGCCATGAACAAATTTCTCGTTTCACTGACTGCATCCCTGGCACTGCTGGCGGCGGGCCCCGCACTGGCGCAGGAAAACCAGCAAAGCCCCGAAGCGACCAATCCCAACGGCGGATACAGTGACCCCGCGTCAGCCGGCACTCAGAAAACCAACTTTACCGACGAGGAACTGAAGCAATTCGTTGAGGCTCAGGAAGGGATCAACAATATCCGTGATGAGTATATGGAAAAAATCGAAGCGGCTGATTCCCAGAAAAAAGCTCAGGAACTACAGATGGAAGCCAACGATGAGATGGTGACAGAGATTGAGGATTCCGGCATGGATATCCCCACTTATAATTCCATCGCAACCGCTTACAACAGTGAACCCCAGGTTCGGAATCGTGTTGATGCACTGATGTAAGCCGTCTCCCCACATTGGTTGCTTCAGGCCCTGCTATGACAGGGCCTTTTTGATTCTGCAAACGAGGGCGCGATGGCCATAATCAACGTTGATTGTGGTATCTTGTCGGCATGATTTTGTAGAGACCAATGGAGACAAACCATGCGAAGATTCTGCCGCGGGCTAACCCCATTGCTCTTGACGGTTATGCTTGTCCTGGCAGGATGTTCAGACAGCCCGGCACCGGCGTCCGGCGGCGACAATGATGAGAAACCATCCTACCCCGTTACCTGGCGCTTTGCCCTTGAGGAAATTGAAGGCAGCGTACAACACCGTTACGCCCTTGAATTCAAGGACCGTATTGAGCGTATATCCGATGGCAATATCCTCGTTGATATTTTTCCCTATGGCTCTATTGGCACGTCACTCCAACTGACGGATCTGGTCCGGGAAGGTTCAGTCCATCTCGCTTTCGCCTCCCCCGGCCACCTGGCCAACGTTATTCCCGAGGTGGGCGTATTCACCCTCCATTATCTATTGTCTGATGACGAAGAGGTGAATCGTGGCGTGCTCGCCAGCGATGATTTGAAGCAACTGTTCCACGAGCCCTACGAGGAGCAGGGCCTCAAGCTTCATGGTTTCGTACCTGAGGGCTGGATGGTCTGGACCGCCAACAAGCCCTTGCGGAGCCCCGCGGATTTCGACGGACTCACCATCCGCACCATGACGTCGGACATCGCTGAAGAGACCTATAGAACCTATGGCGCCACAACCAGCCAGGTTCCTTTTTCGCAGGTCTACAGCGACCTTCAGTTACGCCGCATTGACGGGCAGGCCAACCCTGTTTTCGCCATTGAAGAGATGGGATTCTACGAAGTCCAGGGTGTGATGACGTTTGCCAGACCTGCCCAGTTTGTCACCTCCGTGGTTTCCAATACGTCATGGTTTGACGCCCTTCCGGAAGACCAGAAACTCTGGCTGGAAGATGCGATGGATGACGTCGCACCGCTGGCTTACGAGGTACAGGCTGAGCTCAATGCAAGCCGCCTCAATACCATCACGGAAAACAGCAGCATCCGTATAGTTGAGTTGACCGAGGAGGAGCGAGACCATTTCCGTGAGGCCAGCGGGCCGGCCCGCGAGGCCTATATACGGATGGCTGGTGAGCGCGGAGCAGCCATCCTGGACCAACTCCTGACAATGGTCAGCACAACAGAGTCCGCAACACCAGCAACGGATACGACAGCCCAGTAGCGCTATTCAGGCACCAGCCAGCTGCTTTTCGATGACAGACCCAGACAGCGATCGCCGGAAACCGCATCCATCATCTCAGCAAACCGGGTGTCGAATCCCCAGGGCGGATTCACCACCAGTAATCCGGACCCGGACATTCCGCGTTGCGGGGCCCGGTTAAGTACAACTTCGCTACACAGCACCTTGCGCACGGGCCCCTCAGACACCGCATCCTTTAACCGCTCGTGAGGGAAGCCCGCCAGAATCGGATACCAGATCAGATACACCCCATGGCGGCATTTCTGCCACGCTCGCGCCAAGGTGTTCGCCACTTCTTCATAGTCGCTTTTGATCTCGTATGAAGGGTCCGTCAGCACCAGCAACCTTGGTTGCCTGGGCGGCAGATGGCGAAGCAACCCCTTTAATCCATCCTCCTGAAAGACCTTGACCCGGGAATGCCCGGCAGCCCACTGTCCCAGGGTTTCGCCTTCGGCGGGGTGCAACTCGAAGGCGGTCAGGGTGTCCTGCTCCCGCAGGTAACGGAGGAACCAGCGCGGCGACCCCGGATAGCTCGCCAATTGCCCGTCCTTCCCCTCCCCCGAGGCCAACCCAGCCAGGACAGCCTGCCAGTCGTCGGAATGCAGCTCGGCTCGAAGTGGCCAAACCTTCTGGATCCCTGCAGCGGCTTCACCGGTTTTAAGCGCCCTTTCTCCCGCAAGATCGTAGCTGGCACTACCGGCATGAGTATCGAAGCAGGCGATAGCAGACGATTTGGCCTGCATCATCCTGACCGCTAGCGTTAAGGCAGCGTGCTTGTGAACATCGGCAAAATTACCGGCATGAAACGCGTGGAGGTAACTCAGCATTACAGACTCCTGACGATAGGGGCACCATTAGGCTACAGCTGGAGCAGATTTGGCAAACATTTCCAACGATCCGGGATCACTCTCAGTCCAATAATCCCCCTCCGCCCAATAATCCCCAGCCAAGTCAACAAAGTTGAAAATCATTCTCACATTCGTTGCAACCTCCTACCCGCTCTTTATAATGCGAATAATAATACGTTTTATTTCATTAACAGCGAAAGGACATCGAAATGGCCCTGCCCTCAAACGCATCACGCATCCCCCTGGCGCTCGCTATCTCTGCGGCGCTGCTGGCAGCCTGCAGTAGCGGCGACGAAACCGCATCCACCTCTTCGGCAACCAAAGAGTCGATGGCAGCAGAAGCCATCACCAAATCCGATGTCGTGGAACACTACGCCGACCTGGCCCATGCGAATTTCGAAGACGCGCTGACCGCCGCGCAGTCCCTCGACAGCACAATAGACACCTTCCTGAAAAGCCCGACCGAAGAAAACCTGAAAAAGGCGAAACAGGCCTGGCTGGCTTCCCGGGTGCCCTATCAGCAGACCGAGGTGTTCCGCTTTGGTAACGCCGTGGTTGATGACTGGGAAGGGCAACTGAATGCCTGGACGAAGGCCTGATTGATTACGTAAAGGAAGATGGCTACCAGTACGAATTGGGCAACGAGGGCGCTACAGCAAACATTATTGCCAGCACGGAAATCAATATTGGCGGCACGACGGTCGATGCTTCCAGCCTGACCCCGGACCTGCTGGCGGAGCTGAACGAAATCGGAGGCTCGGAGGCCAACGTGGCCTCTGGATACCATGCGATTGAATTCCTGCTGTGGGGTCAGGACCTGCACGGCTTCGATCGCGGCGCCGGACAGCGCCCTGCTACGGACTACGCCCAGGGCGAGGACTGCACCCACGGCAATTGCGACCGCCGCGCCGCCTACCTGGATGCAGCGACCGATCTGTTGATCACCGATCTGGAGTGGATGGTTGCACAGTGGGCACCCGGCCCGGAAGACAACTACCGCTCCCGGTTGCTCGCCGAAGCACCGGATGCCGCTGTACAGAAAATGTTCTTCGGCATGGGCTCCCTGTCCCTGGGTGAGCTTGCCGGTGAGCGCATGAAAGTCGCCCTGGAAGCCAATTCCTACGAGGATGAGCACGACTGCTTTAGCGACAACACCCACAACTCCCATTACTACAACGGCCAGGGCGTGGCCAACATCTACTCCGGCAGCTACACCCGGATTGACGGCTCTGAACTGACCGGTCCTTCCCTGTCCGATCTGGTTGCCGAGCTCAACCCGGAACTGAACGAGACACTGAGCCAGCAGTTCGAAGAGTCGATGGGGGCGCTGCAAACCATGAAATCCAGTGCCGAAGCCGAGTCAGAGCCGATGAAATTCGATATGATGATCGCTCCCGGCAATGAGAAAGGCGCGGAGATCGTAAACGGCGCGATTATGGCGCTGGTGGCACAAACCGGTTCCATTGAACAGGCCGCCCGCGAACTGGGCATCGACTCGCTCAAGCCTGATGACGCCGGCCATACCTTCTAGCTGATCCACTAACCAGCTTATCCACTAAAAAGTAACGACACGTTGTAGAGAAACCATGCGCCAACGCCCCCTGCTACTGCTGACCTTGTCTTCGGGAGTGGCCGTAGCAGCGGCCTTCGCCATGGCCACTGCCCAGGACCCTTATCCGATCCAGGCGACGGTCAAGACCGGGGGCGAAGGCACCGTGGATCAGTTCGATCACAATGCCTATTCCCTGCCCCAGGCTAACCTGTCCATGACCAGGCGCCTGGATTTCAGTGTCGGCAACAGTTTCTTCCGCAACCCCTGGGTCGAAGCCCCTGCCAGCACGGATGCCCGCGATGGCCTGGGGCCACTGTTCAACACAAACTCCTGCCAGGGCTGTCACATAAAGGATGGCCGCGGACATCCTCCGGGCGCTGACGACAAACCTGTATCCCTGTTCCTCCGCCTCGCCGTGCCGGCCGATCCCGATCAGGATGCGGATATCCTGAAGACCCACGGATTCAAACCGGCTCCCGTGTACGGCAGCCAGTTGCAAACCGCCGCCCTCCCGGCCTCCAAACCTGAAGCCGACCTGGTGATCGAATGGAAATCGGTGACAGAGACGCTTTCGGACGGCACCGAAATAGAACTACGAAAACCGGTCTACCGGATCGAGAACCCTAACTATGGCCCGCTCCCGGAGGACCTGCTGGTGTCTCCACGGGTGGCTCCACAGATGATTGGCATGGGTCTGCTGGAAGCCATACCGCTTGAAGACCTGCAGGCACTGGCGGACCCGGAGGATACGGACAACGACGGCCTCTCCGGCAAACTCAATCAAGTCTGGGACCTGAACAGCCAGCAAACCGTGCCGGGCCGATTTGGCTGGAAAGCTGCCGAACCAAACGTTCATCAGCAAAGTATGGGGGCGTTTGCCGGAGACATGGGGCTGACGTCCACCATCAAACCGGCAACCGACTGTACGCCCGAGCAGAACTGTAAGCGCTTCACCAACGGCGGCAGCCCCGAAGTGAGCGACAAGGTGAGCAACTTCGTGACCTTCTACGCCAAAAGCCTGGCAGTGCCCGCACGCCGTGACCTGGACACTGTGTCCGTTCAACAAGGCGCGGAACTGTTCAATGAAACCGGCTGCGCCGGCTGTCATACACCAAGGCACACGACCGGCATCGCCCCGGACCGCCCGGACCTCAGCAACCAGACCATATGGCCCTATACCGATCTGCTCCTGCATGACATGGGTCCGGCGCTTGCCGATGGTCGGGATGAATTCCTGGCCAACGGCAACGAATGGCGGACACCCCCGCTCTGGGGAATCGGCCTGGCTCAACGGGTCAATCCGCAGTCCGGGTTCCTCCACGACGGGCGGGCGCGAACACTCGAAGAAGCCGTGCTCTGGCACGGGGGCGAGGCCGGGCAGGCAGCTGAACGTTACCGTCAGATGCCCGTCGAAGACCGGGAGGCACTCCTGGATTTCCTGAACTCTCTCTGAGGACACGCCATGCGACCATTAACGAAAGCCGTGGGTATTGCCGCGCTGATACTGGCTCCAATTGCTGGGATGGCTGCTAGCCAGACTGAAACGAACAGCAACGCCGAACAGCAATGGCACCAGGGAATTTTCGCGGGTTACCAGTCTCTGGCGGCCGAAGCGGGCGACTTGTCCGTCGCCGCTGCCGACTACTGCAGCGCGCCGGAACAGGCGGCACGCGATACCCTTGAGCAAGCCTGGCTGGACGCCTTCCTGGCGTGGCAGCGTGTCCGTTATGTGGATTTTGGCCCGGTGGAGAACGACAACCTTGCCTGGCAGTTCCAGTTCTGGCCCGACCCGAAAAACCTGATTGCCCGCAAAGCCAGCTACCTGCTGAACTCGGAAGATCCGATATCAGGTGAGGTCATCGCCGAGTCCGGCGTGGCCGTACAGGGTTTTCCCATGCTGGAGTACCTGTTGTACGACGAACCATTGAACGCCAGCGACAATGCCCTACCCGCGGAAAAGACCTGCGGCCTGCTGAGAGCGGTTGCCAGCCACATCGAAACCAATAGCCAGCAACTCAGTGATCAATGGCAGGCGTTCCGCGAGAATTACCTGGCCACGGAGCAATATCGCGACACCACCATCCGGGCCGGCATGGCGGCCCTGGAGATTCTGGAGGATCGCCGGCTTGCCCAGCCAATGGGGCTCCGTGGGAATGGCAAACGTTCTGTCTACGCCGCCGATGCCTGGCGTAGCGGCCGTAGCCTGAAGACCATGGAAGCAACCATCCATGGCCTGGAGCAGTCTTTCCTGCCGGGCCTGACACAGCTGCTAAAGGAAAGCGAACAACCGCAACTGGGTCCACGAATTGAAAACCAGTTCAAGGACGTTCTGGAGCACTTCCCGGAACTCCATCGCCCCATGACTGAGCTGCTTTCCAATGACGATGCCTTTTCCCTGCTCCAGGGCTTCTACGTTGACGTTTCCCAGTTAACCACTCTGATCAATGACCAGGCAGCGGTTGAACTCGGCGTCATTCGCGGCTTCAATTCCAGCGACGGCGACTGATGAGCAGCAACAGGCAACCCGGAGGTGCACTTATCAACCGCAGACAATTACTG
>OJHH01000666.1_pt1 | contig 11624 bp, 6 predicted proteins | sample 1594911 | NCBI WGS metagenome assembly OJHH01 (sample SAMN05416787, study PRJEB24817) | seawater metagenome | isolation source: Sea water | place: Canada:Atlantic | collected 2013-11
CGGCTGGCGGTAGGCAATCAGGGCCAGCGTTTCCAGCAGCGCCCGTGAGTAGCGCTGTGGGCGCTCGTCCCAAAGCCGCGAGACCCATTGCGATAGGCGCGGACGAATACGCAGCTGATAGCCCGAGACCGTTTCCAGCAACTCCAAGGCGCCGTCGTTGTGGCGCTGGTGTAAACGTTCAAGGACCGCGCGAAACTCCTTGCGCGTGGGGCATTCGCCCTCTAGAAAAAGGGTTTCCAATCGTTCGAGGGGCAGCGGTTCACCCGCGGCAAGCAGCGCCGCTTCAATAATGTCGTCCAGCGCGCTCTCAGCGTTACTCATGGCGTCTCCTCGTCGGACTCAAAGGCGGATTCACCATCGGTTTCATCATCGCTCTCAGGCTGCTCAAACGCACTCTCTTCATCGTCAGCAAGCGCTGCACGTCGCGCGCGCACATGAATCGGCGACAGCGGTGCGTTTTGGACAATTTCAATCATCGCCTCTTTCGCGAGCTCAAGTATCGCCATGAAGGTAACCACCACGCCTGCCCGCCCCTCCTCCAAAGCAAACAGCGCTTCAAAGGGAGTGTAGCGCTGATGAGCATCATCGTGATTTAGCTGCTCCATAATCTTGAGCATGCGCTCGCGAGTGGAGAGCACCTCGCGACTGATCTGGTGGGCCTGCACCAGCTCAGCGCGCTTGAGGATATCGGAGAGCGCACTGAGCAACTCATCCAATTCCACCTCAGGGTGAATCACGCGGGATTCCAACGGAGGTAATCCTGCCTGAACGCTAAACCAATCACGGCCCATACGGGGCAGCGTGTCCAGCGTTTCGGCAGCTTCCTTGAGGCGCTCGTACTCTTGTAAGCGCCGGATAAGCTCCGCGCGGGGATCTTCCTCCTCCTCGCCCTCTGCCTTCGGCGGGCGCGGCAGCAGCGTGCGCGATTTGATCTCAGCCAGCATGGCAGCCATGAGTAGATACTCCCCCGCCAGCTCGATCTCCATCGCCTTCATCAGCTCCACGTACTCGATGTACTGGTGAGTGATGGTCGCTACGTTGATGGTCAGAATATCCAGGTTTTGGCGGCGAATCAGATAGAGCAGCAGATCCAGCGGGCCTTCGAAGGTCTCTAAAAAGACCCGCATCGCTTCCGGGGGAATGTACAAATCCTCCGGCATTTGCGTGATGGGCTCGTTAAACAACCGCCCAAACGAAACCGCCACTGCGTCAATGGCCGCAGCGTCAGGATTCTCTAGCTCAGTCGTATCGCTTGGCGTCTCGCTCACGCGGGTCGGCTCTCCTGGTAAAAGGGGATCAACACATTCGCACAGTTTAGCAAAGTCGACACCCTTGGCGATGCCCAAGTCGCAGGTAATGAAAGCGCATCATCCTGCCTCTACCGCTTTACGATAGCGCCCTTGGTAATCGAACAGCTTGTCGCGGATTTGGAAATGACGCCCTACTTTGCGGCCTACGACAAAATCAGGATGACGCAGGCGGCGCTGTTCAGTGACTACCTCGTCGGCACTCACAGGCTGCCACTTACCTCCCGGCGCACGCAGGTGATAGCGCAGAAACGCCGCATAGAAGGCGCGCCGCTGGGCAGGCGTTTCCAGCGCGAACCATTCGGCGAGGTGCTCGCCATCTTCGTCGTGATAAGTGACCTTTAAACGCGGCAGGCCTCGCCCATTGGTGGTCGCTTCTAGCTGCATGCCGCTTACGCGCAAAACCTTGGCGTCTTTCAGCTTTAGGGCATCTTTTAACTTGTCATCCGCGTCCACCAACAGCTTGTCGCAACCGTGGCAGCGGCGGGCGGCGATATCGTTCTCCGCGCCGCACTCCTCGCAGACTTTAAAGCGAAAGCGAAACTCACACTGACGCCGCTTGCCTGCACCATCTTCAATCAACCCCTGACAGCGACGGCCAAAGTGTTCGATGACGATGTCACCATCGCGCTTGCCCCAGTATAAGTTGGCGTGGCCGCATTCCGGGCACTCGACCTGAACCGGCTCGCTGTCACTATCCGGCTTCGGCTCGCCCACTTCCGGGGCGAAGATATCCCACGGGTTACCGGCATAATCCAGAATCAAGCAGTCCTCTTTACCCGGCGAAAGACGCAGCCCACGCCCGATCATCTGCTGATAGAGGCTAATCGACTCGGTGGGGCGCAAAATAGCGATCAGATCCACATGGGGCGCATCGAAACCAGTGGTCAGTACCGCCACGTTCACCAGGTACTTAAGCGCCCGCGCCTTGAAGGCATCAATCAACGCCTTGCGCTCTTTAGAAGGTGTCGCACCGGTGATCAAGGCGGCCTCAGCCGGCGGTAAATAGCCCATAATCTCTTCCGCATGGGCCACCGTCGAGGCAAAGATCATCACGCCCTGCCGATCCACCGCGCGTGCGATGATTTGCTCGATAATGCCCGGCGTTGCTCGGCTTCCAGCCACCACTCGGTTAAGCGCTTCCTCCGGAAACAGACCGCTCGAAGCGGGTTTGAGCGCCGAGAAGTCGTAGCCCTCTATCGCCATATCCAGGCGTTTTGGCGCCGCCAGATAGCCCTGCTTGATCATTAGACGCAGCGGCTGCTCAAACACACAGTCGCGAAAGAAACTCTCTTCGCTGCCCCTCACCATGCCGTGATGGTGGCGAAAGTAGATGAACCCTTGCCCCAAGCGGTAAGGCGTCGCGGTGAGCCCGAGTATTTTAAGCTGGGGGTTCTGGCGGCGCAGGTGTTCGATCACCTGACCGTAGCTGGCGTCTTCATTGAGCGATACGCGGTGACTCTCATCGATCACCAGCAGGGTAAAGTTTGCGTCGTTAAAGCGCTCTAAGTTGCGCACCACCGACTGCACCGAGCCAAACACCACTTGCCGGGTTGCCTCTTTGCGCTTTAGCCCAGCACTAAATATATCTGCCTCGAGGCCATACGCCTGATACTTGGCATGGTTCTGCTCTACCAGTTCGCGCACATGGGCCAGCACTAATACCCGCCCCCGCGCCAGACGCGCCAGTTCCGCGATGACCAGGGATTTACCGCTGCCAGTCGGCAGCACTACCAGCGCCGGCTCACTGGACGCGCGAAAGTGCCCCACCACCCGCTTTACCGCTTCCTGCTGGTAGGGGCGTAACTGGGGCGTCTGCACGAGGGATGCGAAAGGCGGCCCGGAGGCCGCCTTGTCGTGTTGCGTCATTGTTCACCTATCAGGGTGTTTCCGTTAACCCAACCAAACCCGAGCGTTGCGGAAGAGGCGCAGCCAGGCGCCATCTTCGGTCCACTCTGCCGGTCGCCAGGAGTTGGTAACCGCGCGGGTAACCCGCTCAGGATGCGGCATCATAATGGTCACGCGACCATCGGGCGTGGTCAGCCCGGTAATGCCCGAGGGCGAGCCGTTAGGATTGGCCGGGTAGCGGGTGGTCGCCTGGCCGTAGTTGTCGATGTAGCGCAGCGCGATCTGGCTACTCGACTGCATGCTGCGTAGGTGCGCGCTATCGCGGAACGCCGCTTGCCCTTCGCCATGGGCAACCGCAATGGGCAGCTTTGAGCCTTCCATTCCGGCCAGCAGAATCGACGGACTCTTCTCGACCCGCACCATGGAGACCCGCGCTTCGAACTGCTCGGACTCATTGCGCACAAACGTCGGCCAATTTTCCGCGCCGGGAATCAGCGATTTCAACTGCGACAGCATCTGACAGCCATTGCAGACCCCTAGCGAGAAGCTGTCGTCGCGGGCAAAGAAGGCAGAAAATTGTTCCTGGGCGCGTTCGTTGAACAGCACCGATTTCGCCCAACCACCGCCAGCGCCGAGCACATCGCCGTATGAGAAGCCGCCACAGGCGACAAGCCCTTTGAACGCATCCAGCGAAACGCGTCCTTCGAGGATGTCGCTCATATGCACATCCACCGCTTCAAATCCGGCTTTATCGAAGGCCCAGGCCATCTCGACGTGGCCGTTGACGCCCTGCTCGCGCAGCACCGCCATGGCCGGTTTAGCGGTATTAATAAACGGCGCGCTGATGTCGTCATTGATATCAAAGGTGGGCGTGGCAGAAAGCCCCGGATCACGGCTATCGAGCAGGTTGTCGAACTCATTCTTCGCGCATTCGGGATTATCGCGCAGCGCCTGCATACGGTAGCTGGTTTCTGCCCAGGTGCGATGGGTCAGCTGACGCGTGGTTTCCAATAGCGGCTCTTCGAACAGCGTGACGCGCACCTGATCATCGTAGCGCGGGCGGGCAATCACACCACAGGTTTCGATACCGGCGACGGCGAACTGCGCCAGCACTTCTTCGGTGTGCTGGCGATTGACCTGAATCACCGCTCCCAGCTCTTCGGAGAACAGCGCATTCAATGCTTCGACCGGCTCATCGATCATCCAGTCGAGCTTGATCTCAAGCCCGGCGTGGGCGGCGAAGGCCATTTCCAACAGGGTGACCAACAGGCCGCCATCGCTGCGATCGTGGTATGCCAACAGCTTACCATCGCGGTTGAGGCCCTGAATGACCTCAAAAAACGCCTTGATATCTTCCGGATCGTCGACGTCAGGGCAGTCATTACCCACTTGCCCGTATACCTGGGCCAGGGCAGAGCCACCCAACCGGTTTTGGCCGCTGCCCAGATCGATCAAAATGAGGTCCGACTCGTCTTGGTCCAGGTTGATCTGCGGCGTTAACGTGGCCATTGCGTTGGTGACTGGGGCAAAGCCGGTGACTACCAGCGAAAGCGGTGAGGTAACGCTTTTGTCTTCGTATTCCCCCTGCTCGCCTTCATCTTTCCAGGCGGTACGCATCGACATTGAATCTTTGCCCACGGGGATCGCAATACCCAGCGCCGGGCACATTTCCATGCCGACTGCGTAAACCGCGTCATAGAGCGCTTGGTTTTCACCTGGGTGGTCAGCAGCACTCATCCAGTTAGCGGAGAGTTTGATATCACTGAGTTTGGCGATCGGCGCTGCCGCCAGATTGGTAATCGCTTCGGCGACCGCCAAACGGGCGCTGGCCGCCGGATTGATCAACGCCACCGGCGGCCGCTCGCCCATCGCCATGGCTTCACCGGCGTGGGTGTCATAGCTTGCCGTGGTGACCGCCACATCAGCCACCGGCACCTGCCAGGGGCCGACCATTTGATCGCGGGCCACCAGGCCGGTAATCGAGCGATCACCAATGGTGATCAGGAAGTTTTTAGAGGCGACGGTGGGCAGGCGAAGCACCCGATCCAGCGCTTCGCGCAGGTCGAGATTATCCAACATCATGCCGGAAAGCTCAGGGTCGTGGCGCGCAAACTCACGCTGCATTTTGGGCGCTTTGCCGAACAGCACACTCATCGGCAAATCTACCGGCTTGCTGTTGAAATGACCGTCGCTCACTTCCAGGTGGTGCGCTTCCAACGCTTCACCGACGACCGCATAGGGGCAGCGCTCGCGCTTGCACAGCGCATCGAAGGTATCCAGGTCTTCAGGCGCGACGGCCAGCACGTAGCGCTCTTGCGCTTCATTACACCAGATTTCCAACGGGCTCATGCCCGGCTCAGCGTTCGGCACCGCGCGCAGATCAAACCGGCCGCCGCGATTGCCGTCTTTGACTAATTCCGGTAGCGCATTGGAAAGACCGCCCGCGCCTACATCGTGAATAAAGCGGATCGGGTTGTGGTCCCCCAGCGCCCAGCAGCGATCAATGACTTCTTGGGCGCGACGCTCTATCTCAGGGTTCTCACGCTGTACCGAGGCAAAATCCAGATCGGCGCTGGAAGTACCTGACGCCATACTCGAGGCCGCGCCGCCGCCCAGGCCAATCAGCATGGCCGGGCCACCCATCACGATCAACTTACCACCGACAGGGATATCGCCCTTTTGGACGTGATGAGCACGAATATTGCCGTAACCACCGGCGAGCATAATCGGCTTATGAAAGCCACGCCGCTCGATGCCACCTTCGTTCAGGGATTCCTGCTCGTAGGTGCGGAAGTAGCCGGTTAAATTGGGGCGGCCAAACTCATTGTTGAACGCGGCGCCGCCTATCGGGCCTTCAAGCATGATATTGAGTGCCGACTCCATGCGCCCCGGCTTGCCGTAATCGAAGGCCTCCCAGGGCTGCACGAATTCAGGAATGCGCAGGTTGGAAACGGTAAACCCTGACAGCCCGGCCTTGGGTTTACCGCCGATACCCGTGGCACCCTCATCGCGAATTTCGCCCCCAGAACCGGTGGCTGCGCCGGGGAAAGGCGCAATCGCAGTAGGATGATTGTGGGTTTCCACCTTCATCAGGATATGAATGGGCTCCTGATGGGTGCCGTAAAGTGCCCGCTCGTCTTCCGCCCCGGTTAGCGGTGTGGCAAAAAAGCGCCCCGCCTGGCTGCCCTTAATGACCGCGGCGTTGTCACTGTAAGCGGACAGCACGTTGTCGGGCGACGACGCGAAAGTATTCTTGATCATCTTAAATAGCGAGTGGCTTTGTGGCTCGCCATCGATGACCCAGTCGGCGTTGAAAATTTTATGCCGACAGTGCTCGGAGTTAGCCTGGGCAAACATCATCAGCTCAACGTCGCTGGGGTTACGCCCCAACTCATTGAACGCATCGACAAGATAGTCGATTTCATCTTCCGCCAACGCCAATCCCAGCGCCTGATTGGCGCTTGCCAGCGCCTCTCGGCCACCCTCAAGAATATCCACACTGCCCAGCGGTGCCGGGTCATGGTGGGCAAACAGCTTGGCAGCGTCTGACGCATCGGCTAGCACGGTTTCCGTCATCCGGTCATGCAGCAGTGCTGCCAGCGCGCTTAGGCTCTCTTCATCGGGCGTCGCGGTAAAACTGACCCGGTAATCGATGCCGCGCTCGATACGGCTGATCTGGCGCAACCCGCAGTTAAGGGCGATATCCGTCGCTTTAGACGACCAGGGAGACTGGGTACCCAGGCGAGGTACGACTAAAAAACGCTGGGCATGGTCAGGAATCTCGACGCCCGATTGCGTGCCATCGCCCGGCACATAGTCGAGCAACTGCACCAAACGCGCGTGGGCGGCATCGTCCAGCGTCTCGCTTTGATCATGCGCATTGAGATCGATGAAATGAACATAGTGGGCAGACAGCGCTTCCACCTCGGGAACACGTTCACGCAGCACCGTTAACAGCCGAGCATGACGGAAGGCAGAAAGGGCGGGCGCGCCTCGCAGTTCGAGCATATCCTGAAGCCTCTAGAGCAGGGAAATTCGAGCAGGGAAATCACCGGGCCGCTAGGCGGCCGTGCTTTTATGGTACCGGAAAGCCCCTATGATACTGGAAACCAGCCGTCACACGAAATCAACAAGGTGACAGCGTGACCCCGGCTGGGTATCGTGGCAGATTGTTTCATGCCGACAAGACGCCATGCTGACGTTGATTTGCCGACATTTTATAGCCCGCGCCAGCGCTTACTATGCGCTAGCTGCCGTGACGCTGTTAACCATGGTGCCGACGCTCTCTCTCGTCCCTCCCGGCGAGCAGTTGACGCATATCGACGCAAAAGATTTTATTACCGTTCATACCCGCAATACCCCGACCACCTATTACGAAGGCCGCCAAGGCCCCACCGGGTTTGAGTATGAGCTGATGCACCGCTTTGCGGACTACCTGGGGGTTAGCCTTAACCTGGATGCCAGCCATCACCCCGAAAGCGTTCTGCCCGCGGTGCGTGAAAAAGGCGACCTGGGCGCCGCAGCGCTCCCTTTGCTACCTAACACCCCCGGCATTTACTACACTCGGCCCATTATCCAGATGCAGCCACTGGTGGTTTACCGCCGCGGGCTGAACGGCATTAGCGAACCAAGCGACTTGGTCGACCTGGAACTGGGTACGCTCAGTGAAGCCGGCACTGGCGAAGCGCTGCGCGACCTTCAACGCCAGTACCCCACGTTAAGCTGGAAAGAGTCTCACGAACTCGAGGTGGCCGAATTGCTCGCGCGGGTCGAAAGCGGCACCCTGGACGCCGCGGTGATATTCGAGCACCAGTTTCGTTTGAATCGGCTTTTTTTTCCTAATGTAGAACGGGGCTTTATACTCGGCGACCCACTCTCCATGGCATGGGCCGTGCCGAGTGGCCGCGGCTTAGGATTGCTTGAGTCCGCCAATCGCTTTCTGCAAGATCTTCAACAAAGCGGCACCCTTGACCGGCTGGTAAGCCGCTACTTCGGCCATGACGACTATTTAGAGTATGTCGGCACCCGCACCTTTCTTGATCATCTTGATGCACGCTTACCCCGCTATACGGAACTGTTCCAGCAGGCCGCTCGCGAAACAGCGTTTGACTGGAAACTGCTGGCAGCGGTGGGGTATCAGGAGTCTCACTGGGATCCCGATGCCGTCTCGCCCACCGGGGTGCGCGGGTTAATGATGCTGACCAACCCTACCGCGGGTGAAATGGGCGTCGCTGACCGCACCGACCCGGCCCAAAGCATTGATGGGGGCGCGCGCTATTTACGCAGCATTAAAGACCGCTTACCCGAAGATATTACCGGTGATGACCGCCTGTTTATGGCGATGGCTGCCTATAACGTGGGCCTTGGCCACTTATACGACGCGCGCAAGATCGCCGAAATACGCGGCGGTGACCCTGACAGCTGGGAAGATGTGCGTGCGGCCCTACCGCTATTACAACAACGCGAATGGCATAGCCAAACGCGCCATGGCTATGCCCGTGGCGGCGAGCCGGTTATTTACGTGCGTAATATTCGCCGCTATTACGAAATGATCGAGTATGTAGAACGTAGCCGCCAACAGTTTTTTCAACTTGAACAAACGCCTGTCAACGATGATCCGCTGTTATTGTTTGAGCTTGTGCCGCCGCTTGATTAACGTGAGGATGCGATGCACTTACTCATTGCACGCGCCGCACATTGGCTACCCATTATGGCTGCCTGTGGCGCCGTTGCGCTTGTCGTCACACAACCCGGAGTAACGACTGTTGCGCTTTTGCTGGTAACGCTGGCTCAGCTCAGTAGCTATCGGCGCTATCGGCCCCTTAGTTGTTTGTTGTGCGTCAGTGCGATGGGCTTACTGCTGCCCGGGCTCGTCAGCTATTTAGCCCCTGAAAAATGGCTGGCCACTGCGCAATGGCAGGCGTTGGCTTCATGGGTCCATCCCGCACCTTTTGAGCGCTTTCGCGCTCCGCTACTGATGACGCTCGCCCTTCAGCTGAACGCGCTTGCCATACTGCTGCGCCAGCGTGCGCGCTTAGGCGCTCCCCTGCTGCTGTTCGCGGTTCTTTTGCTGATCGGTTTACAATTTATTGAAAGCAATCGGGCCTTTACCCCGCTGCTTCGCTATGCAGCCCAGTGGCCCAGCCTGCTGGTACTGAGCCTATTGCTGCTGGGCCAATACCTCTCATCAGCCCGTCATTGGCGTGGAAAACGCTACTTAGCCAACGCATTTTGGCCAGCCTGCGCACTGCTGATCGCCGGGTTACTGCTGTGGAAACAGCTACACGTTGAGGCCGAAAAAAAACTTCATCTACGCGTTGAAGAGCGTGCCCAGCGCGCCACTCACCAGCTTTCACAAGAGATCGACAGCCATTTAAGTGCCATGCGTCGTTTCGCACGTATCTGGCAGCTGCAAACCACACCCCCGACCTACCAGCAGTGGACCGATCAAGCCGCCGGATACCGCCAAGATTTTAACTACTTAATTAACATTGCCTTTGTGACCCCCGATAGCGGTATCCGCCACGTTTATCCCTTTACGATACTCAACCTGAGCACACTTGGGCGACGGCTTTTCAATGCACAACCAGCAGGACGCGAGGCGTTAGAACCGGCACTGCGGGGAGAGCGCGAAGGCAGCACAAACATCGTTCAGTTACTGCAAGGCGGCCCGGGGGTGATTCACTACTTACCCGTGCTGAATGCTGAAGGTACGCCGTTAGGCGCGGCGGCAATAGTGGTAAGCTTTCCCCTGTTTGCAGAAGCACTATTTGCGCAACTTCCGGCCAGCGAAGGCGTTATTCGCTGGCATAACGGCTCCCGACTATTAGCGAAACACGGCGACACCACCCACCCAGGCCCCTGGGAGTTCTATTACCCCATCAATTTATTGGATAAAGCGCTTACGCTCTCTTACCAACCCCGTTGGGAGCACTTGGTCAGCCGACTGCCTCGGCTGCCCACGATCAGCTTGGCGACCGGCTTAATGCTGGCTTATTTACTCTATCTGGTTTTATACACGTTCCAGCGCCTGGGCCAGCAGCACCGGGTGATGCAAAAGAGCAACGCCACGCTGCAGCAAGAGATTCAAAAGCGCAGTAAATTGCAGCAGGAAGTCGAATGGCTGGCCCGCCATGACGAGTTAACCGGAATTGCCAATCGCCGCTTTTTTCTCGAGCAAGTAGAAGCGTCACAGAGTGTGCGCCCACTCAGCTTGATCCTGTTTGATATCGACTATTTCAAGCGCGTGAATGACCAACAGGGCCACTTGGTGGGTGATGAGTTTTTACGTTCTTTTGCGCAACTGGGCCAGTCGCTTCTCGATCATCATGGCGGCGTATTTGCGCGTTACGGAGGCGAAGAGTTCGTGGCTTTGCTACCGGGTCATCACGGCCCCTCGGCCGTCAATATCGCCGTGGAACTGCGCCAACGACTGGCGAGCGCCAAACTGGCCCACGCCGATGGCCAACCGCTGACCTTCAGTGCTGGCATCGTCACCTGCCCGCGCTCTGGAAAGCTCCCTATCGCGCGCATGATGCAAGCTGCCGACGAGGCGCTCTACCACGCCAAGCATAAAGGCCGAAACCGCATTGAGTACGGTGAGATGGATACCGTTGAAGGGGCTTAGTGCTTAGTCACTAAGTGCTTGGTCTTTAAGAACTTAGTCACTGGGCAATTCACGCCGCGCGGCAAAAAAACGTTTTAGCAGCTTTTGAGAAGACGCTGCCAGTACCCCGCCGGTTACCGCCACCTGATGGTTGAACCACGGCTGGGCCAAAAGATTAGCCTTTGACTCAACCATGCCCGCCCGGGGCTCGGCAGCCCCATAGACCAGCCTGGCCAAGCGAGCATGAATCATGCTACCCGTGCACATCATGCAGGGCTCTAAGGTGACGAACAGCGTACACCCTTCAAGGCGATAGTTACCCAGGTGCTTACCGGCTTCGCGTAACGCTCGAATTTCCGCGTGGCCACTGGGGTCACAGCTGGCCACCGGCGCGTTACAACCGCTACCAATGATCTCGCCCTGCGCATCCACCACCACCGCCCCTACCGGCACCTCCCCCTTTTCGGCGGCCAGATGCGCTTGATCAAGCGCCCGGTGCATATAAAATTCATCGCTGCGCATAAACGTAAACTCCGCTAAGGTAGCTAAACGATCGTATGAAAGGGTAACCCGCCGCGGCGGCAACTCACTTTCACCGGCAGCATCCTCTTGAGACAGCACCAAGGATACCGAGAATGACAGACGCGCTGAACCAACTGGTAGCGTTATTGGAGCTAGAAACGCTTGAAGAGACGCTCTTTCGCGGCCAGAGCCAGGATTTAGGCTTTCCCCAGCTTTATGGCGGCCAAGTGCTTGGCCAGGCATTAGCCGCCGCCGCGCGTACCGTGCCCGACGAGCGTCGCCCGCACTCTCAACATGGCTACTTTTTACGCCCCGGCGACCCTCATCGCCCTGTCATCTAC
>OJHH01000670.1_pt1 | contig 11592 bp, 13 predicted proteins | sample 1594911 | NCBI WGS metagenome assembly OJHH01 (sample SAMN05416787, study PRJEB24817) | seawater metagenome | isolation source: Sea water | place: Canada:Atlantic | collected 2013-11
CTATTCGTCGGCAGCGTCAGATGTGTATAAGAGACAGCCGAAACCCAGCCCGCCCTTGGATTGCACTGACCAAAATCAGAACAACAATTCCCGACAACAGCCCGCGCCAAAAGCTGATCACCATTGGGTCTGCCGTGATTATCCGCACGAAAATCGTATCAGGCGTCACGAGCAGAATGCCAAGTGTCGTAATCGCGATGCCCTTTGTGTGATCATTCATGTTGTTGCCTTTTGATTTATGTCGCGCTACCTAAGCCCTACCTCGGGGGGCCTTACAAGGCTGAGATGCGCAAGCGTACCCGTCGAACCTGAACCGGTTAAGACCGGCGGAGGGAAGGTCTAGCAATTCCGCTGTCCCCCAATCCGCCCGTCGCATTTGGAGGATATGATGATGAAACCAATCATTCTGACGACTGTCGCGGGACTTTGCATGGCTACTGCTGCCACTGCCGAGATCCCAATTCTGACAGTTATGACATACGACAGTTTTACTAGCGATTGGGGCCCCGGCCCCGCGGTGGAGGCTGCGTTTGAAGAAACCTGTGCCTGCGATCTGCAATTTGTGGGTGCTGGCGATGGTGCCGCGCTTTTGGCGCGTCTTCAGCTTGAAGGTCCGCGCACTCAGGCCGACGTGGTTCTGGGTTTGGATACAAACTTGACAGCCGCCGCCCGCGCCACGGGCCTGTTTGCCCCGCACGGTGTGACCGCTGATTTGGCATTGCCCATTGCATGGGACGACACCGAATTTCTGCCGTTTGACTGGGGTTACTTTGCTTTTGTCGGGAACGCAGGAGCAGATGCGCCTGCGTCACTTCGCGCATTGGCCGACAGCGACATCAAGGTCGTAATCCAAGACCCACGGTCGTCCACACCTGGCCTTGGCCTGCTGATGTGGGTTAAGGCTGCTTATGGCGATGACGCCGGTCAAATCTGGGCTGACTTGGCAGATAACATCGTTACTGTCACACCCGGTTGGTCTGAAGCGTACGGGTTGTTTTTGGATGGCGAGGCAGACGCAGCACTGTCCTACACGACATCCCCCGCGTATCACCTGATTGCCGAAGAAGACGACAGTAAGGTCGCGTGGGCGTTTGACGAGGGTCATTATATGCAGGTCGAAGTTGCGGGCAAAGTTGCCAGCACGGATGTTCCCGAATTGGCTGATCAGTTCTTGGCGTTTATGGTCGGCGACATATTCCAGACCATCATCCCAACAACCAACTGGATGTACCCAGCGACGGCAACAACAGGCGGCCTGCCAGACGGCTTTGATACGCTGATCACCCCTGCAAAGGCGCTGTTGATGTCGCCAGAGGATGCGTTGGCTGCACGGCCTGCGGCATTGGACGAATGGCGCACAGCGCTGTCACAATAAACCCAACCAAGCCCGGCGGCGTTGCTGTCGGGCTTGTGCTTGTATTGACGCTTGGCACCTTGGGTGCCGTGGCGTGGCGCGCGGATTGGGGACGCGGACTTGGCGCCGCTGACTGGGCTGCCGTCACGTTTACCGTTACGCAAGCATTGGTGTCCGCAGGGTTAAGTTGTTTGCTAGCGATCCCAGTGGCTCGGGCATTGGCGCGGCGACGATTCTGGGGGCGGTCCGTGCTGGTGACGCTTTTGGGTGCTCCGTTTCTTTTACCCGTGATCGTTGCTGTTCTGGGTCTGCTGGCCGTTTTCGGTCGGAACGGGATTTTGAACGATGCGTTGGGGGCCTTGGGTCTGCCCGAAGTGTCAATTTACGGCTTTCATGGCGTCGTTTTGGCGCATGTGTTTTTTAACCTTCCGCTGGTGACACGTCTAATTTTACAAGGATGGTTATCCATTCCAGCGGAGCGGTTCCGGCTGGCTGCAAGCCTTGACACCCCTGTTGGACGGATGCTTGAATGGCCCATGTTGCGCACGGTTTTACCACCTGCATTTCTAATCGTTTCTCTGATTTGTCTGACCAGCTTTGCAGTTGCGCTCACCTTGGGCGGCGGACCGCGTGCAACAACGGTGGAACTGGCGATTTACCAAGCACTGCGGTTTGATTTCGACTTGGGCCGTGCGGCAATGCTGGCGCTGATCCAATTTGGGCTGTGCCTGATCGCGGCCACATTGGCATGGCGTATGACTGCGGTTGACGGGCTGGGCACGGGCCTAGACCGCAGCGTTGATCGGTGGGACGGAAGCCGTTGGGGTGACGGCGTGATCATCGCGCTGGCGGCAACATTCCTGTTGATGCCGTTGATAATGGTGATTGTGCGCGGCGTGCCGGGTTTGTTTGAGCTTCCAATCGACATTTGGCGGGCCGCGTTGCGGTCGGTGATCGTTGCGGCCATCTCGGCTGCGCTTTGTATCGGGCTGACGCTGGCGCTTGCGTTACGGGGTGGCTGGATTGTCGGGCTTGTCGGCGTTTTGCCATTGGCGGCGTCATCGTTGGTCGTGGGGACGGGGTTGTTCTTGCTGGTCTATCCGTTTGCCAATCCCGCAAAACTCGCCTTAGTTGTGACTGCCTTGGTCAATGCGGTGCTGGCGTTGCCTTTTGCGTTGCGGTCGGTCGCGCCTACCGTTGATAAAATCACATCTGATTATGCACGGCTTAGTGCGATCTTAGATATGTCGCCTTGGGTCTGGACGACACGGGTCGTCTTGCCACGATTGCGTAGGCCGTTGGGGTTTGCGTCGGGTTTGGCAGCGGCGTTGTCGATGGGTGACTTGGGCGTGATCGCTTTGTTCGCAGGCGACGCCCAAGAAACACTACCGCTTGCGATGTACCGTTTGATGGGTGCCTACCGGATGGATGCGGCTGCGGGCGCTGCACTGGTCCTGCTTGTGCTAAGCTTTGCGTTGTTTTGGATATGTGACCGAGGAGGTCGTGTTGATGCTGACTTGTGAAAAACTGGAACTGACCCAAGGGGCGTTTCATCTAAGCGCTGATGTGCGTTTTGCAAAGCAGGCGATTACCGCCGTGATTGGCCCGTCTGGTGCAGGGAAATCCACTTTGCTGTTGGCGATCGCGGGGTTTTTCGCGGCGCAGAGCGGGGATGTTCTGTTAGATGATGACTCGTTTATGTCTGCAGCGCCTGGGAAGCGCCCGGTAAGTATGTTGTTTCAAGACAATAACCTGTTTCCGCACCTAAGCATCTTTGAAAATGTTGGCCTTGGGTTGCGATCGCGTGGTAGGCTGGATGCCGCTGAACGCGGTACGGTTATGGCGGTTCTAATCCGCGTTGGGCTAAAAGATATGGCTGATCGTAAGCCGGCGGCACTGTCTGGCGGGCAACAAAGCCGCGTCGCGCTGGCGCGTTTGCTGTTGGCAGATCGACCTGTTGTCTTGTTGGACGAGCCGTTTGCGGCGCTTGGGCCAAGCCTGAAGGAAGAGATGCTTGATTTGATGCAAGAGATGTTGGTGCAAGATGCAGGGGCGACGGTTCTTATGGTGACGCATGACCCCGCAGATGCGCGGCGGATTGCGGACCATGTGGCGTGGGTTGCGGACGGCGTCGTTCACGCGCCGCAGCCAACTGCCGCGATATTCGCAGACCCACCGTCAGGTCTGCGCGGTTATTTGGGCAAGATGGGTTAAAACCCATCCTACGCGTGAAACGAAAAAGGCCCACCAAATTGGCGGGCCTTTTCAACACAACATTTGTTGCGATTAGTCTTTGTTTTTATGCGGCGCCCAGAGACGTTTGTTTGTCAGGTAAAGCAGTACCGACAAGATGATCAGGAAGATCACACCGGTCAGGCCAGCCTGTTTACGCGCCATCATCTTGGGCTCGGCTGTCCACATCAGGAAAGCTGCAACATCTTCTGCTTCGTGGTGCAGATCGTTGGAATGGCCATCGTCAAAGTCGACGTCTTCACCGTAAAGCGGCTGCCCCATCGCAATCCAAGATCCAGGATATTTGTGATCACCGTTCTCGTATTTGCACTCATCAGGATAGCCACCCGCGGCAAATGCCACGTTGTACTGACCGTCGAAATCTTCTGGCGCGCATTCAGGGGCTTCTTCGTAACCGGTCATCAAGGACGCGATATACTCGGGGCCACCCATGCCTTTGAACAACTGGTTCAAGCCAGTACCGTATGGGCCATGAAAGCCAGCACGTGCCTTTGCCATTAAGGACAGGTCAGGCGCATTTTCCAAGGATGACCCAGGGAACTTATCAGCTGGTGTCGCAGCACGGTAATCTTCGATCGATTCGTCATAAATCTCGAAGCCTTCCGCATAGGCGAGCGTTTGATCCGCTGGCAGTGACGGCCCGCCTTCATCATGCAAATTGCGGAACGCAACCAATTCCAGACCGTGACATGCTGAGCAAACCTCGGTGTAGATTTTCAAACCGCGTTGCAGCTGGTTCTGATCGAAGGACCCAAAAGGTCCCTCGAAGGAGAAGTCGAAGTCTTCGATATGCGCTGCGGATTCAGCGGCTGCGGATGTGGCCGATACGGCCAAAACAGCAGCGAGGGTGAGTTTACGGAACATCAGTTTTGGTCCTTTCTCACTCAGCCGAAGTGGTAGCAGAGCCACCATCTTTTGGGCCGTAGTGCGCATTAAAGTCATCTTCGATTGTTGCTGGTGGTGTCAGCGGCTTTTCGATCACACCCAAGATAGGCAGGATGATCAGGAAGTAAGCAAACCAGTAGGTCGCACCAATCAGCGAAATCCAGTCGTATGGGAATTCAGCAGGACGAGACCCAGCCCACATCAGGACGATGAAGTCCACGACCAGCAGGGCGAACCACCACTTGAACATTGGCCGGAACCGGCCGGACCGGACAGACGATGTGTCCAACCAAGGGGCCAGCGCCATCACAAAGATCGCGCCGAACATCGCCAACACGCCAAAGAACTTGGCGTCGATGATGCCGAAGCTCAGGAGGTTCACAAGCTGAACGGCCCAGACATCCGCGGTGAACGCCCGCAGGATCGCGTAGAATGGCAGGTAGTACCATTCGGGCACGATGTGTGAAGGTGTCACAAGCGCGTTGGCTGGGATATAGTTGTCAGGGTGACCAAGATAGTTTGGCATGAAGCCAACAACTGCCATGAACACAGCCAAAATAATGGCCAGCGCAAATAAATCTTTGATCACGAAGTAAGGCCAGAACGGCAGGGTGTCTTTTGCAGCTTCTTCTTTGCTACCGCGACGCACCTCAACCCCAGTTGGGTTGTTGTTGCCTGTCGTATGGAATGCCCAGATGTGCACGATCACAAGACCAGCAATGATGAATGGCAGCAGATAGTGCAGCGAGAAGAAGCGGTTCAGCGCAGGTTGCCCAACAGCGCCAGCACCCAACAGCAACGTCTGCAAATAATCGCCAACGAATGGAATCGCACCGAACAGGCCTGTGATCACGGCTGTACCGTGGAACGACATCTGGCCCCATGGTAGAACGTAGCCCATGAAACCGGCAGCCATCATCATCAGATAGATAAGCATGCCGATGATCCATGTGATCTCGCGGGGGGCCTTGTAGGACCCGTAGTAGAGACCGCGGAACATGTGGATATAGACAGCAAAGAAGAACAGCGATGCGCCGTTCATATGGAAATACCGGATCATATGGCCGCCATTCACGTCACGCATGATGTGTTCGACAGACGCAAACGCCATGTCGACGTGTGGGGTGTAGTGCATAACCAACACGACGCCTGTTGCGATCTGCAATACCAGTGTGAATGTCAGGACAATGCCCCAGATCCACATCCAGTTCAGGTTCTTGGGCGTCGGTGCCGTTAACGTTGTGTAAAGAAGGCCAATGATCGGAAGCCGCGATTCGACACCTTTGGCAAGGTTCGACTTCGGTTCATAATGGTCGTGGGGAATACCAGACATGGATTGCTCTCCTTAACCGAGTTGAATTGTTGTTTCGTCGACAAACGCGGCGACGGGAACAGGAAGGTTGCGCGGAGCAGGACCTTTGCGAATACGGCCAGCGGTGTCGTAGTGCGACCCGTGACATGGGCAGAACCAGCCGCCAAAGTCACCTTCGTCACCCAAAGGCACACAGCCAAGGTGGGTGCAAACACCCATCTGAACGAGCCATTTTCCGTCGGCGTCCAAGCTACGGTTTTCATCCGTGGCTGGGGCTTCGTCGGTCAGGTTGTTGTTGTTCGCACCTTGGTCGGGCAGATCGCTGACGTCCACTGCGCGGGCCTCGGCGATGTCTTCTGCGGTCCGGTTGCGAATAAACACTGGTTTACCCTGCCACAACACGGTGATCTGCGTACCTGGATCAACAGCGCCAATGTCGACGCGGATCGAGGCCAGCGCAAGCACGTCGGCGGATGGGTTCATTTGATTGACTAGGGGCCAGACGGCCGCACCCGTCACCACTGCGCCCGCACCTGCGGTAGCGTAGTAGATAAAGTCGCGGCGTGTGCCCTGATGGTCGTCTGCATGTGACACGGGTGCATCTCCGAATGTTTGGGGCCAATAGGCCCGCACGAATAAGACGGATGCTAGTTGCCTAACACCCATTCCGGCGCTGTTTAGCCCTCAAAAAGGCATCCGTCCAGCGGACAATAAGGCGCAGGTATGATATAGATGACAGACATGGCCCAAAAGGACCAACAGATGATGAACGGAAACGAGGTATTGTGACACAGTTCGCCTTCGATTAGCGGGACTTGTTGTCGTCATCGTCCCAGATTTGCAAAATTTGACTGCGCCGATTTGACAGGGCTGACATTTGGACGTTTCTGGATTAACCTTTGGGTGACAAGCGCTTGTCATAGTGGTCCTTGCGACTAAAGTGCTCGATAAACGATGCGGATTAAGTAGTGACTGGACCCTTAGATGCGCCAATTTTTCATATGCCTAACGATGTTGAATTTACCCGCCACGGCGATGGCCGAAGTTGAGCTAAGCTTTTATGGCGGTTTGCAGTCGGCACAGCCGTCTGATGTGATCGTGTCTGGTGATCCAGTGATTCCTGACGAGACAAATAACGTTGCGTGGGAAGGTAAGTCATTTGATGCGCCGCCCTATTATGGGATTCGCGCAACGATCTGGTCATCGTCCGAATTTGGCTATGGTCTTGATTTTACACACAGCAAGATTTATCCGAAAACCCTGCCGTCTGGGTATGACCGTTTGGAGTTTACGGACGGTTTGAATACGCTGACAGTGAACGCTTACCGTCGGTGGGAAAATGCGATTGGTGATTTGACGCCCTACGTTGGCGGTGGTCTGGGGGTGGCGATTCCCCATGTCGAAGTCACAAATGGCACGTCAGAGACATTCGGTTACCAAGTGACCGGCCCTGCCGCGACTTGGATCGCAGGTGCTAGCTATCCAATTAATGACAAGTGGTCGGTGTTTGGCGAGTATAAGGGCACCTATAGCCGGAACGCTGCTGACCTCGACACAGGCGGCACATTGGAAACAGATGTTTTGACCAATGCTGTGAATGTTGGTCTTAGTTTTAGGTTTTAAGGGATGATGGGTTAAAACCCATCCTACGGAGCTGTGGCCAGCATGCTGTCGCGCTGTGCAAACTGCGCATACCATTCTGCTAGCGTTGCATTTCCATTTCGCCAACCACGTGCGTCGTGGCGTAAGTCCAAATAGCCTAATGCGCAGCCGACGCTGATTTGTCCCATATCAAGCGGTCCTGAAAGTTGGCTCATCCAGCGGTCATTGATCGCGCTGACAGCGCGGGTCGCCTTACCCCATTGGGCATCAGTCCAGCCATCGAATTGCTTGTCGGCTGGACGCAGTCGCGCTTCGTAGGTGATGAGCACGGTGGCCTCCATGATTGCATCGGCGGTGGCCTCGAGGGTCAACACGTCCCAGACCCGTGCCGGGGGATAGAGACCCGCATTGGCGTGATCATCCAAATACCGTGTGATAACCCGACTGTCATAAAGTGCGGGCCCGTCGTCGCGTAGCAGCGCCGGAATTTTACCCGTTGGATTGGCGGCCACGACCGTAGGGTTGGACGCGAGTGGAGACGTAGATACATCGACCTCTTCAACGATGTCGAGCAAGTTCGCTTCTCGTAGCAGCACACGTACTTTACGCACAAAAGGCGAGGCAGGTGACATCAGCAGTTTCATCGGTTCGGTCCTTGTCTTGGATTACCCAAACAAGACGCGATCCTGATCCGGTTGCCAAGGGGTGTATTTCGTCATGACTTCGGCAAAGGCAGTGCTTTGCGCGAACGCGGTGAGCCAGCGCAACAGATTTGGCCAATCCTGCGCGTCAAACCATGCCCTATCTGTGTTGGCGAATTGACGCACAAATGGCAGGATCGCCATATCGGCCAGTGTTTGGTGCCCAAACAGCCAGTCTTGGCCATCAAGCATCTTATCTAAGCGCGCAAGAAACGCGGCGCCGTCTTGTTGTGCGATGTCGCGCGTCCCGTCGGGATGCCGGACGTGATATTTATACAGATCAAGCGCAGACTTGAACGGACCGTCCGCTTGCGCGATCAGATCGTTGCCCGCAGTTGGCATGTTTAACCATCCCGCCGGATCCGATTGCTCCAAGGCCCAGTGCATTACGTCAATGCTTTCTGCGATGACCGTGCTGCCTTGGTCGAGCACGGGAACGGTTCCCTTGGCTGAGCTGGTTAAGAACGCCGCTGGTTTGTCGCGCAGCAGGATTTCACGCAGCTCGACCTTTTGACCGCTGGACGCGATAGCCAGCCGCGCCCGCATGGCGTAGGGACAGCGCCTGAATGACCAAAGGATGGGGTATTGTGTCATGTGTCGGAGCCTCCGGCGGACATATTTATGCTCGGAAAAAATTAGGCGCGTAGGGCTGTGTCTTGGATGCCAATGATTCGCGCGCTGATGATTTGGCTTTCGGGTTGGGCAGTGTCGAACCTGACTTCGGTAAACTGTTCGGTCCGGCCCATATGCTGGCTTTCCATCAAGACGTGATGCATTTTGCTGATCTGCGCCTGAAGATGTGATTGTACTTGCGCATCGCCTGCAGTCCGCAGTTTTGCTGCGCGTGTTTTGATAATGGTTCCGTTTACCGCGGGCATCCGTGCGGCAGGCGTGCCTGTGCGCGCCGAATACGGGAACACGTGCAGCCACGTCAGATTGCAGTCACTGATCAGTTTGAGCGAGTTTTCAAACATCGCATCGGTCTCCGTTGGGAAGCCCGCGATGATATCTGCCCCATAGGTCATGTCTGGCCGCAGTTTGCTGGCCTGTTCACAAAACTGGATCGCATCGTCGCGCAAGTGTCGCCGTTTCATCCGCTTGAGGATCATGTCGTCGCCATGTTGCAGGGACAGGTGGAGATGCGGCATCAGCCGCTTTTCAGTGGCGATGGCTTGCATAAGGTTGTCGTCAACTTCGATGCTGTCGATTGAACTGATCCGCAGGCGCGGCAGGTCTGGGATCAGTCGCAAGATACGCATGACCAAATCACCCAACTTTGGTGTCGCGGGCAAATCTGCCCCCCAACTGGTCAGGTCGACGCCCGTCAGGACGACTTCGTTATAGCCTTTATCAACCAGACGCTTAATCTGATCCACGACAACACCCGCAGGCACGGATCGCGAATTGCCGCGACCGTAGGGGATGATGCAGAACGTACAGCGGTGGTCGCAACCGTTTTGCACCTGCACATAGGCCCGACTGCGCGTGCCGAATCCGTCGATCAGGTGCCCAGCGGTGTCTTTGACGGACATGATGTCGTCGACTTGCACGGGTTCAGTGTGCCCAATCAGATCAGGCGCAAGGCCGACCCATGTGCTTGGGTCCATCTTTTCGGTATTGCCAAGGACCACGTTCACCTCTGGCATGGCCGAGAATGTCGCTGGTTCAATCTGCGCAGCACACCCTGTCACGATGATCTGTGCATCAGGGTGGGCACGTCGTTGTTTGCGGATGTCTTGTTTGGCTTTGCGAACCGCCTCTGCCGTCACAGCGCAGGTGTTCACGATGATCGCGTTTTGCACACCAGCGCGGGTGGCGAGATCTTTCATCGCTTCAGTTTCGTATGCGTTTAGCCGGCAACCATGGTTGGAAAAAACAGGGGGTTTCATACGCGCCATATCCCGTCAAATACGTGGGCGGTTTTACCTGTCATCCAAACCCCATCATCGCGCCATTCAATCCAAAGCGTGCCACCATCCAAATCGATCTGCACCTTGCGACCTGTCAAACCGCGCCGAGATGCAGCAACAGTCGTCGCGCAGGATGATGACCCAGAGGCGAGCGTGATGCCAACGCCGCGCTCCCATACCCGCATGCGGATATGATCGGGGCCAATAAGCTGCGCAAACTGCACGTTGGTCCGTTGTGGAAAGAGCGGGTGATGCTCAGTCTCAGCGCCGCGTGCCGCAAGATCAATAGAATCGATATCATCCACAAAGAACGTGCAATGTGGGTTGCCCATGCCAGTTGCGACGGGGTCACCATCAATAGGTAAGTGCACTGTGTCCATTTCAGACGCGAGCGGGACGTCTGCCCAGTCCAGTTGCGGATGGCCCATATTGATGGACACCATTCCGTCATTCGCAGCAACCGCATACAGCGTACCCCGATCCGTGCTGATCGTAAGCGACCGACTGCCGGATTGATCCATCATATAGCGCGCGATACAGCGGGTGGCATTTCCGCAGGCAGCGGATTGCGATCCATCTGCGTTCCAGAATGTAAGATGGACATCGACACCGTCGCGCTCGGATAACGTCGTAAGCTGATCAAACCCGATACCGCGATGCCTGTCAGCCATCGCAATGGCCACCGCCGCATCAACGCGCGGCGCACAACCGCGCTCATCGACAACGACGAAGTCGTTTCCGAGGCCATGCATCTTCATAAAGGGTAGGAACTCGGGGTTTTTATCAGTCATAGGCGGGCATATAGACCTTTGCCGAAAATGAATCCAGCAGAAGACACATTTCAGGGTTGACCCCAAGCCGCGCTCTTTCTAAATACCGCCGCAGTGGGCCGTTAGCTCAGTTGGTAGAGCAACTGACTTTTAATCAGTAGGTCGATGGTTCGGATCCATCACGGCTCACCACTTTACCCTTCTATATCAATATCTTGCAGGCGGTTGTGAGTTTGAGAATCGCTCTGGTAGATTTGCCGGAAGCTATACGGAAGCACGAAGGCGAGCGTTCAAGTGTGGTTTGCAGGGAACACCAGTAGATTCGGAAAATGGATTGAAGCGAGGTTCTTCTGGGTAACTTGTGAAAGTTCACCATTCCTGAGCAATATTTTACCGCGCTTTTTGTACTGCTTCCGCGTCCACTAACGGCCCTTTGCTGCCGTTCGCCCACCCTCGGTAATGCCGCAGTGCGGTCAGTCAGGTCGGACATTCGCTGCCACTGCATGGTCAAGGAATTGCTGAATTCACAGTGTGCGGACGAAGCCGCCATCCATTCCAAATGCCTGATTGCCGGCTTTCTTGACGAAATTCAACAAACGGCCCTTTTGATATGGATGCCGTTCAAAACCATACTTTCTGCGCGCGCAACACATTGCCTGTCCAGGGACCCAGCCTGGCTACGGGCATCCTTTCGGTAGATATGGACTTCGCAGAGGGTCCAGAATTTCGAAACGTATCCACTTTTTTGACCAGTTGTATTGTTCTGTTCGCCCGTCAATGTGCGCGACAAGGATGGCATGGTACT
>OJHH01000675.1_pt1 | contig 11561 bp, 11 predicted proteins | sample 1594911 | NCBI WGS metagenome assembly OJHH01 (sample SAMN05416787, study PRJEB24817) | seawater metagenome | isolation source: Sea water | place: Canada:Atlantic | collected 2013-11
ACGTATGCCCGTCTTTATCGTGCGGCGGCGCGCGAAGTTTGCCATCAGCGCCGGGCGATCGCCAATCGGATTGCCCCCCCAAATTGGCCCCATGGCATGATGCACAACTTGTCGCATAAAGCGTTTCACCCTCAACAATATCAGCAGAGGCGGGTTGCCGTGGAATTTGCGCTTGGACTACTTCAATTTGGGCAAACCAAAATGCAGCAACGCCAAGACCCAAAACAACGACGGCGGTGCCAATAAATTTATTCATCCGATTGATCCATTAAATAAGTTGCCATTGCGATCCGGTCCTCTTGGGTCATGAACCGTGTACCCATTTGCACGACCTCGCCCATGCCACCGCCAAAAGTATCACCACTGGGCATGATCCCCGTTTGCAACGCATAGCTCAGGCTATCGACATCCCATCCCGACGCCACCAATGCGGTGCTTGTAATTGCAGGTGCTTTGAATCCGCCCGGCAAGACATCATTGCCTTCCATACGGCCAGTGTAGACCTTTCGCCCGCCTGCAATGTTGCGCTCAGTGTGGCATGCGGCGCAATGGGTAGCCCCTTCAACCAGCGCGCGCCCGCGATTCCAGATATCGCTTTGTCCCGACACTGGCGTTGTGCGTGGCGCGTGCAAGAACGCGGCGCGCCACAATTTAAGACCATCCCGCTCAGAAAACGGAAATGCCAAATCCGTTATTGGCACAGGCTCGTTTACGGGTGCCACAGTTTGAAATGCAACCCAAAGATCCGCGATCTGTTGATCTGAAAAGTCTTGGTAAAAGGCATAGGTAAACACTGGATAATACGGCACATCGTCAGGCGTTAATCCTTGGCGGACGGCCTTGGCAAAGTCTTCAATTGACCAGTCCCCGATTCCAAACTCTGGATCAGTGGTCAAATTTGCCGCATATACAGTCCCAAATTGTGTCTCAAATCCAGCCCCCCCTGCCAAGGGCAGGCCACCGCCTTCGACATTGGTATGACAAGCAATACAGCCCGATGCCCGCGCAAGATATGCGCCTGCGCCGACATCACCTATCAGTGTGATCGCTTCGACTGGATTTGCGACGGGGTAAAGACGTAGGCCAGTGATCCCGCCTGCGCCTGCGACCATCAAGGCGACAACGCCCATTACAATTTTCCGCATCTGACTAATCTTCCGCGCGGAACTTGGTATGACACGCCGAACAGACCTGAGCGGACTGCGCAAACAACGTGCTCACAGATAAGGACGCAAGCGTTTGTAACGTTTTTTCCTCGACAACAGCGCCACCCATCATGTCGGCCATGTCACCATCCATCATCGAACCGTCGCTAGCTCCTGCATCGCCCAGCCCATTTTGCGCCGCAAGACCAAGCGCCATCGCATAGGTTTCCAGCTGACTAGACAATACGGAAAAATCTTCCCAATTTGTCCAGATTACGTCCTTGGCAACTGAGGGTGCTGCGTTCATTCCTTCAGGGAATAGAGCCAACATCGCGTCACCCGAGTGTGTTTGAAGAACAGCCGCATAATCGGTTGTCCGATCAGCGTCGTAGTCTTCAAGACCACGCATCATCGGTGCAATCGCTTTGGTTGCTTTGCCCATGGCAAGCATCCCATTCATCCGCTCGAGTAGCACACCCGTAGCCCCTTTATGTGCCACGGCCGTGGTTGCAAGGACGGCGATACTCGCCGCGAAAGTGAAGGTCCTAAATTTCATAATATCGTCCTATTGAAGTGAGTCTGCCTGTCGCCAAAGAGGCGCTTTTTCCGTCAGACGATCACTATCGGGACGGGTGGGTCGCTGCCCAGCGCGTGGCTATCGCCATTCACAACCAATGCAAAACGCAATTTCGGCAGGGACAGCCAAATTCTGGACGCTACCTGCCAGTTTTTGACGTCCATTGCGCCGGTGCAGGACGCACCGCTATGGCAATGACCTGTGTCTTTTTCAGCGGTTTCTTCATGGTCGTGATCAGCGGGCATCATCTCGTGTGCGACATCCGGCTCGCCCAGATGAGCCACGTCAGGAAAAAACGCAGTCACGGCCACGACAAATGTTAGGGACAGAAAAATCTGATTCCAAGCGCGGACCACGACCTCAGACACTAGTTAATTCCATTCTCTCGTTGCAGTTCGCGCACATAGGCCACGATGTATCCAACGTCAGATCGTGTCAAACCCTCAACTGGTGGCATGTTACCAAAGTTCCAGTGATGCGATTGCACACCATTTTGTGCTGCACTCCAAAACGCCTTATCCCCGTGATGACTTGGTTCATAGATATTATGAACCAACGGTGGCGCTACTCCGTTCTTACCTGCTGCATTTTCACCGTGACAGGCCGCACATGCGCCATCAAACACGTTTTTGCCGATCTGCGCGTTTTCAGAAAACGTTGCTGGAATAACAACGTTTGCAATAGCTTCGCCTTGCACGATGGCGCTCGTATCAGGTGTGGTCATGTCGTGACCCACCTGCGACTGGGATGGGCCAAACATAAGTATGGCGAGCCCGGCAAGAACCACTGCTATGACCACGTAGGTCCAAATCGACTTAAGCATTCGCATCGTTCCTTGAAAAATTATGCCAGTTTGACCTGCGTACCGACCGATGATCGGCCGTATTTTTGCATCTTGTCGAAGATTCCAGTAGGGGAAGGTCAACCCGCAAAACGCATCACATAGCCGTGACCTCAAACTGCTTGACCTTCCAGTACGGGAACGGATCAAACACCATCCAATGACAGTAGAAAGCAGAATGAAAATGCGGGTTTGATGAAGTGCGGTCCAATGTTACTATTCCCGCAAAATGGGCCCCTCCGAAAGAATTTATTGCGATCCAATTGTTGTTTTCGGCGCGGGAATCGCAAATCAGGAAGACATATAGAATGGTAACCACGTTTTGGGCCTGACAAAATTAACGGCCGCCTGTCTGGCATTTTGTCTTTGGGGTATGAATGCTTACGCGGCGACGTCGGATGCTTTTACGACGCAGGCTGCCAGCGCAAAATTGATAACAGCTGAAAATGCTGTCGCGCCCAACGCCGGCGTTTTGTCTGCAGGGATTAGTGTCGCCCTATCGGACGGATGGAAAACATATTGGCGGTCCCCTGGAGAAGTTGGACTACCTCCTGAAATCGATTGGAGCGGATCAACAAACTTGGCATCAGCCGAGATGCTTTGGCCCGCCCCAACACGGTTTCGCGCATTTGGCATCGAAAACTTTGGGTTTGCCAAGCAGGTCACATTCCCCGTACGGCTGACGTTAATCAATCCGGGCCAGCCCACCGTGTTAAAGGCCGACGTGTTTTTACTGGTGTGCTCTGATGTGTGTGTACCACAAGACCTGACGCTTAGGCTTAACTTGCCTGCAGGGACCGGAATTGATCAGACCACCGCTGCTGAAATTGCGAACTGGTCCGCCAAGGTCCCCACCGACAGTGCGCTTAGCGTCCTTGAGGCGAACGCCCATTTTTCCGACGACGAAACTCTTTTGACTGTCGTGATTGCAGGGTCCGCTGATTGGCACAGCGCGGATATATTCCCCGAGATCGAGGACGGTATCGCCTTTGGCACACCAGACATCCGTGCCGCGCCAGACGGGAGTAGTGTTTGGGCCTCGTTTCCTATTTTCGGAGACGGTGCCGATGCTTCAAAGCTTGCGCTGACGTTGACCACCGCAGACACAGCCGTGGCCTTTGATACCGTTCGCATCGTGGCATCCGCCCCGGAACCACCTTTCACAAAAGCCAAAACATCCGCTGCGTTTGGCACGCGACTATGGATGGTTTTGATCGCGTTTCTCGGAGGGCTCATCCTGAATGTTATGCCCTGCGTGTTGCCTGTTTTGTCAATTAAATTCACGTCTGCACTAAAGATGTCAGACCGTCCGGTTGCTCAAACCAGATTGGGATTTCTTGCCAGTGCGGCCGGAACCGTGTCGTTTATGTGGGCTCTCGCGGTGGGCGTCTTGATCCTGCAAGCACTGGGTATGTCTGTTGGGTGGGGATTGCAGTTTCAGAACGCATATTTCCTTATCGCTCTTATTCTTGTGCTTGCGGTATTTACCGCGAATCTCTTGGGGTTGTTTGAACTCAGCCTACCTCAAGGGCTGATGACCCGACTGTCGCATTCCAGAAGCAACGGATATGTGGGCGATTTCGCCACCGGCATGTTTGGTGCGGTGATGGCGACCCCCTGTTCGGCGCCGTTGTTAGGCACCGCACTCGCATTTGCACTAACAGGGACACCGCAAGACGTCGTGATGATCTTTACCGCCATGGGGATCGGTCTTGCCCTGCCTTATCTGGTGATCGCAGCAAGACCCCTATGGGTTTCGCGACTCCCCAAACCGGGCCGATGGATGATCGCTGTCAAATCAGCGTTAGGCGCAATGCTGTTTGGTACATTGATCTGGCTACTTTGGGTGCTTCAGGCGGTTTCTAACCTGACGGTCATGGCCGCTATCGTTGCCATATTAATAACCATATTATCATGCATCATCTGGAATAACCGCGCGCAAAGTAGCTTGCCAGTTGTCGTGGCCTTCCTACTCGCAAGCACCGGTTTTGCTTTGCCGACGATACTTGAACGACCTGCGACGGCACAGACAACGACCTTGAACTGGGTGCCATTTTCCCGAAGCGATATTCCAAAGCATGTGTCGCTTGGACACCGCGTCTTTGTCGATGTGACTGCCGATTGGTGCCTTACCTGCAAAGCGAACAAGGTTTTGGTGCTCAGCAGGGACCCCGTGGCAAGCGCGCTTAACGCGCCCGATATTATCGCAATGCAAGCCGATTGGACCCGCCCAGATCCTGCTATTCAACAGTTTCTAGAATCAAACGGACGGTTTGGCATTCCGTTTAACGTCATCTACGGTCCTGCCGCCCCCGAAGGCATCGTGCTGTCCGAGGTCTTAACGCAAGAGAGCGTACTGAACGCACTATCCCAAGCCGCCAAGTAGGATCTATATCCGCCTCCGCCCAACCTGGATTCAAGTAATAGGACGTTCCGCGCCCGAGCAGGCGCGCTGCATCTCTTCGGAAAACAACCGCATGCGCCGATTGAAACGTCGGCTCTCTGCGTGCATCAGGTATATGTTCAAAGGCCAAGAACTCAGATCTTCCAAAATCGGGACAATGTCACCCGATGTGACAAGTGGACGACTGACAAATTCGGGTAGCCGGACGATGCCCAAGCCCTGTCGAGCAGCATCGCCCAAGAATACGCCACTGTTTGACCCCATCGCAGACTTAAAGGCAATTTTCTGCGTGCCACCTTTAGGATCTTTGAAACTCCATTCTCCGCGTTTCGCCGTCCCAAAACCCAATAACTTGTGGCGCTTAAGATCTTTGACAGTTTTCGGTGTCCCATTGATCGTGAGATAAGTTTTACTGGCATAAATTCCGTAGCTTGATTGACCAATCAGCTTGGCATTTCCATCGTTCGTCACCTCGCTTGTGATCCGGATTGCAAAGTCAAAGTTGTCCTGCACCAGATCAATGGGGCGGTTGTCGAAGTTTACATTCAGCTGGATGTCGGGATGTCGTTCTTGAAAATTGACCAAAACTGGGCTGAGGAACGTCAGTCCAAACTCATGCGCGACGGAAATAGACAACGGCCCTTCGACGCGGTGCGGCTCATGAGTGAAGTCGCCCGCGATCGCATCAACATCACTCACGACACTCAAAGCCCGTTGATATAGCTCTTTTCCAGTATCCGTTATTTCCCATTGCCCTGGTTTGCGCTGAATCAGCGCGACAGCGTATCTGTCTTCCAATATGGCAAGCCGCCTGCTGACAGCAGATTTGGCCACTTTCAACTTCATTGCCGCTTTTGAGATGCTTCCTTGCTCGACGATGTGCACAAATAAGCGTAAATCTTCAATCTGCCCCATGTGTTCTCCAAATTAGAACGTAAGTGCCAATATTTTATGCCTTGTCGCAAACTTGGCATCAAGTGTACGTTGTTTCAACCGGAAGATAGGATTGAAAATTATGTCCCCTACCATAGAAAAATACGGCCTAGTTACGATCAAGGCCCTCCTGACACTTGCATTTGTCGCGGCTGGTGTCTCCAAGCTCGTCGGCGTCGAGGTGATGGTTCAGACTTTTGAAGGCGTCGGTATTGGCCAGTGGTTTCGTTACGTGACTGGGGCGATCGAAATTTGTGGTGCGATCCTACTTTGGGTCAACGGACGTCAATTCTTTGGGGCTGCTTTGCTTCTTTGTACAATGATCGGTGCGGTGCTGACTCATCTCTTCATTATTGGACCGTCAGCTGTCCCTGCGCTGGTATTAGGCGCGCTTGCGGGGATTGTTGCCGCTGCGCATCGCGATCAAATTCAGAAGTAGGCATCATCGAAACGAACGGACATCGATACAATAGGTGAGCGCATCTATGGCATAGTCAGTGGTGCCCACATAGTCGGGAAAATCTAGGTTAGACACATGACAAAAACGGTTCCAATTATTGCAGCGATCGTCCCGGCCAAAGTCGACCTGGAAACAGGCAAAGATTATTTCTGGTGCCAATGTGGCAAATCCAACAGCCAGCCATTTTGTGATGGATCCCACGCGGGTAGCGACATCACGCCCCTGAAGTTTACAGCGGAAAAAACCGGCCCCGTCGCATTGTGTCAATGCAAGGCCAGCGCCAATGCGCCGTTTTGTGACGGCACCCATGCAACCTTGGGTGACCTCAAAGTGGGGGATGATGCCCCTGAGCCCAAGTCGGACATCCCAATAGCATCTCCTACACCCGAAGAGCCAACAGTTGCGCGCATCCACGCATTGGCCAAAGACGGATTGTCCAAACTGGGTCATCACGGTGAGATGGGCGCGATGGGAGTGCCGCGCAAAGACCTGCCTCATTGGGACGATATCCAAATCTTACCCGCACAAATGGCTCGCAAACCACTTCTGGACGATCAGCCAGTCGTCACATCGGTGACGATTGGACCACGCGCCGCGAAGCCGTTGCAATTGGACATTCCGCTTTTTGTCTCAGACATGAGCTTTGGTGCGTTGTCCCAAGAGGCCAAAATCGCCTTGTCTCGCGGCGCACAAATGGCCGGCACAGGTATTTGTTCCGGCGAAGGCGGTATGCTGGCTGAGGAACAGGCCGAGAATTCCCGCTATTTCTATGAGCTTGCGTCTGCGCGATTTGGATGGCGACCAGAGCTGGTCGAGAACGTTCAGGCGTTCCATTTCAAAGGCGGCCAAGGAGCCAAGACAGGCACAGGTGGCCACTTGCCCGGCGACAAAGTGCAGGGAAAAATAGCAGAAGTCCGCGGGCTAGAACCCGGTCAAAGCGCCATCTCGCCCGCGACGTTCCCTGACCTTCATACGCCCGCTGATTTTCGCAAAATTGCCGATGAGGTGCGCGAACGGTCTGGCGGCATCCCAATCGGGTTCAAACTGTCGGCAAACCACATCGAGGACGATATCGATTTTGCGTTAGAAGCCAGCGCTGACTACATTATTCTTGATGGTCGCGGCGGCGGAACTGGTGCCGCGCCATTGATCTTCCGTGATCATATATCCGTCCCGACGATCCCCGCTTTGGCCCGCGCCCGTGCGCATTTGGACGCCAAAACAGGCCGCGAAGTGACGCTGGTGATCACAGGCGGCCTGCGCGTCGCTGAAGATTTTAGCAAGGCAATTGCATTGGGTGCTGACGCTGTGGCGGTGTCAAACTCGGCCATGCAAGCCGTCGGCTGCATCGCTGCGCGCATGTGTAATTCGAACAACTGCCCTGTTGGCATCGCGACGCAAAAGCCAGAGCTACGTGCACTACTCGACATGCAAGTCGGCGCACAAAAGCTCGCGCGCTATTTTGGTGCATCTGTCGAACTGATGCAGGTCTTGGCGCGGGCCTGCGGGCACAACAGCCTGTCCGACTTTACCCAACACGACATCACCACATGGAAGAAAGAGATGGCAGACCTAAGCGGTGTGCGGTTTGCAGGTGTGAACCGCTAAGCGCACGGTTGCTGTGCGATATCGACGGTTTCATGCCCAGTGCATCATCGCTATCTAAGTGCGGACGGGGACCACAAGCTATCTGAATGGCAACAAGGATGTTAAAGACTAAGTCGGGCATCTAAGCGATCAAGAAAAACTGGGGCCGCACATAATTCTGCAACATCGTTTGCGGGAGGAATTGGAGACAGACGTGACGAAAACATCCGTTGAGGAAGCACAAACAAATGCCGCTGCACGGCGCGCCAAAGGTGAATTTGTGCGCGGCGTCAGCGGATTCAGATCGGTGCTGGGTGAGGATCCGGATTTTCCGGCCGAGCCCAATCGATATCACCTATTTGTCGCATTCAATTGCCCATGGTGCCACCGCGTGACCTTGACCCGCAATGTGCTGGGACTGCAGAATAGTATCACAATGGACGTGGCCTTCCCGGGTCGCACCGGCCAGGGCGACCCGATTGAGCCAAACCGTTGGGAGTTTAATCCGGCCCGCATCGCCTCCCTGACTAGCACGACGTTACCTGAATGCACGACTGAGACAGCGACCGGGCAAAACTTCCGTTTGGCCAAGCAGATATATGAAGCAGAAGGGTCAGGGGAAGCCTCAGTTCCCATTCTTTATGACAAGAAATCCAAACGGATTGTTGCAAATGAAAGCGCCGAAATCATCCGCATGCTCGACGTACAGGCGCACGCCCTTGGTAGTACCCTCGTCGATGATTGCAGGCCCAATTTGTACCCATCGGGCGACGATTACCTCGAACTGCGTCAGGATATAGATGCCCTAAATGAGCAAATCTATGTGGGTATTAACAACGGTGCGTATAAGGCAGGATTCTCATCGGATCAGGCAGTTTACGCCACTGCGTTCACGGCATATTTCGACACGCTCAGCGCGCTGGAAACGCGGCTCGCCACCGATAATCGCCCCTTCCTTACAGGCGAGGCCTTCACCGAGGCCGACCTGCGTCTTTTTCCGACGCTCTATCGACACGACCCCGTTTATTATGTGCGGATGAAGTTGAACGGCGCGCGCATTCTAGACTATCCACATTTGTGGCGTTGGCTTTGCCGCGTGTACGCGTTGCCAGGCGTCGCAGATAGCAACTCACTGGTTCATTGTCGGCAGGGATATTTTGGTCGATCTTGGAACAATGTTGTGCCTTTGGGTCCGCTCCAGCCAATGCCCTATCCAGAAGCATATTTGCACCCTGAACTCGGATTGTAGGAAAATCGATTGGCGGACTGAAAGATCACTTTTGCGGACATAACCCGTCATTAACGTTTCGTTAAGACGAAAGGCAATTCGAACAACATTGAGTCAAATTTCCTCCACTTTCTATCTATAGGTGAGTTCTTGAATATTATTGAACGGGACGAATTATGAAGTGCGATTCAAATGACGCAACAAACTGGGACGTTAGCGCGAGTAAATCCAATCGCCGCGAGCCAAAATCCACCGCGTTCCCAGAATTGAGAACACCCGAAGAGTTTGGTCGCTCCTACAGCACCGATCAACTTCGAAATCCCTCCGCCTGGCTGACGAAACTTCGCGCTGCGATTGCGAAGCGTGGCAACGATAATCGCTTGAGATAGAAACTTGGATCCGCTCGTTCTTGGAAACTAGTTTAGATCTTATACGTTAAGCTCACTGTAAGCGTTTCTAACTAGACCTCTCCGACAACGGGAGAGATTATTTGAACCACAACAAGCTGCAATTTTTGACGCCGCGCGTGATCTTGCGCACTACTCTTCCCGCGCTCTGCTCTTTATTTTTTATCTGGCTGTTTTACGGTCACATTTCTGAATTTGACCCTGTCGCGATCTGGGGTGAAGTGTCCCGATACGGGGTAAAGGTATGGGCGGTTGCCTGTCTTTTTACTTGGGTAAGCTTTGTGGCGGTTTCGAGATACGATCCAATTGTAACAAAGGTGCTTGGTCAGGATGTTCCGACCATGCGGGCAGCGTCGATGGCCTGGAAGGCAATCGCCGTTTCACAACTCGTTGGATTTGGGGTTATTACTGGCACCATTGTTAGATGGATTGAGCTTGGCCGGGCCCAAAGCAAAGACCCTGAAAAGAACGCAATGCAGGCGTTTAAACTTACGATAGCGGTTACGGCTTGTTTTCTCACCGCTTGGTTTGCAGTCACATTATTAACGTCGGCAGCCCTTCACCTCGATAAACCCGAGATGCTCGTTCTTGGTTTTGGTATCTGTGTTTTAATAGTGGCGCTCGGAAAAGCAAATTTTCGGTTCATGTCCACAGTGCGAAAATACCGGCGAGAGGGTGCTGCCTTTATCTTGCTGACATTCGTAGACTCGATTTTTGCGGCTCTTGTTCTCTATACTTTTTTGCCCACCGAAATTACCCCCTTTTCTGCCGTATATCTTGCATTTTTACTGTCATACTTGGTTGGTTTGGTGTCCGGATTGCCTGGTGGCGTCGGTCCATTTGAGATTTGTATGCTTACCCTTCTTCCAGCCTTTGATCCCATCCTTCTGGCTCCAGCTTTGGTCGGCTTTCGCATCGTCTATTTTGCGGTTCCCGCGATCATCGCCGTTACCTTATTGGGGCTTCAGGTCAGGACAACGCACCCGTTGGCTCTATCTGGCTCAACTTATGCGAAAATCCCTGCTCGTTTCCACAATGCGGCGCCGCCAGAAACCGACCTGATGTGCGCAAGTCAATTGACCTGTTTTGTCGCTGCCAATCAGTCGGAAGCCTCGTTGGTTCTTCGGACTAAGAAAACTATTATTCAGCTTGGGGATCCATTCGGTGGCCTCCCGTCCTCGTCGGGCGTGCTGGCGTCGTTGCGAGACGAAGCAAGGTGGTCGAAGCGCAGCCTGTGTCTGTATCGGTGCTGCAATGCGATGGCTCAGCGCGCTCAACAAGTCGGTATGAAAGCATATAAGTTTTCTGCAGAAGCAATTTTGAAACCGACCCATTTTGATCTCAACATCCCAGCTCGGTCGGGACTACGTCGGAAGTTGAGGAAAAGTTTGAAAGAGGGCGTCACAGTCAATTCGCAAACGCTCAACATAAAGGAGCTGTCCGAAATCGACGTTGAATGGACAGCGGCACACGGCCAAGCACGCGGTTTTTCAACTGGTCGGTTTTCCAAAGATCTCGTCCAACATCAAAGACTTTACGTCGCTTATCAAGACGGATCAGCGATTGCCTTTATATCGTTCAGTACGTCAGACGGTCGCTGGTTACTTGATTTAATCAGGTACCGCACCGGCTGCCCAGATGGATCGACCTATGCTTTGGTCAATCGGGCAATTGAGGAAGCGTGTTTTTTGGAAGTCGATTGCGTATCTCTGGGAAGCGTCCCATTTTCGCCTGTCGTCCAATCAAACGGCAAACTTGGATGGATACTTGGACAAATTTACAACCGGAACTCATCCCTGAAAGGCTTGTATCAATTCAAAAAATATTTTGATCCAGATTGGCAGGACAGATATTTCATTGCCAATGGTTTGGTATCTGGATTCTTGACATCAACAGCCGTGTTCAGGGCGATATTCTCTCATGATGGGCCCTGATTCTGTCTCTTATACACATCTGACGCTGCCGACGAATAGAGAGGT
>OJHH01000683.1_pt1 | contig 11519 bp, 9 predicted proteins | sample 1594911 | NCBI WGS metagenome assembly OJHH01 (sample SAMN05416787, study PRJEB24817) | seawater metagenome | isolation source: Sea water | place: Canada:Atlantic | collected 2013-11
CCTCTCTATTCGTCGGCAGCGTCAGATGTGTATAAGAGACAGCCTCGGCTCCCTGGAATGAAAGCGGCTGGCACCATCCCGGCTTCGACCAGCTGGTTACCGCGGCCCGCGGCGAACGCGACGAAGCCCGGCGGCGGCAAATGTATGTGGATGCCCAGGTGATGATCCACGAGCATTGCGGCGTGGGCATCCCGTTGTTCATCAGTTTTATTGATGGCTATGACAAGCGCCTGGAAGGACTGGGGACCATTCCCATCGGTGGCCTGATGGGCTACTCCTTCGCAGAATATGTATGGTGGAACGGATGATAGTGTTACGAGTTGCCATTCGCCGCGGGGAGGCCTGTCGATGAAAACTGTCCTTTTGCTGATTCTGCGTCGTATCGGTACGTTACTGTTAACCCTGCTGCTGGTGTCGATGGTGGTGTTCTCTCTGTCCAGCCTGTTGCCGGGAGATGCCGCCCAGCAGCTCCTTGGCCAGAGCGCCACGCCCGAGGCGGTGGCCGCCCTGCGCGAAGTCCTGGGCCTCGACAAACCGGGTCACCTGCGCTATTTGGACTGGCTGCGGGGACTGATCGTCGGTGATCCCGGAACCTCCCTGGCCAACGATCTGCCGGTGGCCCAGCTGGTATCGGAGCGACTGCCCCGGTCCCTGCTGCTGGCGGGGATCGCCGCCCTGGTGTCCGTGCCACTGGCGCTGTCCCTGGGAATAGCCTCGGCCATGTACTCGGGCTCACGGCTGGATCGCTTCCTCAACACCCTGACGCTGACCATGGTCGCCATCCCGGAGTTCCTGGTGGCAACCGTGCTGGTGCTGGTGTTCGCGGTGAAACTCAATTGGGTATCGGCCCTGTCCTACGCCCCGCCCGGCGCCAGCTTCGGCCAGTTCATTGCCGCCTATGCCCTGCCGGTGCTGACGCTGTTCTTCGTCCTGGTGGCGCAGATGGCGCGCATGTCTCGCGCCGCGGTGCTGGACCAGCTCAGCCAGCCCTACGTGGAGATGGCTGTGCTCAAGGGCGCCAGCCTGCCCCGGGTGGTGCTGCGCCACGCGCTGCCCAATGCCATCGGTCCGATCGCCAATGCGGTGGCCCTTAGCCTGTCCTATCTGCTGGGCGGGGTCATCATCGTCGAAGTGATATTCAACTATCCGGGGATCGCCAGCCTGATGGTCGACTCCGTCGCCAACCGGGACATGCCATTGTTGCAGACCTGCGCGATGATCTTTTGCGCGGCCTATCTGCTGCTGGTGCTGATAGCCGATATCTGCGCCATTGTCTCCAACCCCAAATTGCGCACTTAGGCGGCTGCTATGAATATTGGGTATCCGGAATTTCTGGTTGATAAAATGCCAAAGATGTAAAGAAGAAAATCTTTCTCAGCGGATTATCTGATTGATCCTCTTCAGCCTACTCTACTGCCAATTTTCTGTTTCCACCTTCGCCTGAGTCTTCATAGCGATGCTGACTAGGGAGGACAGCGAGAGCTGGGCAAGCGTCAAAGCGGTTCTGGTTCATGCGCAATCCGAACACCTGCACAACATTCCTCTTGTAAGAAACCGATCAAATTCTCTAGGTGCCCATACTCGGATATACAGACAATCGTGCGGCTATGTTTCTCCTGCCGGATCAGCCCTACCTTGGCCATGCGCGCAAGGTGATGTGATAGCGTCGAAGCAGGAATACCCAGCCCCTTCTGGATATCTCCGACCGAAGCCCCATCATGGCCAGCTTTGACCAGAAAGCGGAACACGGACAGTCGGTGACTATTCCCTAGCTCAGCTAAGCTGGCTGCAACCTTTTCGTGATCCATAGCACGCCCCAATAATTCGATGTTTCTAGAATTATAGTTGACAGGTCGGATAAACGCAAGTAGGCTGCGTACATCATTTCGATAAAACTAGAAATATAGGAGTAATATTGAATGTCACCTCAACTCCAAGACGCTCTAGGCATGTTCGCCTTTCTCGCTATCGAGCTATCGGTTTTATTCATTGGCATTAGCTTGCTGGTCGGAGTTCTTCAACGTCACATCCCACCATCCAAGGTGGAAGCGTTACTGACTTCCAGTGGGAAGCGAGGCTATTTTCTTGCTGCTGGTTTAGGAGCTATAACGCCCTTCTGTAGTTGCTCGACTATCCCCATGTTGAAAGGGTTGATTCGGGCACGGGCCGGTTTTGGGCCGATGATGGTGTTTCTTTTCTCATCTCCGTTGCTGAATCCTATCGTCGTCGGCCTGCTGGTTGCCACGTTTGGATGGACACTTACTGCTATCTATGTGCTCGCCGCTTTGGTGGTCGCGGTAGGTGCCGGATGGCTGCTTCACACGCTTGGCTTCGAGCGTTATGTGCGCCGGACGGCGACACAAGAGAGCAGTGGATGTAGTTCATCAGCAAGCCCGTGCAGTGCTACATCGACCGCATCGAGTTGCGGCACCAACAGCTGCGACACCACTCCGAAGACGGCTTCTTGCGGGGCTGATAGGAAGACAACAGTCTCTACGTCTAGCGAATGCTGTGACAGTCAACCCACTGTCACGGTTAAGAAAGAAGGGAAGTACAGTGGTGTGTGGCGGGAAGCTTGGTCGGACTTTATCGATGTGTTGCCTTACCTGCTCATCGGTATTGCGATTGGCAGCGTGGTCTATGGTTTCATGCCCACTGACTTATTGGAGCAGTATGCAGGCCCAGATAATCCCTTTGCCATTCCAGTTGCCGCTGTCATCGGCGTGCCGTTGTATATTCGCGCTGAAGCCGTCATACCTCTGGCAGCGGCTCTGATGGCCAAAGGCGTGGGTGCCGGGACGGTGCTAGCGTTGATCATCGGCAGTGCCGGAGCCAGCCTGACTGAGCTCATTCTGTTGCGCTCTTTGTTCACGCTGAAGCTTTTAGCGGCGTTTTTAGCAGTCATTTTTGCTATGGCGATGATTGCCGGTTACGCCACCTACCTGTTTTTCTGATCAAGGCGGGAGATGATTAATTCGTTAAGCCTTCCTGGGTACCAGTTGGTGGATTCTGATGAGCAGAATGAAGACATACATTTTCGGCTTGAAGCACCTACACCAGTAGCCTGCGAGGGGTGCGGCGTGCAGGGTGAGTTCGTGCGGTTCGGCAAGCGTGATGTTCCCTATCGTGACCTGCCCATCCACGGCAAGCGGGTCACCCTCTGGGTAGTTCGTCGCCGGTACACCTGCCGGGCCTGCAAGACCACCTTCAGGCCCCAGCTACCGGAGATGGTGGACGGCTTCCGCATGACGCTGCGGTTGCATGAGTACGTGGAGAAGGAAGCCTTCAATCACCCCTACGCCTACGTGGCTGATACCACGGGCCTGGACGAGAAGACGGTACGCGACATTTTCAACGCCCGCGCCGAATTCCTGGGGCGCTGGCACCGCTTCGAGACGCCCCGCATTCTCGGCATTGACGAGTTGTACCTGAACAAGCGCTACCGCTGCATCCTGACCAACATCGAGGAGAGGACCCTGCTCGACCTGCTGGCCACCCGCCGTCAGGACGTGGTGACCAACTACCTGATGAAGATGAAAGACCGGCAGAAGGTCAAGATCGTCAGCATGGACATGTGGAATCCCTACCGAGCAGCGGTCAAGGCGGTGCTGCCACAGGCCCGCATCGTGGTCGATAAGTTCCATGTGGTGCGCATGGCCAACGATGCCCTGGAGAAGGTGCGCAAGGGCCTCAGGAAGGAGCTGATGCCCTCCCAGAGCCGAACCCTCAAGGGTGACCGGAAAATCCTGCTGAAACGCGCTCACGAAGTCTCAAACCGGGAACGCCTCATCATGGAGACCTGGACCGGCGCATTCCCACAACTGCTGGCCGCCTACGAGCACAAGGAACGTTTCTACGGCATCTGGGACGCTACCACACGGCCCCAGGCAGAAGCCGCCCTGGACGAGTGGATAGCCACCATCCCGAAGGGCCAGAAGGAAGTCTGGAGCGATCTGGTCAGGGCTGTAGGCAACTGGCGCGAAGAGATCATGACCTACTTCGAGACGGACATGCCCGTCACCAACGCTTACACGGAGTCCATCAACCGACTGGCCAAGGACAAGAACCGTGAAGGGCGCGGTTACTCCTTCGAGGTGATGCGGGCACGAATGCTCTACACCACGAAGCACAAGAAGAAGGCACCGACTGCGAAGGTCTCTCCTTTCTACAAGAAAACCATCGGTTACGGACTGCCGGACTTCGCAGAGGAACTCAACTACGGGGTCGATCTATCAACCATCTGATAATGGTGTCAGGTTGGTGGGGTAAAGGTGCCCCATCAACCATTAAATCCGTATACCCAGAAAACTCAGCCAGGGCGGCTCTTCCAGCAGGCTACTGAACAGGGTGGAAACCAGTGTGTCAGGCAAGCTCATTCGTGTTCTGCCCTCTGGGATTTTGTGCGCCGGTCGTTCTCGTAGCCTGGTGAGATGGTAACGCCTCGGGGCCTTGCTAGTGCATTTGTGTTATGCGGCGCGCGTCGGGCTGCGGGTATAGTGTGTTCACAGGCGTGGTCACGGCCGCGCCGATGCACATTCAATAATAGCGTTGAGCTGCGGAGATGGGTACCTCTGCCAGTGTGAACGCCAAGAGGTTGTATCATGGATTTCAGCGTTACTCCGCTATCCGGAGGAGTTGGTGTCGAGGTGCTGGGGCTTGATCCCGACAAGCATATTCCGGATGAATCTGCCCGCGCGCTGCGTGACCTCTGGTTGGATGCGGGTATTGTCCTGTTTCGCGGTATCGGTACTTCGCCGGAAGCGCTGTTGAGCATTTCACGCTGCCTGGGTGAGCTTGAACCCCATCCCATTGAACATTTTCGCCTGCAGGGCTATCCGGACCTCATTCTCCTGAGTAATGAGAAATCACTCACGGGCCCCGTGTATGAGTTTGACGGCGTGCCCACCTACGGGCGTATTCCCTGGCACACGGACCTGGCATTTACCACCACTCCGAACGCGGGCGCCGTATTGCGCATGGTGCGCAACAGCGAGCACGGTGGGCAGACGGGCTGGATCGATACGGCGCTGGCCTACGATGCGCTGGATACCGCTACCAGGGAGCGCATCGAGGGGCTTGAGGCTCGCTATATTTTTTGCCCGGACCTGAGTGGCATGCGCTTCAACAAGCCCGGTGGAACGTTGCTGCAGGCTTCCATGAAAGACCTGCCCAGCTTCCCGCCGGTGGCGCACCCGCTGGTCTGGGTGCACCCGGAAACGGGCCGGCGCATTCTCAATATCAGCACGTTGAACATCCAGTGCATAGAAGGGCTGCCAGCAGCGGAGAGTAATGCGCTGATCGAAACCCTGGTGGCACACGCGTTGCAGCCGCGCTTCCAGTACGTTCACGCCTGGCAGAACAATGATGTGGTGGCGTGGGATAACCGCCGCACCATGCACATGGCGTTCGGGCATCCTGTGAGTGAAACACGCATTGTGCAGCGCAGCACCCTTCGCGGTACGGTGAAAATGGGCAGAACAATCGACAGCGGTGAGGAGCAGACGGCATGAGTGACTACGACCTGGTAATTCGCGGCGGCACCGTGCTGGATGGCAGCGGCGGCGAGCAGCGGCAGGCAGACGTTGCAGTGAACGGCGGTGTGATTGCCGCACTGGGTTCGGGCTTGGGGCCGGGTCGGGAAGAAATCGATGCGCGAGGCATGTTGGTGACGCCCGGGTTCGTCGATGTACACACGCACTATGACGGCCATGTGACCTGGGAAAACCGTCTCAAGCCCTCTTCCTGTCACGGTGTTACCACCGCCATCATGGGCAACTGCGGTGTGGGCTTCGCCCCGTGCCGGACGCAGGATCACGATACGCTCATTCGCCTGATGGACGGCGTGGAGGACATCCCCTTTCCCGTACTGGCAGAAGGTCTGCCCTGGACCTGGGAGAGCTTCCCGGAATATCTGAACGTGCTCGCGGAGCGGGATTACGACATGGATGTAGGAGGTTACCTGCCTCACGCGGCGTTGCGGGTGTACGTGATGGGAGCGCGCGGTGCGCGGCGCGAGCCCGCCACCGCCGAGGACATTAAGCGTATGTGTGCCCTGCTGGAAGAAGCGCTGGACGCGGGTGCCATGGGTATTGGCACGTCGCGCACACTGTTTCATCGCGCCAGTGATGGCTCCCCCATACCGACCCTTGACGCCACCAACGAGGAGTTGCTGGCGCTTGCCCGCACGCTGCGCAAGGCGGGCAAGGGTGTGTTCCAGATTGTGGAAGACGTGCACCTTCCGGGGAAGGATGTCAGCGTCTTGCGCCAGCTGGCAGAGGCCTCCGGTCGGCCGTTGACCTTTTCCATGGGCACCGGCAATAGCGGCCCGCAGATATGGCCGCAACTGCTGCAGGGGCTGGAAGAAGCCAATGCCGCGGGTGTCACCATCAAGGGCCAGGTTATGCCCCGTGCCATCGGCATGATGCTGGGGGTGGAGCTAACGCTGAATCCGTTCTACACCACTGCAGGCTACCGCGAGGTGGCCGGCCTGCCACTACCTGAGCGCCTTGCGAAACTGCGCGATCCTGCGCGCCGCGCCCGTATTCTCGGGGAACCCACGGACCCCGACCCGACTCTGGTGCTGGGCCGCATGGTGCGCGATTTCGACTACATGTTCCTGCTCGGTGATCCGCCGGACTACGAGCAGCCCTGGGAGCAGAGCATTGCAGGTCTTGCGCAGGCGCAGGGTGTCAGCGCGGCTGAGCTGGCCTACGACCTGATGGTGGAAGGGGAGCGGGGAACGGTGCTGTACCTGGCCATGGCCAATTATGCCGACGGCAAGCTGGATGCTGTGGGTGAGATCCTGCGTCATCCGGATGTGCTGCCCGGGCTGGGCGACGGTGGCGCGCATTCCTCGACAATCTGCGACGGCAGCTATTCCACCTTCGCCTTGACGCACTGGGGCCGGGATCGCCCTGCGGGCCGTATCCCGGTTGCGGACCTGGTGCATCGATTAAGCAGGGCGACAGCGCTCACCATGGGTCTTGAGGATCGTGGCCTGCTGGCGCCCGGTTTCAAGGCCGATATCAACGTCATCGACTTTGACCGCCTGGCCCTGCATGCGCCGGAAATCACCTATGATTTACCCGGCGGCGGGCGACGCCTGGTGCAGCGCGCCGAGGGTTATGTGGCGACACTCGTAAACGGCGTGCCAGTGTATCGCCATGGTGAAGCGACGGGCGCCTTGCCTGGTCAGTTGATCCGGGGCCAGCAGGGCGCACCGCATAGGCTTTAGCCGCTCACGCTGCCAGGTTAGCCTCTACCGCGTCGAGAAAACCGCACATATCCACCACCTTTTCAGTGTCAGGATTGGTGGTCTTGCCCTTGAGGTCGCCGGTGATGGTGCCCTGCGCGACGGTTTCTATCAGGGCCGTCTTGAGCTTCTTCGCGTAATCGGCCAGCGGCGGATTGACCTCCCGCCGGGCCATTTCCTCCAGAGCGTTCGCGACGGCGAAAATCAGGGCAGAAGAATTGAAGTTGGCCTCTTTGCCGTCGGTCTCCAGGTAGCGCAGGTACAGGTCGTGTGCCGTGCCGTGCGGTGCTTCGTAGAGCATGGTGCCTTCTTTGCTCTCGATCACTGAACTGGCGGTGGCCAGGCTCCCACCCAGCGCCGCGGAGATGTCGGAAAAGATGTCACCGTCCAGATTCTGCGCGGGATACAGGCCCCAGCGTGGCGGATCACAGATCATTTTGCTCAGTTGTCGCGAAGGCCGCATGATCATGAAGGATGGCGGCGGCGTATCGAGGGCCGCCAGCTCCTTGCGTATCTCGAGAATGATGGAGCTGTAAACCTCATCGTAATTGACGAATTCCCGTTTCAGCCCGAAGTAGATTTCCTTCTTGTTGACCACGGCATCGCGGAACACCTGTTTTACCCAGTCCTTGATAGCCTCCCGATCATTCGACATGAAAAGAATGGGGTCGCTGGCTTTTACGTCCCGGGCGTGCTTTTCCTCGCCATCGACGATGACCTTGATAATGCCATCTTCAGGTGCTGGCAGGTTGAAACTTCCGTACTGGTCGCCGCCCCCGGCGCTCATTCTGGAGATGGACACGTGCGCTTTGCGCTCGGGGAGGCCATAGTGCTTGAGCTGTTGCACCAACTTGAACAGCTTCATGCCGACGACGTTGTCTGGCACCCCCCACAGCGCCCGTTGTGGAGGATTGGAGACAATGCGCGCTGCCTGGGCATCAATGAGTTCGTAGTGATAGGACAGTCCCGCGGCGGCCACCTGGTCCTTGTAGTCGCGTTCGTAGATCTCCTCAATAGCCGCACGCATCACGCCGTCATAACCGGGAACGACGGTATCTTTCAGGCCGAGGTAGATATCTCGCTGCTCATCCAGCGCGCGCTGGAAAAACCGGTGTGCCCAGGCCTGCACCTCCTCAATGCAATTGGTCGCCAGCATCCAGGGGTCGCCCTTTCTCAGGGTTCGACGGTGCATTTCCACCGGGTCGCCGCTGCTGCCGACAAAAACTACCTTGGCAACGCCCGTGGCATTGGACAGCTCGCTGTAGCTGAAATCCAGGCCGCCGCTGTGCATGGTGTCCACTTCGATGTCGCGATCTTTCCACTCTGGGCGCACGCTCCTGAGATTGCGGAACTCGATATCCTCGCGTGTGATATTGCCGCCAATGCCCTTGCGGATTGCGCCATTCGGTGATTTCGTCGCCAGCTTGTGCAAAGACGACTCGGCGATGCCGGGGTGTTTGCTGAGTAATTCGCTCAGTTGACGCCGGTTTACCGTCATGCCGGCATTCTTGACCCCGATGCCGTGTTCCCGCAGGGCTTCGATAGCATCAAGCACCACCTGACCGTTACTGGTGAGCCTTTTTTCCGCTGAAAGGTCCACCTCCACCAAATCGATTTGCAGACGTGAGGTGACGAACTGCTCAAGTATTTTATCGAAGGCAACTTGTGCCATCTCATCACCGTGAAGAATCACAAGTGGTTTTTTGACCACGATCTTGGTGCCCACTGCGTGCGCTCCTGTTAATAACCCTGAAGCGACAATCTACCGCGCCGGGAGAAAGAAAAGAAGCACTCTGCACGCCGCTTGGGCGTTTTGCTTCCGAAGCCGGTGTGTGTAGTACACGTGCGTGGCTCTCGCCGCGCGCTGCCAGTGCTGTCAGGGCTGATACCAGATCGGTGACGTCCAGGCGCGTTCCTGCAAAGTGGCAGGCACGTCTTCCGGTAGCGGCAGGCCGGTGCGCAGGCTGTCCCAGGTGCTCCAGCGGCAGGTGGGGTTTTCCAGCACGCGGGCGTAGTAAAACGCCGCCTGTGCGGGGTTGAAATCGGGGTCGCGCCAGCGCGCGGCGATCTGGCCATCGCCCTTGTGGCGATCGAAGTCGCAGGTCTCCAGTGACACCGTGGCGCCGTTGTCGGGGCAGCGATGCGTTGCCGGGTCGGGGCTCAACCCGTCTGCACAGCCCACGTCAAACACCGCCTCACGTGTGGCACCATCTTCTACCCAGCCCTTGACGATTTGCACGCGCTGGAGCCAGGCGCTGCTCGGATCCTTGGCAGCCCAGAGCAGGAATTCGGGCGCGGAATCGCCCGTGCCGTGGTGCAGTTCCCCGCCCATGGGTACGCCCTGGGCATAAGCCTGTTGCGCCCAGTCGGCTTGCGTAAGCAGGTCAGCGGGCCAGTCAGTGCCGGCAAAAAAGCGCACGCTGATGCGCGGACCGCTGGTGCCGAATGTCTCCCGGCGTGCCAGTGCATCGTAGAGTGCCTCGCGCGTGTTCTCGCTGGCCCAGACACCCGCGAGGCCGGCAGAGCTGTACTTGATATGGTGCGTGTTGATGAAGCTGCCACCGCGGCGTGTCTCCGGCGTACCATCGGCACTGCCGATTTTGCCGTGGTAGTTGTCCTCCTCCACCTGGGAGCCGGAGTTGTGGCTGTCACTCGCGGCGATAACCCCAAAACGGTAGGGGTTGAACCCCTGCTGCTCTTGCATCACCAGGCCCGCCAGCCAGGCATCGCGGGCATAGCTACCCTTGACCTCGCCCCGGGTGCCACGCCCGCCGAGCAAATCCTCCAGCAATTCAAAGCCCGCCCATTCGTCATTGGGAGACAGCAGCGGGTGAGTTTCCGAGGTGCCCTTGATCTGCGCAATTTCAACCAGCGGTTCATTGCGCTGGCGCAGGGCGGCATACGCGGCATCGATTTTCTCGCCGCCAAACGCCACCTCGCTGGGAAACATCAAGCCGTTGCTCAGGTTGCTGTTGTGGGCGATGGCCATGCCCTCTACGCCGTGCTTGCGCTGCTCATCCAGCCAGGCCCAGAGTGCACGCGGCTCCACGCTGTCGAAGCTGGAGAAAGGCTGTTTCGGCACATCGCTGCTGCGGAAAATCACGTTGCGGTGCAGGTTGACTTCTTCCAGGGCGCCGGAAGATGTCCACTCGTAGCCGATCAGCGTGCTGAATTCTCCCGGCCGGTAATAGCGCTCGGCACTACGTACATACTCTTGCCAGATGGACTGGCGCAGGGCCTTATCAACCAGTGCTGGCATGGGGGTATTGTCACCCATGCTCATCAGCACCTCCAGCACGGCGGCCTGACGGCGCTCCGGATCCTTGTCGGTCAGACGGGCCGCAATCGGCAGCGCCGCCAACTCGCCCTGCGGCGCGAACAGCCGTGGCAGTATGCCCATGTATTCGGAGTGGTCGGTAATGGCGACGAAGTCGAGTGGGGCTCGCAACTGAATGGTCACGCCGCTGATATGCGGTATGGCTTCGCCCTGGGCAAAGCGGTAGGCATCATCCGGCGTGGTACGCACGTTCAGCATGAAGGCATCGGGTGAATTCATGGTGTGTACGTGGAGCTCGCCGAAGAAAGCCTGTCGTGGCGCTGCAGCGGTGGCGGCACTGCCGGTTGCGGAGGCGTGTGCAGCGCCCTGTGCCAGAGTGATGCACAGGGCAGCGCCCAGACGCAGTGGCCAGCTGAAGCGCGTGCGGACAGGGTTGTTTCGTTGCATGGCAGTGGTTCTCCGGTGGTGAAACCACAGAATAGGTGCTTGCGCCGGTACAGGGCGAGCCGCAGAGCCGGGTTCTTTCGCGCTGGTTTGTATAGCCGGACCGCCTGGGGCAGGGGTGGCATGCCCGAATTGCCACGAATAAAGTTTCATTTGAAACTAAATGGGGTCGAGCCTATACTCAGCGCTCAGCAGCAAGTGTGCGGCAGCGGTCTGTAGGGAGGCTCAAAATGGTCGATCTGTTCGAAAATCCGATGGGACTGGACGGCTTTGAATTCGTCGAATTTACGGCCCCCGCGGCCGGGGTTCTGGAGCCGGTCTTCGAATCCATGGGGTTTACCTGTGTTGCCCGCCACCGCAGCAAGGCGGTGGCGCTGTGGCGGCAGGGTGATATCAATTTCCTGACCAACTACGAGCCCGGCAGCCACGCCTGGTACTACGCGCGCGAACACGGCCCCTCAGCCTGCGGCATGGCCTTCCGCGTGCAGGACGCCACCGGGGCTTACAACCTGTCTCTTATACACATCTCCGAGCCCACGAGACCTC
>OJHH01000686.1_pt1 | contig 11493 bp, 13 predicted proteins | sample 1594911 | NCBI WGS metagenome assembly OJHH01 (sample SAMN05416787, study PRJEB24817) | seawater metagenome | isolation source: Sea water | place: Canada:Atlantic | collected 2013-11
GGCACATACCACCATTTGTTTGATGTGTAATTGGATGAAAACATCTCCCAATTTGGGCCATTCCGTTTTTAGCAAAACAGGAAGTGTTAATTTGGCCAAGTTTGAAAAACAAGTCTTTGGTGGATAAAAATGAAGCGTTGCAACGCGTTAAATAAATAGCCCTGAAAAGAGAGATTTAAATGATAATTATTGGGCTAATAAACTGAGGATATTCGTAACTTGGATCACACAAAAAGATTAACTTTTTAAGTACGTTTACTCTCATGGAAGACTTGTTACTCTACGATCGGCTTCAATTCGCATTCACTATTACTTTCCATTATATTTTCCCTCAGTTGACTATGGGATTGTCATTATTGATCGTCTTTTTCAAGTGGCGTTTTCTCAGGAATAAAAAGGAAGAATACAATGACGCGGCCAAGTTTTTCATGAAAATATTTGCCGTTAATTTTACCATGGGTGTAGTAACCGGAATACCCATGGAATTTCAATTCGGAACCAATTGGGCTAAATTTTCAGAACTCACCGGAGGGATCATTGGACAAACCTTAGCCATGGAAGGAATGTTTTCGTTTTTCCTAGAATCCTCCTTTTTAGTGCTTTTTATATTCGGAGAGAAACTAATGGGTCAAAGATTACATCTATTGACTGCATTTTTGGTTTTCCTGGGCTCCTGGGCCAGCGGATATTTTATACTGGCTACCAATGCTTGGATGCAACATCCGGTAGGCTATGAAATCCTAGATAACGGAAAGTTCGTTTTGGAGAATTTTTCATCTCTGTTTAGCAATCCTTGGCTCATTCCCGCTTTTTTACACAATCAAATGGCCTCAGTAGTCACCTCTTCATTCGTGGTGGCGGGAATAGGAGCGTTTTACGTTTTGAGAAATAAAAACGTGGAGTTTGGTCAGCTTTTTCTTAAAACAGGAGTAGCATTCGGATTAGCATCTAGTCTATTAGTAGCTTTTCCTACAGGAGACTGGAATGCCAAGAATGTGGCTAAATATCAGCCCGCAGCCTTTGCGGCTATGGAGGGGATATTTGAAACAGAAGAGGCCGGAGCTGAAATAGTGCTGGTAGGCCAACCAAACATGGTAGAAAAGAAGTTGGATAATAAAATAGCTGTCCCTAACATTTTAAGTTTTCTAACTTATCAGGATTGGGATACTCAGATTCCCGGGATGGACCAATTTGAGGAAGAAGAACTTCCAGATAATATTTCGGCTTTATATTACTCATATCACATTATGGTAGGGCTGGGCACTATATTTATCGGAGTTATGAGCTTGGCAGGATTTCTACTATGGAGAAGAAAGCTTCATATGACCAAAGCCGTATTGTGGTCTCTTATGATGTTAGTTCCTTTTCCGTACATAGCCAACATTACTGGGTGGTATGTAGCAGAGTTAGGCAGACAGCCTTACTTGGTTTATGGATTATTAAAAACCAGCGAGGGGATCTCACCCACTGTTTCGGCTGGAAACACATTGTTTACTCTATTAGGATTTATAGGCCTATACATTCTGCTAGGTCTTCTCTTCCTGGTTATAGTAGGTAAGATTATTAACGAAGGACCTAAGAAGTTATCTCACTAAGTCATGGAAATATTTTGGTACATAATTATCGCTATAATTCTAGTCATGTTTTTCATCCTAGATGGATATGATTTCGGGACTGGAATAATCCACTTATTCTTTGCCCGAGAAGAAAAAGACAAAGAAATCATAGCTAAGTCGGCCGGGTTATTTTGGGACTCCAATGAAGTTTGGCTAGTAGCAGGTGGAGGCATGCTATTTATGGCTTTTCCTACTTTCTATGCATCTGTATTTAGTGGGTTTTATCTGCCATTGATTATGGTCTTATGGCTTATCATATTTAGGGCTATAGGACTGGAGTTTAGAAGCCAATTCCCTTACCAAATGTGGAAAGACATTTGGGATAAAGCTTTTGGGGTTTCTAGTTTATTATTAGCGTTATTCTTTGGTATGGCCTTGGGAAACATAGTCAGAGGTGTAAATTTGGGAGGTGTAGAAAATGGAGAATCACTTTACGAAGCACATTATTTTTTCTTACCTCTTTGGGACTCTAGTTTCAGCCCATTATCTGATCATCCGGGAGTCATAGATTGGTTTACCTTGATTATAGGACTGATTAGTGTTGTAGTTTTAGCTATTCATGGAGCTAATTGGGTGATACTAAAGACCAACTCTTCCATAAATAAAAAACTAAAAACTATAATTTTCAGACTGAATATTTCTTTAGTGATTCTTACTATCATTTCTCTGGCAGCATGGAAGACGATCAACCCTGACGCTTTGGACAATTTTGTTCAAACTCCTTGGCTTATGGTATTTCCACTCATATATTTTTCAGGAATCAGTGGGCTGTTTTTTATTAAAAAATTAAAAAAGGACATCTACGGATTTGTGTTATCTACCATGTTGGTCTTGGGTGGAATCACAGCTTCACTGGCTTCATTGTTTCCTGTGATTCTTCCTTCTACAAACAGCGTAAATGGGCCGCTTACTTTGTTTAATACAGCCACCGAAGAATATGGACTCTCAGTAGCTCTAGGATGGGGAATAGTTGGTTTCATTCTGTTATTCGTCTATATGATCATTCAAAAACGTCTTATGGCAGGTAAAATTGACCACATGGATTATGGCCATTAAAACATTTTCAAATTGACAGCTACTAGTATCTCTCTGCTCAGCATCATTCTTGGAATTATAGGTGGAAATGTCAGCGGAAAACTATATCCAAAATTCTCGTTTGGATTCATTGGAAACACCATAGCGGGAGTGTTTGGTAGCATATTTATTATAAAACTATTCGGGAGACTTGGATTTAACCCACAATCGATTATGGCTTCAGGAGAAGTTGATGTTTATCTACTTTCCATCAATTTATTGATTTCCTTTTTAAGCGGAGGTTTAGCTATAATTATAGCGACTAAGTTAAAAGCTAAAATGAATTCTAAGAAAGATCAGGATATTTAGAGCAACTGCGTTATTTCGTCCTCTGATGATTAATACCGAATATCACTTCTTCCCTGGAACTAGTTTTTTAAGAAGAATCCAAAGCGCCTCACTAGCTGGAACTCCACCTTTTTCCATTTCTAGAAAAACTTCCTTGGAACGCTCTTCTTTGAATGATTTTTTACCAGTAAAAACCTCTGTTTTCATTCCATCTAATGTTACTTTTCCAGAGGCTAACATGTCGTTAAATCTTGGAGAAGTAAAGCTGTACTTTGAGTCTTCTGGTAATTTAAATGCGATCATTTCTGCAGTTTCATCAGAGAAAAACATCACTTGCCAATGATGATCCTTCTTCACCTCCAAGCATTTAATTAGCGCTAGAGATTTTTCATAAACGATGTCAGAAAATAATTCTATAACCCCATGACAGCGGTCTGGTTCATCAGAAATCATCTTCTGCCAGTCGGGTGCAGTGATGCTTTGCGAAGCTAAAAAGTCAATAAAATCTTTCTTTAACTCCGTAAGTTCTGCGTTGGATAATCGTTTGTACTTCAGTGCCATTATTCAGCTTTATCTTCAGGAGCTTTGGTGTCCAAGAATAATTCATCTAACTGCGCTCTGTCTATAGGAGACGGAGAATCTATCATTACATCTCTACCACTATTGTTCTTAGGGAATGCTATGAAATCACGGATAGAATCACTTCCTCCGAACAGAGAACAAAGTCTATCAAATCCTAACGCTAATCCACCGTGTGGAGGCGCACCATATTCGAATGCGTTTAGTAAGAATCCAAATTGTGCCTGAGCTTCCTCTTTAGTGAACCCTAACAGGTCGAACATTCTACTCTGAATGTCTCTGTCATGAATTCTAATAGAACCACCACCTATTTCTACACCGTTAATCACCATGTCATAAGCATTGGCCTTTACTTCACCTGGCTTAGTCTCTAAGATATCCATGTGCTCCGGCTTAGGGCTCGTGAACGGGTGGTGCATAGCATGGTAACGCTCAGTATCTTCATCCCATTCTAAAAGCGGGAAATCAAGTACCCAAAGAGGCTTAAAGTTATTCGGATCTCTTAACCCAAGGTCAGATCCCATCTTCAGACGAAGCTCGTTCATCTGTTTTCTAGTCTTATCTAAATCACCGCTTAATAGAAGAAGTAAATCTCCCGGTTTAGCGTTGCAATGGCTAGCCCATGCAGCAAGTGCTTCTTGATCGAAGAATTTATCTACAGAAGACTTAAATGTTCCATCTTCATTGCATTTGCAATAAACCAATCCTTTAGCTCCTACTTGTGGTCGCTTTACGAAGTCAGTTAATGCATCCAGTTGTTTTCTAGTGTAAATAGCAGCGTCATCTACCTTAATTCCAATAATCGCTTCCTGAGAATCGAATACTTGGAACCCTTTGTTTTTAGCTACAGGAGCCATATCTACGAATTCCATTTCGAAACGAATATCCGGCTTATCAGAACCGTACATTCTCATGGCATCATCATAATACATTCTTGGAAACTCTCCTGGATCTAGTTCTTTCACCTCTCTAAAAAGGTGTCTTACCATTCCTTCGAATGTATTCAGTACATCTTCCTGCTCTACGAAAGCCATTTCACAATCTATCTGTGTGAATTCCGGCTGTCGATCTGCTCTTAAATCCTCATCTCTAAAGCACTTTACTATCTGGTAGTAACGGTCGTAACCACTTACCATTAATAACTGCTTAAATGTTTGAGGCGACTGAGGAAGGGCGTAAAACTGCCCTGGATTCATTCTAGATGGCACCACGAAATCTCGCGCTCCCTCTGGAGTAGATTTTATCAAGTATGGAGTCTCTATCTCGAAAAACTCTATGCTGTCTAAGTATTTTCTAGTCTCTATAGAAAGTCTGTTTCTAAGTGCTAGATTCTTCATTACAGGATTTCTTCTTAGATCCAAGTAACGGTATTTCATTCTAATGTCTTCACCACCATCCGTCTCATCTTCTATAGTGAATGGAGGAGTTTTACTAGCGTTAAGAAGCTCCAGTTCTGTTACTTCTATTTCTATATCACCAGTAGCTATTTGGCCGTTTTTAGAACTACGCTCTATAACCTTTCCAGTAACTTTTATAACGAATTCTCTTCCAAGTTTTCTAGCCGCTTCGCAAAGGGTAGCATTGGTATCCATATTGAACGCCAACTGAGTAATTCCATATCTGTCTCTAAGGTCGACAAAAGTCATTCCCCCTAAATCTCTAGATTTTTGTACCCATCCTGAAAGGGTAACCATTTCATTTACATGGCTGATTCTTAACTCTCCACAACGGTGCGATCTGTGCATTTTTCTTAGAATTTTTATTCGAGTGCAAAGATACGGTGTAATTAGCAGTTACGTTTCATGGTTTGGTTGATTTTAGAGAGATAAGACGTCTTAATCATTTACTTTTTAAAAAATCGTTTCACAACTTGACACATGAATTTAATCGTTATAACTAATACAATTATCTCGAATCTTCCATGATACGATATATAGGAGTTATTTGGCAAGAGGGAAGAGGACACAATGCATTGGAGTAAAATATTCAAAAGAAAATGAATTAAGCAATAAATGACAAAGACAATCACCAGCCATCTTAATTCGAAGCGTTGGACCGATTCCTTAGGGAAATGTCTGCTCCAAAGCCATGAAATCATAAAAACTCCCGTAACTCCTTTAAGAAATAAGTTCAGAATAGGATATGGAAAATCGCATTCAAAACCCATAAAAGGCATCTGCACAAAAAATTCTGCTAGGCAGATTAATATTAATGTTCCTACAATCCTTCCAGCTTGATTAGTCCTATAAAGATTTGAAGCATAAATTATTGCTGCTGTTAATGGGCTGGTTAACAAACAACATATTAGAATAATAGCCTTGGACGCAAGCGGTTGTGCGCTTAGTTCAGATTCCAAGTAATTTTCTTCTAATGTTTTCATGTCTATGACAAAAGTCGGATAATCTGAGTTAAGATGAAGTAAACTTGGTGAAGCTAAATTTGCTAATTTTAAAATCTTGAATCAATTTTAATGGTTACAGTTTTAGCATCTCAAATTTTTATAGTCGTTATGCTAATGGCTTGCCTAATTGTGCTGTTTTTAGAGGTAATCAATCTCCTTTTTAGGAGAAATAAAACCAAACTCAATTACAGTTTGATTTTTTTAAAATGGTGTGGAATGCTATTTCTAATTATTCTCACTTTCTTTAGCACATGGAGCTTTTTAAACATTGGAGAAACTGCTCCATTTATAAGCGACATACCCTTCAATGCTAATTCTAGCAGGCACTTATTCTGGCTTTTTGATTTTCCTGTTCTAATAATTGGATTATTATTTTCCCAATTATTATGGTTTAAGTTTTTTAATAGCTCTAGAAAAGGAAAGATTATTTGGGCTTTGCTAGTTTTAATTCTGGCGTCAATGACTCCATTCATAAGTGCACTTTTCGTAGAGGATGCGGAGTGGTCAGCAAATGAAATCCAATCCCATTTACAACACAGAGATGTTTCTATAAGTCAAGGTGAAAATCAAGCGGGAATTGTTTTAACCAGCTCAAGTAAACCATATGTCCCTGCTGTAATCATGTTTGTAATTGTTGCTTTATTGGCTCTAATAATTACTAAAAAAATGGAATCCAAACCATCGCAATCAGTGAACCAACTCACCAAAAAGAATAACAATTGGTGAGTACATTCACCAAAAAGCATAACAATTGGTGAATTAATCCGTATATTTGGTGAAAGATTGACTAGATAATGTTTGAGCGTACACTAGAAATAGAATTAAAAAAAGCAGCCAAATCAGGCAAGGCCAGTATTATTCTGGGGCCTCGCCAAGTGGGAAAAACCACGCTGATAGAAAAACTGCTTTCTAAGAAAGACTATTTATTCGTGAATGGAGATGATCCTGCTACTAGGGCATCGTTTACCAATCCTAGCACTGAGCGGTTAAGGTCTATTCTGGGAGAGCATAAAATCGTATTTGTAGATGAAGCTCAACGCATAGAAAACATAGGAATCACTCTGAAGCTCATCACAGATCAGTTCAAGCACATTCAACTCTACGTGAGCGGTTCTTCTGCCCTAGAAATAAACTCTCAAACCAACGAGGCTCTTACAGGTAGAAAACGAGAGTTCATTATGTTTCCCATTTCGTGGGAGGAATATGAATCTAAAATAGGCTACTTAGAGGCCGAGCAGCAGATAGAAAACCGCTTGCTTTTTGGCTTTTATCCAGAAATAATAAATAATCCTGGAGGAGAAAGAGACGCTCTTTCTAACCTCACAGACAGTTATCTGTTCAGAGATGTTTTAGATATTTCCGAAGTGAAGAAGCCAGAGGTGCTGAGGAAATTGGTTCAGCTATTAGCGTTGCAAATAGGAAGTGAGGTGAGTTATAATGAACTGGCCAATTCACTTCAGGTAGATAAAAACACCGTGAGCAGATACATTGACCTTCTGGAGTCAGGTTATGTCATCTTCAAACTTTCTAGTTTTAGCAGAAACGTGCGAAACGAAATCAAAAAAAATCAAAAGATCTACTTCTACGATAACGGCATTAGAAACATGCTCATAGGAAATTTTAATCCATTAGAAATAAGAAACGACAAAGGCGCCCTGTGGGAAAATTTCTTAATGAGCGAGCGATTAAAGCAGAACAAGTACAAAAAAATGTACGCTCAAATGTACTTCTGGAGAACACGCCAGCAGCAGGAAGTAGATTTAGTAGAAGAAAAAGCAGGTGTTATTTCGGGGTTTGAATTCAAATGGAATCCACGTAAGAAAGTGAAGTTGCCTACTACTTTTATTAACGCTTATCAGGCGGATCAACACCTAGTGACCAGAGCTAATTTTAGAGAATTTGTGGTGATTGGTTCTTGAAACCTATTTACGCAAGATTCCAGAACAACAAGATTCAACTCGTTCAGGAACCACGATTCACTGCCAAAACCTTACTCATTAGGATAACATAAAGAAAAGAGCTGTTTTAAGCCTCTTCTAAAGTAAAAGAGAAGCCTTCCATAATTTCATTGCAAAGCAATTTCTGACAAGCTTCAGTTACCTTAGCTTCTGCCTGGGCAGCGTCTTTAGCATCTATGAAAAGTGTCATGTGCTTTCCTATTCTCACGTTTGTAATTTCCTCTAAGCCAATGTTTTTCATGTTACTTGAAACTGCTTTTCCTTGAGGATCTAAAAGCGCTGGAAGCGGCATTACGTCTATTTCTGCTTTAAAATTCATGTCTTACTTAAGCTATTATTAATCACTGAAATTATGAGGTACAAAATTATGATTATTGGTAGAGAAATCAGTGGATTTCCTGTGATAATTGTTAACGTTATAAATGCTGCCAGACTGGCAACTACCAAAAGCCACCTTCCATGGTTTCCTTTCAGCCCAAACGTCTTGAATTTTAAGGCTAACATTTTGTAATTAACCACTAACAAAATTGATGTAATAATACTAAGTGCCAGGATCAGATAAATGTTATTAAACTCATAATAATCAAGGAAAAAGGGTAGTCCTATCCAAAACAACGTATTTGCAGGAGTGGGAACTCCTATGAAAGAATCAGTCTGATCTGTACTGATATTAAACTTGGCCAAACGCATGGCGCTCATGAGTGTGATAACAAGAGGGATTATACATAAATATGGGGAGTACTCTTCCGTACTTGTCACAACCTCTCTCATAACAAGATAATATGCAAAGATCCCTGGAACCACACCAAAAGTGACCATATCTGCTAAAGAGTCTAATTGTTTACCTAACTCTCCACTTACGTGAAGCAGTCGTGCCGCAAATCCATCAAAAAAGTCTAGAAAAGCTCCTGCAAGAACAAGGTAGGCTGCAAATTCAAAATTGTGATCAACTAAGAGAGTAATCACCGCTAAACAACCGCAAAGTAAGTTGCCAAGTGTAAAAAGATTGGGGATGTGTTTTTTCATGGATTTCTGTGTGGCTAAATTAAGCCTCTTTCTTTTTAGCCAACATATCTAAGGCTACATCTACTATCATATCTTCCTGGCCTCCTACCATTTTTCGGTTACCGAGTTCTACTAAAATTTCTCTAGTGTCTAAGCCGTATTTTTCTGCAGCTCTCTCTGAGTGAAGGAGAAATGAAGAATAAACTCCTGCATATCCTAATGAAAGTGTTTCTCTATCTACCCGCACTGGTCTAGTCTGGAGTGGACGAATTAAATCATCTGCAGCATCCATGAGTTGGTATAAATCAGACCCATGTTCGGCTCCCATTTTATCCAACACCGCTACTAAAACTTCCAGTGGTGCGTTTCCTGCTCCTGCTCCCATTCCAGCTAGTGATGCATCTAACCTGTTAGCGCCTTCTTGCATGGCTACTATGGTGTTTGCTACGCCAAAAGAAAGGTTATGGTGGCAGTGAATTCCTATTTCTGTTTCTGGCTTTAAGACTTCTCTAAAAGCACGAACTCTTTCTTTTACTCCATCCATCATAAGTGCTCCTGCAGAGTCTGTAACGTATACACAGTCTGCTCCAGCTGCTTCCATTACTAGAGCTTGCCCCGCTAATTTCTTAGGCTCATTCATGTGCGCCATCATTAGAAATCCGCCTACATCCATTCCTAATTTCTTAGCGGCTTCTATGTGCTGCGGTGCAATATCTGCCTCAGTGCAATGAGTAGCTATTCTTACTGATTTAACACCTAAATCTGCCGCTTTTTTTAAATCATCTATCGTAGCTATTCCAGGTAAGATGAGTGTAGTAAGTACGGCATTGTTCATGACTTCACTAAGTCCTTCCAACCAATCCCAATCTGTGTGGGCGCCAAAACCATAATTAAAACTCCCACCAGCTAATCCGTCACCATGGGCTACTTCTATGGCATCTACTCCAGCTTTATCCAGAGCTATACATATTTCCTTTAGCTTTTCTTTTCCATACTGATGCTTGATGGCATGCATACCGTCTCTTAAGGTGACGTCTTGGATGTATAAATTATGCTTCATGCTTTAATCGATTAGAAGGTAAAGTTTAAATCTAAGATTAGACTATTGCTTGACGGTTTTTTATGATGGTTACTAAGATTTTTATTAGCTCAACGTTTTCTTGTTCCAATGCTTCTCTGCTTTCTTCGCTTCCATATTCTACATGGTTCAAAATTTGAAAGCTAACCTGAGATTCTCGGAGATCTTTTAAGGCTATTCGGCTTTTAGCTATAAATAATTCATCTGCGTTTTGTGCTTCTGTAAAATTCAAAACCGCGCTACCTGATGAACGCATCAACTGATTGAACAGGTAAACTCCTGCTTTACCCTCAGGCATAGCTTCTACAAAAAGAATTACGTCTCCAGCGAAGGCTACCAATCTATCTATAAAATCAAATTTCTTGCTCATTATGTGTTCTGTTTAGCTTAAATTTTTCACCATTCTCTCTCCACAGGCTCTAGCTGCACTAGTCATGATATCTAAGTTCCCAGCATACTCTGGTAAGTAATGTCCTGCTCCTACTACTTTAAGGAATACCGAGGTTTTTAAACCATGCTTCAGTCCTAGTCCTTCTATAAATACAGGTGCTGATTCTGGAATTTCATCAAACTGCACTTCTTGGTGAAGTTCATAACCGGGAACATAAGACTGCACCTCAGCTACCATATCATGAATGGATTTTCTAATTTTTTCCTTGTCTGCCATTTCACTTAACGTGAAAACAGTATCTCTCATCACCAATGGTGGCTCTGCTGGATTCAAAACGATAATGGCTTTTCCTCTTTCTGCTCCTCCCACTTTTTCTATGGCTTCTGAAGTAGTTTCGGTGAACTCATCTATGTTGGCTCTGGTTCCTGGCCCTGCTGACTTACTGGCTATAGAGGCTACTATTTCACCGTAGTGAACTTTAGCTACTCGATTTACTGCTGCTACTATGGGAATAGTAGCTTGTCCTCCGCAGGTTACCATATTTACATTTCTCAAAGAATCTTCTATTTCAAAATTAATGGCTGGGATCAGATAAGGCCCAATAGCTGCTGGAGTTAAGTCTACTATTTTCTTATCAGAAAAAGGTTCAATTTTTCCCCAGTTGTAAATGTGTGCTTTAGCAGATGTAGCATCGAAAATCACCTTTATATCTTTCCATTCAGGCATTTTTAATAGTCCATCTACTCCTTCATGAGTAGTGGCTACATCCATTCTTCTGGCTCTAGCTAATCCGTCAGAATCAGGATCTATTCCTACCATTACAGACATTTCAAGTGTTTCGGAAAGTCTTATGATTTTAATCATTAAGTCTGTACCAATGTTTCCTGAACCTATGATGGCTACTTTAATTTTAGACATTTCTGAGGGTTTACGTTGGTGGTTTTATCCACTCACTATTGCACCGCACGAAAATACGAATCAGTTATTTCAGTTGATGGTTTATAGTCTAGAGTTATTAGTTGACACGTTAGACTTTTCAGAGTTGGTGGTTGGTGGTTGGTGGTTGGTGGTTGGTGGTTGGTGGTTGGTGGTTGGTGGTTGGT